>Ga0307508_10003598_pt1 | contig 15582 bp, 15 predicted proteins | sample 9_EM_MG_FD_203089 | JGI IMG/M metagenome (GOLD analysis project Ga0307508, IMG submission 203089) | Populus trichocarpa ectomycorrhiza microbial communities from riparian zone in the Pacific Northwest, United States - 9_EM | ecosystem: Host-associated > Plants > Roots > Unclassified | place...
GGTCTGCCTGGAGGAGGCGGCGCAGTTGTCGCTGAACCTCGTCGGCGGGGTGTACGTCAACCAGACGGCCGCGTTCTCCGACTTCCACGGCTCGGGCGGCAACCCGGCGGCCAACGCGGCCCTCACGGACGGGGCGTTCGTGGCGAACCGGTTCAGGGTGGTCGAGGTCCGGCGCGAGGCCTAGGAGCCGCCCAGGCTCCAGTGGTAGAGCGTCATCGCCACGCTCGTCGCGAGGTTGTAGCTGGAGACCTGGGGGCGCATCGGGAGCGCGACCAAGTGGTCGGCACGCGCGCGCAGTTCGGCGGACAGGCCGCTGCGCTCGGAGCCGAAGGCGAGGACGGCGTCGTCCGGGAGCTTGATGCCCCGGATGTCGTCGCCCTCCGGGTCGAGCGCGAACGCCGGGCCGGACGGCAGCTCGGCGACGTCCAGCCGCTCCACCGCGGTCGCGAAGTGCAGTCCCGCCCCACCGCGCACCACCGTGGGATGCCAGGGGTCGAGCGTCCCGGTGGTGACGACGCCGGTCGCGCCGAAACCGGCGGCCAGCCGGATCACGGCGCCGGTGTTGCCGAGGTTGCGCGGGTTGTCGAGGACCACCACGGGGGCGGTGCGCGGAGTGTGCGCCAGCGCCTCGAGGTTGGCCGCGCGGGGCGGTCGTACGGCCAGCGCCGCGACAGCGGTCGGATGCGGGCGCGACACCAGGGACGTGTACGACGACTCCGGGATCTGCGTCAGGAGCGCGTCCAGGGTGTCCCGTACGTCCGGCGCCAGCTCGTCGGCGAGGGCGAGCGCCGCACCCCGGTCCACGGCGACCGCCACCGGCACCTCGGCCCCGAAACGCACGGCGTGCTTGAGGGCGTGGAAGCCGTCGAGCAGTACGGCGGTGTCGGCGAGCCGGCGCCAGGCGCCGACGGGGTCGTTCATGCCGTGGAGCCTACGTGTGTGTGCTCGGGGTTCTCCGGGTCGCCGGGGTTCCGCGAGGCGTCGGGACCCCGCCCGCCCTTCGTCTCCTCGGCCCGCTGTCCCGGCAGCTCGGCGCCCTTGCCGCCACCGCCACCGCCGCCCGCGAACCGTGCCCGCAGCCGGCCACGCGCGCGTGCCGCCCCGTCGCCGAGCCGGCGCAGGAACGACGTCGGCAGGAAGACCGAGTCGGCGGTGATCATCGCCAGCGAGAAGAAGGGCAGGCCGAGGACGACCGCGATCACCGCGTGCTCGGTGATCATCGCCGCCAGCAGGACGTTCTTGACCCGTCGGTTGAACAGCGTGAACGGGAAGGCGACCTGGACGGCGACCGTGCCGTACGTCACGAGCATCACCATGACGCCGTTGGCCGACAGGAGGTCGGCGAGGGCCGGCCACGGCGAGAAGGAGTCGAGGTGGAGGGGGTAGTAGACGGCGGTGCCGTCCTGCCAGCGCGAACCCTGGATCTTGTACCAGCCGGCCGTCGCGTAGATCAGACAGGCCTCGGCCATGATCACGAACAGGGCGCCGTTGTGAACGATGTTGGCGATGACGTCGAGCATGATGCGTGACTGGCCCGACCTGGTGAAACGTCCCACCGCCCACCACAGGGCCTGCGCGAGCCACACGATCCACAGCAGCACCGGTATGGGCCAGTCGCCGTCCAGCCTGCCCAGGAAGGTCACCGTCACCAGCCCGAGCCCGAGGACGGTCCACAGGAGCGGGCCGACCCGGTCCACGACGTGCTCCCCACGCGCGCGTGCCTCTTCGGTGCGCCTGGCCCGCCGCTCGTCCAGCGACCAGACCTGACCGCAGCGGGTGAAGACGAGGTAGATGCACATCAGGTGCAGGACGTTGTCGCCGCCGTCGCCCATGAAGATGCTGCGGTTCTGGAGCGAGAGCACGCCCACCATGAAGAGCACGGACATCGCGCGGGTGCGCCAGCCGAGCAGCAGCAGGAAGCTCGACAGGACGGCGAGCACATAGACCGTCTCGAACCAGAACCGGCCGTCCGACCACATCAGGGCCGTGAACGCGCCATTGGTCGCGATCAACTGCTCGGCGAGGTTCCAGTTCCACGGGCTGTCCGGGCCGTAGAGCTCCAGGCGGTGCGGGAACTCGCGCAGCAGGAAGAGCAGCCAGGTCGCGCTGAAGCCGATGCGGATCATCGCGGCCTGGTAGGGGCCGCGGGCGGCCTCGGTGACGCGGGCGATGCCGTGCGACACCGTCAGGGCGAATCGGTTCACCGTGCGTTCCTCTCGGTGTCGTCCGCCGTCACGGCCCACCAGGGCAGCTCGCGGTAGACCGGCTGTTCCGACACCTTGTCCGTGCTCCACTTCGGCGGCGGGACGTTGGTGGTCCGGGAGCGGGCCTGGACGCTCACGAGGACGTCGCCCGGCCCGGCCGCCTCCGAGCGCTCCAGGCGCAGCACAAGGATGCGGCGCAGATACGTCTCGGAAAGCGAGCCGCGCAGGCCGACCGGGCGGTTGTCGGCGTCGTGCGTGGCGACGAACAGGTCCCAGGAGCGGCGCAGTTCGTTCTGCTGGGTGTGGCTGGGCAGCAGGTTGCCGTCCACCGACCGGCCGTCCTGGGCGGACAGGTCGTACCACCCGGTCGTACGGCTGCCCCCGTCGGCGGTGCGGACCCGGGCCCGGACCTGCACCGCGATGTTCTGCTGGAGGGGGTTCGGCGCGAACAGCTTCCAGTTCTGCTCGAACTCCGGGAAGACCCAGTCGTCGACCCCCCTGCCGTACGCCTTCGTCAACGTGTTCTGCGGCGCGACATGCAGAAACACCATGCCTATGTGCACACAGACACCGACGGCCACGATCGCGAGCGCCAGGGCGACACCGACCTGATAGCGGAGCGAGAGCGCGGCGACGCCGGTACGGGGGTCGGGGTACGGGTCGGGGAGTGGCTCCCCGGACGCGGCCGGCTCCCTCGGTGCGGTCGGCTCGTCGTCCGGCGCGGCCGACTCGTCCGGTGCGGGGGCATCGTCCGGTGCGGGGGCATCGCCCGGCTCACCCGGCTCGTCCGGCGCCCGCCGGGCGTTCGAGCCTCCGTCGTACACGTCCATTCCGCCCCGTTCCCGATTCCGTTCCGTCTTCCGGCCGCCCCCGGCCGCGGGGCACCGCAGCGCCCCGCACCCGCCTTGCCGTGGCGGCTCGCACCGGCACGGTACTCAGGCCCGACCGCCCCGCACAGCCCCCACCGGCCGACCCCGCTGTGGCCGTTCTCACTCCGGCCGCCGTTTTCCACAGGGGCGCCCTCCGGTTTTCCACAGCGGTTGACACCTTACGACGCCCGGCACACCATGGAATCGCACGAACCGAACGATCGGTCGGGAGCATGTTCCGGCGGAGCCCAGGGCGAGGGGGCCTCATGGCGACAGCAGCCGCGCACCAGACGGCGAGCACACAGGCGTACGGCGGAGAGGAGACCGCCGCCGACACGTACCAGCGCGTCTTCGACGCCGCCGTGGCCGCCGAGGAGCGCATCGAGCCGCGCGACTGGATGCCCGACGCCTACCGCGCGACCCTGGTGCGCCAGATCGCCCAGCACGCCCACTCCGAGATCATCGGCATGCAGCCGGAGGCGAACTGGATCACCCGCGCGCCCTCCCTGCGCCGCAAGGCCATCCTGATGGCCAAGGTCCAGGACGAGGCGGGGCACGGCCTCTACCTCTACAGCGCGGCCGAAACCCTCGGCACCGGCCGCGACGAGCTCCTCGACAAGCTCCACTCCGGCCGCCAGAAGTACTCCTCGATCTTCAACTACCCGACCCTGACCTGGGCGGACGTCGGCGCGATCGGCTGGCTGGTGGACGGCGCCGCGATCACCAACCAGGTCCCCCTGTGCCGCTGCTCCTACGGCCCCTACGCCCGCGCGATGGTCCGCATCTGCAAGGAGGAGTCCTTCCACCAGCGCCAGGGGTACGAACTGCTGCTGGCCCTGGGGAACGGCACCCCCGAGCAGCACGCCATGGCCCAGGACGCGGTGGACCGCTGGTGGTGGCCGTCCCTGATGATGTTCGGCCCGCCCGACGACGAGTCCGCGCACTCCGCGCAGTCGATGGCGTGGAAGATCAAGCGCCACTCCAACGACGAGCTGCGCCAGCGCTTCGTGGACATCTGCGTCCCCCAGGCGGAATCCCTGGGCCTCACCCTCCCCGACCCGGACCTCAGGTGGAACGAGGAGCGGGGGCACCACGACTTCGGCCCGATCGACTGGACCGAGTTCCGGGACGTGCTCAAGGGCAACGGCCCCTGCAACGAACAGCGGATCACCCAGCGCAGGCGGGCCCACGACGAGGGCGCCTGGGTACGGGAGGCGGCCGCCGCCTACGCGGCCAAGCACACCGGCGAGACAGGAGCTGTGCGCGCATGACGAACACCGACTGGCCCCTGTGGGAGGTCTTCGTGCGCTCGCGCCGCGGCCTCTCCCACACCCACGCCGGCAGCCTGCACGCCCCGGACGCGGAGTTCGCCCTGCGCAACGCGCGCGATCTGTACACCCGGCGAGGCGAGGGCATCTCCCTCTGGGTCGTCCCCTCGGCCGCGATCACGGCCTCCTCGCCCGATGAGAAGGACCCGTTCTTCGAGCCGTCCGCCGACAAGCCGTACCGCCACCCGACGTTCTACGAGATCCCGGAGGGGGTGAAGCACCTGTGACCGTTTCCACGTCTACGGCTGCCGCCCTCGCCCTCGGCGACGACGCCCTGGTGCTCTCCCACCGCCTGGGCGAGTGGGCGGGCCACGCGCCCGTGCTGGAGGAGGAGGTCGCCCTCGCCAACATCGCCCTGGACCTGCTCGGCCAGGCCCGCGTGCTGCTGTCGCTGGCCGGCGACGAGGACGAACTGGCGTATCTGCGCGAGGAACGCGCCTTCCGCAACCTCCAGCTGGTGGAGCAGCCGAACGACGACTTCGCGCACACGATCGTCCGCCAGCTGTACTTCTCCACCTACCAGCATCTGCTCTACGCCGAACTGGCCGCGGGGGACGGCGACTTCGCCCCGCTCGCCGCGAAGGCCGTCAAGGAGGTCGCCTACCACCGCGACCACGCCGAGCAGTGGACCCTGCGGCTCGGCGACGGCACCGAGGAGAGCCATGAGCGCGCACAGCGGGCGTGCGAGGCGCTGTGGCGGTTCACCGGCGAGATGTTCCGGCCGGTGGACGGCGTGGACGTCGACGGGGAGCGCCTGGAGGCCGCCTGGCTCGCGTCCGTCGGGGAGACCCTGCGCCGCGCCACCCTGACAATCCCCGAGGGGCCGCGCACCGGTGCGTGGCGGGCCGGGGCGGGACGCCAGGGGCTGCACACCGAGTCCTTCGGGCGGATGATCGCCGAGATGCAGCATCTGCACCGCAGTCACCCGGGGGCGTCATGGTGACGCTCACCGCACTGGAGACCGAACTGCTCGCCCTCGCCGGTTCGGTGCCCGACCCCGAACTGCCCGTGCTGACCCTGCGCGAGCTGGGTGTGGTGCGCGCGGTGCGGGTGCGGGGCGCGGACGCGGTCGAGGTCGAACTGACCCCGACGTACACCGGCTGCCCGGCCGTCGAGGCGATGTCCGCGGACATCGAGCGGGTGCTGCACGACCACGGCGTACGCGAGGTCACCGTCCGCAGGGTGCTCACGCCCGCCTGGTCGACCGACGACATCACCGACGAAGGGCGCCGCAAGCTGCGGGAGTTCGGCATCGCACCGCCCCGCGCGGGGCGAGCGGCCGGACCGGTCGGCCTGCGACTGGGGCCGATCCGGACCCTCGCCCCGGAGACCGACCCCGTCCGGTGCCCGCACTGCGGTTCCGCCGACACGGAACTGCTCAGCCGTTTCTCCTCCACCGCGTGCAAGGCGCTGCGGCGCTGTCTCGACTGCCGTGAACCGTTCGACCACTTCAAGGAGTTGTGATGGCCCGCTTCCACCCGCTCCCGGTGGCCGCGGTCGACCGGCTCACCGACGACTCCGTGGCCCTGACCTTCACCGTGCCGCCCGGCCTGCGCGAGGAGTACCGGCACGCCCCGGGCCAGCATCTCGCCCTGCGCCGTACGGCCGGCGCCGGGGAGATCCGCCGGACCTACTCGATCTGCTCCCCGGCGCCCTCCCCGGACGGCGAGGGACCGCGCGAACTGCGGGTCGGCATACGGCTGGTGGAGGGCGGCGCCTTCTCGACGTACGCGCTCAAGGAGATCAACGTCGGTGACGAGCTGGAGGTGATGACCCCGGCGGGCCGGTTCACGCTCGACCCGGCGCCCGGCCTGTACGCGGCGATCGTCGGCGGCAGCGGCATCACCCCGGTGCTGTCGATCGTGGCGACGCTGCTGGCGCGCGAGCCCGAGGCCCGGTTCTGCCTGTTCCGCAGCGACCGCACCGCCGCGTCCACGATGTTCCTGGAGGAGGTCGCCGACCTGAAGGACCGCCACCCGCAGCGGTTCCAGCTGGTCACGGTGCTCTCCCGGGAGGAGCAGCAGGCGGGGCTGCCGTCCGGGCGGCTCGACCGGGAGCGGCTGACCGGGCTGCTTCCGGCGCTGCTGCCGGTGGAGCGGGTGGCGGGATGGTTCCTGTGCGGACCGTTCGGGCTGGTGCAGGGGGCGGAAAGCGCGTTGCGGGGGCTCGGGGTGCCCCGTACCCGTATCCACGAGGAGATCTTCCATGTGGACGCGGGGGCGGCCCCGGCGGTCACCGTGCCCGCGCCCGCGCACAGCACGGTGACCGCCCGGCTCGACGGACGCGGCGGCAGCTGGCCCGTCCGGGACGGCGAGTCACTGCTGGAAACGGTGCTGCGCAACCGGTCGGACGCGCCCTACGCCTGCAAGGGCGGGGTGTGCGGGACCTGCCGGGCCTTCCTGGTCTCCGGCGAGGTGCGCATGGACCGCAACTTCGCGCTGGAGCCGGAGGAGACGCGGGCCGGGTATGTGCTGGCGTGCCAGTCGCATCCGGTGACGGAGAAGGTGGAGCTGGACTTCGACAGGTAGGACCCGCTGCCCGTTCCCTTCGTCCTCTCCCCGTTCCCTTCTTCTAGAACCTGTTCTATCTTGACGGACCGTCAGCTCGGCCGACCGTTCGGAAGGACAGGGACCGTGGACTTCACGTTCAGCGAGGAGCAGCAGGCGGCGGCCGAGGCGGCCCGGGGCGTGTTCGCCGACGTGGCGCCGGACGCGGTGCCGAGTCCGGCCCTCACCACGGGCGCCGTCGCCGACGAGTTCGACCGCGCGCTGTGGGCCAGGCTCGCCGACGCGGACCTGATCAGCCTGCTGCTGGCCGAGGAGTACGGCGGGGCGGGGCTCGACGCCGTCGCACTCTGCCTGGTGCTGCGCGAGTCGGCGAAGGTGCTGGCGCGGGTGCCGCTGCTGGAGAGCAGCGCAGCCATGGCGGCCGTACAGGCCTACGGCGGCCCGGAGTCGAGGGCGGAGCTGCTGGAGCGGGCGGGGCGCGGGGAGGTCGTGCTGACCGTCGCCGCGAGCGGCCGCACCGGACACGACCCGGCCGAACTCGCCGTCACCGCACGGCAGGAGGACGGCGAGGGCGGGGCGGGCGGCGCGGGCGCCGACTGGATCCTGGACGGGACGCAGACGGCGGTGCCGTGGGCGTACGACGCGGACCTCGTCGTCGTACCCGCGCACACGGCCGCGGGCCGGACCGTCCTCGCGCTGGTGCCCCGGACGCGGGAGGGGGTCGCGCTCGGCGAGCAGTTCTCGACGAGCGGGGAGCGGCTGGGCGAGCTGCGGCTGGAGTCCGTGCGGATCGCCGCGCGGGACGTGATCGACGTCGAGGGCGCGTGGGAGTGGCTGCGGGACCTGCTGACCACGGGGACCTGTGCGCTGGCGCTCGGTCTGGGCGAACGGGTGCTGCGGATGAGCAGCGAATACACCAGCGAGCGGGAGCAGTTCGGGTTCCCGGTCGCCACCTTCCAGGCCGTCGCCGTGCAGGCCGCCGACCGGTACATCGACCTGCGCGCGATGGAGGTCACGCTGTGGCAGGCCGCGTGGCGGCTCGGTTCGGGGGCGTCGGGCGCGCTGCCGGTCGCCGGGGACGTCGCCGTCGCCAAGATCTGGGCCTCGGAGGGGGTACGGCGGGTCGTGCAGACGGCACAGCATCTGCACGGCGGCTTCGGCGCCGACGTCGACTACCCCCTGCACCGGTACCACGCCTGGGCCAAGCAGTTGGAGCTGTCGCTCGGCCCGGCGGCGGCGCACGAGGAGGCACTCGGCGACCTGTTGGCGGCCCATCCCCTGGGGTGAGCCTGGGGTGAGCCGCACTCCCGTGCCGCCGGTCCGGCGGAGGTCAGAGCACGAAGCCCTGGCTGCCGTCGTCGGTCACCACGGGGCGGCCGACCTCGGCCCACAGCTGCATGCCGCCGTCGACGTTCGCGGCGTCGATGCCCTGCTGGGCGAGGTACATGGTGACCTGGGCCGAGCGGCCGCCGGAGCGGCAGATCACGTGGACGCGGCCGTCCTGCGGGGCGGCCTCGGTCAGCTCGCCGTAGCGGGCCACGAAGTCACTGATGGGGATGTGCAGGGCCCCCGCAGCGTGGCCCGCCTGCCACTCGTCGTCCTCGCGGACGTCCAGCAGGAAGTCGCCGTCCTTGAGGTCCGTGACCTGGACCGTGGGCACACCAGCACCGAAATTCATGGGCCCGACGCTACCCGACGCCCGTGAGGGCGTGGACGGTCACTCCTGTCCGAGCAGTTCCGCGAGCTCCGCCTCGCGCGCGGAGACATCGGCGAGGAGCTTCTCGGCGATCTCCTCCAGCAGACGGTCCGGGTCGTCCGGCGCCATCCGGAGCATCGAGCCGATCGCGCCCTCCTCCAGCTCCCGGGCGACCACGGAGAGCAGCTCCTTGCGCCGGGCCAGCCATTCGAGGCGGGCGTAGAGCTCCTCACTGGGCGTGGGGCCCTGCTCCGGGGGCTTGGGCCCGGCGGCCCACTCCTCGGACAGTTCCCGCAGGAGGACCTCGTCGCCTCGGGAGTAGGCACCGTTGACCCGGGTGATGAACTCCTCGCGCCGCGCACGCTCGGTCTCGTCCTGCGCGAGGTCCGGGTGGGCCTTGCGGGCGAGCTCGCGGTAGAGCTTGCGTGCCTCGTCGCTGGGGCGCACCCGCTGCGGGGGCCGCACGGGCTGGTCGGTGAGCATCGAGGCGGCCTCGGGGGACAGGCCCTCCCCGTCCATCCAGCCGTGGAACAGTTCGTCGACGCCGGGCATCGGCATCACCCGGGCGCGGGCCTCGTCCGCCTTGCGCCGGTCCTCCGGGTCGCCGGTGCGGGCGGCCCGGGCCTCGGCGATCTGCGCGTCCAGCTCGTCGAGGCGGGTGTACATGGGGCCGAGCCGCTGGTGGTGCAGCCGGGAGAAGTTCTCCACCTCGATGCGGAAGGTGTCCACCGCGATCTCGTACTCGATGAGCGCCTGCTCGGCGGCCCGCACGGCCCGCTCCAGGCGTTCCGTGCCTGCGGCGGCTGTGCCGTGGGGGTCAGCTTCCGGGGACGTCATTCGGACAGCCTAACTGGGGTGACTGGAGCCGGGCGCCTTCTGGGGTGCCAGGTCAGGTTGTCGGGCGAGTGCGGCACCATCGTGGCTGGTCGCGCAGTTCCCCGCGCCCCTGGGCAGGTCGGCGCACCCCCAGCCTGAGACGTACTGTCCCTCACACCCCCATCTCCGCCCCGATCCTCCCCGTCCGCACCGCCGTCACCAGTTCCCCGTGGTCCGCCTCCGTGCGGTCCGCGTAGGTGACGGCGAACGTGGCGATGGCCTCGTCGAGTTCGTCGTTCTTGCCGCAGTAGCCGGAGACCAGGCGGGGGTCGGCGCTGTGGGAGTGGGCGCGGGCCAGGAGGGCGCCGGTCATGCGGCCGTAGTCGTCTATCTGGTCGGCGGAGAGGGCGGCGGGATCGACGCTGCCCTTGCGGTTGCGGAACTGCCGGACCTGGAAGGGGAGGCCGTCGACGGTCGTCCAGCCCAGCAGGTTGTCGCTGACGACCTGCATCCGCTTCTGGCCCAGGACGACCCGGCGGCCCTCGTGGTCGACCGAGGGGACCTCGAAGCCCGCGGTGACCAGATGGGGCAGCAGGGCCGAGGCACGGGCCTCCTTGACCTGGAGGACCAGGGGTTCACCGCGGTGGTCCAGGAGCAGGACGACATACGAGCGCGTGCCCACGCTGCCGGTGCCGACGACGCGGAACGCCACGTCGTGCACCGCGTGCCGGGCCAGCAGTGGCAGGCGGTCCTCGGAGAGCGTGGTCAGGTACTCCTCCAGGGACGCGGCCACCTCGACGGCCTCCTCGTCGGGCACCCGGCGCAGCACCGGCGCCGCGTCCACGAAGCGGCGGCCGCCGTCCTCGGTCGGCTCCGTGGACCTCGCCGCGAAGCGCCCGCTGGTGTTGGCCCGCGCCTTCTCCGAGACCCGCTCCAGTGTGCCGACCAGGTCATGGGCCTGGGTGTGGGAGACGAGCTCCTCGTCCGCGATCGCGTTCCACGCGTCCAGCACCGGGAGCTTGGCCAGCAGCCGCATGGTGCGCCGGTACGCGCCCACCGCCCCGTGCGCCGCCGCGCGGCAGGTGTCCTCGTCGGCGCCGATCTCCCGGCCCGCGAGGACCAGGGAGGCGGCGAGCCGCTTGAGGTCCCACTCCCAGGGGCCGTGCACCGTCTCGTCGAAGTCGTTCAGGTCGATGACCAGGTCGCCGCGGGCGTCGCCGTACAGGCCGAAGTTGCCCGCGTGCGCGTCGCCGCAGATCTGGGCGCGGATCCTGGTCATCGGGGTGCGGGCCAGGTCGTAGGCCATGAGGCCCGCCGAGCCGCGCAGGAAGGCGAACGGCGTGGCCGCCATCCGGCCGACCCGGATCGGCGTGAGCCCGGCGATGCGGCCACGGCTCGACTCCTCGACCGCGCTCACCGCGCCGGGGCGGGACACGTCGAGGTCGAGGCCTGCGTGCGCGCTGCGCGGGACGCTCTCGCGCAGGGCCTTGCCCTCCTGCTTGGGGGAACCCTCGACGGGCCACTGGGCGAAACCGCGCACCAGGTGCCGCCGGCCCGGTCCAGGGACAGCCGCCGCCGTGACATCGGTCTGCGTATCGGTCTTCGCCTCTGTACCGGCCTCGGTCACACGGACCGCCTCCCCCGCGACTCGCTCCACGCCGGTCCGACCGTCGGCCCGAGCTCCAAGAACATCAACTCGTACCGACCGTACAGCCGATGGCCGAAACCCGTCACACCCTGTGGACAACTCCACAGGGTGTGGACGAACGCGGCGGTGCTGGTCAGCCCAGCTTGTCCACCGCCTGGTAGTAGGTCCACGCGGTCGCGTTGCACGAGGTCTTCTTCACGCCGGAGTAGGTGGCGCAGACCCGCTTCAGGTCGGCGTAGAACGCGTCGTCCAGGCGGGACTTGTTGGCGTCGAAGGCGCCGGCCGCCGTGTAGTTGCGGTAGCCGAAGTCGTGGCGGGCGCAGGCGTTGGAGAAGGGGAAGCCGAAGGGGTTGTCGGGGGAGGTCGTGCAGTAGTCGGTGGACCAGTCGAAGCCGTACGCGCTCCAGGCACCCTGGTCGGCGCGGGCCGTGAAGAAGGCGGTGTAGCTGCTCGCGCCGGTCTGGGTCCAGCCGCTGAGCACGGCGGGCTTGTCGGCGGGCGCGGCCTGCGCGGAGGCCGCCGGCAGCAGGGCGGCGGTCACGGCGAGGGCGGCGGTGAGCAGGGGGGCGGCGAGGCGACGGCGCATGGGCTCTTCCTCCGGGCACGGGACGCCCCGGCGGGGATTCGCCGGGGCGGGGCCCAGAGTCGGCGGCCGCGCTATGCCGCCCGCATGCCACACCTATACCGGGAGCACCGGCCCGTGAAAGAAACCTCGACCGACGCCCCGGCCACCGCTCACGCCCGCAAGAACGCCAGCACCGCCAGCACCCGCCGATGCGTCTCGTCCGCCGGCGGCAGGTCCAGTTTGGTCAGGATGCCGCCGATGTGTTTGCCCACCGCCGCCTCGGACACCACGAGTTCGCGTGCGATCGCCCCGTTGGACTTGCCCTCCGCGATCAGGGCGAGGACCTCGCGCTCGCGTGGGGTGAGCCGCTCCAGCGGGTCGCGGCGGCGGCGCAGCAGTTGCCGTACGACTTCGGGGTCCACGACCGTGCCGCCGTCCGCGACCTCACACAGGGCGTCGACGAACTCCTCGACCTGGCCGACCCGGTCCTTGAGGAGGTAGCCGACGCCGGTGCCGTCGCCGGAGTCGAGGAGTTCGGAGGCGTACGTCCGCTGCACGTACTGGCTGAGGACCAGGACCGGCAGGGCGGGGCGGGTCTCGCGCAGGCGGACCGCGGCGTGCAGGCCCTCGTCCTGGAAGCCGGGCGGCATGCGGACGTCGGTGACGACGATGTCGGGGGTGTCCTCCTCGACGGCGGCGACCAGGGCCTCGGCGTCGCCGACGGCCGCGACGACCTCGTGGCCGCAGCGGCCGAGCAGGCCTATGAGGCCCTCGCGCAGCAGCACGCTGTCCTCGGCCAGGACTACGCGGAGCGATCGGCCGCCTCGGTCAACTCGCAAGGAAACTCCACACGCAACAGGGTCGGTCCGCCCGGCGGACTGGACAGGGAGAGTTTGCCATCCAGGACCGACACCCGGTCGGCGAGTCCGGTCAGCCCGCTGCCCGCGGAGGCGTCGGCGCCGCCCCGGCCGTCGTCCCGCACCTCCAGCAGCAGCCGCCTGCCGGAGTGTCCGCCGCGCACCTCGGCCCGCCCCGCCCCGCTGTGCTTGGCGACGTTGGCGAGGGCCTCGCAGACCACGAAGTAGGCGGCCGCCTCCACCGCCTGCTCCAGCCGCCCCGGCACCGAGAGGTCGACGTCGACGGGGACGACGGAACGGTCCGCGGCGTCGGCGATGGCCGCCGTCAGGCCGTAGTCCGCGAGGACCTTGGGGTGGATGCCGTGGATGAGTTCCCGCAGTTCAGCGAGGGCCTTGCCCGCCTCGTCGTGGGCCTTGGCCAGTTGGTCGGCGAGCGGTCCCGGCGGGACGTCGAGCCGGGCCAGGCCGAGCGTCATCGTCAGGGCGACCAGGCGCTGTTGGGCGCCGTCGTGCAGGTCGCGCTCGATGCGCCGGCGCTCCGCCTCGAAGGCGTCCACCAACCGCACGCGGGAACGGCTCAGTTCGACGACCCTGGCCCCGAGGTCGCCGTCCCGGTCGGCGATCAGCAGCCGGGTCAACTCGGCGCGGGCGCCGGCCGCCACGCCGAGCGCGTAGGCGCCGAGGGCGAGCAGCAGCAGTCCGAGTACGGCGACCCCGAACGCGGTCGGCCAGGTGGTGACCGTCCACTGCTTGAGGACCTTCGTCTCCCGGCCCTGCCCGATCGTGGCCATGAGCAGCGGGGTGGCGGTCATGGACACCGGGAAGAGCAGGGCGACGGTGATCACGAGGGCGTCGAGCGGCCAGAGCAGACCGGCGAACAGCACGGTGTACGCCAGCTCGCGCCAGGTTGCCTGCTCCTTCAGCCGGATCGTCAGCCACGCCCACAGGCCCTCGGCGGCGGGCGCCTGGTGCGGGTCGGGCGCCGGGTCCAGGTCGACCAGGCCCAGCCGGCGCCGCTCCACCCAGGCGACCGGGAGTCCGGCCAGGGCGAGCACGACGAGCAGCGGCAGCCCCACGAGCACGATGGCCAGGGCCCCGCCGACCGCGGCCAGCGTCACGAGCCCGACCAGGGCGAGGACACCGGCCACCGCGCCGGTCACCAGGTAGCCGACCGAGCGCCACGGCCAGACCGACAGCAGGAAGCCCGGCCGGGACATGGCCTGCCACACGTTGCGAGGGTGCATGGGGATCACGGTAGAAGGGCGCCCGGGGGCGGGGCCATGGGTCCAGGGGGCGGTCCTGGGGTAGGGCCAGCCATACCCCAGGACCGCGGACGGCACGATTCGGCCAGGTGGGAGGCGGGGCACGGCCCGGTCCCGGGTATCGCCGAGTCGGCCGTACGACGCTCTCGGCCGCCCCACTACAGGGCACGGCCCGCTGCTTGCAGGCTCTTGCCATCGCAGGCTGCTGCCAAATTGAAGGCACAATTCCGCCAACGTGCGGCGCGAACAATGGCCGGAGAACGACGCTTCGGCGTTCCGCGCCGGCCGGGCCGCTCCGGGTGGCCGTGGCCGCACGACTGGGGGAGTCACACGTGGAGTTCCAGCTTCTCGGACCGGTGGAGGCGAGAGACGGGGCACGGCGCATCGCGCTGTCCGGCTCCAAGGTGCACACGGTGCTCGCCGTGCTGCTGCTCGCCCGCGGACGGGTGGTGAGCGACGGACGGCTGAGCGAACTGCTGTGGGGGTGGAGTCCGCCCGCCACCATGAACGCGCAGATCTACACCTACATCTCCAGGCTGCGGAAGCTCCTCGGCCCCGGTGTCGACCTGGTCCGCCGCCAGCCCGGCTACCAGCTGACCGTGTCCGGCGCCCGCATCGACGTCCTGGAGTACGAGCGGCTGGACCGGCTGGGCCGGCGGGCGCTGGAGGAGCGGCGCGTCGAGGAGGCGGCCGAGACGCTGCGGCGGGCGCTGGAGCTGTGGCGGGGTCCCGCACTGGCCAATGTGACGCCGTACCTCGCCGAGGCGGAGCTGCCCCGCCTTGAGGAAGCCCGGACGAGCACGCTGGAGCACCGCATCGAGGCGGACCTCGTGCTCGGCCGCCACCAACTGGTCGTCTCCGAACTGACCGGGCTGGTCGCCGAGTTCCCGGTACGGGAGCGGCTGCGCGCCCAGCTGATGACGGCCCTGTACCGGTGCGGGCGGCAGGCGGAGGCGCTGCGCGTCTTCCACGAGGGGCGCGGGGTGCTGGCCGAGGAGCTCGGCGTGGACCCGGGTCCCGATCTGACGGCCACCTACCAGGCGGTGCTCAGCGGGGAGTTGAGTCTGGTGCCGCGGCCTTCCGCCGAACCCGCCTCCCTCGCCGGGGCGCCGGTCATGGTGCCGCCCGCGATCGCCGACTTCACCGGGCGCGAGGGCGAGTTCGCGGAACTGTGCGGGCAGTTGGCGCCCGCGGGACGGTCCACGGGGTTCCGGGCGCGGCGGATGCTGATCACCGGGATGGCCGGGGTCGGCAAGACCTCGCTCGCCCTCCAGGTGGCGCACGCCGTGGCCGGTGAGTTCCCCGACGGTCTGCTCCACGCGCGGCTGCGCCACGAGGACGGCACGGTCAAGGACTCCGCCGCGGTGCTCACCCAGCTGCTGCGGGCGCTCGGCGAGCGGTGCGAGGACCTGGCCGGGCCCGGTGGCGGTCCGGAGCGTCTCGACGACCTGATCCGCTGCTATCGCACCCGTACGGCGGGGCGCCGGCTGCTGATCCTGCTGGACGACGCGGCGAACGAACTCCAGCTGGACGCCCTGCTGCCGGCCACGACCGACGCGGCGGTCCTCGTCACCAGCCGCAACCGGCTCACCGCCGTGCCCGGTTCCCGCACCCTCGTGCTCGAACCGATGGGTTCCGCGGAGTCCCTCGCGCTGCTCGCGGCGATCGCCGGGAACGGGCGGATCGTCGTCGAACCGGAGGCGGCCGACGTGATCGTGCGGGCCTGTGCGGGGCTGCCGCTCGCGCTGCGGGCCGCCGCCGTACGGCTCGCCGCCCGCCCGCACCGGCCCGCGGCCCGGCTCGCCCGGCGGCTGGCCGACCCGGCGCTGC
>Ga0307508_10003599_pt1 | contig 15576 bp, 16 predicted proteins | sample 9_EM_MG_FD_203089 | JGI IMG/M metagenome (GOLD analysis project Ga0307508, IMG submission 203089) | Populus trichocarpa ectomycorrhiza microbial communities from riparian zone in the Pacific Northwest, United States - 9_EM | ecosystem: Host-associated > Plants > Roots > Unclassified | place...
GTTTCCTGTTTATGTTTTGTTTGACATTTCTTGTTATTGTTGTTTGTTTTGTCGAGTGGTATACGTTGTTGGGGAGGGGGCTGGTTTTGTTAAGAGGGGAGTGGTTGTAGGAGGAGGATTCCGGCCACTGCGGGTGCTGCGGACGCTACGCCCAGCGGGGTGTCTAGAGTTCGGGTGACACGGACAGTGCTATGGGAGTGTGACATAGGGCTACAGAGGACAGTCACAGTAGACAGTCACAGGCGGTGCACGGACACTCGTATATAGTGTCCGGCGCTCGCCTCTCTAGAATGGACATGCTTCTTACTACCCCTCACATTCTTATTCCGTTCCTTCCGATAATATATCCTAGAAATTCCACTTCCTGGGTTTTCCATACACACTTTTCGGGCAAAACAGCCAGACCATTGTTTTGTAGGCACTTTAGGACTTCACTGACCGTTTCGTCATGCTTTTCCTCTGTGTCGACGCAGACCAGTATGTCATCCATGTATGCCAATGTTCCCATGTCGAGCATGTCGGAAAAGATGTGGTTCATCATTTCTTGGAAGGTGGAGGGGGCGTTGGTAAGTCCGTACGGCATAACCTGGAATTCAAAAAGCCCGTATCGGGTTCTGAACGCTGTTTTCCATTCGTCCCCTTTGCAGATTCGGATTAGGTGAAATCCATTCCTGAGGTCCATCTTCGTGAACCATTGCACCCCTCGGACCCGATCCTGCAGCTCCTGCATGAGAGGTAGTGGGTACTGATTCGGGATCGTGATTCGATTTAGGGCTCCGTAGTCTACACATAGGCATAGTCCTCGTCTGTGTGGTTTCGGCACGAAGAGGATTGGTGAGCCGGCTGGGGATGTGGAGCGTTTGATTTTCCCTATTTTTTCCATTTCTGTCAGCCATTCTCTCAGGGTCCGGAGTTCTTCTTCTGAGAGGGGGTAGATGGGCCCCCATGGTGCCGTGCTTCCTTCCTGGAGATCGATTTTGCAGTCGTAGGGTCGGTGTTTTGGGAGGGCATCTGCCGCCTCTTTTCCCATGATTCTGAGGTACTGACGGAATTCTATCGGAACGGCTTTTAACGGGTCTTCCTCCCTTACTGTCAATACGTATCCGATAACTCGAGTGCTGGGATTGGTTGCGATTGATTCGTCCCAGGTTGGGGAGAAGGGCCCTGTTTCATGCCGGGTGCATTTCCTCATGCATTCCGTGCTGTTGAACCGTACTTCTTCGTTTGTCCAAGATCCCTGTGGCGGGTGTTGCTCTATCCAACTAAACGGAAGGAAGATGTCAATAGCTGCTTCCATTGGAGTTACTTCGAAGGTCTCCTCTGAGAAGTGCTTCCGATATTGCAGATGCATTATCTCCGTATAGCTCTGGCTGGCTCCTTCGACAACTTCCCTGGTGAAATTCTAAATGGTTCGAGGGTTTTTGTGCATTTTGGTTTGGATTCCTAGTTGCTCAATCGTTTGTTGGTTGATCAGGGCGACTGAGCACCCTGTGTCTAGCAGTGCCTTTACCGGGTGCTGGCTTTTATTCCAGTTTGGCATCATGGAGATTATTGGTCAATCGCTCTTCTTCCTTTTCTTCCTTGGTGCTGAGTCTTCCGGGCCCGGCTCCTTCCTTTCCCTTTTCGAGGTGCCGCATACTAGGTTTTTTACTCCGACTCGTGGCAGTGCGGAGTTTCTCAAAAATCCGAGTCTTGCGAATCGGCCCAAAGCGGTAGATCCGTGGCCATTTCCTCGACCGCTGCCACCTTCTGCTGTTTTGCCGCCGGTTGTTTCTACGGCTCGTTTTCTCTTTTCCATTTCGTTGTTTCTACGGCCACGACCTTCCACGGTGCCGGTGGCAAGGCTGTTCCCTGTACTGTCTGCAAGCAGAAGTAGTCGTAGGTCCTGTGACCTGGTTGGCCGCATCGCCAGCAGTCTTCCTGACTTTTCCGGTATTCTTCTGCCTCCTTACTTGGTACCCCTTGAGGGCCGCATCTTGCGATGGCCAGGAGTCCTTTTTTGGTGGCCTGGTGTTGTTTGACCTGGGTTGCGGGGCTCCTTCCTTGGGACTTGGTCGTGTGTCGTTTTTCTTCCCGTGTTCCTTAGGGCGGTCGTTTCTCGTGCCGTCCTTGTTGGGTGCAGCCCTGCTTCGCATTGCCTCTTTGGCTGCCCTGAGCGCCTTTTTCTTTTCCACCTGTAGGCCGGCTTGGTGGGTGGCTTGTAGGAAGCCGTCGTCATCCGCAAAGTCCTCGAGGTAGTGGGCGAATCGCATGTCCAGTACCACATCGGGTATGGCCAGGTCCACTTTTTCTCTTAGTGACTCCCCAGTGGCACGCGCGAAGGTATCGAGCGCTCGAAACTCTGTTAGGTAGGCGCGGATGGACCCTTGGTACTTGAGCTGTCCTAACTTGAGTTGGGCGTCCGCCGCCTCCCGTTCGTTTCGATACTCCGTTCGGATAGCCGCGGAGTAGTTAACCCGGGTGTCGTTGTCTCCCAGTTCTCGGTACCGGTGAAGGTGCCAAACCAGGGCGGTGTCGGTTAGAAGGGTTCCGACCCAGGCGATTTTCTGGCGGGTGACAGTTTCCAGGTAGAATCCCAGATACATTGTGACCGATTCCCACCATTGGTTGAAGGTGGATGAGCTTTTCCCGTCGAATTTTTCGGGATTTTCCATCTTGAGCCTTGAGGTGTGTACCCGGGCTCCTCTCTCCGGCTGTTCTACGGTTCGTGCCGCCGCGATTCCCGCCCACACTAGCTGGGCCATTTCCCCCAGCATAAGCATGGTTGCCAGCTGGCCCTGGGTAGGTTCCCTTGTTCCCAGTGGGGGCCTTCCTGTCGGAAGGTTCCATTCGTACAGATTGTTGTCGTCCTCGCTTGGAGGGGGCGAAGGCAAGGGCGATGCTCCCTTTTGCGGAGGTCTCGGTGGGGGTCCACCTCTTCCTGCCCCTCCTGTGCCTTGGGGTCTGTGCGGCGGATTCGTAGCCGGGACTGCCAGGGGCCTTTGTCGTCATTGTTGGGTTCCTCTGAGTAAGGGGCTCCCCAGCATCAGCCGGGTCGGCGGTGGCCCTGGGCTTGGAGTGGGCCGGGTTTGTCTGGCTGGTGTTGCGGGCAGGGGAACTGTAGTTGCTACCCGCAACAATTCGTCCTGTGCTCGGGCCAGCTATTGCTCCAGGCCAGCCATTCGATCTCGGTCCTCGTTTTGCTGTTGCTCAAGTGTTTCTACCTTCTTTTGGTGGTCAGCAGCCCATTTTTCCACGTTACCTTGGAATTCCATCAGGTGGACATTTCTGGCCAGGTTTGCTTCTGACAGGAAAGCTACTGTGTCTTGCATTCGGGCTACTTGTGTTGCCTTGTGTACCCGATGTAAATCACTCGTCTTGGAGTGTTCGATGATAGCTTCCCAGACCTGTCTGTTAAATGCCAGGTCTGCGTTAGCAGATACCATAAGCTCGTTCCTTACCCAGTCTCCTGATATCTGTTCCTTGGCTTCCATCTGCTCGTAGACGTATTGGGCTCCTTGTGCCAGTCGGTTGTAGGCTGCTTCAATCCGCCTGATGCGCTGGTCCATATGGTCCATCGTGTTGCTGCAGACGTCCATTAGCTGGCATAGGTCTTGCTCAGCCTGCTGCTGGTGGTTGGCCATCACCCACATCCACCCGACCGGGTTGGCAATTTCCAAGGTTTCCTCCTGAGGTTCTTCGTCGTTGGTGATCTGGAGCAGCCCCCAGCATGCCTCTAACTGGAGCACGTTGTAGTCGGATGAGGTAGACATCTCTCAATATAGGTCAAGGAAGTCACCACTGTGGATGCTTGAATCGTAGTCGAAGTGGTAGTCTAATAGGTCGAAGAGTTCGTCTTCATCGAAGTCGGCGGGTTGGTGTAGTAGCGCACAGTTCCACCACTGCTGGGTATACCAATGGTATGGGGCACACTCGGTTGTTTCGTGGATAGGCTTCGGTCCGTCGAAGAATTATTCCCACTGCTCGTATTTTGCGATTTTGTCGTCAATTGACTGAAAGGTGTAGTCGAGGGAGTACTGCGTCTTAGGTTCTAAGAAGGTAGATAGTTCGAGTAGGTAAAGGTGGTCTTCGAAGTAGGTGTCGTCGAAGTAAGTCATGAAAGTAGGGTGATTTTGAGATCAAGATTATAGTGTGACACTGGGGTTGTATCGTAACTGGAGTGCGGGTAGAATCAAAGGTAATCAGGCTACTTTCGATGATTCACAGTGGAATAATCTTAGATATTATGTGTGGGTTCGGTGGTAGTATAGGTGAGGACATTCGTGCTGTTTTTCCTTCCATCAGGGCGGAAAAACCTCAGTCCTATACCTGAGTGACGCGAGCGTGATAGGTGGTGACTTGGATTTGGATTCCCCGGAGGTGCATGGACCTCGTGGGCAACTCATTGGTCCTGGCCGGGCGTAGATAAGGGAGATGAGCTCTTCATGCAGCTGAGCGGGGAACTTTCTTACTCCAGACTCGTTCGTGGTCTCCCCCGCAGGGCCCAGACCTCTTCGTACGTGGTTCCTCCGTAAGGACTCGGATATCTCGTACGAGACCCCTTCGTAAGGAGCCCAACCAGCGTCTGCCAAGTTTCTTCTTCACTCGTTTGCACTCTGACCCCTCATCTTAGAGTTTATCTTCTTACGACTGATCTTCTCGGCTGCAAGCTAACTCCGGCTCCTTAACTCCCGCCTAGACTCTCTGAGTGTGTTTCATCATCCTTACGTAGTCCTCCTCTAGCTTAGCTACGTACTCGAGATATTTCGGGTGTAACACCAGCTACATCAATGGAAAGCCAGAAAAACACTGAAACACACCGAAAAACACTGGAAGATGCAGGAAGCTGGGAAGATGAAAAACCCATACAGAGAGTGGACCTGTGGAACACAGCGACTTCTTGATCCCATCATAATTGGGAATTACACCATCCAAACAAGTAGTGCTGCGAGATCTACACACGGATGTCACCAACAGATATTCCAGTATCAGTTGAAAAAGAGGGTTTGCGGCTATGCTTTGACTACTGAACCGATTACAAAAGGACATCTGATGAATCACAAACAGTGATATTGATACAAAGGGGTTACGAGCAGCCAAGCACGGTCTCAATTAATGATATGCCCAGTGATGTGAACAGCCCGCCAATGGTTAGTTTTGACATTAAATATTGTCCAGCAAAGTGCCGGCAAGACAAACATACTTGCTAGCGAGTCAGGAGACTCTCCCTGGAAAAGGGATATGAAGCTTTGACAAAACCAGTTCTGAGTATTTCTGTTAGTAGCAAGTATTCACGAAAAAGATCAGAAACAATGAAAGTACCAGAAACGTCGAAATCAACAGAAACACTGAGAAAGCCGGACACATTGGAATGACCTGAAAAACATGAAATGACTAGCAAATGCCGGAAACTCTGAAAGAAACAGAAATATTGGAATCGCTCGAGGCATTCCAGGACATCTGGCCACTTGCCGCTGGGGACACCCAGAACCGGTGTTTGACAGATGTGATGCTGAAGAAGAAGTGGTGGAAGAATAGAATTAGCCATGAAGCCCACAAAGACAGAGGGGGCCGGGCGCAGCTGCATAGGTACTGCACGATACCCACATCCAGAACTAGCGTGTAATAGCAACGAACACCACTACCGCGATACCGAATACCACAATGATACTACACCATGTATGAGGAAGATAGAGTGAAGCCAAATACCTCTACTGCAAAGCCAAATAACATAATGATACCACGTACTACATGAGGAAGATAGAGCGAAGCCAAATATGGCTACTGTGAGGCTGAATACCGCAACGATACTATGCCCTAGGTGAGGAAGATAGAGTGAAGCCAAATACTGCTACTTCGAAGCTGAATACCGCAACGATACCACATCCTGCATGAGGAAGATAGAGAGAAGCCGCATACTGCTAGCATAATGCTGAATACCGGAATGTCACCAAGACGTGAGTGCGCAGACTGGCGGAAAGGAAAGAGAACACACAATCTATTATCTCTATCCACAGATCTATCTCACTACCTCTGTAAACCAGTGCTACGACCACTATCCATAAGAACATATAAGAGATTAAGGCGAAGCTGAATACCGCAACAATACCATACCAGGTGTGAAGAGATTAGGGTAAAGCTGAATACCACCACAGGGAAGCCAAATACTGCAATGACACCATGTCAGATGTGAAGAGATTCGGGCGCAGCCGAATACCACCACAGCAAAGCGTAATACCACCACAGCAAAGTCAAATATCGAAAGTAAGTGAAGACAGTTCCAGCCAACATTACATGTCGAGCAGCATGGGCTAGGGAGATAGGATCCTGATACCATTATCCGCTGTAGGACAGCCCCATATTGACGACCACTGTGCCTCCCTCCATTGGATGACCTACTACAATGACTACTGCAATACCCACCACCAGATGGGGGACAACAATTACTATCTCCGTTAGAACCGTCACTGCCGGCAGACACAGACCTGCAACTGCCCACTCCCACACCCTGAGGAACTACTCAAAGTATCCTGCAAACGATGTCTTAACCCCACCAAGACATGTGCAGACTGGTACCAGGGAAAGCAGGTCAGCCCTGACTGCCAATTCCTCGTAAATATGGAAAACCACCCTCTCAGGCTGCAGCATGGTAGCTGTGCGTGAACTCTTGGCCGACATCACATCACTACAGGAAGACCAGGAAGCCATAGCTGCGACAACGACCGCCACACTACAGGACGAAGAACTCACCCTCCTGGGTGAAATCATCGCCATGATACATTAAACAACCACCCACGACACCGGCCACAATCACATGGTGCACCAAATGCTCATATAGCGTATGAAAGACTTTTATGATGCAGATCAACAGCAATTCCAAAGAATGACCCACACTCTGGGAACCATCATCACCGAACAACAACGATTGAACGAACAAATCCAAGCCTTGCAGCAGGCTAGCCGACCCATCTTCATCTACCACACCCCCATCCGCCGCTGCACCACTGCTACCTGACCTGACCTTACTGGAGCTTCGATCTGGATATGGGCCGTACTGGCAAGAATCTGGCGTGACAGGCTCTGGGGGGCCACCACAGACACCACCATCATCCTAGCCAGCCTATGGTTCCTCCTTGTCTCAGCTGGCACAGTCATGGTCATCCTCTGCACCTAGATACCTTACTCAATCATATTGCTCTGGTTGCGATATGCCTCAAACCCAACTGCCAGCCAGTCCAAATCCTTCTCCTTGTTTCCCTTTAGTTATGCTTATACATCCTTTCTCTGGTTATCGTTACGTATGTTGTTTCCCTTTGGTTGTGCTTGTACATCCTTTCTCCTGTCATTATTACGTATGTTGTTTCCCTTCATCAGCAAAAAAATGGAAAGTTGAAGTATATTGCTTTTTTTTACAGGTGAGACATAAATTTGAACTAATATTTCTCAAGGTTTCAGCTAAAAATAAAGCGCTTTTTTTTTAAAATCCTTATGTGGGCAAAATATAATTTCTCCTCTTATGGGAGTTAGCGATACTTACGGGAGCCACAGGAGCTACATCAGCTCCCTAGGAATTCTCAAATTTTTTGCTGATGAAGTTCGCTGATGCTTGTGTGTCCTTTCTCCTGTCGCCTCGAGTAGAGTGTTGGCTACGTGGCGGCTGAGTGCGATCATGTGTTTTCATTGGGTGTGATGATCAAGTCATGATGTTGAATGAAGGAACTGTATTAGTCTTGCAGGCAAGCTGTGATTCCACAGAGGGATGGGAAAAGTACAAAGGAAGGGTGCAGTAGCTAGTCTTGAGATTATTCTCCGTGCAATCTATTCTCCTGAATCCCACCCCAATGTTTTCGCCTCGAACCTCTGTTTCCTGCCATCCAACACATCCAAATAAATCTCAAAACATTTCTAGAGTGTCCGTCTACAGCCCCATTAGCTGGAAAGTTAATTCCTTCCAGTTTGGTCCCCGACCCCCACTGCCAACCCGCCCTCAGTGATTACGGACCCTGCGTATCTGCCCATCACCAATATGGTCACAGCCTTTCTCATGCTCCCCTCCGGCTGTGGATTGGGATCTAAAGATATTTCTCTGATTGCTCCTCATTTTGAAGCTAGTGGCGGTTACGTTCGCATGTCTGCCAAGTGCCCCTGTAAGGACAGCGACCCTGAATCAGACTCTGAGAGCAAAGATAACACTGAAGCAGATACTATGAAGCAGATGGACTTCCAGATGACTACTACTCAGCATATCACCAGCCCTCAGGTGCTCGGTGATATCGATGACAACCCAGGTTGCCTTGGGGCCGAATTACCACCTCCACTCACAGCTGAACATGCAGCCCTCCATGCCGATTTCGAGATCATTACAACCTCTACTATGGAGCAGCTGTATCAGTGAATTATTGCCAATGTCAATGCCTCCGTATCCGCAAGTATGGCTGCCACCTGCCTCAACATCATCAATGAACTCCAAAACTAGGTTAGCCTGCTCAATTCTCGGATGAACCAGATGCAGCACATCAGGAATAAAAATAATTGTGTCCTGAGTGTCCGGAGGCACTAGACACACTGGACATTTCAGATGCAACCGGCTTAACTCGTACGCAGATCGACATGGCACCGTGCGTCAGGACACAGATTGCCACAGCATCTGCTTACCAGATGGAGCGTGGCAGGGCATTTTCCTTCTGGACGTAGCCATGTCAGGGTATTTTCTTTCTGGACGCAGTCGTGTCAGGGCAGTTTCCTACTGGACGTGTCCGCACGACGCGTGTCATGGCACCACATTTATGCTGGCTGTCAAGGCACAGAACATCGCAGCAAATACTCGGGTCACATTCGCAAACACGTAGTGGGTTCCAGGCATAGTGACTCAGTCCAGTTCTATTCTTTATATCTACGGTATGTACATCTATATATACTACTACACACCTCGCGTTTCCAGCAAAAGCGCCCAGCGTCATACCCATCGCCGCGATCATCACATGCAGTAATGCTGTTTTGACGCGCATTGCATTGCTCTGCGTGTCGGAAACAAAGGAAAGTTGGCAAATACGATACGACACGATGAGCACGACAACTATGAGGAGGATGGTGATGAGGACGCCGGCGGCGAGGACGATAGCAAGTAGGACGTGGTAACTATGAGAGCGAGTAAGTCGCGGTGAGGACAATAGCGAGTAGGACACGGCGAGTATGATGGCGAGCTTTGTGATGTGGTTATCGCAGCTCTCAGAGTGACAGAGACACCGGGAAGTTGTAGAATACACAGTGACAAGTACGATGTCAATGAGGGTGCTGGCGGCGAGGATGATAGTGAGTAGGACGCGGCGAGTATGATGACGAGGGTTGGGAAATAGTTAGCACAGCTCTCAGAGTGACAGGAACTGTGGTGGGAACTGGTACAATACGATGTGATGAGTACGATGTCGATGAGGAGGATGTCGATGAGTTTGATGGCAGTGAGCATAGCAGCAAGTATGATGGAAATACGAAGAATGACGACGAGTATCGAGGACACGGTGAAAGGAGAAGAAAAAAGGGGTCTACTTAGGAGCGATGAGCAAGCCGAACCTTGCATAAGCGCAAGTATTAGTAATGGCTTGGCGCTTTGCATTGACATCATACTCGCCGCATCCAAATCGCTATCTTTCTTGCTGCCAGCAATATCATTGACATCGTACTCCTCACCTCATATTGTACCGCTTCCCACCGCTGTTCCTGTCACTCTGAGAGCTGTGCTAACCTTATCCCAAACCTCGCCATCATACTCGCCGCGTCCTACTCGCTATCGTCCTCACCGCCAGCACCCTCATTGATATCGTACTCATCACTGTGTATTCTACAACTTTCTGGTGTCTCTGTCACTCTGAGCGCTACGCGAACCATGTCACAAAGCTTGCCATCATACTCGCCGCGTCCTACTCGCTATTGTCCTCGCAGCGTCTTACTCGCTCTCATAGTCGCCACGTCCTACTCGCTATCGTCCTCGCTGCCAGCGTCCTCATTGCCATCCTCTTCATAGTCGTCACGCTCATCGCGTCGTGTCGTATTTGCCAACTTTCCTTTGTTTCTGACACGCAGAGCAATGCAACGCACGTCAAAACAGCATTACTGCATGTGATAATCGTGGCGATGGGTGTGACGCTGGGTGCTTTTGCTGGAAACGCGAAGTGTGTAGTAGCATATATAGATGTACATACTGTAGATATAAAGAAAAGAACTGGACTTAGTCACTATGCCTGAAACCCACTGCGTGTTTGCGAATGCTACCCAAGTATTTGCTGTGACGTTCCGCGCCTTGACAGCCAGCGTGACCGTGCTGCCATGACACGTGTCGTCCAGACACGTCCAGTAGGAAAATGCCCTGACATGGCTGCGTCCAGAAGGAAAATGCCCTGATACAGCTGCATCCAGAAGGAAAATGCCCTGACACAGTGCATCCAGAAGGAAAATACCCTGCCACACTCCGTTCGGTAAGCAGATGCCATGACGATCTGCGTTCAGATGCACAGTGCCCTGGTGAGGTGCATCCGAATTCACATTGCCTGTGCATTTTGTGTTGGGAGCAGTATGTGCGCTGACAGAGTACGTCCAGAGTGTCCCCAGCGCCTGGTGCATCTGGACGCAGCCTCTACGTCCAGATGCAGATTTTTTTTCCTGATGCGGAAGCTCATTGCAAACCAGAGAAACATCCAACCTCCCCCTCTGACTGTAATGGCAGCAGCTCCAGTCAAGAAAATCCTGAAAAAGAAATTGGAGAAGAAAAGTACTGCAGAGGGTATAGGTGGAATTTCGACTGCAGACTGTACTCCCTCCAATGTCTCGTCAACTACCCCCCAGACCCTGCCCTCCAATACATGCAGATGGGAAACAGTACCTCCGAGGATGCAGACTCCGGTGCCTAAACTCATCGCGACCAAATACATGCAAGCCGAATGAGAAGTGATCAGCTTCTTTCAGAACAACAACACCACCGGTACGACTATCCAGCCCGAGAAGACCTACACTGAGTGGCAGAGTCTGGCAGATATTGTGCTCCATCAGGTTAACACTCTCTTTGTTGAGTATAAGGACATTTTTGTACCCCACTTCATCCGCGCCCGAATTACCATACGTGGTGTGATTATCTTCACCACGGGTAATGAACAGAACAAAATGGTCTACGAAGATTACATCTCCATCATCAAGTACGCTCTTTCTTACTTTGGAAAATGCAAAAAGATCGAAATCGGAAAACGATTTAGCCAGTTCCTATTGCATGGAGTCCCAACACACCTCTCAATACCCTAGATCTCCGACAGTATCACCACCAATTACACGCAACTGGTACAAGGGCAGACACCATGCTGGTTAACACCTGCAAACCGTCGCGAGCATAAAACCAACTCTACGATTGTCATGACACTGACAGGTAATGTCAAGAGGAGTGCGATCGCCAGTCAAAATCTGATAGTATGCAATCGGGAATGCCAGTTGGACCACTATATCCCATACAGACGGAGGACCCAATGCCACATTTGCCGGACCTATGGACACCCTGTTACCCTCTGTCGGAATGATGTTTGCTGTGCTGTTTGCACCAATCCCCACAACACTCAAGAACACCTGTGTACTCTTTCCACCTGCAAGAAAGGTCCAGCTTGCACTCACCCTCTGATCCGCTACGTGAACTTCAACACACCACATAAGGCTAACAATGCAAACTGCCCCAAGTGAATCAAGCTTCAAAATTTCAACAAAGCTACTGGTGTAGCCATTCAGGGAGATGCTCCCATGGTAGCAGTAGCCGATTAAATGTCCCTCCCTGCATCTATTGGGTCCATACAGTTGCTGAACTGTGCGCAAAGCCAAGCAACGACAATTTCCGCCCTTCAAGATTTTGCGTAGAAGTCTGAAAACCTCATCTGTCTACTTCAAGAACCATAGTGCGATAGATATAAAAACCCACCTTCTCTACAAGGTTTCGATACCTTTACCCCCTTATCTACCAAACCTAAATGTGTGACATACTTACGCCACACATCTAGTTTGAGTGCCACTACCGTCTTTACCGCCCAGAACTCCTTCTTGGAAACTACGATCACCTCATTGAACAACCAAAGATCTTTCACCCTCTTCAACTTCTATTCTCTAGGATGAGCAGAGCCACTGGCTGCAATCCTCCCAACTCTCAAACTGCCAAACGATTGTCTACTTATGGGAGACCTTAATGGACACCATCTATGGTGGCAGGGACCCCTTCCATCGACTGCTCGTATCTCCTATAGATGCCAAATGATTGCATATTGGCTTGAAGACAACAACTTCCACCTGCAGAATGAACCAGCAATCTCCACAAACCATCCAAAGAATGGCGGACGTCCCTTCACAATCGACTTGTGCTTTTCCCAAGGGTCTACAACACAATCCATCCTGATGCTAGTGGTGGATCACAATACTACCTCAGACCATAGTGCCAAAGTTTCCATGGCACTGTCACTGCCAACAGTTACAATACCAGTGGCCCGCCGTCCGTGCTGGCATAGGGCCAACTGGGAAACATTGGACTCTCAAATCCAGTCAGCCAAAATGGACCTCTTACAACTTCATGGAAAGGACGATACTCTACACGCGGTTACCATCATCACACACCTCATCCACCAAGCAGGTGACGAGGCTGTTCCAGTGAAGACACCATGGAAAACAGACACCCCCTGGTGGAATCACAGTCTGATGCTGGCAAAACAGAGTGTCAAACGTGCCAACCAATGTGCGCATCTGCAGCCAACTGTGATGAACCTTAATCATAGCCAGTGCAAACGCTCCAAATGGTCAACAATGGTACAGAATACCAAAACAGCTTAGCGTATCCACCAACTCGAAGCCACATCCACTCGAACAGTCTGGAAGATGATTAATCACCACAACACACACTATAAACCAATTCTACTGCTGGAGGCACGTTCGGACTTCTAAGGAAAATGCGATGTTCTGTGGGCAGTGCTATTCCCCAATACACTGCAATGAACACCACTTCCCCTGAATCTTCTCACTTCCAAGAAAGATCTACATCACCATACAAACAGCATCGCAGTATTTGACGTCAAGTAGGCCATTGTATATCTGAAATATAGGATATCACTCAGACAAGACAATATCACCTATGATACCCTACGACATTTCAATGAAGCTGCTCTACTTCTGCTTCCACAGCTGTTTACGGCACGTCTCAAATATGTGGCTCATCCACTGGATTGGAAGACCACCAACTGCGTTGTCATTCCAAAACCATGGAAGAAGACATACTAACATCCAAAATCCTGTCGCCCGATCTTACTCCAGTCTTGTTTTGGAAAACTGCTGTAATCAATTGCGGTGAAATGTCTCTCTCAGACTGCAGTAATATGTGGTGCAACTCATCCCTCACAAATGGGGACCCAGCCAGAGAATTCTGCAATTGATATACTTCTCTGAACGATTTCACCTATTGCGAACTCCATCAGCAAAAAGAAGACTACCAATCAGTATCCTACATAGCCAGCTGTGCTCACATACGATATTAAAGGAGCATTCAACCATGTATGCCCATCGACACTGGAGGATATTATGCACCAACAGGGGATGCCATTGTATCTCACCAAGTGGGTTGCTGCCTTTAATACTGCTCGCAAAATGGCATTTGGATTTGATCAGCAATCTGAACTGCCACAGCCTTACCCATATGGCCTATCACAGGGATCACCAGTCTCGCCAATCCTCTAACTTATTTCCAGTAACACGATGATCGAAAAAGAAGAAGACTTTCCCAACACTATCGATACCTCCTATGTGGACGATGTCTGTATGGTTCAGCTGTCACAGTCAGTATCTGAAGCCAACACACACCTTGAAGAACAAACTGAACAACACTTGGCGAAAGGTAAACAGCTTGGACTCACCTTTGTGACATACAAGACTGAACTCCTCTACTGCCTCCCCCACAAAAGCAAGAGTCTTTCATCACATCCGCCCCTTTGGATGCTCGGTACCATGATCTCTGCGAGACTACAAATCAAATACCTTGGGGTATTTATCGATGAATCACTGACATTCAAACACCACGCTGCAATGTTGGCAGCCACAGGAAACAAGGTTCTCGGAAGCCCAAATTTCCTGCAACACCAATCCTGTGGCATCCCTACCTATATTGCTTATCATCTGGCAATGACAGCGATTCTCCCAGTGATGTTCTGGACATCTCCTGCATGGTGGGGTGGAACACCAGGAGTAATTGCCACTCTCAGAGTGATGTACAACACCATTGCCCATTGGATTACCGGCCTCCCACTCAATACCAGAACTACAAACCTTATCACCCTTGCCCACTTACCACCAATAGAGGCACATCTAGACTACCTGTTGTTGCGATATGCTATCCTGCTCCACTTTCTCCCTGGCACTCACCATGCACTTGGACCTCTATACCATCAACCAAATACGCACGCTAGCCTTGCAGGGCTACATCGTCTATAAAGCCTCAGTAACACCTTGTAATGGAAAAGTTGAAAGATTGGACATCAACTACAACCATGGAAGGAGTGGCAATGACTGCTTCTCCGAATCCTGACAAGATGACAAAGCCATTATAGCTCCATAAGAAATGGATAGAAACACTTCCAGACCATACAATTACAATATATACGGACAGCTCCAAACTTGCCAATGGTGCAATTCGTTGTGGCTGGGCAATCTACTCCAGGGGGAACCAGCAACTCCACCGGTTTATGGATGGTTGATGTAATCTTGGCAATAGGGCTCAGGTCTTCAGTGCCAAACTCCATGCTGTACAGGCAGCAGTTTCCACCCTCCTGAGCACTACCCTACCACGTTCTACAGTATTTATCTGTATTGACAATCAGACTTCCATCGACACCCTCCAATTCAACAGAAGTAACCACGAATACTCATGATAAGTACTGGAAATTATTGGAAAATTTCAACTCCTAGGCTAGTGTCACGAATCTGGCGTGACAGGCTATAAGCGCCGCCGGAGCCGCCGTCACTCTCGCCACCTGGTGGCTTATCCTTGTCTCCGCTGCCGCGGCCACGATCATCCTACGCGCCTAGGCGCCTCACCCCGGTCCCCGCGATATCGCTCTGGAAGCGATATCCCTCGAAGCCTTAACCTGACCGCCGGCCGGTCTAGGTCCGTTCTCCTACGTTTGCTGTCTCCTGTTGATTGTGCTTGCGCGTCCTTTCCTCTGTCTCCCACGTTTGCTGTCTCCCGTTGATTATGCTAGCGCATCCTTTCTCCTGTTGTCTCTGTTAGAGTGTTGGCCGCGCGGCGGCCGAGTGCGATCATGTGTTCCCTAAGCTTTATCTGTTTCTCTTATATTATGCTTGCGTGCCCTTTCCTGGTCCGCGTCATTACTGTTACGTGTCTGCCTCGCTCTACTCTGTGTTATGTTTATTGCTTACCTTGTTGCTTCCTTACTGTTGCGTGTCTGCCTTGATTTACCTGTTGCGGGAGAACGAAGGGGGCCGAGGAGGATCGTGTGTTTCTTTGGGCGCGGCGAAAGAGTCATGATGGGAAAACTCTGTGTCAGTCTTGCGGGCGAGGCTGTGATTCCACAGTGGAGG
>Ga0307508_10003601_pt1 | contig 15569 bp, 18 predicted proteins | sample 9_EM_MG_FD_203089 | JGI IMG/M metagenome (GOLD analysis project Ga0307508, IMG submission 203089) | Populus trichocarpa ectomycorrhiza microbial communities from riparian zone in the Pacific Northwest, United States - 9_EM | ecosystem: Host-associated > Plants > Roots > Unclassified | place...
TCCAAAAGCCTGGTATCAATTTTGCGAATGACTTCTTCAAATCTGGAGAGGCTTCTAGCTTGGATGCTTGTCAGGTCGGTATAGTCGACTGGGAGGTATCTTCTAGAGCTTTGGGCTGGTAGGAGGCCATCCATTTCTGATTGTCGGCTGCGGAAAGTTGTGAAGAAATGATAGCATCCAGGGTCGAGTTGTGTTGAAAGTGGTACGATCGGATGTATTCGAACTAAACCAACAAAGAATGGGATTACCCGAGGTGATACAAACTAGCTCTGAGAAAACTTAGGTACAGGCTTTAAATCCCAGTGCTTGCGGCCAACAAGCAAACAAGCCAACACTAAGTGTGCTGCCAGCGACCAACAAAACAGACACATAATTCCCTACCAGCAAGGCACGGTGCAGATGCCCAGTGGGTATACTGACTGTAAGACTGGGGTCCTGTCTGGCACCGGAGTCACGTAACGACGAATAGAATCAAGAGTAGGGTAACGAATAATAGCCAGGTTCTTTGTGGTCGTCGCTATACAACGAAATAATCTCAAGGGGTTGGGTTCGGTTCTGTGAGGTGATCGTGCGTCGCGGACTCCTTCGTGTTGCTTTCCGACTCCCTCTTATAGACCCGCTCGACCCCTCTGCGCATCTGCTGTTCGGGCAACGTGGTCGGGCCAGGCTCCCTCCACCAGGTGAGGAAATTGGGGTGAGCACGCTCAGGGGCATGGGGCCGTCGCAGCTGTACAGGCTGCTTGGGTGGCCCCACTCCTCCTGGCACTCCTCCGCCTGCCCAATTGCTTGCCCATGGTGGTTGAACTGCCCCGCTCGTTGTTGTCAGCTTCTTGCACTTCCCCATTCCTTGGCATCAGCCTCTTGCACTTCCCCACTCCTTGGCGTCAGCCTTCTTGCACTTCCCCGCTTCTCGGCGTCAGCCTTCTTGCACTTCCCCGCTTCCTCACGTGGGCTTCGTATTGTGCCAAGTGCCATTCAGTTCTGCTTTCAGCGACACTGTCTGCGCCCTCCCCTCAGTCCAGTTTAACTGACAATGAGGTTTGGCGTGGGCTTCGTATTGCGCCTGGCACCTCTTGCCCTGGACCGGGCGGCCTGTGCTCGATGTGCCCACCACCTGCCGGCCATTAAGACCTTGATGTACACGCCATTTACACAGCCCTGACCCCACGACCTAGACTCTCATCTCCTTCTTGTGCTCACTCGATTGCACTCAGCGAACGTCACTCGCCTACTGTGTGCCGGAGCTCGTTAGGGTCCGCCGGCCACAGGCCGGTGACCTCCAAGGGCTCAATTGCTCCTCCACCGCCATCCCTGCGCTACCAGGTATGACACTATCTCCCCCGTTCTAAGCTTCGACCTCGAAGCTCAGACCTGAGCTATCCAACTCCGCACATAAAGCGGCTAGTAAATACGGAAATGTTGAAGAAGTCCTCCATCCCCTTCTTCCTACTACCGCTCAAACGACAATGCCACTCCTGCCTGAGTGTAAAACGTCTCATTCATCAGTGAGCCGGTAGTCCCTCAGTGCGTCTGGGTTCCTTTGGTGGAACTTACGCTGCTTCTCCAGACCGCCTACTGAAAAGTTGTTGAGTGGTTCATTCGTTCAATCCCATTGATCTGGGAAGTCAAGCCACTTCACAAGGTAAAGTACACAGCGTCCCTTTTTGGTACTAGCCATAACTTCATCGACATCATACTCTGCACTGTTCTCGATGTCATCCGCCTCATGGAGTACTTGAGACTGATCGGGTGCCGTGCAGGTTTCAGTGCAGAACGGCGCGATCAATCACACATGAAAGACATCATGGATCTTCCATTTCTGAGGGAGGGTGAGCTTGACTGCCAATGGAGACACGATCCTTTCCACCTGGAAGGTTCCGTGATTCTTGTGATCCAGTTTCCGTGAGGGACGCCGAGTCTGAAAGTTCTTCCTGCTGAGCATCACCAAATCGCCCACCTGGTATGCGGGGTTGTCCTTCCTATGAGAATTGGCGTAACCGCGCATTCGCTCCTGGGCTGCCTCCAGTGCCTTAACGACATCTTCGTCTACCGAGTACATCCAGTGGGCGTACGCCATGCTAGCAGGTTTACGTGAGCTGGCCGCTGTTGGGTTAGCCGCGGTGGGGTGGAAACCATAGTTTGCATAAAATGGCGACATCCCTGTAGCTGTGGTAACTGAGTTGTTGTATGCAAACTCAGCCATCGGTAGTAGGTTAACCCAATTGTCCTGTTCATGATTGACAAAGGACCACACGTATGCCTCAATGGTCTGATTTAGGCGTTCGGTCTGTCCGTCCGTTTGCGGATGAAACGCAGTCAACATCCGCGAATGGATCCCAGACATCTGTAAGAACTCCATCCGTACCCCTGAAGTAAACCGGGAGTCACGGTCCGATACGATGTTGGTTGGGAGGCCATAGTATTTCCAGATTTCACGTGTGAATATCCTGGCCAGATCGGACACTGTTTTACCACTCATGGGCAGTGGGATGAAATGAGCCCTCTCGGTGAATCGGTCAATGACTACCCACAGCTGGTCGCATCCATCGGAGGACGGTAGGTCCGTGATAAAGTCCATAGCAATTGACTGCCATGGGGCGTAAGCAAGCTCCAGAGGGTTGAGGAGTCCATATGGTTGGTGGCAAGCTGCCTTGTTCTTCTGGCACTCTGGGCAGCTGCAAACGAAGTCAATGATGTGCTCGTCCATTTTCGGCCTCCAGAAGTTTCGGTGGATTAACTCGATAGTCTTGTCCTGACCCATGTGTCCAGTGACCTTGGTGACGTGCTCTGACTTGAGGATCCCTTGCCGTAGTCCCTTCCCTTCCAGCACCCATAACCTTTCCTTCCTATATACACATCCTTCCTGCAACTCCAACACCCCCTTAATCCTTGCCTTGCAGCTTTCCCGCTGTGAGTCACAAGCTCTAGCGGATTTCCCTTCCTCATCCTCACGGCCAACCTGCTCCAGCTCTCCGGCCAGAACAGCATCCTCCCTTTCCATCAGTCTCACTGCCTTTCCATACTCCTCGTCCTCCCTTCCAGCTTCTCATATCAACGTGAGGAAATCCTGTGACCATTTCACTGCCAGGATCGAACCCTACATTGCAGCGGAAACGATAAAGATGCTTACTGCAAAGTGCCGTAGATGCAAGACCATCGTGATCAGCTGGTCTTCATCTCCCCCTTTCTCAAGGTGATACTCCAGACGCCTGGAAAGTGCATCGGGTTTCCCATTCTTCACGCCGGGTCGCTAGTAGATCTTGAAGTTGATACCGGCTAATTCTTGTGCCCAGAGTGCTTGTTGGCGGTTAAGTACCTTGGTAGTAGTGATGTATTACAAATTTTGATGATCCAAGAACACCTGCGCTTGGTCGGCAGCTCCTTTGAGGTATCGGCACCAATGTTTGAACGAATCGACCACCACCAACAGTTCTTTGTCGTGGATCTCGTAGTTGATTTTGGCAGGAGAGAATTTTCGTGAATGGAACGCCACTGGGTGTAGTCGATTTTCATCATCGTGTTGTGACAGCACTGCAGCTAGTGCGAAGTCTGATACGTCGGTTTCCACGATCACTGGACAAGCTGGGTCGAAATGTGCCAGTACTGGGGCCGAAGTGAATTGCTGTTTCAATTTGACGAATGCTTGCTCTGCTTCGCGGGTCCACGCCCAATTCTTGCCATCGCCTCTTGTGAGCTCCGTGAGGGGTCGAGCGATCATTGAGTAGTCGCAGATGAAGCATCAGTAAAAGTTAGATAACCCAAGAAATTGTTGGACTTCAACGAGAGATCGGGGTGACTTCCATTCCAGCACTCCCTCAACTTTCTCCTATGACATCCTAATACCCATTCGCCCTATTATATACCCCAAGAACTCCACTTCTTCCCTCGCCCATTCACACTTTTCTGCCGATACTGCCAAGTGGTTGTTTCGTAGCCACTTGAGGACCTCGGTGACCGTTTGGTCATGTTGTGCCTTGGTCACTGCATTGATCTGGAGATCGTGAATATACGCCACCAAACCTTGGTCCAGTAAATCACGAAAGATGTGGTTGATCATATCTTGGAACGTAGCCGGGGCATTGCACAAGCCGAAGGGCATGACCAGAAACTTGTATAGCCCATATCGTGTGCGGAAGGCTGTTTTCCATTCATCTCCATCCTTAATACGCACGAGATAATAGCCATATTTTAAATCAATTTTCGTGAAAATATGGGCGTCCCTGATTCGGTCTTGCAATTTGGACATCAGCGGCAGTGGATACTGGTTGGCGATGGTGATCCGATTTAGGCCCCTATAATCCACGCATAGCCGGAGCCCTCATCGATGAGGCTTGGGGACAAACAGGATTGGGGAGCTTCCACTGGAGGTTGAACAACGTATCTTTCCCGTGCGTAGCATTTCTTCGAGCCATTCCCGAAGGGTTTTCAGTTCCACTTCAGAAAGGGGATAAATTGGACCCCAGGGTGCGGTTTCCCCCTCTTTGAGCCGTATTTCGTGATCGTACAAGCGATGTTTAGGCAGGTCATCGGTGGCTTCTGTGCCCATGCTATCCAGGAAATGGCTGAACTGCTCGGGTACCCCATCAGGAAAAAAAATGTGCTTTTGGACGCACAGGTTGCGTCCTGATGCACCAGGCACTCGGGACGCTCTGGATGCACCCTGGCAGCGCACATACCGCTCCCAATGTGAAACGCACAGGCAATGTGAATACAGACACAGCTCGCCACGACAGCATGCGCCTGGACGCAGCTCGCCACGGCATCTGCTTACCGGACAGAGCGTGGCAGGGCATTTTCGTTCTCGACGCACGGTGTCAGGACATTTTCCGTCTGTACGCACAGTGTCAAAGCATTTTCCTTCAGGACGCAGCCGTGTCAGGGTATTTTCCTTCTGGACGCAGCCGTGTCAGGGCATTTTCCTTCTGGACGCAGCCGTGTCAGGGCAAATGGCATCCGGACGACGTGTGTCATGGCACCGTGATTACGCTGGCTGTCAAGGCATGGAACATTGCAGCAAAGACTCGCGTCGCATTCACAAACACGCAGCGGGTTCCAGGCATAGTGACTCAGTCCAGTTCTATTCTCTATATCTAATGTACATCTATATATACTACTACCACACTTCGCGTTTCCAGCACAAGCACCCAGCGTCACATCCATCACTGCGGTTTATGATGCACGTAGTATTGCTCTGAATGTCGGAAACAAAGGAAAGTTGGCAAATACGACAAGACGCAATGAGCCCGACGCAATGAGCATGACGCAATGAGCACGACGCGATGAGCACGACGCGATGAGCACGACGACTATGAGGAGAACGGCAATAAGAATGCCGGCGGCGTGGACGATATCGAGTAGGATTCGGCAAGTATGAGAACGAGTAAGACGTGACGAGTATGGGAGCGAGTAGGACGTGGTGAGGACGATAGCGAGTAAGACGCGGTGAGGACGATAGCGAATAGGACGCAGTGAGGACGATAGCGAGTAAGACGCGGTGAGGACGATAGCGAGTAGGATGCGGTGAGTATGATGGCAAGCTTTATGGCAGGGTTAGCACAGCTCTCAGAGTGACAGAGACACCGGGAAGTTGTAGAATACACAGTGACAATTCGATGTCAATGAGGGTGCCGCCGGTGAGGACGATCGCTAGTATGAGGCAGCGAGCACGATGGCGAGCTTTGTGGCATGGTTAGCACAGCTCTCCGAGTGACAGAAACAGCGGCGAGGAGTGGTACAATACGAGGTGAGGGGTACGATGTCAATGAGATTGCTGGCAGCGAGAACGATAGATAGCGAGTAGGACACGGCGTGTATGATGTCAATGCAAAGCACCAAGCCATTACTGTGACACTGGGACGTCCGGTCAATGTCGGAGTGACAGTAATATCGAACTAGTCAGGTTTCTCGATAGTCACGAAGGAGATGGGGTGCGCATGGTCTTCGCAGGCGTTCAATTAATATACAAGAATAAAACCCCACATGACCGTCCTTCTAAAATCGCCCACTGTTAAGGGATTCAAAGCGAATAATCTAAGGGGTTCAGTTCGATATCTGCGGCGGCGGCTTGAGCGCCGGATCGTACGCGGCTTCGCGGCAACGGCTTGCACGACGGATCGCTCGGTGGACGGCGCGGTGTGAGCAGCAGGTCGTGCGGTGGCACATGTGGTTCGACTCATGCTCGGCGGCGTGCCCGACGGCTTGCGTGTAACGCTTCGGCGGATGGTTCAACGCATGCCCGGCTGCCTGCCCGACGGCTCGCTCGCGGTGCTATGGCGGATGGTGCGGATCGAGACGGGCCCGGCGTACTGCCGACGGCTCGCTCGTATCGCTTCAGCGGATCGTTCGGTCGAGACGGGCCCGGCGGCTCGCCCGTGTGTTGCTTTCGGCGAATCGTTCGGTCGAGACGGGCCCGGCGTACTGCCCGACGGCTCGCTCGCGGCGCTTCGGCGGATGGTGCGGATCGATACGGGCCAGGTGTACTGACGACGGCTCGCTCGTATCGCTTCGGCAGATCATTCGGTCAAGACGGGCCCGGCGTACTGCCTGACGGCTCGCTCGTATCGGTCCGGTTCGGCAGATATCGCTTCGGCGAAAGGTTTGGATCGAGGCAGGCCCGGCGTACTGCCCGGCGGCTCGCTCGGCGCTTCGGCGGATGGTTCGCGACGCTCGGCGGACTACCTGGCGACGCGGATTGCGGCGACGGCTCACTCGACAACTGCCTCACAGGTAAGATAAGGTAAGGAATACGCTCACGCACACACCAGCCAAGGTGGGCATGGGTCAAAGACCGGAGCTACTCGTCCTGGTCGGTACTGACGATAGGAGGCCATCCAATGGTGTCACGTGCTGTGCAATTCCCTCAGCTCATGGCTGGGTTCAAGTCATGACCCCACGATGGCTCAAGCATCGATTTCGGAGATTATATCCTTCTAAGGAGGTCCGCCGCGTAGTGGCCGGGGATTATACTCCTTGAAGGAGTCCCAGCCGTGCCCCCCGCGTGTTGCCCATCTGGCATTTCCTATCTCCCGCCTAGACTCTCGAGCCCCTTACGTATCCTTCCGTCTCTGTCCCCGATCGACCGTCGTCCCGTTGCGGCGCCTAGGCGTATCGCGCTTCGGTGGATGGTGCGACGCATGCGCGGTGGCGTGCCCGGCAGCGTGCGTATATCGTTTCGGTTCGGTGGATCGTCCGACGCCTCGGCGTCTGCCAAACGGCTCGTGCGACATCTGTCTCACAGGTAAGATAAGGTAAGGAATACGCTCACGCACACACCAGCCAAGGTGGGCATGGGTCAAAGCCCGGAGCTACTCGTCCTGGTCGGTGCTGACGATAAGGGCCGGCAGGTCTGTCGGTGGGCCGCGTAATCGCTCAGCCTGGGCTGAGGACCCTACGTGGCCCCGCATACGTCCATAGCATTGGAGCGTCTTGTATGCGTTTGCCCTCCTTACCCCTCCGGAGATTAACCTCCTACTGCCGTTCTGGCCGTAGGTCCTTAATTCCGTGCCTTATCTCCCGCCTTGACTCTTGAGCTCCTCACGTATCCTTCCATCTCCTTCCCGATCGACTGTCGTCCCGCTTGCGAGTATCGCGGTGGTTCATTCGACGCAAGCCCTGGGGCGGCCCGATGGCTTGCGTGTATCGCGGTGTAGGCTCGGCGTGAGGCGTACCGTTCGGATCGTTTGTCGCTCCGTGGTGACGACTCGCTTGACGGATCACTCGTAGGAACGCTCGGTCGATCGCTCGTAGGGGGGTGGTCGTTGACTCGATGTCTCGGTGACCGGTAGATAGTGCGTTGATCGTTTGACGATTCGGGTGATGATTCCGCTGATTTTCATGTCAGGTTGCCAAGCGCTCGTATAAGTATTCGGCTCAGCAAAGTCACGTGCTGCGGGGAACTACCCCGCACTGCGACGTGAAAACTCTTCGCCTTGGCACTAGATTTCATCAGCGCATCGCAAGTAGATAATCTCTCGATTCGATCGGACAGGTAGGGTTGTCAGTGAGGTTCGGTCTTTCTCGTCCTGGTCGGGGTGTAGATAAGGGAGATGAGCTTCCATGCAGCTGAGCGGGGAACCTTTCTGACTAGACGTGTACGTGGCCTCCCCCTGCAAGGACACAGGCCATTCTCCCCGCAAGGACATGATCTTTTACGCACAGGGTCCCTCCGTGGAGTTCGACCCTTTGTCTGCCAAGGTTTCTCCCTCCTCGTTTGCACTCTGCTTTCCATCTTGGTGTGGCGTGTGCCCTGCCTCATAATCGCTGTAAGCATCTCGGATAAGTGGGGGATACGCTCACGCTGTTGTGCGCTGGCAAAGCCCAGAGTTCATCGCCATAATCGGGTGTCAATGACAAGGATGCGAGTGGTAGCATCATCCCTCGTGTCTCCCGACCACGGAGTGCAACGGTATCGCCTCCGGCCCTCAAGCTGTCTGCGACGATACCGCGATTCCCGACTCGTGGTGTTGTTCCTCTGGGCCGTGCCTCTGGAAACAACCCCGCTCCTATTCCACGACCTAGACTCGCAACTCCTTGCGTTCCTGTTTCCTTCCGATTGCTTGTCCTTATGATGACCACCAAAGTTGTCTTCCTCCGCGGCAGCACTTGCGCTTTCCCGGCTGTGCCGGTACTTGGCCCAGGGACCTGCTGCTGCCGCAGAGTCGGTTGACCCGAGCCGAGCCCTGATGCTGTCGGTTGCCCAGCGTCGGTATGCCATCCTAAGACCGTGTGACGAGTTTCCGATACCTTACTGCCTGGTCCGTATCCGTATTCCGACTCCGTAGTATTTAGGGTGTAACAATTACCAACACTTGTGCTTGTGCAAGGTTTGGCGTCCTCATCGCTCCTAGACCCCTTTTTTCTTCTCCTTTCACCTCGTCCTAGATACTCGTCGTCATCCTTCACATTGCCATCATACTCGCCGCCATCAAACTAATGATATCTTATTCGTCAACATTTTTCTCATCACCCTTTTGCGCATCAACATTTTTGTCATGAACATCTTACTCGTCGTGCCATTCTTGCTACGTTACTCGCCGGCATCCACACCGCCATCAAACACATCAACATCCTCCTCAACGACATCATACTCGTCACATCGTATTGTACCAGCTCCCACCGCTGTTCCTGTCTCTGGGAGAGCTGTGCTAACCATGCTACAAAGCTCGCCGTCGTGCTCGCAGCCTCCTACTAGCTATCATCCTCGCCGACGGCACCTTCATTGACATCGACTCGTCACTGTGTATTCTACAACTTCCCAGTGTCTCTGTTACTCTGAGAGCTGTACTAACCATGCCATAAAGCTCGCCATCATACTCGCCATGTCGTACTCGCTATCGTCCTTGCTGCGTCCTACTTGCTCTCATACTCGTCGCATCCTACTCACTCCCATACTCGTCACATCTTACTCGCTCTCATACTCGCCGTGTCCTACTCGCTATCGTCCACGCTGCCGGCATCCTCATTGCCATCCTCCACATGGTTGTCGTGCTCATCGCGTTGCGCTCATCGCGTTGTGTTCATCGCATTGTACTCATCGTGTCGGACTCATTGCGTTGTGTCGTATTTGCCAACTTTCCTTTGTTTCCGATACTTAGCAATGCTACGCGCGTCAAAAACAGCGGCGATGGATGTGATGCTGGGTGTTTGTGCTGGAAACGCGAAGTGTGGTAGTAGTATATATAGATGTACATTAGATATAGAGAATAGAACTGGACCGAGTCACTATGCCTGGAACCCGCTGCGTGTTTGTGAATGCAACGCGAGTATTTGCTGCGATGTTCCGTACCTTGACAGCCAGCGTAACCACGGTGCCATGACACACATCGTCCGGATGCCATTTGCCCTGACACGGCTGCGTCCAGAAGGAAAATGCCCTGACACGGCTGCGTCCAGAAGGAAAATGCCCTGACACGGCTGCGTCCTGAAGGAAAATGCCCTGACACCGTGCGTCCAGAACAAAAACGCCCTGCCACGCTCCGTCCAGTAAGCAAATGCCATGGCGTACTGCGTCCGGATGCACGGTGCTGTGGCGATCTGCGTCCGAGTTAAGCAGGTTGCGTCTGAACCCTCCAGAGCGTCTAGTGCGTCTGGACGCTAAGGACGCAATTTTTTTTTTCCTGATGCAGTGTCACTGGGTCGCTCGCCCTGGCTGAAACGTAACCGATCTCTCACACACCTTGCGTGGGCTCGTTGTTCTCGCGGTATCCGTCACCCCTGGTGTGGTCTTCTTACGGTCTTCTCACACGCCTTGCGTGGGCTCGTTGTTATTGCGGTATCCATCACGCCTGGCGTGGTCTCGTCACGGTCTTCTCACACGCCTTGCTTGGGCTCATTGTTCTTATTGGGGGTGGTGGTCGCAGTGCCGGTTCACGGGTCGAGAGAGGTAGGTCTGTGGAGAGAGATAATATGTGACTTCGATCGATTGCACTTTACACTACAGGTAATATGCACACCTCCTCACTGTACCACCCCCGTGGGGCTTCCATCTTTCCCTGTTACCGCCGAAAAGCAGAATAACACAAAAGAAGACTCAACCAAGAAAAAAACAAAACAAAACAAAACGACCCAAACTGCGAACGTATAGGGGGCGCCTAAAAACAGCTTCCTCCATCGGCCCGAAATCCCAGCGGTTTATAGATACATTATGGAAAGGGAACTTTTTGAAGTAGGATGAACAGCAGTAAAGGAGGTAGTGCAATACCATTACCTTCTTGGTACTCTCTAGATGGCTATCGCCGTATCAGTGGTGGTGGCCATGTTGCGGCGCTTGCCCAATGTGATTTTGATGTAGGTGGAGCAGTTTCAGTCGGTTGCTTTGTGTGGTTGTAGACAGTTGGCGCAGCGGATCGGCGGGTGGTTGCATGAGTGTCCTCCTCTGCAGTTTGCAATCGCGTAGGGGTGATCCTTCATGGGGTGGGGTTGGACACATACAGCACAGATGTAGTTGCTGGTGGTGCAGCGCTGTGTTGGGTGGCCATAGGTCTGGCATTTGTTGCATTGGGTGGAGGGGTTGAAGGTGATGAATTCAGCGATGGTGCATTCTCGGTTAAACATCGCGAGGCTGGTGCCACCGAAGGACTTCTTGGTCATCTCCCCAATGAAGGTGATAATCATGGAGGAATCCTCTTTACCTTGGCGGTGTTCAGGGCTGGTGAGCCATCGTGGTGTTTGACACATTCGGAGGGCGGAGTAGTTGGTCTCGATTTCTGTTCGGACCGTTTCGGGGGTGGCGGTGGTGGGGATGCTGTTGACGATGAAGCGTGTCCATCGCTAGCTTACCCGAGATGAGGTGATGGGGAATTCATGGAGGGCCTCCTCAAGGATGGCCAGGTATGGTTCATAGATGGTGCTCAGGAACTGAGGCGCAACCGTAAATATAAGGTTGTTGCTGGCAGTGATGTTTGCCAGGATACGGGGTGGGTGCTCGATATCGGCGTGGGTGGTAATGGCCTTGTTGACTGCTTGAAGTGCCCGGTCAGCAGCCTCCTTGTGGTCGTTGGGTGCGGTTGTGAGGCTGAAGATTATGAGCCTGTCCGCCGTCAGATAAGGCTTCCGGAGGATCTTCTCCTTCCTGGCCTTCTTCTTACTCCTTACCTCTGTGAATTCCATCGGCTGCTTCTCTGCTACCTGTGCGTAGGTTGGTGCAGAGGTTGGGATGATCTTCTTGTTGTTGGGTGGTTTCAGGCATTGTTGGGGTGGTGCCAGCGTGCCCCTGGGGGCTACTGGAACGGCTACGGGGGTGGGACATGCGGATAGGATGGCAACTTTTGTGGTGAGCTCGTTGATGGTGTTGGTCAAGGTGAGGATCTGTTTCTGCGTTTCCTCTTCCCAGTTCTTGATGTCTTGAAGCCCTGGGATCTTGACGGTTGTTGACTGATTGGCTAGTTGGTGTTTCATTTTGGCACGTACGAACTTGCATATCAGGCTGAGTAGCGCTTCAACAGTTTGGTGGATGTTTTCGATTTGGTGGGTGGCTGACCTCCAGGCAAGGAAACTTGCAAGGGTGTCCGTGTCATGATCCCACTCGGGGGTAGCGTCTGCTGTGTGGTTGAAGGCACTGGGTTGTGTTGGCGATCGGCGGGGGATGGAAGGGACGGGTGGAGTCCGTGCGGCGGGCGTTGCCGGGGCTACACCTGTTCTGAACATTGGTGGTGGGTTTTCCATGGCTGCTAGAGTGCGTGCCAGAAATGGGTCGGTAGCTGGGTTGGTTGCCATGGTGATATGTTGTTGTTGTGGACAGGTGTCCACTTTCAGCGGAAGGGTTGGGTGTTGTCTGGAACCGAAGCGACCGCGACACAGAGCGAAATCGAGCGTACAGCAAAAACAAAGATGTGAGAGGTGGCCAGCGAGTTCGTAGATGGAAAGACCGTGGAGTTATAAAGCTCCAGAGGGTATTTCCAGCGAAATCGGTGGTGGGAATAAAAAGTTGTTTGGCGGCAAAGGAAAATTTTGCGCTGGAGTGAAGGATAATAGATTGCATGGAGAAGAATCTCCAGACTAGCTACTGCGCCCCTCCTTTTATACTTTTCCCATCCCTCTGTGGAATTACAGCTTGCCCGCAAGACTGACACAGTTCCTCCGTCTAACATCATGACCCAATCGCCGCAGCAAAGGAAAACACATAATCGCACTCAGCTGCCGCGCGGCCAACACTCTACTCGTGGCAAAGGAGGAAGGACGCGCAAGCAGTAACAGTAAGAAAAAGGAAGAATGACGTACAACTTAATCAAGGGAAAACAACACTCATAACGAACATGGGAGAAGGACGCACAAGCTCAATCAATGGGAGACAACAAACGCAGTGGACAGGAGAAAGGAAGCGCAAGCATAATCAACAGGAAACGACATATGTAACAATGACAGGAGAAGGATGCACAAGTAACATAACGGAAATGAAGGAGAGATGTCTAGACCGGCCAGCGGTCGGGGATATCGCTACTGGAGCGATATGCCGGAGATCGGTTGCAGCGCCTAAGCGCTGAGGATGACCGCGCCTACGGCAGCGGAAACGAGGATGAGCCACAGGGCGACAAGGGTGAGAGTGGCACCGGCGCCGGTGCCAAGGAGCCTGTTGCGCCAGGTTCGTGACAGGGAGGCAGTGAGTGGCTGAAGCCTACGTCAAAAGGCAAAGAAATCATGATCTCCGAATTCCTATGTACTGCCAGTGGCCCTCACTCATACTACAATCACGAGAAGGGTCGAAGAGTTTACGCCACCAAATTCATTCAGTACGGTAGTGGCAAGGGAGATGATGGTTGGTGGAATGCAGAAAAAATGGTTCAACAGACACGAAAGGCGATTGAAGTATTCAACCAAGCATTTCCAAAGGACATCGCTGTTTTCGCATTTGATAATTCCAGTGGCCATGCATGTAAGGCCCTGGATGCCCTCATTTCGTCTCGTATGAATCTCAGACCTGGAGGCAAACAGCCCCTAATACATCTAACTCGTCTCTCAGATGGCACACTTCAAAATATGATTCATCAATGGATCGATCGCGATTGGGAATATCCCCATCATCCAATAAAAGACGAGAATATTGGAAAACCGAAGGGTATCAAGAGAGTCCTGCAGGAACGTCAGCTTTGGAAGTACAATCTTCTTAAGCAATGGGGACAGGAGAAGAAAGCCAAACGTAGTGGTAGTTGATTTTCTGACCGTTTGTTTGAAGAAACGATGGAAGAGTATAAGGCCCGGACAATTGACCGCTGTGAAGTCGGTAAAGCCTGTTGCGCTCTCAGGATCCTGCAGGCAGAACCTGACTTTCTTGCTGAAAAGTCATTGCTTGAAACTGTGATCGACAAGGCAGGTTATGAGGCAGTATTTTATCCAAAATTCCACTGCAAACTCAATTACATTGAGTACTACAGGGCCGTCCTCAAGCGATATACACGGGATGTAGGAGGAGGATTCTGGCCGCTGCGGGTGCTGCGGATGCTACGCACAGTGGAGTCTCTAGAGTTCGGGTGACACTGACAGTGCCACGGGAGTGTGACATAGGGCTACAGAGGACAGTCACGTAGACAGTCACAGGTGGCGCACGGAAACTCGTATAAAGTGTCCGGCGCTCACCTCTCTAGAATGGACATGCTTCTTGCTACCCCTCAACTGGTAGCAACACTTTTTCTTTCGTGTTTTTGGTGGTATCCCGTGGCATGAGCAACGAGCCACCCACCCCCCCCCCCCCCCCCTCCTTCCGCGACAGAGGTCAGTGAAGGAGGGAACATAAGAAGCATCAAAACTACCGCCGAGAAGAGCGAAAACAGTGGCTGGAGTAGAGGTCCAGCGCTGTAGAGAGAGAAAGAGAGAAAAGAGAGAGAGAGGGAAAGCAACCACCTCGCGTGAAAAGTAGCTGCCTGGAGAGCAGCGAGCAGTAGGTGCGGGGGCCGGTGTTCGGGGTCCATACCTTACGTCTCACTGAGCTGTTTCTCGTCACATACAGTGCGCTGACCTTGAAGAAAGATGTCGACATCAGGAAGCATTGATTGGCCGCTACCGCAAGCGGTATTCGAATAGATCGGTTAGAGCGAGCTCTCAAGGAATGGACTGTCAAATGCCATTCTCGGAGTATCGGCTATAGAGGTCGAGCAGTGATACACCCGTTGGTAATACTTCCACAGGGAGATCGTATCCAAGATGGACATGATGGCAATCGATCTGCAGGCCGCGAATAAGGAGAAGAAGGGTGTTCCGACGCTGAAGGCATGCATCGCCACCTTTAAAAAGGAGGTTGCTTGTAGGAGGAGGATTCCGGCCGCTGCGGGCACTGCGGACGCTACGCCCAGCGGGGTGTCTAGAGTTCGGGTGATACAGACAGCGCACGGGAGTGTGATATAGGGCTACATAGGACAGTCACAGTAGATAGTCACAGGCGGCGCACGGAGACTCCGTATAAGTGTCCGGCGCTCGCCTCTCTAGAATGGACATGCTTCTTGCTACCCCTCAACTGGTAGCAACACTTTTTTCTTTGTTAGTGTTGTGGCATCCCGCCGGACGAGCGGTAAGCCACCCTCCCCCCCACCTCCCGCGAAAGAGAGAAGCGAAGGAGGGCATGCGAGGTGTTACACGTGAGAAGTCAAGCAGGAGGGAACGGACCCCGTAGAGACCAATCGGTGATGAAAACCCCAGGAGAGGAGAGCGGAATGTGGAAAAGACTTTACTCCGCTCTTACCCGCTGGGAAGCGAACCTCGGGTTCAGAGAGTCTAGGCGGGAGATGAGAAACGGGATTAAAGAGTTACGGCCGTAAGAGACGGACTTAGGACCTTAATCCCGGAGGTGTGGGGAAGTGTAGGGAAACGGGAAACCTTACTCCGGTTACCCCGCCGAGCTGCATGAAAACCCCACTTCCCATATCAATACCCCAGCCAGGACCAATGAATCCTCCCCGTGGCCTAGAAAGACCTTGGGGGAACCAGGGGCCGACTCACCAAGGTCTCACTCGGCACACACACACCTTGCGGACGAAACTCAACGCCAAAAATCGCCAAGCCTTTCGCTCGACACACCGGAACTTTGCGCAAATCAGGCCTCACGGACATCACGATGTCTGGCGGAGCGACTGAATCGACCG
>Ga0307508_10003602_pt1 | contig 15569 bp, 14 predicted proteins | sample 9_EM_MG_FD_203089 | JGI IMG/M metagenome (GOLD analysis project Ga0307508, IMG submission 203089) | Populus trichocarpa ectomycorrhiza microbial communities from riparian zone in the Pacific Northwest, United States - 9_EM | ecosystem: Host-associated > Plants > Roots > Unclassified | place...
TCAGGGCCATATAGAGCTCCTCGTCGCCGACGTCGACGTCGATGACGATGACCGGTACCTGGGCGGCGCGGTAGCTCCGGAGCACCGGGCGGACCCGCCCCGCGTCGATCGGAATGACGATGCACGCGTCGACGTGCTTCTCGAGGTTTTGCTCGAGCAGGCGGACCTGCTCGGCGGGATCGCCTCCGGCATCGGCGAACTCCGCATGGATCGATGGATGGCTCACGAGGACCGATTCGATGTCCCGCTTGACCCGCATGCCCCAGGGTCCTTCATCATGTGAAGAACCACCGCCAATCTCGTCGTCGCGACGGGCATGCCGAGGCTCACGGCCGATCTTCGCCTTTCTCGCCGGCTCCGGCAAGCCCAGGCTGGCTTGCCGCCGTCGGGGTTCTCGGGCTTACTACGCAAAGGAGGATCCATGCTCACCACTCCCGCCTATGCCGCAGCGTCTGTCGGAAAGCCCGTGGCGTCGTTCTCGATCGAGCGGCGCGACCCGGGTCCCGCTGACGTCCTCATCGATATCCTCTTCTGCGGCGTCTGCCACTCGGACATTCACCAGGCCCGCGACGAGTGGGGCGGGAGCATCTTCCCCATGGTGCCCGGCCACGAGATCGTCGGCAGGGTCAAGCAGGTCGGGAGCCAGGTGACCAAGCTCCGCGTCGGTGACCTGGCGGGAGTGGGGGTCATCGTCGACTCCTGCCGCGAGTGCGAATACTGTCGGCGCGACCTCGAGCCCTTCTGCGACGGCGGCGGCGCCTTCACTTACAACTCCACCGAGATGGACAAGAAGACGCCGACCTACGGTGGCTACTCGACGCAGATCGTCGTCGCCGAGCGGTTCGCGCTCAAGATCCCCGCCGGGATCGACCTCGCCGCCGCGGCGCCGCTCCTCTGCGCCGGGATCACGACCTACTCGCCGCTGCGCCAGTGGGACTGCAAGCCCGGCGTCCGGGTGGGCGTGGTCGGTCTGGGCGGGCTCGGCCACCTGGCGGTAAAGCTCGCCGCGTCGATGGGCGCCGAGGTGACGGTGCTCAGCACCTCCCAGGCCAAGGAGGAGGACGCCAGGCGTCTGGGTGCCGGCGCCTTCGTGCTCACCCGGGATCCGAAGACGCTCGGCAAGCTGACGCGGCGCTTCGACCTCCTCGTCGACGCCGTGTCGGCGCCGCACGACTACGGTGCCTACCTGAAGATGCTGCGGCCCTACGGCACGATGGCGATCGTGGGCCTCCCGTCCGAATCGACGCCGCTCCGGGCGCAGGCGATCGTCGACGGCAACAAGAAGCTCGTCGGCTCGATGGTCGGCGGCATCGCCGAGACCCAGGAGATGCTCGACTACTGCGGCGCGCACGGGATCGTCTCGGACATCGAGCTCATCTCGATGCCGCAGATCAACGAGGCCTGGGAGCGCGTGGTCCGTGGCGACGTGCGCTATCGGTTCGTCATCGACATGGCCAGCCTCAAGTCATGACGCTCTTCACCCTCATTAACGCGAACGGGGTCGAGGCGCGGATCATGAGCTACGGCGGCACCGTCGTGTCCCTCGAGGTGCCCGATCGCGACGGGAAGCTCGCCGACGTGGTGCTCGGCTTCGACGACGAGGGCGGCTATCGCGGCGGCAAGGCCTACTTCGGCGCGCTCATCGGCCGGTACGGCAACCGCATCGGCAAGGCGCGCTTCTCGCTCGGCGGCGTGGAGTACCGCCTGGCCGCCAACAACGGCGAGAACCATCTCCATGGCGGGTTGAAGGGCTTCGACAAGGTCGTCTGGGACGCGACGCTCGCAGGCGGCAAGCTCGTCCTCCGCCATGTCAGCCCGGACGGCGAAGAGGGCTACCCGGGGAAGCTCTCGGTCGAGGCCGTCTACACGCTGACGGACCGGAACGAGCTCGAGCTCGCCTTCTCGGCGACGACGGACCGGGACACCATCGTGAGCTTCACCCACCACTCCTACTTCAACCTCGCCGGCCACGGCCGGGGCGACATCCTCGGCCACCGGCTGACCCTCGACGCCGACGAGTTCGCGCCGGTCGACGCGGGGCTCATCCCCACGGGTGAGCTCCGTCCGGTCGAGGGCACGCCCTTCGATTTCCGGCGCGAGACCGCCATCGGTGCGCGGATCGACGGGCACGACGACCAGCTCGCGCACGGCCGGGGCTACGATCACAACTGGGTGGTGCGCGGCCTGCCCGGGCGGCTCCGTCGCGCCGCGCGCGTCGTCGAGCCTGGGTCGGGTCGCGTGGTCGAGGTGCTGACGACGGAGCCCGGGCTGCAGTTCTACTCGGGGAACTACCTCGACGGGATACGCGGCAAGGGCGGCGCGGTCTACGGCCGGCGCGCCGGGTTCACCCTGGAGACGCAGCACTACCCTGATTCGCCGAACCGACCGTCCTTTCCGACGACGACGTTGCGCGCGGGCGAGGTCTACCGGACCACGACGGTTTACGCCTTCTCGACGGAGTAGCCCATGCGAGCTCGGCTTCGCGACCTGGACGCGCGGTGCGGGGACTACTTCGAGGACATGGTCGATGCACGGCGGATCCAGCCGCGGCGCCGACTGCCTTTCAGGAAGGCCGGCCGCGAGGGGAACGCCGGAGGTCCGCGAGGGAGCTCTTGAATTCCGGTAGTAAAGGACATCTTCGCCGAGGATCGTGGGACGTCGTGGAACATCGGCCCCGCAGATCATTGACGCTTGCGGGAGAGTGCCCATGGACTTGCCGGACACAGCCCCCGATACCGTTCGTCGGGTGGAGCTTGGCGATCTCAGTCGGGCTCGCCGAGCTCGATCGAAGGCACCGGGCGTGCGGCTTGCCGCAAGCAGTCGGGTGGCGGTGCCCCCGTCGGAAAGCAAACACGATGTTGAAGTCTCGTGTCAGCGTGGGCTGCGAGCGACGGCATCGCGCGGCGCTGGTGCGCAGTCGCCGTTTGCGCTGACTGGCTCAGTCTGATCCGCCGGGCTGGTGCGCGCCGCCTATCTCGCCCGGGGCCAGGAGGCCGCCGACGCGCTGCCAGCCTTTGGTCAGGAGCCAGGTCTGAGCGGGGACGACCGGCGGCTCGCCCTCGGGTCGCGCCCACGGCTCGCGGACCACGATGCGCCAGCCGGTGAACCAGGGCGCCGAGGAGCAGGGGTCGATCCAGTAGGTGCTGAACCGCCCCGGAGCGTGGCGGCGCGAGTTATTGAGGACGTACGCGAGCGCCCGGCGGACCTCGGTCGGTGTCCGGAGGATGCGCTCATGGAAGCGCTCGGCGAAGAGGCGGCCGCGACGGTCCATCTTGTGGTTGAGCCGGCGAGCGATGCGGATGGTGAGCCCCTGCATCCCGCGCGAGAGCGCCATGCTGTCGTCGTGGTGCCGGATCCGCGCACGCTTCTGCCCGCGCAGCCGCTCCTCCTGAATGGCCACACGGATCTCGTCGCCGCGGAGAAGGCAGGCTGCGCCGTTGTGCGAGTAGCTCACCCCGAGGATCCAGGGCGCACCGGAGGTCGCGGCCGGGACCGTCAGCGGGGCGCTTCCGCGAGCCGGCGCTCGACCGCCGTGACGATCTCGTCGGTCGCCGGCGCAACCGAGTAGTTGGCGTCGAGCGCGACGATCTGACCCTTGTCGACCCGGGCAAGGACGATGAGCGTGCGGTCGGGCGCGAAGAACGACCCGCTCAGGCGCGGCGCGTCGGGGTCGGCGGTCCTCGCGCCCTGGAGCAGGAGGTGCGAGACGACCACGGGCCCGTGGTCGTTCGGCGCGCGGCCCTTCAAGTACCGGGCGACGGCGTACTCGACCTCCTGGTACACCTCGTACCGGCCGCTCCACGCGCCCGGCGACGTATGGAGCTTGACGGGCTTGCCCACGAAGACGAGGTCCGCCCGGCCTAGCCGCTCCAGCAACTTGTCATCGTCCACGCCGCTCTCCTTCCGCTCCGCGCCCGCCTCGGCCACGCCCTGTTTGCCATTGCCGCAGCCCGTCGGGCCGAGGGCCAGCGACACGGCGAGCAGGGCCTGCGACGACGTCCGCCAGGTCATGGCCGATCCATGCTGATGATGTTGCCGCTGGCGTCGAAGTGAACATCCTGTCTCGTCCCGTCGCTGTTGTTGGTCGTACCGATCATGCCGCCGTTCGGGCCGGCGTGACCCGGCGAAGAGGTCTCGGCCGCCTGGCCACGCTCGGCGCGGTCCTCGTTGTGCACTGCCGTCGCTGCGGCGTGCGCTGGATTGAAGTCGGTCGGGTCGGCACTGGTCATGGCCGAGCGCCGCTCAGCGAGGATGTGCGCGATCTGCTCGCCCCGCGTCATCTCGTTCGGGTGATCGCTCGCCGCGCTCTGCGGAAACTGGCGGAGGTCGGCGAGATCGATCGGCCCATTGGCACGCGCGCCGAATGAATCGACCATCACGTTGTTCGGCGTGCCCACGGGCGCCGTGATCCGATGGTTCGGATCGGTGTCATTGCCGATCCCACTGACCAGATTCCGCATGGTGGGCGAATCGCCCATGCTATCCCGCATCATGCGGCGGAACGCCTCCCGGTCCGCGTCGTGGCCGGTGAGCGCGTGGGGCGTGACGCGCAGGTCGCGCACGCGCGGGTCAGCGGGCTGGACGACAGGGATGGGCGGCGGCGCGTTCTTGGCGCGCCTCAGCTGGTCGAGCAGATGAGCGACCGAGGCGGCGAAGATCGCCCCGCGCTCAAGCGCCGTGGCGGGCGCGACCTCGACAGCAGCGGGGCCGTGGGCGTCGAGTAGGCGGGGCGGACCCCAACCCCGTCTTTCGATCGGATTCTTGGGGAGCAGGATCTGCGTCGGAAACGCGGCGGTGCGGTCGGGTTAGCGAATGCCCTTATCGATGAGGGGCACCAGCGCGCCGATCGACTTGGGGGTCACCACGCCGGCACCGGTGTTGGTGCTGAGACCCGCGAAGCCGTACTTCTTCGACAGGACGCACTGGAGGACCGGCAGGAAGCCCTGCAGGTAGAGCTGCTGATCGAGCGTGACGCTGATGTAGCCCTTCTTCAGGCCCTCGATCGTCGCGGGCGACAGATCGATGCCACCGACGATGACTTCGCCCGGCTTCTTGCCGGAATCCTGGAGCGCCTTGCCGATGAACGCGGTCACGTTGCCGTGCTGGGTGCCGATGGCCTTCAGATCGGGATGCTTCTGGATGTAGGCCGTGAGGATCGGCACGGCGAGAGAGGAATCGTGGTCGACCTCGGGGCTGATCTCGATGTAGTCGACATCGAGCCCGGCAGCCTTCAGCGTGTCGTAGAGGCCCTGGTCGCTCTTGCCCCGCTCGGCTTGCGCGCGGAGACCGTACTCGAGCGCCTTGTCACCCTTCTTGAGGTTGCCGTACTCGATCATCTTCTGCGCCGTCAGCTTGCCACCCTCGTACAGATCGACGCCGGCGTAGCCGAAGCCGGTCGCGGTGTACTCGTCCTTGAGCTTGGTCAGCGGCGAGTTTCCGCTGGTGATGACGATGTTGCGCTTCTCGGCGTCGGCGACGAGGCTCGCAAAAGCGTCGTTGCCGGGGTGGCCCATGATCTCGATGCAGCCCGGCGAGGCCGCCATCGCATCGCGGAACTGCTTCAGCATCGTCTCCGGTTGCCAGCCCGAATACTGCTCCTTCAGGCTCACCCCCAGAGCCGCGGCGGCCGCGCGCGCGCCGTTGGTCCTGGGTAAGGTCGAGCCGTCGCCGGGGTTTCCTCCCATCTGGAAGTACATCGTGATGCCCGCGCCGAGCTTTTCGTCGGCCTGCGCCGGCGGGGTCGCCAAGAACGCGACCGCGGCGATTGCTGCTGCGAGAGTCGATGACGAAAAGAGTTTCATCTTCCGCCTCCTTCTGCTGTCGATCAACGCGGCGCGCTCCGGGTAAGTCCCAGTCGCCTGCGTATTGATTCCCATCGTTCGGGGTCCTGGATGGCCATGTTGCCCACGACCGCCGCCAGGAACACCGCGCCCACGGCCGCGCGCACCCAGTAGCCTTGCACTCCAGTCGCCACCAGCCCCGCGTCGACCATGCTGATGATGAACGACCCGGCGATCGTCCCCACGACCGACGCCTGCCCACCGAAGACCGAGGTCCCGCCGATGAACACCGCGGCCATCACGTCGAGGAGGTAGCCGGACCCCTGCGTGTTGAAGAAGTTCTTGTTCTCCAGCGTGAGGAGCACCGAGGCGAACGCCGCCAGGACCCCCATGAGGACGAACATGCGGATCTTTTCGCGCGCGACGTTCACGCCCACCACCTCGGCGACGCGGGCGTTGTCGCCGATGAAGAGGAGGTGCTCGCCGAACCGGCGCCGGTTGAGGACGAGCCACATGGCGACCGCGACCGCCAGCGCCCAGAGCGCCGACACCGGGAACGGGCCGATGCGCCCGACGAACAGGCTCCAGACGAAGGTCTCGTCGACGCTGCCGAGCGAGTAAGACACCCCCTCGGAGAAGGCGGTGGTGAGCCCGCCCCACAAGAACTGCGTCGCCAGTGTGGCGATGATCGACGGGATGCCCACGCGCGCGATGAGGACGCCGTTCACCAGCCCGACGATGGCGCCGCCGAGGAGCGCGAGCGCGAGGCCGATCCAGGGCGAGTGGAGCTCATGGACGCTGTAGCCGAGGAGCCAGCCGGAGAGCGCCATGATCGACGGGAACGAGAGGTCGATCTCGCCCGCGGCGATGACCAGCGTCAGGCCGACCGCCAGGATGAGGAGCGGCGGCACCGACGTGAGAAACGACATGTAGATGAAGTAGCCGAGGAAGACGTCGGGCGAGGCGATCATGAAGGCGACCACCAGCAAGAGGAGCACGAAGGTGATCGGCAGGCCCTCGACGCGCAGAATCCGCCGTAGCCAGGAGTCACGCGCTCGCATGGGCGTGTCCCTCGTGAAGCGAGATCATGTGCTGCGTCAGCTCGGTCAGCGTGATCTCGCCCTTGGCAAACTGCAGCACGGTCCGGCCGCGGTCAAGGACCACCAGACGGTCGGCGATCTCGTGGACGTGCGCGAGGTTGTGCTCGATGTAGATGCAGGAGCCGCCCGCGGTCTTCACGCCCTCGACGAAGGCGAGGACCTTGCGCACTTCGTTCACCGCGAGCGCCGTGGTCGGCTCGTCGAGGACGATGAGGTCGGCCTTGAAGTACATGGCGCGGGCGATGGCGATGCCCTGGCGCTCGCCGCCCGACAGGTCGCGCACCGTCGAGTCCGCGGTGATGCCGTGGCCGCGAAAGCCGATGGCCTTGAGGAGGAGCTGGTTGGCGATCTCCTTTTCCTTCTTCACGTCGATGAACCCGAAGCGGTCGACGATCTGGCGGCCGACGAAGAGGTTCCGCCACAGGGGCTGCTTCTCGCCCAATGTCTGCCCCTGGTGGACCGTCTCGATCTTGAGGTCGTGCGCCGTCCGCACCGAGTAGTCCTCGAGATCGAGGCGCCGGTCGCGAACGTAGACGTTGCCCGCCGTCGGCCGCTGGACGCCGCTCACGATCTTGATCAGCGTCGACTTGCCGGCACCGTTGTCGCCGATGAGACCGACGATCTCGTTCCTGCCGACCTCGAAATCGACCTGCGTCAGGGCCTGCACGCGGCCGAAGGTCATGTCGACCTTCTCGAGGCGCACGATGTGCTGGAAGCTCGAGGTCATCGCTTGCCCTCACGTTCGACGAACCGCCAGGCCGAGGCGATGATGTCGTCGAGGTCCGGGCGCAGCGGGCGCCAGCCGAGCTCGGCGGCGATGCGCGCCGAGCTGGCGATGAGGACGGCGGGGTCGCCGGCGCGGCGCGGGCCGATCTGGACGGTGATCTCCTTGCCCGTCACCCGCCGCGCGGCGTCGATGACCTGCCGCACGCTGAAGCCGTTCCCCGAGCCGAGGTTGTACACGCGGCTGTCGCGCCCGGCGGCCAGCGCGCCGAGGGCAAGGACGTGGGCGCGCGCCAGATCGACGACGTGGATGTAGTCGCGGATGCAGGTGCCGTCGGGAGTGGGGTAGTCGTCGCCGAAGACGACGATCGGCTCGCCGGTGATCGCCGCGCCAAGGACACGCGGCACGAGGTGGGTCTCGGGATCGTGCCGCTCGCCCGAGCCCGCGCCCGCGCCCGCGGCGTTGAAGTAGCGGAGGCTCACAGAGCGGAGCGGCGTGGCCTTCGCGTACCAGGGGAGGGCGAGCTCGAAGGCGAGCTTGGTCTCCCCGTAAGTGTTGGCCGGCCGCGTCGGGTCGGTCTCCTCGATGGGCTGCTTGGCCGGCTCGCCGTACAGCGCCGCCGTCGACGAGAAGACCAGGGCGTGGACCCCGCAGCGCAGCATCGCGTCGGCTAGGGTGAGCGAGCCGATCACGTTGTTCTCGTAGTAGCGGACCGGCTTCTGCACCGACTCGCCGACGATCGACTTGGCGGCCATGTGGACGACCGCTTCGATCCCGTGGTCGCGGAGGGCGCGCTCGACGGCCGGTCGGTCGAGGATGTCGGCCTCGACGAACGTGGCGCCCGCCGGGACGGCGTCGCGATGCCCGGAGCTGAGGTTATCGTAGACGACGACGCTGTGGCCGCCGGCGAGGAGCTCCTCGCCGACCACCGCGCCGATGTAGCCGGCACCTCCGGTGACGAGCACTCTCATGACAGACCTCGGGGCAAGAGGAGCGTCGCGGTCTGGCCGATCTCCCGGTGGTACGCCTCGGCGATGACGGGGAACCGCGCGGCCGCGCCCGGACGACCGAGGACGACGATCGCGCCGCCAAAACCACCGCCGGTGAGCCGGGCGCCGAGGACGCCGGGCTCGGCGCGCGCGAGCTCGACCAGGCGATCGATCTCCGGGATGGAGATCTCGAAGTCGTCGCGCATGGAGAGGTGCGAGGCGTCCATGAGCGCTCCCAGCCGGACGCCGTCGCCGCCGCGGATCGCCGCCAGCGCCAGGAGGACCCGGGCGTTCTCGGTCACGATGTGACGGACGCGGCGCCGGAGGACATCGGGCAGGCCATCTGCCCGGGACAGCTCGTTCTCGGGCAGGTCGCGGAGCTGGGGGACGCCGAGGAGCTCGGCGCCGCGCTCGCACTCGGCCCGGCGGGTCCGGTACTCGCCCGCCGAGTGGCGGTGCCGGATGCCCGAATCGATCACCACGACCTCGACGTCGACGGGGAGAGCGACCCGCTCGAAGGCGACCGTCCGGGTGTCGAGGAAAAGGGCGGTGCCCTCGCTCGCCAGGCTGGCGGCCATCTGATCCATGATGCCGACGGGCGCGCCCACCAGCCCGTTCTCGGCGCGCTGGCCGAGACGCGCGATGGCCACGTCGTCGATCGCGAGCTGGAAGTGCTCGCGGAGGGCCCGGAGGAGCGCCACCTCGAGGGCGGCGCTCGAGGAGAGACCACTGCCGATGGGCACCTCCGAGTCGACCGCGACGTCGAACCCGGCGATCCCGAAGCCGGCGCCGGCGAGCGCCTGGGTCACGCCGCCCACGAAGTCGGTCCAGGTCCCCGCACGGGTTTCCTCGCCCAGGTGAAATTCCACGATCGCCGAGTCCATCTGGAGACTGGCGCACTGGACCTTTCGATCGCTCCGGCCCGCGAGCGCCACGTGGGTCCTCTGCGGGATCGCGGCGGGCAAGACGAAGCCGCCGTTGTAGTCGGTGTGCTCCCCGATGAGGTTCACCCGGCCGGGCGCGCTGGCCAGGACCTGGGGGGCGCGCCCAAAAAGGTCGGAGAACCGATCGGCAAATCTCGGCTCAATCAAGGGAGACCTCCACGGCGCGGAGCTCGGCTGCCTTGTCCTCGGGAAGGGTGTCGGCGGTGAACATCCCGGCGCCGAGCTCACAACCGGCCAGGTACTTGAGCCTGCCCGCCATGCGGTAAGGGGGATAGAGCTCGATGTGAAGGTGCGCCTCGGGGTGCTCCGCACCGTCAGTGGGCGCCTGGTGGATCACCATCACGTAGGGGAACGGCCGGCCCCACAGGCCGTCGTACTTGAGGAGCACCGTCTTCAGCGCGCGCGCGAGCTCCACCCGCTCGGATGCGGTGAGCGCCGCGAAGTCCGGGATCGGCCGGCGCGGCGCCACCCAGACCTCGTAGGCGTACCGGGCGCACACCGGTACGAAAGCCGCTGCGCTTTCCGAGGCGTAGAGGGTCCGGCGGCCGTCCGCCAGCTCGGCTTCGATGTGGTCCTTGAGGAGGCCGCGCCCGTGTGCCCGGAAGTGTGCGAGAGACTCCGCGAGTTCGCGGGCCGGGATCGGCGGGATGAACGGGAATGCATATATCTGGCCGTGCGGATGGTTGAGCGTCACCCCCACCTCGGCGCCCCGGTTCTCGAACGGCATGACATAGGCGATCGGCTGGCGAGCGCCGAGGGCTCGTGTCCGGTCGGCCCAGACCTCGAAGATGAGCGCCATGTGATCGACAGTGAGGCGACCCAGCGAGCCCTGAGGATCCTGCGTGAAGACGACGACCTCTGCGGCTCCGAGCCCTCGATCCGTGGCGACGATCGATGTCGGCGGAAGCGCGCCGGGATCGGCCGACAGGGTCGGGAACAGGTTGTCGAAGACGGCCACCTCGTAGTCGCCGACCGGCAGCTCGGTCAGGTGGGCGGGATCGTCGCTGGGACGCAGCGGGTTCCAGTCGGGGGGCGGCAGGAATGTACGGTTCTGACGATGGCTGGCATAAGCCACCCACTCGCCCCGTAACGGGTGCCACCGAAAATGGGATCCGGGAACGACTCGGGGTGGACCGAGCGCCGACCCCGTGGAGATCTGGGAGCGCGAATAGAGATGTATTTCGCGCCCGTCCGGCTTGACGAGTGACCGCGTGTGCATCTTATTGGGGTGCATCTTGGCCGATCTTGGGGGCGGGCGGGGGCGCAATCTCTGGCCTGACCGGTTCCCGCCCGCGCGCCAGTGGACCAGGTAATGAACCGGAAGGAGTGCTTGCGGTATGCCATCGCGCACCGCGCTTCACCCATCACATGCCGCAGGGGGGGGCCCGAATAAATGAGGCCAAGGTGATAAGTATTCTTTTCTCCCTGGTCACCAATGTGTATCCTGGCGGCAATTCTGAATCGTCTTCTTTGATAAACCCGCATTCCGCTAAGGGGCCAAAGATGGACATGCCTAGCTCTCGTGCAATTGGAACATTTCGATTTGGTCGATGTGCTCACCTACTGGCGATGACGCTCATAATTTCTTGGGCGGGCCAGGCCTTCGCTGACAGCGACCCGGAGGCAATGTCGCCCGAGCAAACCGCTGGAGGAGGGGGCAACACCGGAGATCTCGATCGCCTACGCGACGAGGCCACCAAGATGTTGAAGGACATGGAGGCGATGAAGGGCGAGCTGACAGCGCTCGCGAAAGTGATCGAGTTCCACGGCTACCAACGTGCAGGCTTCGGAGTCAACTCGCAGGACGGCCAGCAGAACTGCTTCAGCCTCCCGTTCGCGAAAGCCAAGTACCGCCTCGGTAACGAGTGTGAGATGTACGGCGAGTGGGAGCTCGACGCGAACTGGATCAACCCTGACCACGACGGTGCCTGGTTCAAGACCGCGTTCATGTGGGCCTTCGTCACGAACCGGAACGGCAGCTTCGACAACGCAGTCCTGCAGAGCTCGACGGGCACCCTCACCTCGAACGGCGTCGCGGTCCGGCAAGCTTACGTCGAGGCCGGCCATATCATCGACGGGCAGCCGGGCATGACGTTCTGGGCCGGACAGCGGTACTACCGCCGGCGCGACATCCACATCAACGACTACTTCTACCAGAACACGTCGAGCTTCGGCGGCGGCTTCCAGGACGCCGACCTCGGCTTCGGCAAGCTCGCCATCGCCTACATGGGAGGATCGAACGGCGACGGAGCCGGTCCGTTTAACCTCGGCAAGCTCGCGCGGAACATCTTCGACATCCGCCTGGGCATCCCGATCGGCGACAACGCGCTCGAGATCTGGCTCGCGCCGACCCTCGGCGCCGAGCGTCAAACCGACACGCCGCAGAACGGCATCGCCGGCGGCCTCTTCTTCAACAGCGGGAAGTTCATGGGCGGCTTCAACGAGGCCTCGGTCGAGTTCGGCTTCGCCGGGTCGGCCGACCTGGGCGGCAGCGACAACGGCGGCGGCTTTTTGTCCAGCGCCAACAAGGACGGCTGGCAGCTCCGGTTCGTCGATCGTGCCGCCATCCAGCTCACGCCCGATCTCTCGATGATGTGGGGCCTGGTCTTCAACATCGACAACAGCAACGGCGATGGGTGCTACGTCCCTGCGACCGGGTCCACGCAAGCCTGCAGCGGCGGCAACATCTGGTTCTCGGCTGGCGCGCGGCCGGTCTACATGTTCTCCAAGTACTTCGGCGTGACGGCCGAGGTGGGCCTCGACGTGACGAAGCCCGAGTATGCTGACTCGCTCGCCAACAAGCCGACGCTCTGGCTGCTGAAGACGACGGGTGCCATCATCCTCCGCACGGGTCACGCGTTCTTCTCGCGGCCCGAGCTGCGCATCTTCGCGACCGGCGCTTACTGGGCCAGCGATGCCAAGGGCCAGGTCGGTGGCCCCGCATTCGCGGGCGATACGGCCGGCGCGACGTTCGGCATTCAGGCCGAGAGCTGGTGGTAGGTCGATAAGTGCTTAAAGGTCGCAAGCGGTCAGCCAAACGGCTGACCGCTTGCGATTACTTCTGTCCGTAGTACGCGCCCTTACCGTGCTTGCGCTCGTAGTGCTTCCGCACGAGGTGCTCGGGTAGGCGGGGCGCCTCAGAGTTGAGCGTTCGCGCGACAAACGCCATGCGGGCGATCTCTTCGAGGACCGCCGCGTGGTAGACCGCCTTCTCGGGCGATTCGCCCCACGTAAAGGGGCCGTGGCCCGCGACCAGCACCATCGGTACGACCAGCGGATCGCTGATCGCGGCCAGGATCTGATTGCCTGTCTCGGTCTCGTAATCACCCTGCACAGCCGCGACGCTCATGACCTCGGTGCACGGTACATCTGCGGCAAGATGATCCGCGTGTGTCGTGCCGAGAAGGGGCAGGGGCTCGCCCGCCTGGGCCCATCCGCTCGCGTAGGTGGAATGGGTATGGGCAATGCCTCCGACGCCCTTGAAGTGGCGGTAGAGGACGAGATGCGTGTTGGTATCGGACGAGGGTCGGAGGGTGCCTTCTAGAATCCTTCCCTCCAGGTCCAAGACCACCATGTCGTCGACGCCAAGGACATCATAGGCGACCCCGCTCGGCTTGATCGCAAGGACACCGCGCCCCGGATCAAAGGCCGACACGTTGCCAAACGTGTATATGGCGAGCCCGCGCCGTGGTATCTCCAGGTTCGCCGCCAGTGCGCGCTCTTTCAATTCGCGATAGGGGGATTGCATGGCTTATCGCGTCAAATGATACGCTGCATCATTCCAGAAGAGCTCGTTCTTCAGCTGGGCGATCTGCGTGTCATTTCCAATGCGAATGACCTCGACGCCGGCCATGTCGGCGAAGTCGGTCAGCTGTTCGGTCGTGACGGCGTGGGAGAAGGCCGCGTGGTGCGCGCCACCCGCGAGGATCCAGGCCTCGCAGCCTCGCTTGAAGTCGGGGCGCGGGATCCAGCAGGCGCGCGCGACGGGCAGCTTGGGCATGGGCATGGGCGGCTTCACCACGTCGAGCTCCGCGGCGATGAGCCGCATGCGCCCGCCGACGTCGATGAGCGACGCGTTCACCGCTGGACCGGGCGCGGCCTCGAAGACGAGGCGCGCGGGATCGGCCTTGCCGCCGATCCCGAGCGGGTGGATCTCGAGCGCCGGCTTGGCGGCCGCGATCGAGGGGCAGACCTCGAGCATGTGAGCGCCGAGGATCATCTCCTGGCCCTTGACCAAGTGGTAGGTGTAGTCCTCCATGAACGAGACGCCGCCCGGCTTCCCGGAAGACATGACCTTGAGGAGCCGCACCAGCGCTGAGGTCTTCCAATCGCCCTCGGCACCAAAGCCATAGCCCTCGGCCATCAAGCGCTGGCAGGCGAGGCCTGGCAGCTGACGTAGCCCGTGGAGATCTTCGAACGTGGTGGTGAAGGCGCCGAAGTTGCCGTCCTTCAAGAAGCCGCGCATTCCGATCTCTTGCCGCGCTGCGTCGCGGAGCAGCGGACGCTTGTCGCCCCCGCGCCGTAGCGCCGGCACGAGCGCGTAGCTCGCCTCGTACTCGTCGACCGTCTTGTCGACCTCCGCCTCGCTGACGTCGGCGATGCGGCCCACGAGATCGCCCACCGGATGGCCGTTCACCGACCAGCCGAGCCGGATCTGTGCCTCGACGCGGTCGCCGCCGGTGACCGCCACCTCGCGCATGTTGGTCCCGCCGAAGCGGGCGATCTTCAGGTTCCGGGAGTCGGACATCGCACAGGCGGCGCGCGCCCAGCCATCGACCGACCGCAGCACCTCCTCGTCCTTCCAGTGGCCGGCCACGATCTTCCGGGGCCGGCGCAGCCGGGCGCCGATGAACCCGAACTCGCGATCGCCGTGGGCGGATTGGTTCAGGTTCATGAAGTCCATGTCGATCGCGCCCCACGGCAGCTCGCGGTTGAACTGCGTGTGGAGGTGGAGGAGGGGCTTGCCGAGGCGGGTCAGGCCGGCGATCCACATCTTCGCCGGCGAGAAGGTGTGCATCCAGGTGATCACCCCGACGCACGCCTGCGTCGCGCTGGCCTCGACGCAGGTCTTCAAGATCTCGTCGGGCCCGGTGAGCGTCGGTTTCCAGACCACGCGCACCGGCAGCCCGCCCGATCGGTCGAGGTGGTCGGCGATCGCGCGGGAATGCTCCGCCACCTGGCGGAGCGTCTCGTCGCCGTACAGGTGCTGGCTGCCCGTCAGGAACCATACTTCGGAAGTCCGGAGGTCGATCATCGCACGCTCCTTGAGTCTGCGGCGATCTTGCGTCCCGCCGGAGCGCCGGTCAAGGCTGGGGCTTGGAGAGCTCGTTCTCGACGAAGCCGCCAAGCTCGAGATAGTCCCGGTAGATCGCGTGGTAGCGCGCCGCGTTCTCGGCGATGGGCAGGTAGGTGCGCTCGGTCCCGTGGGACATCGCCTTCTGCGCTGCCTCGACGTCCGGATAGATGCCCGCGACCGTCGCCGCGAACATCGCGGCGCCGAGCGCCACGGCCTGGTCGCCGGCGGGCACCTCGACGCTCATGTCGAGGACGTCGGCGACGGTCTGCATGACGAAGGCGCTCTTTCGGGCCACGCCGCCGATGGCGATGGCGCCGTCGATGCGGATGCCCTCCTTGCGGAAGCGCTCCACGATGGCGCGCGAGCCGAAGGCCGTCGCCTCGACGAGGGCCCGGAAGATGCGCGGCGCATCGGTGCCGAGGTGGATCCCGGTGATGGCCCCCTTGAGCCGCTGGTTGGCGTCGGGAGTCCGGCGGCCGTTCACCCAGTCGAGCGCGAGGAGGCCGCTCTCGTTTGCCGGGATCCCGGCGGCGGCCCGCTCGAGCGCGGGCACGATGCGCTCGATGGCCGCATCGACCACCGACGCATTGAGCTCGGGAAGGAGGTTCTCGAGCGGCCAGGAGAGGAGCTTCTTGAACCAGGCGTAGACGTCGCCGAAGGCAGACTGCCCGGCCTCGTAGCCGATGCGGCCCGGGATGACCGACCCGTCGACCTGCCCGCAGATGCCCGAGACCAG
>Ga0307508_10003603_pt1 | contig 15559 bp, 10 predicted proteins | sample 9_EM_MG_FD_203089 | JGI IMG/M metagenome (GOLD analysis project Ga0307508, IMG submission 203089) | Populus trichocarpa ectomycorrhiza microbial communities from riparian zone in the Pacific Northwest, United States - 9_EM | ecosystem: Host-associated > Plants > Roots > Unclassified | place...
CGCCGTCCCCTCACCCTCGTGCTCGGACCACAGCCACTGCGCGTACCGAGCGAAACCCTCGTTGACCCAGATGTCCTTCCACCCGGAGACGGACACCAGATCGCCGTACCACTGGTGGGCCAACTCGTGCACGACCACCGACGTGTTCGACCCGTTCGCGAACTGCCGCGGGCTGTAGAACGGCCGGGTCTGCGTCTCCAGCGCGTACCCGGTGTTCGTGTTCGGCACATACCCGCCGAGCGCGTTGAAGGGGTACGGCCCGAAGTACCCGCTCAGCCAGTCCGCGATCTCCCCGGTCCGCTCGACGCTCGCCCGCGCCGCACCGGCGTTGCCACCCAGGTCCTTGCTGTAGGCGTTGACGACCGGAATACCGCTCTCGGTCGTCCCGGTCGTGATGTCGAACCTGCCCACGGCCAGCGTCGCCAGGTACGTCGCCTGCGGCTTGTCGGACCGCCAGTTCCAGCGGGTCCATCCGAGCCGTGAACTCGTCGACTGGAGCGTCCCGTTGGAGATGGCCTGGCTGCCGTCCGGCACCAGGACCGACACGTCGTAGGTGGCCTTGTCGAGCGGATGGTCGTTGCTCGGGAACCACCACCAGGCCGCCTCGGGCTCGTTCGCCCCGACCCCGCCGTCCGCAGTCCGGTGCCAGCTGGTGAAGCCGTACGCCTGCTTCGACGACGGCACCCCGCTGTAACGGACCACCACGGTCACGGAAGTGCCCTTGGCCAGCGGCGCCTTCGGCGTGATCTCCAGCTCGTGCTCACCCGAGGTCGTGAACGACGCCTTCGTGCCGTTGACCCGCACCTCGCTCACGTCCAACAGAAAGTCCAGATCGAACCGCGAGAGATCCTGAGACGTCTTCGCGAGGATCGTCGCCGTCCCCTCCAACTCGTCCGTCGCCGGCTGGTACTTCAGCCGCAGGTCGTAGTGCGAGACGTCGTATCCGCCGTTGCCGTAGGCCGGGTAGTAGGGGTCGCCGATGCCCGGCGCGCCGGGGGAATAGCTCGCCGCCGACGCCGGGATCGCCAGCATCAGGGAGGCCGTCGCGAGTGCGCCCGGTGCGATGAGTCTGCGGTGCACGAAAGCTCCAAGTCGTAGGGGCACGAAGTCTGTCCGCAGCCTATTCACCACCTGTGAGCAGGATGTGTCCATCGTCACCCCTGTCACACGATCGCCATTCGGCCGTCATGGACCCAGGAGGCCCTCTTTTGTGCGGGAGTTGACCGCAGTACCGTCCGCGCATGTCGATACGCACGCGCTTCACGACCTGGAGACCGCTCGCGACAGCGGCCGCGGCCACCGCCGCCCTGCTGGCCACGTTCCTCACGCCCGCCGCACAGGCGCAGCCGGCGGCCCCGCGAGAGAGCCGCCCCGTCTACTCGTACGACAACGCCGTCCGCGAGGCGGTCTGGGTGGACACCCGGCTCGACGGCGACGGTGACGGAAAGACCGACCGTGTCGCCGTCGACATCGTCCGGCCTCGCGAACCCGCCCAGCAGGGCCGCAAGGTGCCCGTCATCATGGACGCCAGCCCGTACTACTCCTGCTGCGGCCGCGGCAACGAGAGCCAGCTGAAGACGTACGACGCGAACGGCGATGTCGTCCAGATGCCGCTGTTCTACGACAACTACTTCGTGCCCCGCGGCTACGCCTTCGTCGGCGTCGACCTCGCCGGAACCAACCGCTCCGACGGCTGCGTGGACGTCGGCGGCCGCTCCGACATCCAGTCCGCCAAGGCAGTGGTCGACTGGCTGAATGGCCGAGCCACCGCCTTCACGACCCGCACGGGCACCGCGAAGACCAAGGCCACCTGGACCAACGGCAGCACCGGCATGATCGGCAAGAGCTGGGACGGCACCATAGCCAACGGCGTCGCCGCCACCGGCGTGCGGGGCCTGAAGACCATCGTCCCGATCAGCGCCATCTCCACCTGGTACGACTACTACTTCTCCAAGGGCGCCCCCCTCTACGACTCCGGCCCCGACTGGCTCTCCGACTACGTCGACAGCCCCGACGCCCGCGCCAAGTGCGCCGCCGTCCAGCAGAAACTCGTCGACCAGGCGCCCCGCACCGGTGACTGGACCCCGCTGTGGACCGAGCGCGACTACGTGAAGGACGCGGGCAAGGTCAGGGCGAGCGTCTTCGCCGTCCACGGCATGCAGGACCTCAACGTCCGTACGCAGCACCTCGGCCCGTGGTGGGACGCCCTCGCGAAGAACGGCGTCGAGCGCAAGATCTGGCTCTCCCAGACCGGCCACGTCGACCCCTTCGACTTCCGCCGCGCCGCCTGGGTCGACACCCTGCACCGCTGGTTCGACCACGAACTCCTCGGCTACGACAACGGCATCGACCGCGAGCCCATGGCCGACATCGAACGCCACCCCGACCAGTGGGTCACCTCGACGACCTGGCCCCCGCGCGGCACGACCGCCACGACCCTGCGCCCCGCGAACGGCACCCAGCCGGGCGTCGGCACCCTAGGCCTGACCAGGACCAAGGGCACCGAGACCTTCACCGACAACCCGGCGCTGAGCGAGACCGACTGGTCCGCCCAAGTCGACACATCGACTCCCGACAAGGCGGGCTTCACCACCGGCCCCCTCACCAAGGACCTCCGCCTCTCCGGCTCCTCGAAGGTCACCGTCACCGCGACCCCGACCACCGCCACGGCCCACCTCTCCGCCGTCCTCGTGGACCTCGGCCCCGACACCATCCGCGACTACGCGGCGAGCGGCGAGGGCATCACCACGCTCACCGACCGCACCTGCTGGGGCGCGAGCACGACCGGTGACAGCGCCTGCTTCAAGGTGACGCAGGCGAAGACCGCCGCCGTCGACTACACGGTCGTCAGCCGCGGCTGGGCCGACCTCGGCAACCACGCCGACCCCGGCAAGGGCGTCCCGCTCACCCCGGGCAAGGCCTACAGCATCACCCTCGACCTCGGCGCCACCGACCACGTCGTCCCGGCCGGCCACCGCCTCGCCCTGATCGTCGCGGGCACCGACAAGGACCTCATCGACCCGCCGTCGACCAAGCCCACGCTGACGATCGACCTGTCCCGCACGTCCGCACACGTCCCGCTCGTCGGCGGCGCGTCCGCCTTCGCCCACGCCACGAAGCGCGCCACGAACGGCGCCGAGACCGTCGTACCCGAAGAGGCCGCACCTCTCGACGGTGTCCGGGCCCCGCGCACCGCGCAGCGCGTCCCGGGGGAGGGCCGGTGATCCGAGCACTGACGATGGCGGTCCTGACCACGTCCCTTCTCGCCACACCGGCGCTGGCACCGGCATACGCGGCAGCGGAGACCCCGCCCCGCACCGGCTTCGAGCAGTCCGACGGCGCCCGCTGGACGAGTGAGTCCGAGGAGCGGGACTTCCTGACGAAGGTCGACAGCGCGAGCGACCGCGTCTCCCTCAGCCGCATCGGTACGACGAAACAGGGCCGCCCCCTCCACCTCGTCCAGGTCGGCGCACGCCACGCCCCGAACAAGGTCCTCCTCGTGTGCAGCCAGCACGGCGACGAGCCCTCCGGCCGCGAGGCCTGTCTCACCCGGGTCCGTGACCTGGCGTACGCGAAGGACGCCAAAACTCGGCGCTTCCTCGACCGCACCACCCTGCTCGTCGTCCCCACCGCCAACCCCGATGGCCGGGCCGCCGACACCCGCGGCAACGGCGACGGCGTCGACATCAACCGCGACCACCTCGCCCTCCAGACCGCCGAGGCCCGGGCCATGGCCGCGGTGATCCGCGACCGGCAGCCCGACGTCATCTACGACCTGCACGAATACACGGCCACACCCCAGTACTACGACAAGGACCTCTTCGACCTCTGGCCCCGCAACCTCAACACCGACGAGGCCGTCCACGACGAGGCCGAGACCCTGTCCCAGGCATACGTACGCCCCGCCGCACAGAACGCCGGCTACACCACCGGCACCTACGGCATCTGGACCGACCCGGTCACCGGCGACCCGATCAGACAGGTCGCCGGTGACGGCCAGGAACGCATCCTGCGCAACATGTCCGGCGTCAAGCACGCGATCGGCCTGCTGATCGAGAGCCGCGTCGAACCGTTGACGGACGCGGACGAGCCGACCAACAACCGGCGCCGGGTGAGTTCCCAACTGGCCGCTCTGAAGGGCCTGTTCGCCTTCACCGACGAGCGTCGCGGACAGATCGAGGAGGCCACCACCGCGGCCCGCCACCAGGACGGCACCGGCCCCGTCTACGTCGGCGGCGCCGACAACGACCCGCCCGAACCGGCCGAGGTGGTCCAGGACCCGCCCTGCGGCTACCGGCTCACCGACGCCCAGTACACGGAGGTGAAGGACGAACTGGCCCTGCACGGAGTGCGCACGAGGGGCACGTACGTCCCGCTCCGCCAGCCCCTGCGCGCCCTCGTCCCGTTGCTCCTCGACGAGCGGGCTCCTTACCACCTCACGGTAGGGGTGCCCGACACCGGTTGCTGAATCGGTCGGAATCTGCGGTACCTGTGGTAGGTCCTGGGGAACTGTGTGAAAACCGGCGTAGCCACCGCTCCAGGGGAAGGTGCCGCAGATGACTGAAGACCTGAAGAAGAGAGGTGGCCGGGAAGGTCCCTCCGGCATTCTCGGCCACCAGACCGACCGGGTGGTGTTCGGCGTCACCGCCGTCATCACCGTGGCCTTCGTGGTCTGGGGCTGGGCGGGGACGGACTCCCTGGAGGACGTCTCCACGACGATGCTGGGCGGGCTGATCCACAACGGCGGCTGGGCCCTCATGCTGGCCGCCTCGTGTTTCGTGGTCTTCGCGCTCTGGCTCGCGATGAGCCGCTACGGCCGGATCCACCTCGGCGCCGAGGGCGAGGAGCCCGAGTTCAAGACCGTGTCCTGGGTCGCCATGATGTTCAGCGCCGGCATGGGCATCGGCCTGATGTTCTACGGCGTCAGCGAGCCGCTGTCGCACTACACGACCCCGCCGCCGGGCACGAATCCCGCGGGCTCCGGTGAACGCATGGAGACGGCGATGGCCACCACGCTCTTCCACTGGACGCTGCATCCCTGGGCGATCTACGCGGTGGTCGGCCTCGGTATCGCCTACAGCACCTTCCGCAAGCGCCGGCGCCAGACCATCAGCGCGGTCTTCACCCCGCTCATCGGGGAGAAGCACGCGAACGGCAACGCGGGCCGGGTGATCGACATCCTCGCGATCATCGCCACCGTCTTCGGCTCCGCGGCCTCCCTCGGTCTCGGCGCCCTCCAGATCGGCTCCGGCTTCCAGGAGCTGGACTGGATGGACGACGTGAGCACCGGCCTGCTCGTCGCCATCATCGCCGTCCTGACCCTGGCGTTCGTCGCCTCGGCGGTCTCCGGCATCGAGCGGGGCATCCAGTGGCTGTCCAACATCAACATGGTGCTCGCCCTGATCCTGGCGGCCTTCGTGTTCATCGCGGGCCCCACGATCATCGTCCTGGACCTGCTGCCCACCTCGATCTTCTCCTACCTCGGCGACCTGCCCCAGCTCGCCGGCCGCACCGAGGCCAGCGGCGGCAAGGGCGTCGCGGACTGGCTCGGCAGCTGGACCGTCTTCTACTGGGCCTGGTGGATCTCCTGGACGCCCTTCGTCGGCATGTTCATCGCCCGGATCAGCCGCGGCCGCACCATCCGCCAGTTCGTCGGCGGCGTCATCCTCGTGCCCAGCACGGTCAGCCTGATCTGGTTCGCGATCTTCGGCGGTACGGCGATGAAGCTGAAGGAGGGCGGCGCGCTCAGCGGTGAGTCGACCCCGGAGGGCCAACTCTTCGGTGTGCTCCAGGAGTTCCCGATCGCGACCGCCACCAGCCTGCTGGTGATGATCCTCGTCGGCATCTTCTTCGTCTCCGGCGCCGACGCCGCCTCCATCGTGATGGGCACGCTCTCCCAGAAGGGCGCCCTCGAACCCGGCCGGTTCGTCGTCGTGTTCTGGGGCGTGGTGACCGGAGCCGTCGCCGCCATCATGCTGCTCGTCGGCAGCGGCCAGGGCGACGCCCTCACCGGCCTCCAGAACCTCACGATCCTGGCCGCCGCGCCCTTCGTCCTCGTGATGATCGGCATGTGCGTCGCCCTCATGCGCGACCTGCGCCGGGACCCGGTCATCGTGCGCGGCGAGATGGGCTCCGAGGCCGTCGAACTCGCCGTGATCGAGGGCCACAAGAAGTACGACGGCGACTTCGAGATCAGGGTCGGCCCCGGCGCCGGCACCGACACGGAAGGCGACCCGCTCGGCCACGACCACAGCTGACCCGCGAGGCCGCTCAGGAGGCGGCGAGCCCTGCCGCCTCCTGAGCGCATCCCCAGGCCACGGTCACCCCCGCGCCGCCATGACCGTAGTTGTGCACCAGCACCCGCCCGTCCGGCAGCGGTTCCCGCTCCAGCCGTACGGCGTCCCGCGCGGGCCGGAGCCCCACCCGGTGCCCCAGCACCCGCGCCCCGGCGATCTCGGGCCGCAGCGCCGCACACCGCCGTACGATCGCCTCCGCCACCGCGGGATCCGGCTCGGTCGACCAGTCGTCGTCGACGGCCGTGCCGCCCAGCAGCAACCGCCCCGGCTGCGGGAAGAAGTACGCCATCTCCCCGTCGGCGCCGGTGGACGTCAGCCACGTGTGGATGCCGGGGTTCTCCACCACGACCAGCTGCCCGCGCACCGGGCGCACGGACGGGTCCGGCACCAGCTCACGGGCGCCGAGCCCGGTGCAGTTGACCACCACCGGGGCGTCGACCTCGGCGAGATCCGACACCGTACGCTCCTCGACCGTCCCGCCCGCCGCCAGGAACCGCTCCCGCAGCCACGGGAGATGAGTCGACATGTCGATGAGCGGCAGCCGGGCCCACATCCCCGTCCCGGAGTACTCCTCGGCCGTCGAGGCCCTGAGCCCCGGCAGCCGCGCGGCGGCCCACACGTCGGCCGCGTCCAGGTCCGCCTCGCCCAGTACCCCTTCGACCATGCGTACGCCGGTGACCTCGGGCCGGGCGGCCAACTCCTCGTACACGTCAAGGGACCGCAGCGCCCACGCGCGCGCCGACACCACCGGTTCGATCCGGTACGGCCACCACAGCGCACCCGCAACCCACGAGGTGGTCCGCTCCACGGGATCCCGGGACCACACCCGCACCCGCCACCCCTGTTCGGCGAGCACGACGGCCGTCGTCAGCCCGACCACCCCGCCCCCGACCACCACGACCGCACCACTCATCGCACTGTCCACGCGGGGACGTTAGCGGAATGACCCATGCCGTGCTCAGACCGCCCCACAGCCGGGAATACTCACAGCATGTCTGCCGCCTACGCGACCTTCGGCCTGGCACCGGCGATGCGTGCCGGTGGAGTCCTCGCCAACGGTGACTTCCAGATTCACCGGGACTTCGTGGACTTCATCGTCGACGGCCGCCCGCTGCTCTTCCAGCTCTCCGACCTCGACGCCGTCTCCCCACTCGCCTCCGACGTCCCACCCGCCATCTTCACCGCCCAGGTCCGCAGCCTCCTCGGCGAGACGGACGCCCCGCTTCCGGGCGGCCGTTACGTCATCTACGGCTGCCCCGAGTGCGAGGACCTCGCCTGCGGCGCCGTCACCGCCGTCATCGAGCGGGACGGCGACGACTTCATCTGGCGGGACTTCGCCTGGCAGACCGAGGAGGCCGTGGACCTCCAGCTCAACGGCTACCACGGCATAGGGCCGTTCCGCTTCGAGGGCGCCGGGTACCGGACCGCCCTCGACTCCCTCCTCGGGGCCGACGAGGGCGAACCGCCCGGGGCCCGCCGCCGCGTCCTGCTGATCGGCGCCCGCGTCGCCGTCCTGGCCAAACTGGCCGCCGCCCTGCGCATCATCGGCATCGGCGCCGACATCACCCGCGAGGTCGGCGACGTCCACGCCGACGAACTGCGCGGCTACGGCGCCGTCGCCTTCGGCCGTGCGGTCACCGAGGAGGAACGTGCCGCCGTACGCCGGTCCTTCGAACGCGCCGGGGTCGACGTGGCCTACGTCGACGGCCTCGCCCCGATCGTCCCGCTCCTCGTGGCCCAGATAGAGCACGCCCTGGACCGCAGCCCGGCCGAACAGCGCCGGCTGACCCACCTGGTGGCCGCCGACGGCGAGGCGGGCGTGGAGGTCACCTCGCCGTGCCGGGTGCGCGTGACGGCGTACCGCCTCGACCGGCTCTACCGCACCCACGCCCAGGAGGTCTTCGACGGCGTCCTGGAAGCGGGTCGGCACCGCATCGCCCTGGACGCCAAGGCGGTGCGAGGAGAATCGTTTGTGGTGGCACGGACGTCGGGAAGTGTCCTGGTGGAGGCGATGTCACGCTGAGAAACCGGGGAGCGTACGGCCTCCGGCGGCCGTTAGGATCGGCGGTCTGATGACTGCCACCCTCGTCGCCAAGAATCTCGCCGCCGGCCACGGCGACCGCACCCTGTTCGCCGAGCTCGACCTCGTCGTCGCGCCCGGAGACGTGATCGGCCTGGTCGGGGCCAACGGCGCGGGCAAGTCCACGCTGCTCAGGATGCTCGCCGGGCTGCTCGCACCGGAGGAGGGGGAGCTCAGGCTCTCCCCGCCGACGGCGACCGTCGGACACCTCCCGCAGGAGCCCGAGCGGCGGCCGGGGGAGAGCGTGCGGGAGTTCCTGGCCCGCCGCACCGGGGTCGCCGAGGCCCAGCGGACGATGGACGAGGCGACCCAGGCCCTGGTCGACGGGGCCCCGGGCGCGGACGACGCGTACTCCACGAGCCTGGAGCGCTGGCTGGACCTGGGCGGCGCCGACCTCGACGAACGGGCCGAGGAGGTCGCCGACTCGCTGGGCCTGGCGGTCGACCTGGACCAGCCGATGACCTCTCTGTCGGGCGGCCAGGCGGCCCGGGCGGGCCTCGCCTCCCTCCTCCTCTCCCGCTACGACGTCTTCCTCCTCGACGAGCCGACCAACGACCTCGACCTGGACGGCCTGGAGCGCCTGGAGCGGTTCGTGTCCGGCCTGCGCGCCGGCACCGTCGTCGTCAGCCACGACCGCGAGTTCCTCACCCGCACCGTCACCAAGGTCCTCGAACTCGACCTCGCCCAGCAGCAGATCACCCTCTACGGCGGCGGCTACGAGGCCTACCTGGAGGAGCGGGACGTGGCCCGCCGGCACGCCCGGGACGAGTTCGAGGAGTACGCCGACAAGAAGTCCGCCCTCCAGGACCGGGCCCAGATGCAGCGGTCCTGGATGGACAAGGGCGTCAAGAACGCCCGCCGCAAGGCGAACAACGACAACGACAAGATCGGCCGCAAGTTCCGCAGCGAGGCCAGCGAGAAGCAGGCCGCGAAGGCCCGTCAGACCCAGCGCATGATCGAACGCCTGGACGTCGTCGAGGAGCCGCGCAAGGAGTGGGAACTGCGGATGGAGATCGCGTCCGCGCCGCGCTCGGGGGCGGTCGTCGCGACCCTCCGGGACGCCGAGGTACGGCGCGGCGACTTCGCCTTCGGGCCGGTCTCCCTCCAGATCGACTGGGCGGACCGGATCGCGGTGACGGGTGCGAACGGCGCGGGCAAGTCCACGCTGCTGGGTGCCCTGCTCGGCCGGATCCCGCTCGACTCGGGCAGCGCCACGCTCGGCTCCGGCGTCCTCATCGGCGAGGTCGACCAGGCCCGCAAGCTCTTCCACGGCCAGGAGGCCCTGCTGGAGGCGTTCTGCGAGGCGGTCCCGGACACCGAACCGGCCGAAGTCCGCACCCTCCTCGCCAAGTTCGGCCTCAAGGCCCACCACGTCCTACGCCCGGCGGCCAGTCTGTCCCCCGGTGAACGCACCCGCGCGGCCCTCGCGTTGCTCCAGGGCAGAGGCGTCAACCTCCTGGTCCTGGACGAACCGACCAACCACCTCGACCTCCCGGCGATCGAGCAACTGGAATCGGCCCTCGACGCCTACGAGGGCACCCTGCTCCTGGTCACCCACGACCGCCGCATGCTGGACGCGGTCCAAGTGACCCGCCGCCTGGAGGTCTCATCGGGCAAGGTGACCGAAACGCCCTAGGGGCGCGGGGAACTGCGCGACCAGCCACAAACGGCCCGCAGTTCCCCACCACCGCTACCGCCCCTTGTTCTTCGGATTGTTGAGCAACCCGGCCTTGCGCAGAGCATCGGCCATCGCACTGTTGCCCGGCGGCGGCGCAGCCTGCCGCGACCCACCACCCTGGCGCTGCTGCTGCCTCTGCTGCGGCGGCCGCCCACCCCGCTGCTGCTGTCGGCGCTCACCGCCGGAGGCCTGCGCCTCGTCGTCGAGCCGCAACGTCAACGAGATCCGCTTCCGCGGAATATCGACCTCCAGCACCTTCACCTTGACGATGTCCCCGGGCTTCACCACATCCCGCGGATCCTTGACGAACGTCTTCGACAACGCGGAGACATGCGCCAGCCCGTCCTGATGGACACCGACGTCGATGAACGCCCCGAAGGCCGCCACGTTCGTCACGACACCCTCCAGGACCATCCCGGAAGCCAGGTCGGAGATCTTCTCGACGCCCTCCTTGAAGGTGGCCGTCTTGAACGCGGGTCGCGGGTCCCGCCCCGGCTTCTCCAGCTCCCTGAGGATGTCGCCGACCGTCGGCAGACCGAACGTCTCGTCCACGAAGTCCTGCGGCCGCAGCGAGCGCAGCACACCCGTGTTGCCGATGAGCGCGGCGACCTCCTGGCCGGCCGTCTTCACCATGCGTCGGACGACGGGGTACGCCTCGGGGTGCACGCTGGAGGCGTCCAGCGGGTCGCCGCCGCGGATCCGCAGGAAGCCCGCGCACTGCTCGTACGCCTTCGGGCCCAGCCGGGCCACCTTCTTGAGCTCGGTGCGCGACTGGAACGGCCCGTTGGCGTCGCGGTGCGACACGATGTTCTCGGCCAGACCGGAGGTGATCCCGGAGACCCGGGCGAGCAGCGGAGCGGACGCCGTGTTGACGTCGACCCCCACGCCGTTCACACAGTCCTCCACCACCGCGTCCAGCGAACGCGACAGCTTCACCTCGGACAGGTCGTGCTGGTACTGGCCGACGCCGATCGACTTGGGGTCGATCTTCACCAGTTCGGCGAGCGGGTCCTGGAGCCGGCGCGCGATGGAGACCGCGCCACGCAGCGACACGTCCATCTCGGGCAGCTCCTGCGAGGCGAACGCGGAGGCCGAGTACACGGAGGCGCCCGCCTCGGACACCATCACCTTGGTGAGCTTCAACTCCGGGTGCTTGGCGATGAGTTCACCGGCGAGCTTGTCGGTCTCGCGGGACGCGGTGCCGTTGCCGATCGAGACCAGCTCGACCGCGTGCTCCTTGGCGAGCCGCGCCAGCTTGGCGATCGCCTCGTCCCACTTGTTGGCCGGGACATGCGGGTAGATCACGTCCGTGGCGACGACCTTGCCGGTCGCGTCGACCACGGCGACCTTCACGCCCGTACGGAAGCCCGGGTCCAGGCCCAGCGTCGCGCGCGTGCCGGCCGGGGCGGCGAGCAGCAGGTCGCGCAGGTTCGCCGCGAACACGTTGACCGCCTCGTCCTCGGCGGCCGTGCGCAGCCGCAGCCTGAGGTCGATGCCGAGGTGGACGAGGATGCGGGTCCGCCAGGCCCAACGGACCGTGTCCGTCAGCCACTTGTCGGCGGGACGGCCGCGGTCGGCGATGTCGAACTTGTGGGCGACGATCGCCTCGTACGAGGACGGACCGGGCTGCGCGGAAGGCTCCTCCGGCTCCAGAGCGAGGTCGAGGACCTCCTCCTTCTCGCCCCGCAGCATCGCCAGGATCCGGTGCGAGGGCAGTTCGGTGAACGGCTCGGAGCAGTCGAAGTAATCGGAGAACTTGGCGCCCGCCTCCTCCTTGCCGTCCCGCACCTTCGCGGCCAGGCGTCCACGCACCCACATGCGCTCGCGCAGCTCGCCGATCAGGTCGGCGTCCTCCGAGAAGCGCTCGGTGAGGATCGCGCGGGCGCCGTCGAGGGCGGCCTGCGGATCGGCGACACCCTTGTCCGCGTCGACGAACGCGGCGGCCGCGGCGAGGGGCTCCACGCTCCGGTCGCCCAGCAGGCCCTCGGCGAGCGGTTCGAGGCCCGCCTCGCGCGCGATCTGCGCCTTGGTGCGCCGCTTGGGCTTGAACGGCAGGTAGATGTCCTCCAGGCGCGCCTTGGTCTCCGCGCCCCGGATCTGCGCCTGGAGTTCCTCGGTGAGCTTGCCCTGCTCGCGCACCGAGTCGAGGATCGCCGTCCGCCGCTCCTCCAGCTCCCGCAGATAGCGCAGCCGCTCCTCGAGCGTGCGCAGCTGCGCGTCGTCGAGCATCTCGGTCGCTTCCTTGCGGTAGCGGGCGATGAAGGGAACCGTGGAACCGCCGTCGAGCAGTTCCACGGCAGCCTTGACCTGCCGCTCCCGTACGCCGAGTTCCTCGGCGATCCTGCCTTCGACGGACCCCACGTTGGTGGACCCGCTGGGCGTGCGTGTCGTCACGATCCCGTACCGCCTTCTCACTGAGGTTGCGCGGCAATTGTGGCAGGTGGCACCGACAACCGGGGATCAGGGCGCGGGGATCAGAGGGCGGACATCAGGCCCTGCGACGCCTCGTGGAGCTCGACGCGCCGCCGAAGAGCCGGGCCAGCGCGCGGAAGGGCAATGTCACGACAGTGGCGATCGCGCCACCGATCTGCCGCAGTACGTCTGCGATCGCACGGAACACGAACGTCTCCTTTCCTCGGGGAAACTCCGGGTACCTCGACGGCGCCCGGCCATGCCTGCGCCCGAGAGACCGATGGCAGAAAAGGTGGGAAACGCGTCGTTGCGGCCGTCGCCGCGCTCCTCAAGAATCGAGGGCATGGCGCAGCGAACCGTCCTGGTCGTCCTCTTCGACGGCGTACAGAGTCTCGATGTCACCGGCCCGCTGGAGGTCTTCACGGGGGCCGAGCAGCACACCCCGGGCACCTACCGCATCCGTACGGCCTCCCTGGACGGCGGCCCCGTACGCACCTCCAGCGGCCTGACCGTCGTACCGGACGCCTCCCTCGCGACGGCTCCGGCCCCGCACACCCTCCTGGTGCCCGGCGGCCAGGGCACCCGGCGCCCCGACCCGCGCCTCACCGACTGGCTGCGCGCACACGGACCGCGCGCCGAGCGCCTGGTCTCGGTGTGCACCGGCGCGATCCTGCTCGCCGAGGCGGGCCTCCTGGACGGCCGGCGCGTCACGACCCACTGGGCGTACTGCGACAAGCTGGCCCGCGACCACCCGGCCGTCGAGGTCGACCCCGACCCGATCTACATCCGGGACGGACACGTGTCGACGTCCGCCGGGGTCACCTCGGGCATCGACCTCGCCCTCGCCCTGGTGGAGGACGACCTGGGCCGGGACGTCGCCCTCGCCCTGGCCCGGCACCTCGTCGTCTTCCTGCGCCGGCCCGGGAACCAGGCCCAGTTCAGCGCCCAGCTCGCCGCCCAGACCGCCCAGCGCGAGCCGCTGCGCGAGGTCCAGCAGTGGATCACCGAGCACCCCGCCGACGACCTGTGCGTCGAGACCCTCGCGGCCCGGGCCCGGCTCTCACCCCGCCACTTCGCCCGCGCCTTCCAGACCGAGACCGGCATGCCACCCGGCCGCTACGTCGACCGCGTCCGCCTCGAACACGCCCGCCGCCTCCTGGAGGACACCGCCGACGGCATCGAGCAGATCTCCCGCACCAGCGGCTACGGCACCCCCGAGACGATGCGCCGCGCCTTCGTCAAGGCCCTGGGCACGGCCCCCTCGGAGTACCGCCGCCGCTTCCACCCGACCCCGGCCCACTGAAGGGACCCCCTGTGCAGATCGCCATCGTCCTCTACGACCGCTTCACCGCCCTGGACGCGGTGGGACCGTACGAGACCCTCGGCCGCCTCCCGGACGCGGAGCTGTTCTTCGTCGCCGAGCAGACCGGCCCCGTCCGCGCCGACACCGGCAACCTCGCCCTCACCGCCGACCGGACGCTCGCCGAGGTGCCGCACCCCGACATCGTGATCGTGCCGGGCGGTCCCGGTCAGACCCCGCAGATGGAGAACACGGCACTGCTCGACTGGCTGCGGGCCGCCGACGCCACCAGCACCTGGACGACGTCCGTGTGCACCGGCTCCCTGCTGCTGGCCGCCGCCGGGCTCCTCGAAGGCCGCCGCGCGACCTCGCACTGGCTGGCCCTGGACTTCCTGAAGCGGTTCGGCGCCGAACCCACGGGCGAACGGGTCGTGTTCGACGGCAAGTACGTCACCGCGGCCGGCGTCTCCTCCGGCATCGACATGGGGCTCACCCTGCTCGGCCGCATCGCCGGTGACGAACACGCCCAGGCCGTACAGCTGTTGACCGAGTACGACCCGCAACCGCCCTACGACGCGGGCTCGCCGCAGAAGGCCCCGGCGCACCTCGTCGAGGAGTTCCGCGCCAAGAGCCGCTTCATCCTGACGTAGTCCAGGTGAAGCGCGGCGACCTGCGCTCCAGGAACGCGGCGACGCCCTCCGCGGTGTCGCCGCTGCCGCGCGCCTGCTCGCCCCAGTGCGCGTCCCGGTCCGTGCGCCCGTTCGCGAACTCCTTCGCCGCGGCCTGCGTCAACTGCGAGCGGGACGCCAGGATCCGGGTGAACTCCGCGACCCGCTTGCCGAGTTCGCCCTCGGGCAGCACCTCGTCGACCAGCCCCGTGCGCAGCGCCCGCGCCGTGTCGATCAACTCGCCGGAGAACAAAAGGTACTTGGCGGCCGCCGGCCCCACCAGCGACACCAACCGCCGCGTGGAGGACGCCGGATACACGATCCCGAGCTTCGCCGGCGTCACCCCGAACAGCGCGCCCTCCTCGGCGAACCGCAGATCGCACGCCGCCGCGAGCTGCGCCCCGCCGCCCACACAGTGCCCGCGGATCGCCGCCAGCGTCGGCTTCGGAAACGCGGCGAGGGCCTCCTCGGCGAGCACGGCGAGCCCCTGCGCCTCCTGCGACGACCCCCGCAGCGTGGAGATGTCGGCGCCCGCGCAGAACGTCCCGCCCTCCCCGGTCAGCACGAGCGCCCGCACCCGCGGATCGGCCGCCAGCCCGTCCAGCAGCGGCGGCAGCGCCCGCCACATCGCGGCCGTCATGGCATTGCGCTTGGCCGGATGGTGGACTACGACGGTGACGACCGAGTCGGTGACGCTGTGCAGCAGCTGCGGCTCCATGCGTCGGATGCTAGCCGCACCCCTCGACCGTACGATCAAGAAGGGGGCCGCAGCGTGAGGAGGCCCCGCATGGCAGTGAACAAGGCGGAGACGACCGAGACCGACAAACTGAGCCGCGGCTTCGGCTGGCTGGCCGCACTGGGTGTGATCCTGGTGCTCGCGGGACTGGTCGGGCTGATCTACACCGGGGTGGCCACCCTCACCTCGATGCTCCTGTTCGGCTGGCTCCTGCTGATCGGCGGCGCGGTCGGACTGCTGCACGCGATCCAGGCCAGGGGCTCCAACTTCTTCTGGCTCGGTGTCGTGGTCGCCGCCCTGAACATCGCGGCCGGCGTCGTCGTCATCGGGCGCCCGGAGGCGGCGGCCGCGGCCCTGACCATGTTCGCGGCGCTGCTGTTTCTGACCGG
>Ga0307508_10003604_pt1 | contig 15554 bp, 11 predicted proteins | sample 9_EM_MG_FD_203089 | JGI IMG/M metagenome (GOLD analysis project Ga0307508, IMG submission 203089) | Populus trichocarpa ectomycorrhiza microbial communities from riparian zone in the Pacific Northwest, United States - 9_EM | ecosystem: Host-associated > Plants > Roots > Unclassified | place...
GCGCATGAGGCCGCGGGCTCTGGCCGGGCGTGGGGGCGGTGGTAGGTCGGAGCTCCGGCCGCGTGCGGGCCGGTCTCGGCTCGGGCGTCGGGCGTGCCCTCGCTCCGGAGGTGAGGTCGAGGACGTGGGTCCGGTTCGATGGGCGCCGACCGAGTTGGTTCAGGCGGGGCGCGGTCCGACCGGCAACGGTGTCTCGGCGTGCCCTCGCCGGGGGTGGGGCCGAGGTCATGGGTCCGGTTCGATGGGTGTCGGCCGAGGTGGTTCGGGTGGGGCGCGGTCCGACCGGCAACGGTGTCTCGTCGAAGCCGGGATGTCTTCTCGGCGGCGCGGATCGCGAGGGCGTCGTGCGGTGTCGGGTGCCGGCCGGAACACCGCTGCACTGGTCGGTTCGGCGGCGGCTCCGAGTGCTGGACCGTGTGTGCCGGACACGGGATCTCCGGTGGGACGCGCATCGGACGGCTGAGGGGCGAGACAGGGAAACCGTGCCTCGCCCCTCGGGTGCCCTCGTCGTCGTAGGCCTAGATGATCAGGGAGAGGAGCAGGACCAGGCCGCCCGCGACGACCGAGATGATCGTTTCCATGATCGACCAGGTCTTGAGGGTCTGGCCGACGTCCAGGCCGAAGTACTCCTTGACCAGCCAGAAGCCGGCGTCGTTGACGTGGCTGAAGAAGAGGGAGCCGGCGCCGATGGCGAGGACGAGCAGGGCCGCGTGGGTCGTGGACATGTTCTCGGCGAGGGGGGCGACCAGGCCGGCCGCGGAGACCGTGGCCACCGTCGCCGAGCCCGTCGCGAGCCGGATCACGACCGCGATCAGCCAGGCCAGCAGCAGCGCCGGGATCGACCAGTCCTCGGAGATGTCCAGGACCATCTGACCCACACCGGAGTCGATCAGCGTCTGCTTGAAGCCGCCGCCCGCGCCGACGATCAGCAGGATGCCGGCGATGGGCGCGAGGCCCTTCTCGACCAGCGGGGTGAGACGGTCCTTGCCGAAGCCGGCCGGGCGAAGGAGCGTGAAGATGCCCACGAGGACCGCGGCCAGCAGGGCGACCAGCGGGGAGCCGACGACGTCGAAGACGCGCTGCACGGTGTTGTCGGCGTCGTCGATCACGATGTCGACCAGTGCCTTGGAGAGCATCAGGACGACCGGGAGGAGGATGGTGGCCAGCGTGGCGCCGAAGCCCGGGCGCTTCTCCAGGTCCTCCGAGGGGCGCTGCGGGATCATCCGGTCGGGGGCCGGTACGTCCACCCAGCGGGCGGCGAACTTCGAGAACAGCGGCCCGGCGACGATCACCGTCGGGATGGCGATCAGGACGCCGAGCGCGAGCGTCACGCCGAGGTTGGCCCCGACCGCGTCGATCGCGACCAGCGGGCCGGGGTGCGGCGGGACCAGCCCGTGCATCACGGAGAGACCCGCGAGGGCCGGGATGCCGATGCGCATCAGGGAGTAGTTGCCGCGCTTGGCGACCATCAGCACGACCGGGATCAGCAGCACCACGCCGACCTCGAAGAACAGCGGCAGGCCGATCACCGAGGCGATCAGCACCATCGCCCACGGCATCGAACGCCCGCCCGCCTTCGCGAGGATCGTGTCGACGATCTGGTCCGCGCCCCCGGAGTCGGCGAGCATCTTGCCGAGAATCGCGCCGAGGGCGATCAGCACACCGACACCGGCGACCGTGGTGCCGAGTCCGGTGGTGAAGCTGGCGATGGCCTTGTCGAGCGGCGCCCCGGCGACCGCGCCGAGCACGAGCGTGCCCAGGGTCAGCGACAGGAACGCGTGGAGCTTGAACTGGGTGATGAGCAGGACGATGACGGCGATGCCCGCCAGGACGGCGATGCCCAGCTGAGCGTGACCGGCCGAGGTGATCGGCTCGGGTGCGTCCGCTGCCAGCATCTCGACGCTGAGTCTGGTCACGGGAGGTTCCCTCACAGGTACGGGGACGTTCTTCGGAAAGGGGTGTTACGGGAGTTCGGCGAGGGCCTTCGCGGCCCGCCCGGTGATCTCCTCCGGGCTGCCGGACACATCCACCACGACCCCGGCCTCGTCCTCCTGGAGGGGCTGGAGCGTGGCGAACTGGGAGTCCAGCAGCGCGGTGGGCATGAAGTGCCCCTGCCGGTGCGACATACGGTCCTCGATGAGAGCGCGGTCGCCCGCCAGGTGCACGAAGACGAGGCCGGGTGCCTCGGCCCGCAGCCGGTCGCGGTACGACCGCTTCAGCGCCGAGCAACTGACCACCCCGCCGAGCCCCGCCCGCCCGTGCGCCCAGGCGCCGATGGCGTCCAGCCACGGCCACCGGTCGTCGTCGGTGAGGGGGGTGCCGGCCGACATCTTGGCGATGTTGGCCGGCGGGTGGAAGTCGTCGCCCTCGGCATAGGGTGCGCCGAGCCGGGCCGCGAGCAGGGGACCGATGGTGGTCTTCCCGGTGCCCGCTACGCCCATGACCACGACGACATGGGGGGTACTCATCGCTGCCTCACTGTCCGGTTCGTCTTCGACAGGTGATGTCGACGCAACTGAAACCGATTAGGTACGACGAATTCAAGAGTCTGTGACAAATAAGTCTGACTTTTTGGTGGTGTGACGTGGCCCGTACTCTGAGTGCATGAGCACATCGGGCCGGGGGCTGCACGGCCAGGTACTGGAAACCCTCGGCCCCGCGATCACCGCGGGCGAGTACCCGCCGGGCAGCGTTCTGCGCACCGACGAACTGGCCCAGCGCTTCGATGTCTCGCGGTCGGTGATGCGCGAGGCGGTCCGGGTCCTGGAATCCATGCACCTGGTCGAGTCCCGCCGCCGGGTGGGTGTGACGGTGCGGCCCAAGGCCGAGTGGAACGTCTACGACCCCCAGGTCATCCGCTGGCGCCTGGCCGGTGCCGACCGTCCACAGCAGCTGCGCTCCTTGACGGTGCTGCGCTCGGCCATCGAGCCGGCGGCGGCGGGCCTGGCCGCGAAGAACGCGACCGCGGAGCAGTGCGCCGAACTCACCGAGTGCGCGCTCGGCATGGTCGCCAACTCACGCGGCCGGCGGCTGGAGGGCTACCTCATCCATGACATCGCCTTCCACCGGGTGATCCTCAGGGCCTCCGGCAACGAGATGTTCGCCCGCCTCGGTGACGTCGTCGCCGAGGTCCTCACCGGCCGCACCCACCACGAGGTCATGTTCGAGGACCCGGACCCGGCCGCCGTCACCCTCCATGTCCGGCTCGCCGAGGCGATCCGCGCGGGCGACGCGGGCCACGCGGAGGAACTGACCCGGGAGATCACGGTGGGCGCGCTTCAGGAGCTGGACATCCTGGCGCCGTAAGCGCCCGGCGGCCCCGGCCGTCGGTCTTCAGTCGTCCGTCGTCAGTTGTCCGTCGTCAGTCCAGGAACTCCCCGTCGACGTACACCCAGGCCCCGTCGACCCGCTCGAAGCGGCTGCGCTCGTGCAGCGAACCGCCCTTGAACGACGCCCTGAACGTCACCGTGCCCGTGCTGTGGAAGGCCGAGCCGTCGGTCGTGCCGAGGATCTCCAGGCCGGTCCAGCGCATACCGGGATCGAGGTCGACGCCCGGCGGCCGGGTCCGCGGATGCCACGTACGCGACAGATACGCCTCGTCACGCTTCACGAAAGCGCTGTAGCGCGAACGCATCAGCGATTCGGCGGTCGGCGCCGTGGCCGGACCCCGGTGGAATCGGCCACAGCAGTTCTCGTACGTCTCCCCAAGACCGCAAGGACAGGAGGGCTGGTGGGCGGGGCCGGAGGTGGTACGAGGCCGGAGATGCGAGGTACGTCGGGGCATGACCCCCATTCTGCTAGAACATCGCCTGTGCAAAACCTGTGAAGCCGCTGCTGTGACACGCGCACATCGTGTGCGGGTCGCGCGAGGCACTCTTCATGGAACCTCCTTCAGGGCTGGCGTGAACCCGTCTTGTTGTCCAACTCCCGACCCACCACGGTGGATTGAGCACTTGAGCATCAGGAGTCACAAGCGTGCGCGCTTGACCCCGGACGGCCGTCCGTCGCGGGGTGCTGACGGGGGAAAACTGATGCGGTGCCGCGGGCCGACGCGACCTCTGAGCGTGCGGCGGGACCTCCGCGCGCACCGTGAACGAGAGATCTTCCTCTGCCGTCTCTTGGTGCCCGTCAACCGGTGCCCGAAAAGGGATTGGAGGGGGAATGCCGACGAATGCAGTGAGCGCCGCCAGGCCGACGTATCCCGGCGTCTATGTCGAAGAGCTTCCCAGCAGCACCCGCACCATCTCCGCCGTGACCACGTCGGTGACCGCGTTCGTGGGGCACACCCGGCGCGGTCCGCTCAACGAGCCCGTCCGTGTCACCGGGTTCACCGAGTTCGAGCGCCGCTTCGGCGGCCTGAGCTCGCAGAGCGCCCTCGGCTACGCGGTCCACCAGTTCTTCGGCAACGGCGGCAGCGTCGCCGTGATCGTCCGGGTCGCCAAGTCCGGCAGCGGCAAGGCCGCCTGCGTGGTCCTGGAGTCCACCGAGGGCCACAGCGAGAGCCGCGTCCTCGAAGTGCACGCCAAGGAACCCGGCGTGTGGGGCAACGGCCTGCGCGTCGCCGTCGACTACGACACCCCGCGCCCCGACGAGACCTTCAACCTGCGGGTCTACGACGCCAAGGGCGACGCCCGCGAGAGCTTCACCGGTCTGTCCATGGACGAGGCGAACGGCCGGTACGCGCCGACCGTGATCAACGCCGGCTCGCGGCTGATCCGCGTCGAGGCCGTGGGCGAGGGCCGGCCCGACCCGTCGGGCACCGTCTCCAAGCCGTTCGGCCACGAACTGCCCGACCTGGACGTCGACCTGACGGTCAAGATCGGTGACGTCGAGCGCGAGTTCAAGCTCTACGACCCCGACTGCGACGGCGAAGCCCCGTCCTCCGTGGCCGAGTTGGCGCTGCTTCTGGAGCGCAAGCTGCGGGCGCTGCCCGACGCGCCCGGCAAGCACGCCTTCGCGGGCGTCGAAGTCACCGCCTTCGGGCGGCGGTTGCAGGTCGTCGCCGGGTCCACCGACCCCGAGGACGTCGTGCGCTTCCTCGGCGAGTGCGCCAACGACCTGGGTCTGGAGGCCTCCGTCAACCCGCCGGTCTTCCCGCTGGAGGGCGGCGAGGACGGCGAGGCCCCCGGCCCGCGCGACCTCATCGGCTCCGAGGCCGACAAGACCGGCATCCAGGCGCTGCGCGGGGTGGCCGACGTCAACCTGCTGGCCCTGCCGGAGCTCGCGTCGTACGAGAAGACCGAGGACGCCCTCACCGTCGTCTCGGCGGCCCAACGACTCGCCGAGGAACGGCGGTTCTTCCTGCTGGTCGACGCGCCCAGCACCTGGGTCAGCGTCGACACCGCACGGGCCGGGCTCGCCGCCTTCGACGCCGTACGCGGCAACCACGCCGGTCTGTACTTCCCGCACCTCCAGCTCACCGACCCGCTCACCGGGCGGCTCAGGTCCTTCCCGCCGTCCGGCGCGGTCGCGGGCGTCGTCGCGCGCACCGACTCCGAGCGCGGCGTGTGGAAGGCGCCGGCGGGCACGGAGGCGCAGCTCGTCGGAGTGCACTCGCTCACCGTCGATCTGACGGACCGTGAGACCGGGCTGCTCAACCCGCTCGGCGTCAACTGCCTGCGCACCTTCCCGGTGACCGGGCCGTTGGTGTGGGGCGCGCGCACGCTGGAAGGGTCCGACGCCCTCGACAGCGCGTGGAAGTACGTACCGGTGCGGCGGCTCGCGCTGCATGTGGAGGAGAGCCTCCAACGCGGCCTCCAGTGGGTCGTGTTCGAGCCCAACGACGAGAGCCTGTGGCAGCAGATCCGGCTGTCCGCCTCCTCGTATCTGCACACCCTCTTCCGCCAGGGCGCCTTCAAGGGCAGCACCCCGCGCGAGGCGTACTTCGTCAAGTGCGACGGCGAGACCACCACCGCAGAGGACGTCGAGAACGGCGTCGTCAACGTCCTGGTGGGCATCGCACCGGTCCGGCCGGCCGAGTTCGTGGTCGTCAGGATCCAGCAGACGTCGGGGCAGTTCGCGCTCTAGCGCCCACAGAATCACGGAGAGCTGAAGGAATCCGATGGCTGAGTTCACGGTCAACGCGCATCGATTCGACCCCTACAAGAACTTCAAGTTCCTTGTGCTGTGGGACGGTCGGACGGTCGCCGGCATCAGCAAGATCAGTCCGCTGAAGCGGACCACCGAGGTCGTCAAGCACCGGCACGGCGGCGACCCCTCCTCCCCGCGCAAGTCGCCGGGCCGCTCCGAGTTCGAGGGCATCACCCTGGAGCGCGGGGTCACCCACGACCCCGAGTTCGACCGCTGGGCCAACAAGGTCTGGCAGGTCGGCGCCGGTCTCGGCGCCGAGGTGTCCCTCGCGGACTTCCGCAAGGACATCGTCATCCAGGTGCTCAACGAGGCCGGCCAGGTCGCCGTCTCGCACAAGCTCTACCGGACCTGGCCCAGCGAGTACCAGGTCCTCGGCGAGCTGGACGCCAACGCCAACGCGGTGGCCATCCAGTCGCTCAAGTTGGAGTGCGAGGGCTGGGAGCGGGACTACGAGGTGCCCGAGCCGGAGGAGCCGTCGTTCCTCAACCCGGCGTGAACTGAGGGAAGGTGCTGGAATCGGGGGCGGAGATGGCGATCACCGGGGCGGCCGAACTGCTGGCCGCCTGGGAGGCGGGGCTCGGCGAACCACCGGTCGGACGGGCACTGCTGCTGCACCGCACGGCCCGGCCGGACGTCGAGGTACGACACCTGCCCGCACTGCCGGTCGGCGAACGCGAGGCCGACCTGTTCGCGCTGCGCCGGGCGCTGTTCGGCGAGCGTATGCAGGTACGCCTTGAGTGCGTCGCGTGCGGGGCGGACATGGAGTTCGACCTGGACGCGGGGGAGTTGGCGGGGTCGCTGGGCGGGCGGACGGGCGGGGCATTCGGGTCCCCGGCCGGCGGCGACGGCGTGGCGGCCGGGTCCGGTGATGTCGCGGACGGGATCGCCGCCTCCGTGGCCGCGGTCCACAGCGCCGCGGAGAGGGACGGGTTCGTGGGCGGACCTGACGGTTCCGCACCCGGCGCCGGTGACTCCTCGGCGGCCGGCCCCGGTTCCGTCGTCCGGGTCCAACAGGACGGCTGGGACGTCGAGTTCCGGCTCCCCGGTGTCGGCGACCTCGCGGCGGCGGCCCGCTCCGGTGACCCGCGTGCGGCGCTGCTCGACCGGTGTCTGGTCTCGGCGGTGCACGACGGTGCCGCCGTGTCCGGGGCCGAACTGCCCGCGACCGTACAGCGCCGGATCGCCGAGGCCGTCGAGGCGGCCGATCCGGGCGCCGACCTGACGCTCAACGTGGCCTGCCCGGAGTGCGGGCAGGCCACCCGGGCCGAACTCGACATCGCCTCCTACCTGTGGACCGAACTGGACTCCTGGGCCCGGGACGTGCTGCTCGACGTCCATCTGCTCGCCACCGCCTACGGCTGGAGCGAGCCGGAGATACTGGCGCTCAGCCCCACGCGGCGCCGCTACTACCTGGAGCTGTGCGCGGATGTCTGACTCCCCGGCCCCCGAGGGGCCCGACTTCTTCGACCGGCTGCTCGCCCGGCACACGGCCCCGGCACCGGCCGCGGCACGGGTACGGCCCCGGCTGCCCGGCCCCTTCGAACGGGTCGAGGCGGTACGGGCAGCCCAGCCCGCCCCCGACGAGGACACCCTGCTGTGGCCCTCGTCCACGCCGTCGGCCACCGCGCCCGCTCCGGCGCCCCGCCCGGTCACCGCGCCGACCCGCACCCACACCGAACGGGAGCGGACCGTCGTACGGGAGGAGCGGGCACCGGAGCCACCGGCCCCGCGTCCCTCGGCGCCGACGGGCCGCACCGAGGGGGCGCTGCTGCGTCCCGTCACGTCCGTCGCGCCCGGACCGCGGCCGCTGCCCGACACCGGGCGGCGTGCGCCGGGACGGGGACGGGCGGAGTCGCCGCGGACCCCGGCGGCCGTGACCGTCGCCCCGGGTTCGGACACCGCCCCCACCGTCGCGGCGGCGGCCCTGCGACCCGGTACGGCCGACGCGACGGCGGCCCGGGACGCCGTACGGCAGGCCGCGGCACGGCGTCCGGCACGGGCCGCCGAACAGGTCGTACAGGTGCGGATCGGGCGGCTGGAAGTGACCGCAGGCGCCGTTGCGGGGGCCACCCGGCAGCGGCCGCAGGCGGCGGAGCGGCCCGGGACGACCCTGAGCCTGGCCGACTACCTGGCACGGGGGCGCGAGTGAACCGCACGCACCGAGCGGCCGGACGAGGAACCGAGGAACCGACGTCATGAGCAACGCACTGGCCATCGCCCATGTCACCCAGGCGCTCGCCCTGTTGATCGAGAACAACGTGGGCCCGGAGTTCGGCGAGGCCGTCAAGGTCGAGCCGCGCAAGCCGCCGGCCGATCCACAGCTGGAGCAGCCCACGGTGTCCGTGTTCCTCTACCAGATCACGCCCAACACCTCGCAGCGCAACAACGACCTACCGACCCGCGCGACCGACGGCACGCTGGTCAAGCGGCCCGCCGCGGCGCTCGACCTGCACTATCTGATCAGCGCGTACGGCGACGAGCGGGAACTGGTCGGGCAGCGGCTGATCGGCTCCGTGGTGCGCACGCTGCACGAGATCCCCGTCCTGCCGAAGGACGTCGTCGAACAGGCCGGTGAGCGGCCGTACTTGGCGGGCAGCGACCTCGCCGAGGCGGCGCAGCGGGTGCGGTTCACGCCGACGGTGATGGACGTCGACGAGACGTCGAAGCTGTGGGGGATGCTCTACCAGACGCCCTACGCGCTGTCCGTGGTCTACCAGGCGGCGCTCGTCTTCATCGACGGCCGGGAGAGCCCGGTACCGGGCAGGCCGGTGGAGCGGCCTGAGGTGCGGGTGCTGCCGTTCGGGGCGCCGGGAGCGCCGGTCCCTCCGGGGGCGGAGTCGAAGGCTGACGTGCCGTCAAGTGAAGCCGCCTCCACGGAGGTTGTGCACGAGAGGGCGGACCCGCCCGCCTCGGCGCCGGCCAAGAAGGCGGCGAAGGCCCCGGCGAAGACGGTCGCGAAGACCCCGCCCAAGACCCCGGCGCGCCCGCGCAAGGCAGCGCCCCGGGCCGCCAAGCCCACGCAGGACTGACACGGCATGGAGACGACGGGGGCAGGTGAGGACATGGGGACGTACGAACAGAGTGCGGCGGACGCGGATCCGGGCAGTGCGACGCTGACCGCGGAGATCCGGCGTGTCCTGGCCCGTGTCGACGCGCACGCGGCGCGTGTCAAGGAGGGGAGCGACCGCACCCCCGGCACCGAACTCGCACCCGGCCCCGGCGCCGCGCCCCTCGACGCCCTCACCGCCTGCTTCAGCCTCACCCCCTTCGAGCGGGACCTCGTACTCCTCACCGCCGCACAGGAGTTGGAGCCCACGACGGGTGCCCGCTGCGCCGCCGCCTGCGGTGACCCGGAGCGGGCCTTCCCGACCTTCTCGCTCGCCCTCGCCGCGCTCGCGGAGCCGCACTGGAGCGCGCTCACACCCATCGCCCCGCTCAGGCGCTGGCGGATCGTCGAGCTGGACGACGCGGCGGGGCTGACGACCACCCGGCTGCGGCTGGACGAGCGGATCCTGCACTTCCTGCTGGGCTCGCCCTACCTCGACGCCCGGCTGCACGGACAACTGCGCCGCACCCCGGTGCCGGAGGCGCTGACGCCCTCGTACGACCTCGCCGCGAGCCGGCTCGCCGAGGGCTGGGTGACCGGGGCGCTGGTCGAGGTGACCGGCGGCGACCTGCGCAGCCGGGCCGATCTCGGGGCCGCCGCGGCCGCCCGCTCGGGGCTCGGGCTCTACTCGATGAGCGCCGAGGACGTGCCGACCGAGCCCGCGGAGCGCGACCGGCTCTCCCGGCTGTGGCAGCGCGAGGCGATCCTGCTGCCCGCCGCACTGCTCGTCGAGGCCGGCGAACTGGACCGCGACCAGCGGGCGGCGACCGAGGCCTTCCTGGCCGGAGCCGCCGTACCGGTGGTGGTGTCGAGCGAGGACCCGCTGCGCTCGGAGCGCTCCTACGGGGCTCGGGTCTCCGTGCCCCGCCTGGACGACGAGGAGCAACTCGGCCTGTGGGCGGGCGCGTTCGAGGAGATCGACCTGGACGTGGGTGAACTGCGTTCCCTCGTCGCCCAGTTCCAGCTGCCGCCGCACGTCGTGCGCTCCGCCGCGGCCACCGTACGACGCCGGCTCCCGCACGAGGACGAGCTGGATGCCGCCCAACTCGCCTGGCGGGCCGGTCTCGACGAGGCCCGGATCGGCATGGACGAGCTCGGCCGGCGCATCGAGCCGCAGGCCGGCTGGGACGACCTGGTGCTGCACGAACGGCAGACGAGCGTGCTCCGCGAGATCGTCGCGCACGTGCGGCAGCGGGCGACCGTCCACCAGGAGTGGGGATTCGGCGCCACCCTGCGCCGCGGCCTCGGCGTCACCGCCATGTTCGCGGGCGGCTCCGGCACCGGAAAGACCCTCGCCGCCGAGGTCATGGCGAAGGAACTCGGCCTCGACCTGTTCGTCATCGACCTCTCCCAGGTCGTCAGCAAGTACATCGGCGAGACCGAGAAGAACCTCCGCCGGGTCTTCGACGCCGCCGAACGCGGCGGCGCCCTGCTCCTGTTCGACGAGGCCGACGCCCTGTTCGGCAAGCGCAGCGAGGTCAAGGACAGCCACGACCGGTACGCCAACCTCGAAGTCAGCTATCTGCTGATGCGCATGGAGGCCTACCGGGGCCTCGCCGTCCTCACCACCAACATGAAGAACGCCCTCGACACGGCCTTCCTGCGGCGCATCCGCTTCGTCGTCGACTTCCCCTTCCCGGCCGAGGACGAACGCGCCGAGATCTGGCGCCGCGTGCTGCCGCCGCAGGCACCGGTGAAGGACATCGACCCCTCACTGCTCGCCCAACTCACCGTCGCCGGCGGCTCGATCCGCAACATCGCCCTGTCCGGCGCCTTCCTCGCCGCCGAGGAGGGCGACCGGCTCCAGATGCGGCACATGCTCGCCGCGGCCCGCACCGAGTACCTCAAGCTGGAGCGCTCGCTGACACCCACGGAGGTGCGCGGATGGGTGTGAGTTCCTTCGGTGGGCCTTCGAACGGTGGGCCTTCGCAGTTCCGTGTCGAGATAGGGGAGTTGGTCCTTGACGGCTTCCGGGCCGACCCGGAGCGCGTCTCGGCCGCCTTCGAGCACGAACTGACCCGTCTCGTACGACTGCACGGCGTGCCGTTGGCCGCGCACGGGCCGCTGGCCGTCGACGCCCTGTCCGGCCTGCCGCCCCTGCCCGCGGGCCTCTCCGCGCGACGCCTCGGCCAGGAGCTGGCGCGGGCCGTACACGAGGGACTGAGCGGACACGGGGAGGTGAGCCGGTGAGCTCCCGTACCCAGGACGCCGGCGCGGAGCAGACCGCCGAGCAGCGCCGCCGCAAGCGCAAGGAGCGGGGCGCCAAGTCCCGTACGCCCGACCCGAAGAACATCGTCAGCGGCGCCGGACAGCCTCTCGACCCCGGCGTACGGCGGGAGTTGGAGGAGCAGCTCGGGCACGACCTGAGCCGGGTGCGGCTGCACACCGGCCGGGACGCCGGGCAGCTGACCGAGCTGCTCGGCGCGGACGCGGTCGCCGTCGGCCAGGACGTCTTCTTCCGCGAGGGCGCCTTCAAGCCGGGCACGGACGAGGGCCGCCGTCTGCTCACCCACGAGCTCCAGCACACCGTGCAGAACGCGCACGGCCTCGGCGCGCTGCGGGCCGGCCGTGAGCTGGGCGCGGTCAGCCTGCCGCAGCAGGCCATCGAGCGGGAGGCCGAGGCCGCCGTAGAGGCGACCTCGCGGGAGGAGCCCACCCCGCAGGTCGAGGAGGGCCAGGCCACCCCCGGCTGGCTGCGCTACACCACCGTCGACGCCGACCGGATGCGCGCCGAGGCCGTCGACCCCGCGACCCTCGTGGACCGGCTCGCGGGCAACGTGCTGCGCAGTCTGCGCGGCGACCCCACCGATGCCTCGGGTCGGGTCCGCCTCCAACTCGCCCGGATGTCCGAGCAGTTGGAGGACGCGGTCGTCGAGCGGCTGGAATCGCGGCTGCTCACACCGGAGTACGAGCGCCTCCTCGACCTCGCCGAACAGGCCGACGGCCCGGGCCCGCTGGAATTGCAGCCCGCCGACGTGCCGTTGCCCGAGATCGACCTCTTCGAAGCGCTCGGCGTGGAACGTGTCCAGTGGCAGAAGAAGCAGGAGTCGGAGCGGAGTTCGGGGGAGCGGCGGGCCGCCGACGCCCGCGAGGAACAGAAGGACGCCAGGAACCGCGACGACAAGAGCTCCGGCGACCGCAGCCGGAAGCAGACCGACGCCGCCACCGAGGACCAGGAGTCCGCGCAGCGCACCGAGCAGGAGGACGAGCGCAACGCCTCCCGCCAACAGGCCCGCGAGGAACAGCAGCAGCAGGACGAACAGGCCTCCGCCGACCGCGAACGCACCGACCAGACCGCCGACGAGCGCACCCAGGGGCAGCAGGAGGGCACCGAGCAGGCCAAGGAGGAGCGCAAGGAGCAGCGCGAGCGCGAGGAGGCCGACCCGAAGCAGGCCTCCGAGCCGGGCGCCGACAAGCGCAAGCGCCGGGACGACCAGACCCAGCCCGGCGCCGGGTCCAAGCGTGAGGAACCGGACCCGAAGCAGAAGGCCCAGCCCGGCCCCGTACGCCCGGAGAAGGTCGACGAGCGCGCCGAACAGCCCGACTCCGCGCTGTCCGAGCACGGGCTGAACGAGAAGGACGAGGACGGCGGCGCCGAGGCCGAACCCCGTGAGGAGGAACGGCCGCTCGGTCTCGAAGCGGGCGCCGACAACGAGGTCGCGGGCGGCGCCGACGACGCCAAGGCCCCGGGTGCCGAGCGCGAACCCGGGATCAAGCCCGAGGACCACCTCCCCGAGACCGACCTCGACCTGTCCGCCGTACCGACCGCGGACAGCCTCGAACCCGGCGCCCCCGAGCCGTCCGCGCCCTCCTTCCCCACCCCTCCGCCGACCAAGGCCGAGAAGATCGAGCAGGAGCGGGAGAACCGGGAACGCGAGCAGGACGAGGAGGCGGCCGGACCCGAGCCCAAGGCCCCCGGCCAGGACGAGGGCCCCGTCGAGGGCGAGGCCCCGCAGCCCGAGAACGGGCCCGCCGCCCAGAACCAGGACCGCGGCACCAAGGACCTCCAGGAGACCGAGAAGCCGCTCGACCAGGAGGTCGGCCCGGACCTCGCGGCCCAGGACAAGGAGCGCCCCGAGCCCGAGGCCGAGAAGCCCGACCCCGCGCAGCAGCAGGAGAAGGAGCAGGCCAGGGACGACTCCGAGTCCGGTGAAGCCGACCGGGACGACGAGGAGCCGGACGCCAAGGACGCACAGGACGACGCGCGCGAGCAGCGGGATCGTACGGCCGTACAGCCGCAGTCGGCCGTCCAGGCGCCGGCGTCCGCCGCGCCCTCCCCGGTCGTGGCCGCCGTGGCGAAGCCGGCCGGGGCGCAGACTCCGAAGACGCCGGTCGAGGACCGCGATCCCTCGCCCGCCGCCCGGCGCGGTGCTGAACCGCCCAGGTCCGAGCGCGAGGCTCCGCAGGCCAAGAGCCGGGTGCCGAAGGAGAGCGGGCCCGGTGCCGCGCCGCGCGGAGCCGTCGGTGCCGCCCAGAAGACGGGGCCGACGACCGCTGCCGGACCTGGTGCGGCGCCGTCCGCCGCGCAGGCGGCGGTGAGCCCGGCCGCCGAGCAGACCGACACGCCCGGGCAGACCGCGGAGGCGGCCGCACCCCGGCCCGAGGCGTCCCTGGAGAAGGACGGCGGCGGCTGCGCACCGCCCGCGCCCGCACCCGAGAAGGACGAGGGCGGGCAGGGGAGTTGTGGCGGTGGTGGCGGCGAGGGCGCTGCCGAGGAGAAGCAGCCGGAGCCGCCGGACGTCTCGGGACAGGACCCCAAGGCGGCCGTACAGACCGTCGGCAAGCTGGCACCCGACCAGGCGGCCGCCGCCATGCCCGGCGTGGACAGGGCCGCGGACAGGAAGGTCGGCGAGGAGCAGCAGCGGCTCGACGCCGCGCCGCCCACGAAGGAACGTCCCTCCGGCGCGCCCGAGACGCGTTCGGGGCCGCCCGAGGCCGCCCCGGCGGCGGCGCAGGTCACCGGGAAGGTGGAGAAGCTCGGTCCGGAGGACCAGGCCGAGAAGCAGAAGGCCAAGGGCGGGGAGAAGGCCGAGGGCCGGCAGCCCGCCGAGAATGTGCCTTCGCCGCCGCCCCCCGCCGTGCCCGACAAGGGGCTCAGCGAGGCCGAGGCCGCCAACGTCGAGGCCGCGGCCGACGCCATTCCCACCACGGACCCGGTCCTGGAGAACAAGACGGTCGGCCCCGCGCCGAAGATCCGGCTGGAGGGCGCGAGCGACCCCACCCGCACCGACGACCAGGCCGAGGCGCTCAAGGACAAGCAGTCCGACCTACAGACGACCGGGCGTGAGGACGCGGCCAAGCCGCTGGGCGAGGACCAGATCTTTCCCGACGCGCCCCGGGAGCAGCTGACCGGCAAGGCCCCGGGCGGCGGTGGCCGTGGCAAGGGCGGCGGACTGGAGGCGACTCCCGCCGCGAAGGCCGGAGTCGGCGCGGTCGCCAAGCAGGAGAAGGGCAGCGAGATCGTCGGCGCCTCCGGCACGGCGCAGAGCGACCTCGGTTCCAAGGAGAAGGAACACCAGCAGGGCGAGCAGCAGGCCAAGCAGGAGAAGCAGACCGAGATCGACCGCGAGGTCGAGCGCAACACCTCGCAGCAGACCGCCGAACGCGGCCGGGTCGCCCAGGAGACCCAGCGGCAGCGCACGGACTGGCGGGCCGAGCAGGACAAGAAGGTCGAGGACGCGGACACCAAGTCCGAGGACGAGCACGGCAAGAGCAACAAGGAGATCGTCAAGGCGCGCGACGACAAGGACAAGGAGGTCGGCGAGCGCAAGGACAAGGACAACGCGCAGATCGACACCGAGCGCGAGAACGCCGAGAAGGAGGCCGAGAAGAAGAAGGAGGAGGAGAAGCCCTCCGGGGGTCTGCTCGGCTGGATCGCCGACAAGGTCGCCGACTTCTTCAAGGGCCTCCTGGAGGCGGTCACCAAGGTCTTCGAGGCCGCCCGGGCCGCGGTCAACGGGATCATCGACCAGTTCAAGGAGTGGGCCAACCAGGCCATCGACTTCGTACGCGATCTGGCGGTCAAGGCGATCAACGCGCTCGCCGACGTCCTCATCGCGATCGGGGACGTGCTCCTCGCCGCGTTCCCGGAACTGCGCGACCGCTTCCGCAAGGCGATCGAAGGGCTGCGGGACGCGGCCATCGCCAAGGTCAACGAGCTGGCGGAGGGCCTGAAGAAGGCCGTCAACACGCTGCTGGACGCGCTGGCCGCCGGTCTGAACGCGCTGCTCACCGTCCTTGAGGCGGGCCTCAAGGCGGTCATCAAGGCCTACCAGGCCGTCATCGTCGGAGCGATCAAGTTCGCGCAGGCGGCGATCGAGGCGCTGGGCAAGTTCGCGGCCCTGGTCGCCGACATCGC
>Ga0307508_10003606_pt1 | contig 15550 bp, 18 predicted proteins | sample 9_EM_MG_FD_203089 | JGI IMG/M metagenome (GOLD analysis project Ga0307508, IMG submission 203089) | Populus trichocarpa ectomycorrhiza microbial communities from riparian zone in the Pacific Northwest, United States - 9_EM | ecosystem: Host-associated > Plants > Roots > Unclassified | place...
ACTAAGTTTAAAGGGAGATTTAATAGTCTTTGGGGCCTCCTTTTTCATGGACGAAACATAACCGATCGTGAGTTTCGTTGCCGCCAGCGGAGAGGGATCCTTCGATGGAGTACATTCCACTTCACTTCTGACTATGTTCAATGACTCTCGGGGATCTCGCCACGATCTTCTTCTGCCCGCGAGCGGTCTGACTAGTACCACATTCACATTGGAGTATTTTTGTGAACAAAGCAGGTGGCCCCACTCCGGGTATGAATCAGAAAAGGGTTCTCGAGGGACCAGCCCCAGATCTCAGGACTTTTTCTTCCACCAAGCATCGCACGCGAATTTGTTGCCATTTCTAGGATCCTCCGCAAAGGATGTCTTTTTTGGCTTGGTAACGCACCCGTGACATTTGAGGAAAAACGTAAAGTGGCTGTGTGTAAGTCTATTGGCCGTATTGGATAATTGTGGGGTTGGTCGTGACGTGACGTCTGGTGAGCGTCATGCGTGGTCAGGCACGAGGCCATCCTGCACCGCTTGCAACTCAGCAAAAGTTGTTATTTCAATCAGAGCCACGGTTGCTGGAAAAATTTGCAAAGAAACGTGCCTTAATAAGTTACATTCCTATCTCCATTTCAAGGCCACGCGAGCGCCTGTGCAAAAGTTCCCGAAGTCATTTCGTAGTTTTCTCGATAATATCTCGATATAGGAGGGAAATTCGTATTGTGCCGTGACACCGACCAAATGTCACACTTTTCTATGATCGGCAAAATGGCCTATTTTGGTTAGCTCTGGCCACAAGCCCCCCACGCGAGTTCAGGGCCGCCACTCTTCTGTATGAACGAAGCCATGTCACGTTTCGCTTGTGCCGGCTCAACGCCGGCCCTCAAAATGTGTGGCCAGCTCGTGGAAACAAACCGCCACAGGAAAGAGGGTGATCGGCGGACAATCGTTCGAAAATAAACTCCAAAAATCTAAAAATCTCGACGACTCGTATCGAGGGCCGAGCTTCCGGGTGAGATTTACAGTACTAGAAATCACCGACGTCGTTGTCATTTTTGTTTTTTTTTATTTTATTTTCCTTTGGTGTTTAGTGAATAGTGCTTCTATTCCAGGCAAGCATTTGTATCGAGGGCCGAAAGGTGAGCAGGGTCGTATCACCAACAGATGTGGAGCGGGATCAGTGGACGGTTATACGGGCCGGAAGTTCACAGCTTGTCTCAGTGGGGTGTTCCTCCGCAAGAAACGAAGTGCTACCCCACCCCCCTTAAACGGCCCTCGTTGCTTTGACAAATTGGAGTTTTATGACATACGTGTGCTACCAATTCCGTCATACTTGCTTTTTGCATGAGTTCGAAGCTCCCAGAGTGGATGTAACCAAGGAATCCATGCAGTTTCAGGTAAGACAGTCATCCCATCACATCAACTCCCTGACATGCTGCTACGAAGAAGCATGCCGCAGCATGGCGGGGGCGGAAGCAATGGCGTTGACAGTTCGATGCAGGAGCAACCGCAGAAGCACATGCAAACAATTGAGCGTTCCGCAGTGGGTTGTTGGAGTCATGGTACCAGGTAGACGCTCAACTTCCATCGGACCGGAAATGGGAGAGGGCAATGCGGGTATATGCGAGTACGTAAGTAAAATGGGAGATGACAATAAAGAAAGCGGACAAAAGGACAGTGCAAAAGTGATTTTGACGCGCACCACACTAGCATTGAATATGCAGGCTGCATGCCTAGGAAACGTAGCGGGCAAAGGGGTGCGGTGGTGGAGCCGGGGGTTACTCGTAAGATAGGGGAAGCGAGGAGGGAAGTTGAATACGATAGATTGTGGAGACCCAAAAAGAGGCACCCACGCACCACGGCCGTTGATGAAATTAAGAAATGTATGCCGGTTGGGTATATGTGTTGAGGAAGATGAAAATTACAGGTCTGAGGGACGGAAGTAGGCGCCGCGCGACGCGTGAACAGTGTATTCACCCACAGGTCAAGGCGGTTATCCCACACCGAAGCAATGACTGAGCGGACGAAACGTAGGGGTCAGAGGGAGAAGAAGTTGGCGAAATGGGAGGCCTTGGGTATAGCTATCGGCAACACCCCGTCGTTAGAGTAATGTTCACGCGAGATGCGCCCGCGCGGCTTACAAGTCGAATCAACAATCAGATTACAATAAGGATTTGTACGTGGTGGAATTGAGGCGATGATTACAAACCGCTGGGGAGCAGTTTGTACCAGGCCTGCAGTGCCGTCCAGTGTGTACTATTATCGTAAATAGTAGACATTACGCCCCAGTCACGAAAATTCAGTTGAGGGCAGTAGATTATCATGGCCAATGCCGAGAGGAGATGAAGGGAGCGGCACATCGGCTGGGATGGCAGAAGGCCCAATGTCGTGCACCGCCTGAAGGAAGGCGGCAGCGTGTGTTGCAGAAGGGAAATTGGGATCTTGCGGCTGCGCGGTCTGCTGGCGCGGTGGTTGCTGGTGTATACTATCGTCGGTGACATATTCCGGGTGCGAATGTGGTTGAAACATGAGGTTGATATCAGCCATCGCCCCAATATTACCAATGTTCATCGCGCTTTCGTACTCGAGGCCGACATCCATACCAGTCCCTAGATGGGACTGTAATCCCACGTCCATGTTGCCAATATCGAAGGAATTATGCTGATTTTGTTCATGTAACTGCTGCTGCTGTTGAAGTTGAGAATGCGGATGGGGATGGACGAGTGGGGCCATTGGTACTTGTGAGTGGCCGTCGAACGGAGAATGTGACAACGAATGGGCAGAGGTAGCCGTGCCAGGTCTTGACCCAGTAATTCCGCTCATGTACAATGCGGGCCTACCAGTAGACGAGGCATTCGAGGAAGAGTAGCTTCGTGCGATAGGCACAGGCGCAGCGTCCACCAGGAACGCATCATCGCTCGTCGTCGTGGTCGCTGCTGCCACAACAGGAGGATTACTGTTGGATGTCGCAGCACTATAGGACAGCAAGTGGTCGAAGTCTGGAAAGGGTGCCTGGCCAAGTGGTTGCTCCTGCTGGGCGGCAAAAGTACTCCCATCACTCGGACCGAATGGGCCCGCAGAAAAAGGCCCTGAGCTCAGTCTCCCGCCCGTTGTCCTGATCGACGTCGGGCTGACGAGTGAGTGAGGGTTGGAGTGGTGGGGATGGGACAAAGAGGGTCCCCCACCAGTGGAATGTCGCCCATTCTGGTCAAATTCGAAATCGAACTGGGAATGGTGTCCAAATGGCAGAGATGCGTCGGATCTCGAGCGTTTTCGTGCATGGTGCGAATGTGGCGCACTTTGATAGGAATGAGTGGCGGTGTGAACCTGCGCACTTCGCGGCGGTCCAAATGGGTCTCGATACGCAGACGGTGGCGCCGGAGAGGGGAGCACAGAGAGCAATGAGGGAGTCTGAATCGTGCCTACTGAGGGGCCCGATGCAATCGAAGATCGACGGGAGCTTGAAGACAACGGGCGATTCATCGCCGCCGTACCCTTCCCCAACGGCTGACTCTCGTCCACCTCTCCTTCTGCGTCGTTGAGCTCTTGCGGTAGGAAGGGTGCGAGAGCACGCTCAAGTGCTGCCGTGCGACCTACGACTTGGTGAATAAGAGCCGAGCTTGCTTGACGGTTCTCCGTCCAATCATCGCAGCGCTGCCACTGCCTATTCATCCCAGGCGCAAGATGAGCCCCGTACGCTGCTGCTTGCACCGTGGAGAATTCGCGGTAGAAGAATGGATGTCCCGATAAGTGGATGATCGCCCGACTTTGACCCTGCGTCGCATCCTCTGCCATCTCAGCGAATGAGATGTTGTCGAAAGGGATCTCCATCTTGAAACCTGTCCCTGCGGAGTAGACATACCACGCCAGGGACTTTTTCCCCTCACAAATGTAACCAATCAGGTCGTTAAGGCCAGCAGAGACTCTGCGGAAAGTTCCTATACAGAGATCACTGCAGGGAATGATGAAAACGGCTGCAGGCCAACGCAACGAGGGGGCGCACAAGGCAGCGTCGAGGCAAGTGGATACAAAAGTGTATCAGCTAATTGTAGCGATCAAACTTCCGAGGAAGCAACTCACCCTCATCCTCGTGTATCCGCCCCAGAGCGTCCGCGTCAATTCCATTGACACCAGTAGCGTAGCTTCCGCCATTGCTGAACCCGGGATTGTCGCCCCGCAGAACCGGTGCGCGGGTGCCAGCTCCCCCGGAGCCCCCTGCAGAGCGCGCGCGGTGTTCCAGAAGCTTCGCCTTTGCACGACGATTCTGAAACCAAACCTGCGTCTGACGCTCATTCATTCCCAGCACCTCTGCAAGTTCCTTACGCTTCGCCGCAGTTGGGGAACGGTCTTTAGCAAACACGCGCTCGAGGTGTGTAAGCTGTACCGGGGTCACTCGGGAGCGCTTCCGTTTTCCCGTCGCTGGGTTCACGTTGCTTGGGTGACCTGCACCTCCGCTATCAGAGTTCGCATGGTAGGACGTGGAAGCGATAGGCGATGAGGCGCCGGACGTGCGTTCGGGGCCGAAACTGCTTGCTCCCGACGCACTGGCGTCACTGTCGCGCCCCCCGGCTCGTGAATGACGTTCTCCTCCATGGTTGGGCAACCTTGATGAGTTAGGCACGGGCGAGGCGGTGTACGCCGAGGAGAGCGGAGAATCAGGCTCCGAATCGTCAAAGAGATGAGAGGCGCCAGGGGCGTACTGTGGCTCAGATCCGTCACTTGTACCGGTGGTCCCAGCTGTAGTGGACGTTGAGGCCTGGCTGAGAGTGGAATTATTTCGTTGCCTAGATCGGGTGAGCATCCCCGATTCGTTGAGGTGGTAGGAGGAGGGTGGGGCTAGCACGACACAAGATGTCAGCATCTCCGCTACGATTTTGCGCTGCCACGTTGCCAAAAAAAGCAATAAGAGGAAGAAATCAAAATGAAACTTGAGATCGAGGAGGGGAAAGGCAAGATGGGATGGTAGCAGAAAAGAAGAGAGGTAGAAGGAAAAGTTTGACGGAATAAATAGACACACCGTTTGCCATAAGCTGAGTTCCAAAAACAGTGGTTGAGTTGACAGTAGAGAACGGGGTAAAAGGTTCTGTCGCCGTCCAAGGGGGGTCGGGGGTTGAGATAGGGAAGGATTCGAAGAGTGTGGCGGCCAGGATGGGATCGTTGGCCGGAGAGATGTGGTAAACGTGAATAGGGGAAACAAAATTCAAGTGTAAAAGCGTCGGAATGGGAACGCAACGGACCGAGCGAGGTCGATCACGAGCTACAGGGTGTGGAGAGAAAACAAAGATCGGTAAAGAACGAGCAGGAGAAGCAGTCGTTTACAAGGTCAGAGTCGCTTGCTGGGATGCGGATGTTGAACTAAAATGCTGCCGTAACGTTTCCCTCGCGTGTTTGTGGGTGACGAACGCTGGCCAGGGTGTGAACTAACCAGCAGTAATGCTTTGAATGAGTGACGCGAATGCGATAAATGTAGGGAAAATGCGTTGTAAAGGTCAAGAGAGAGAGGTAGGACGTACCGGGTTGGGTAAGTTGATCGTTGGCAAGTCCAGGTAAAAGGGAAGCACAAACAGGGGTTTCGTTTCGGTCACACCGAGGAACACTTGTTGTTGAGAAGAACCAAAATGTTGCTGCGGTTTTGTGTAGCTCAAAGGCGAGCAGCAAAGCACACTTTTGTGAAAAAGAAAGAGCAGGGAGTGTTCAGCGAGAGTGGATTTGGATATTTGAGCGAGAAGAACGAGCGCAGCAAGGGAGCACCAAGGTGGATTGAAGACTAGGAAGTTATAGGAGAGAAAGAAAGACTTTGGAAGGAAAAAAGCGGGATCACCTCGGCGGGCTTCAACAAGACATCTGGTTGCCTAGGACAGTGTAACCAACACGACGGACAAGAGTCCGGTCCTCGTTGCCGTTTCCGAAGTAAGTAAAGTCGCGCACACAACCGGCGGAAAAACGTGACAAATGTAACGCTGCCGACCTAAGCCGCGATCATCATCAGATTCAAACAAGAAAATCCCTCGAGCACGTTTCACAATTCAGCAACTTGCCAAATTCCAACCCACGCGTCGCGCATGCAGCCTCTGGTGTGCCTGAACCCCTCATTGGCAGGAGAGGCCGCAACTTGCCACGACCTGTCACGCTTTTCTAGCACCTAGACCTCTCATGCCGAACGTGGGGTCAACCAACAACCAACCATACGGACACGGCCGGTCGCTATGAGACGTTCAATCCCATGTAAAAAATCAAGTCTTCATCGCAACCAGGAAAACAAATACGATCCTACACATCCGGCTCCTCGGATTTTCTCAATTCGAAAAATAATCCATTGGAGTTGGAGTGAAATTTGAGCAAACCTGCTTGCGCCTGCTCTTCCAAACGAGCCATGAGAGAGCAAGTCCCCTACGGTGGCCTCCAGCGGCAGCATCCCCAATCCCGGGCCCGCGGGCCCACACCCGATTTCGCCCATCTCTCGTCCTCGTCCCCACAACCACGGGCCAACACACACCTCGGTTACTGAATTTCCGTTTGCTTTATCTTTTTTTGGTATAGCAACCTCGCATAGCGCCTAATTGCGGGTTTGAACCCAACTCCGAGATGCCGCGTCTTGTACACACCTCGGGTTTCTTTTTTCCCCGGCGGACGTTCGAGGGGACAACAATACTTACTGGACCCAATGGAGAAACGCAAAAGAAATGCAAACCTTCACGCATACATACCACGAATACGAACCACAATGACGATCCTACTGGGCGTTGAACCAGGTTTCCACGCATATGCTGCTAAATGAAGGTGAAAAGCAGAGCGGGACCGGTAGAGACATAAATAAGAAAAAAAAAAAAAAGAGAAAAAGCAATCGAAAGCGTGCAAGCTCGAGGACGCCGCTTCGGGCCAAGCGTGCAAACGATATCGTCCAATTTTACCCAAACTTGATGAGTTCGCTCGTTCAATACCGCATGCGCTTTTGGTCGCGGTCGTCACCACCATCATAGTCCCTTTTGATACCACCGGGACCGCCACCATATCCACCTCCACCATATCCACTGCCGCCACGATCACTCGGGGCGCCATATCCAGGCGCTGGCCCGCCAGATCCAAACCCACCTTGGAACCCAAGCCCACGTCCTCTGCAAAACCCACACGTCGCGAAAATCAATGGCGCCCGAAATGAAGAGAATTTACCAAAGGTCATGTTCAAATGATCCACCAAGGGTTTTCGGCACAATAATACCAACGGCGGAGACCCATGGCGCATCCAGGCACGCGGAATGTCACCCAACAGGCGAAAAGGATGGGAAGTGTGGAAGTGATAGAACCCGGGATTGGTCGAAGCGAAGCGGGTTGTGTTATCATCCGGTAAAGTTTGGAGTCGACACACCACGGCCAAAAGTGCAGGGAAAAAAATGATGTGTTGTCAGTATCCTTGCATAGGTTCAAAGATTCGCTTAAAAAGAAGAAGAGAAGGTACGCCACGGCGACAATGCACACTGATGGTAGCAAGAGGAAACCAGCCTCGCAGATCGGAGATAAATCACCGCAAGTACCATCCAAGAACGTGATCGGGAACTGAGCCACGGGTGCCTGTCGACCGTCGGCATCGCCAGCGCAAACGATTTGCCGAGAGATCGGCTGCGGGGCGGTCAGATTCCGAGGGCTGGTAGTGCGGGTCGGAAGATAGGCGGCACAATGCAAGGCTGGAGCTGGGCGGGCGGTCGTATGCGCACATTTCGATGAAAGGGGCACCCGCAGATGAATGAAAAGATAAGAAGGGAGATACTAACCGTCCATATCCCCCACCGGGACCACCACTGCCGTAACCGCGGTCACCACCGTAGCCAGCGGGACCGCCTGGCAGGCCTCCGCCACCACCACGATCTGAGCCGTAGCCGGCTATAAGGAACCAACACGAAGCGGGCGAGCCGTCGTCAGGCAGAGTTGTCGGCATGTGAGTGGATCGTGGGGGAAAGAAAGAGGGTAAAGATTCTAGGAAGGCACACAAACCTGGAGGGCCTCCACCACGGAAACCGCCACGATCGCCATACCCTACAATGAAGTGAGCGCAGCTAAATCAGACACACAGGCTTCGGGGAGATCATTGCGGGCAGAAAAATCCCTGTGAAGTGAGATGTCGAATAACAAAAAAGTTACCTCGGTCACTCTGGCCAAATCCTGTGGAAACAAAGCCATGGGCAGTTACATTAGAACTGGAACTAGCATGAGGGCGTTGAGAGGCCTACCTCCACCTGGGGGACCGCCTCGGTCGCTGAAGCCTGCCAGGGAAGAAAACCCGCACGACAACCATAACGTTAGACGTACGGAACGCCCAGTCAGTCACCTTTATCCGGCCCGCTCGAGGGTGCCGCCAAGAGCAGTCCATGGCTTGCAGCAATGAACGATGTCAAGACGTACCTCCACGGAATCCACCACCACCCCGGTCACCTCCAAAGCCCCCACGATCCCCTCCGTAACCCCCTCCTCCTCCTCGGCCTCTGTAACCACCGCCACCGCGGTCGCTGAATCCGCCTCTGCCGCCTCTGAAGCCGCCGCCGCCGCCGCCGCCGCCACCACCGCCACCGCCACCGCCACCGCCACCGCGTCCGAACCCTCCTCCGAAAGACGGGGTTTCCGCAGGGGCTGTCGGCTTGGGCCGCCCTCCGAGACCACCGCCGAGTCTTCGGGGCTTCCAGCCGCGAACAGTCCTACCGCGTTCAACATCAACAAGGATCTTCTTGCCAAGAATTACCAGGCCCTCGGCATCCTTGTAAGCAGCTGTAGACAAGTGTGGGGAGGATACGATCGGTAAGCAGGAGATGAATATATGGGGGGAATATTCGATAAAGATACTAACCCTTCATGTCTTTCTCTCGCTCGTAAACAATGAAGCAATAGCCTCTGTTCCTGCCCTTCTCGTCTCTAACAATGGTGAGGGACTCAATATTGCCATAAAGCTCGAACTCGCGCCGGACATCGGACTCCGTGGCCTTCTTTGACTGTAAACGGAATTTATTGGCGTCAGGATAATTAAAGATATAATAACGATCAATGCGCATACAAGTCTGGAAATGAAGAGAGTCTTGTATGGATCGCCTCGGACTTTCTTATTCTCAGTAGGGTTGTCTGGAGAGAACATGGATGTGGATGGGTCAGAGGGAATTCATAGCATAAATGGGTCCAGAGGACGATGCTTACAGCTTGCTTTGGCTTTCTCGTACCCTTCCTTCCTCCGCTTCGCTTTCTCTTCCCGTGCAATCTGCCGCCGCGTTTCTTCGGCGTAGGTAAATCCAGGTTCCTTGGTAGGATCCTCGGGTAAATCGTCACCGACAGCAGCATTATCATCTTCTTCTCCTTCCTCCTTTGCATCGCCATTTGCCATAGCACTGTCTCCTTCAATGCCATCTTTCTTCGCGGAGGCATCTTTCTTAGCCTTTTTTGAACTTTTCCCGCGCTCGGTGATGGTGGCGGCAGTGTCTTCACGGATTTGAGCGAGCAGGTGAGCTAAGCCGTCGACATTCTTTGGTCGAATGGTGTTTGGTGATTTTCCTACAGGCCGCGCATACGGGAGAGGTGGCCTAGGGGAAAAGAGCTTAAGCAGATTGGGAGGGAGCGAGGCCGTCATGGTGGGTGAGCAAACACGGCGCTAAACTTCAAAATTTGAGTCACAGTCACGTGTGAAGTGTCACGCGATGCATAGCTTCGCTTCTCCTGCGTCGCAACCAGTTGACCAGACGCGGATATCGAAATGATTTACGCAGAAACAAGCGTAGAACCGGTCAAGTGTGACGTTTCATGCATGGTGCATGAGGACATCCTGATGATAGCTAGACCGCCAGCCCGCGGAACTGCTGCTGTTGGGACAGGGGCATCAGACCTTGGTCAACAACAAAGAGGGCCTTCTGAATAGCATTTTCCAATGGGAGATTTGCTCGCCGCGCAACGCATTGTCTATGAACTGGGAAATCTACGTTTTCTTTTCTGCTGCCTTTTGGGTTTTGCACTCTCAACCCGCTGACAGCACAGGAGCTCTGGTGAGGTATACTGGCTCATCTGTGATCGGCGGCTGTAGATGCGGATCTTTATGATCGTCTCGGACTACGGGATTTGCTTGATCTACGTGTTACTCAGCCCGCTTTTGTGACTGTAATGAGCACGACTGAGGCTTGATCCTACAATTCACGGCGAATCCAGCTGAGCACACGCGACTGGTCTCCAGGCAAAGATGCTAGTGCCTGCAACAGTATTCTACAGAATGCGGTGAAGCCCCACATTAGTGCCCCATACAATGACCTGGCGGCCACTCATTTCCTCAGCCTCAAAATGGCGGTGCCTAGATGCGCCTTACAATGGATCCATCAGACCGGTGCCGCTCCTATTGTGGCTGCTCTCAGGCTGATGATGTCTTCCTTGTTGTGGCCGTAATACAGCAACGAGTGCAACTCTTCCTTCCAACCCTGATAGGTCCACTTGAGTGACATGACGACGGGGCTTCAAACCTGTCGAACACATTCTAACGGTTTCACAAGTACCAAACACCGTTTATTTGCTATTGAGGAGTTGACAACGCGGGAGTATGCAGTGGAACCGGTGGTGTTGAGTAACTCAGGTTTGTGATGGATGCCTTGATAAAAATGCAGCGAAATGTGCTTAGCTAAAATACTTATGATCCCATGAAAGAATTTGATACAGGGTAGGGAAAGGTGATATAATGTGCACTGCTGATAGCACAAGGCTGATTTACCCCACGTATTTGTCGTCATGGAGCCCTTGCGTGTGTGATCATGACTTCTCGAGTGTTGCAGATCGTATTCCTACCCATCACATGCCAGCAAGCGGGTCCAAGAACCGGGCCGGGAGTTGGACAAGCTGGTGATGAGTCGTCACTTTCGAGACCGACTGGGTACAGAGAGTCGCATTTCCCTAAACGTGTTGGTGCGTTTTCGTACCTAAGCAATGAGATGATTGTAAACTGTTCTAAATATATGAACACTGCTAAGCTGAGCTAAGCGGTGTTTCGATGTTACAATCTTGGGTTTCTGACTCGGTGCAATTAATTGTCCGGTCGAAATTGTCCGAATTCGCGTGATCGTGGCTATACTCGTGCCAACGCCAGAGTACTAGTGCAATAAATATAGCCCACGCCTCCGATTCACCTCCCCGGTCTTGTAATCACCCCCAGTTGACGGCAGCAAGTAGGCGCAGCTAGGTTTGTTCAAGTTCATCGGTGTCCGTCTGGCTGCTCCGGCTGAAGCATCCCAAGGTCGCGATGGAAGATGATAAGAAGATTCCGGGTACCGTCAGTCCACTACCAATGGAAGAGTGCGCCCACCGGATCTCTGGAAGCCTGACACAGGATTGACTCTCTGTATAGAGTGCTCCCCCTCCCTGATTCTATCGACGCCATGGTCAGTGGAGAGCGCATATTCTCTCCGATCCCCACACATTCTAACAACGACTCTCAGCTCAAGAAATTAAAACAGTCTCTCGATATGGAAAGTACTTTTGCGTTGGGTAAAAGCATAGATGAATGCCAAGTAAGCAGCCAAATCGATTGGTTAATAAGTATTGCACTGAGCGCACCGTCAGAGCTCAATAGCTATGTGGAAATTAGCCTGGACCGTCGCCGAGCGTGGCCCGCTACTGTCGATTCCTCGTCAGATGTATGCCAAGAGAGTGGCCGCGCACTTGGATCGCCTCGGTAGTCGAGTCTGGGAAGTAGCGCCGGCTCAAGCAGCCCCTATCTGGAGGGAATGCATGAAGCTTTCGCAAATGCTCGCCGCGGAAGCCCCTAACTCTTTCCGCCTTAAGTATGCACGTTCAGCCTATAAACTCCGAAGATATAGCGAGATGTCCGGAGATACCGACCCTTCTCCTGAGCCTTCAAGTCCAGAGCGCCCCCACCCGAAACGCTCGTCATCATTATTCATCCATCTTGATGTGTTGCCTATCTTGTCCTTCCCCATGGAGAAATTTTGCTCTGACATCCTCAATGGGACATTTACCGAGGGGAACGCCGTTATTCGCACTCTCAAGCGCCGCCAGCATCGCAGCGGCGTCAGACACGAATTCTTGATTATCCAAGCAGAGTCCGACAAGGCGGGCGAGTTCTGGATAAGGATCGATAGGGCCGCATCTACTTCTTCAATGCTCGCTTTCAGAAGTGTATCCTCTTTGTTCCCCGCGAAAGATTCCGTAAGTTGGTTCTATTCCCTTCCTTCCTCATGGCCTTAAATCCCCCCGACGTTTTATTCAGGTCCTCATCGCGAAAACAGAACTCGAGTTAATTAACTATGCGCACACGGATGCCGAGTACAAGATGGAGATAGATTTTCCCAAGGTCGATGATGTCAAGTTCGCACCTACACTTCATCATCTCGTAGTCATACTTGGCGTGGTGCAGGAGGTGTCTCCAAAGTACAATCCTATTAAGGCGAGCTCTACCCGTCGACTAAGACGGCGAAACAAAGACTTACCTGACACGACAGGAGAATTGCTGGTTCTTGGCCTCTATCGTTGAAGAGGCACTCCATGAGATGTTCGATGGCAAGCCTCGTGAACCGGTAGGTACCCGCTGGGCCGAAGAGGTCGCTCCAAAAGCTCGGGAAGATGTCTTGAGCCGCCTATACTGGAATTCGAAATGATTATAATAAATTGGCTGGTGCGTTTCCGCCTGTGGCTCTCTTGCATGTCGTTAGTACTTATGTATGGTGAGAGCAGGTGCAGTCTGCGAATTGGATGAAGCCGCACCAATAAAGCCGGGGCTGCGTTTACAGGTTTGGGGCCAGGGTTTCTTTGTTCGACCACTTCATCTATCATCTATCATCTATCATCCATCATCCATCATATGCTTCGCTTCTTTTCTTTGGGTTATTGCTAAATTTCCGTTTACCAGAGTTCAATTGCTCCTGCGAGCAGCGCTTGTATGCTACCTTAACCATGTCTCAGGCTGTATTGTGCTAATGTGTCAAATGTTGCGATGTCTCGATTACAATTAAATTTTTGGCCGGATCCTCTGATAAGGACTACGAGACATATTTTATCCATTAGGGATGCATCTGGGCGCCGGGGAGCTGAGGATCGGGATCGTGGCACTTAAGCGCCAGAGCCAAACAGATCGTCTTCGAACAAAACCCAATCCTTCGACGCCGCAGAACATGGCGCAACAGCAAGCTGTGTACGCAACAGACGAGGTGATTCACGCAGAGGGAATTCCCCCCGTCATATGTTTACAAATATTTCGAATAGTATGGTCGGCCTTTCATTATTGTGCGGGATCAAGGCAAAAAGACGCGTGCTCATGGTGTAGAGGCTATCAAGGCACGCAGTTTCCTGTAATCGAACATTGCGCAGAGTTTGACGGGACTATGTAGTCTCATATTCTTGCCGCGCGGACTGTAGCCAACATCGCACGCACGTCACTTGGCCCTCGAGGTGAATTTAGAGTAGCGATCGATTCAGTCATAACTTATACACATTATCACTTTCATAGGCCTCGATAAAATCCTTATCTCTCCTGACGGCGAAATTACGGTAACGAACGATGGGGCGACAATCTTGGGTCAAATGGAGGTAGAGCATCAAATCGCTAAACTGTTGGTTCAACTATCTCGTTCGCAAGATGATGAAATAGGCGACGGGACGACGGGCGTGGTTGTCCTTGCTGGTGCATTGCTCGAGCAGAGCGAAACACTTCTTGACAGGGGTATCCACCCTATGCGCATCGCGGATGGCTTTGAGAAGGCATGCGCAGTGGCTGTCGAACACCTGGATGGGATATCTGATCGAGTAGAATTTACCCGAGAAGATACAGAGAATCTTCTCAAGACTGCGATGACCAGTCTTGGTAGTAAAATGTAAGCTTTTTGTTCCAAATCCTTCTCAGCATATGCAGACTGATGCTATTTTGTGTTCACCCAGAGTCTCCAAAGCCAATCGTCAGTTTGCCCAGATTGCCGTGGACGCTGTTCTCTCCGTCGCAGATCTGGAAAGAAAGGACGTAGATTTTGAGCTCATCAAGGTGGACGCCAAAGTTGGTGGATCTTTAGAGGACACCACCCTCGTTCAAGGCGTCGTCGTTGACAAAGACATGTCTCATCCTCAAATGCCTCGAACCATACACGATGCAAAGATTGCTATTCTCACTTGTCCATTTGAGCCCCCGCGCCCGAAGACCAAGCATAAACTCGATATCACTTCTGTGCAGGAATACCAGAAACTGCAAGCTTACGAGAAGGAAAAATTTACGCAGATGATCAAGATGGTCAAGGACACAGGAGCAAACCTCGTTATTTGCCAATGGGGCTTCGACGACGAAGCCAACCATCTCTTGATGCAGAACGACTTACCCGCTGTACGATGGGTAGGCGGCCCCGAGATCGAGGTAAGCTGTGCACGCCCTGAGCCCTGAGCCCACCACAGCTGAGGACGTTCCATAAGCTAATCGCTATCGCTACCAATGGGCGCATTGTTCCGCGGTTCGAAGATCTTTCAGCTGAGAAGCTGGGGCACGCTGGTACTGTTCGGGAGGTTTCGTTCGGCACGACTCGAGATAAGATGCTGGTGATCGAAGAATGCGCGAACACTCGGGCGGTTACTATCTTTATCCGTGGTTCGAACAAAATGGTGAACACTTGTTCGTTCGGCGATTGCTCAATGCTAAATATGTTATTTCCTCAATTACAGATTATCGATGAAGCAAAACGATCATTGCACGATGCTTTGTGCGTTGTGCGAAATCTAGTCGTTGACAATCGTGTCGTATATGGTGGTGGCGCCGCTGAGATCAGCTGCTCCGTCGCCGTCGCCAAAGCTGCCGACCAAGTGCGTGGTCTGCCTTCATGATGCAGGTGCTGCACTGTTGAACTTATCGTGTTGTATCATCATTACAGATCCCCACCATTGAGCAATACGCAATGCGAGCATTTTCTTCGGCGTTGGATGCGATCCCCCTTGCACTCGCTGAGAACAGTGGACTCTCTCCAATCGAGACTCTCGCAAATGTCAAATCACGTCAAATAACTGAAAAGAATCCTCGATTAGGGATCGACTGCGTTGACTCGGGACAAAATGACATGAAGACACAGTTTGTGTATGATCCACTAATCTCCAAAAGGCAACAATTCTTGCTCGCCACTCAGGTGCGGGTCGGCCCCTTAATCTGCCGGCCGCATTGCTGACTTTATTGATGATGTCTAGCTTGTACGCGCCGTTCTCAAGATTGGTATGTTGATCCATAAACTCGAACCAATATTCATCACTGACTCCCGAATCCTCAACCCAGACGATGTCATTACCGCGGGTTCCTTTGACGAATAGACCGCACGGCTAACGCACTGGGTTGAAGTTACGTGACTCGGACCGTAATTGATGACTCTGTCTGTCAAACCGTGGGGTGCAAGCCACTGTTTCTAGGAGCTCTCAGGCTATCCATTGGTATTATTCGGAAGCATATGCTGGAAGTAGTGGACGTTTCATCACCCCTTCTTTCCTTTCCGTTTCTGATTACGAGAACCCACACCTGATTGATTAGAAGTCGTTTGCTTACGCATGTCCCCTCCATTTTGCCCAAGCACTGGAGACGCCA
>Ga0307508_10003607_pt1 | contig 15548 bp, 22 predicted proteins | sample 9_EM_MG_FD_203089 | JGI IMG/M metagenome (GOLD analysis project Ga0307508, IMG submission 203089) | Populus trichocarpa ectomycorrhiza microbial communities from riparian zone in the Pacific Northwest, United States - 9_EM | ecosystem: Host-associated > Plants > Roots > Unclassified | place...
GTACCCAAACCCCCAACCCCCCTATAAAAAAAACAAAAAAAACCCCAACCCCCCCCCCCCCCCCCCCCGGGCAACAACAACCGAATAATCCGATAAGATCCGACTGCAGGAAATCTGTAACGGTGTGTGCACGATGGTGCAGGTGCAAAGAGAGGATCTCTCAACCTCAACCTGCTTTGGCCATCGAGACATCGCCGTCCGTCTCCCGTTCCGGTGGGGCTGTGGCGGCGGTAGTAGGTGCGTCCATCCAGCTGACCCGCTTCCTCTCGCCATTGTCCTGCTGCGACTCCTCGTTCTGTTCGTCCGTCTTCTTTCCGAAGCGCTCGCACCATTCGTCGGCGCTGACGAGGGTACCGTCGACCACCTCGGCGACACCACGCATCATCTCCAACCCCTCACGGGCCATCACCAGAACACGCACGGCCTTTCCTTTCGTTCGTCGTCCGGTATCGTCCTCGGGCTCGGTGATGGCGATGCCCTGCTCGACGTCGCCGGCAGAGTTGCAGGACGTTGCCGCCTGCCACTTGAGTGGAAAGCTTAAGAGCTGCCGCTTGACCACATTCCTCGCCTGTTCGGGCAGCGCGCCTCCCGCGTACCGGGAGATGGTATCGACGACCACTTTCAGCGTCTTCAGTGCCTCATCTTTGAGCCGGTCGACCGTCTCCGCTAGGTGTTGGCGGCGTTGCTCGTAGCCCTCTCCCGAGTATCCGGCGACTCCCGATGGCGGTGAGGTAGGTGACGCCGGGTTCGCACTCTGCTTCTGGCTCAAGTACTGGTCCAGTTCGTCGACGACGTTGGTCAGAGTGGCGATGACCTTCATTAAGTTTCCATTCGCCGCCAAGAGTATCCTGAGACAGTATTTGAGCGACCGCCGTGACTCGTCGGAGAGGGCGGTCGCGAGACCCGTAGACGAGTAGTATAGCCTTGTCTGCCATCTGCGCTCGCGTCCGCTCTGGACCTCTACCAACTGCTTCTCCGGCGTGGCGGGGGTCGGTTCCTTCTCCGACTTCCTGCGCTTCTTTTCCCCGCCGTTGGGCTCGGCTTTATCGCTGCTGTGGTGGCGCGTGAGCCCTCGGCGGATGTAGTTCTCGAGACCGGTGCGACGGACGACAGGGGCGGCGACGTTCACAGCCGATTCAGCGACGTAGCGGAAGGGTGGGATGTAATTCTTGGAAGCGTTGTAAGTCGACGATGAGATTGAGAGTGCGGTCGAGAGGAGAGGATGGACGGACGACGCGGACGACTGGATTAGATTGATGAGGGGTTCCTGTTGGATCGCATGATTGGGAGGGGAGTTAGGCGCCGTAAGGGGATGGGCGAAGTCTGGATTCAATGATGTCAGCGACTTCGCGCCGCGGCTGCATCGCGGATACAGAAGCAGTCAGATCAAGAGGGAGGAGCAGCTGCATTACGCACCCGCCTTCAATCCGCCCAGAGCCTCTACGGCATCCCGCACATCGGGATCCTCCATGCTCAGCCCAGTAGTGGATATCACACTTGTGCCACGGCTGCTCCTGGCGATCGCATCGTCATCCCTATCGATGATGTCGCTTCCCTTTCTCTTCATGCCACGCTCCCCGCCGTTCTCGAACGCGTTATGGTCGAGCGCTGCGGGCGCCGAGATGAGGCTCTGGATTGACAGATTCCGCGACGTCTCCATTCCCTTGGGGGGCTGCTGGAGTCTCTCGTGACTGACGCCGAAGGGCAGGTACACGCCATTATCCTGCTGCGACTGCGGAGGCGGCAGGTCGAAGCCTCTTCTCCCGCCTGCCGGCTGTTCGCCGAGCATGTGGCCTTCACCAGCAGCCAGCGCCGAGGCTGGGGGCAAGATTATCGACGACTGCCCCGACGGGCGCGCATTGTGGTAGTTGAGGATAGCCAGTTCGGATCGGCGTTGCTGTTGCAGCAGCGCCGGATCGGAGCGCGGAGGAGATGGGAACATGTCCTTCGAAAGAGTGGAAGCGATGGCCGAGGAGTGGGAGGTGGTAGCTGTGGGCGCGGACGGAGTCGCCGCGGTCATCATGAGGGGCGAGATCGGTGCCGGGGAGGGAGAGGAGGACTTGTGCCGGGTTTTGGTCGCCATGTGGACAGAGAGCGGTTCAGGAGTGAGGAGGTCGCAAGAGCTTTCGCTGTTTCCGGCGACCGAAGGCGGCGCGGCACAGGATTTGGATTAAATTTTTTTTTTTTTTTTTTTTTTTTTTTTTTATTATTACGTTTAGGTGTGGGGTTTTCGGTTGGTTTTTTTTTAACCTCTGGTGGGTGGTGCCAGAGGGTTTGCAGAGCGCTCGTGAAGCGAAAATAATGGAACGGGTGTGAGATTACTGGTTGGCAAAGGGTGGGTGGGATGAAGTGGAGGTGGGTGTGGGCCGAACACGGGAGGCAAGGCTCGGTGAAGGAATGGAGGAAGGGGAGGAGGTGGTGGTGGATGATGAAGAGCGAGAGGAGTGCGAGAAGTGGGGCGAGGGAGCAGAAGGCGCAAGAAGTTCTTCGCTGCGACGGTGATGATGATCCTCTGCCCCGTGTCCTGATCCTCCAGTGCTGCTCGTTCGCTCCTCAGGTCTCTCTGCTCCCAGTGCCGCCCCTGCCTGCTTGCCATCGTGACTTCATCCGCCAGATTCCTGTCGACGGCGACGGAATGTGCGTGCGCAGCGCTTGCTCGTTCTCCCTCGTTCTCCCTCTCCGTCCGCCGTCGGCCATTCGTTCCCGCACGCCGGCCTCTAACTCTGGCGGAAATCGCATGTGAGGCTTCGCTGCATTCCGCCGCTCCTGCTCCTTCCTTCCAGGGAAGATCGGGTTTTCGCTTGGCTGCTGACGATGATGCACTCGCATGTGATACTGGGTTGCGCTGTCAGACCTCAGCCTCGAGCCGATCGCCATCGTCGCCAGCTGAACCGAAGAATATCCGAATCATGACGAGGGAAAACGAGAGCCAGAGCGAGCGGGTGTTGGAATATGTATTTACGCGCCTACATATCCGACGCGCGCGGAAACATCTCCTGAAGTCTGTATGTATCTTCCTGTCCTCGTCCGCCTCTCTCCTCGCTGTTGTCGCAATCCGTCTTCGGAACGCTCCGGTCCAATCCCACACTTCCCTGTGCGTCCAGCCCTCGACCGATACCCCACCGGGCGAGACACATGGAGAATCGGGCAGGAAAGGACGGAGACACGGGCGCACAAACAACTATGTACTGGGCGGCGAGCACACACACTTTCTGGACCGAGCTCCGCCCACCGAGGAACTCCCCACACACACCACGGGTATCGTCGTATATATTCATGTGGTAATGGAACCAACTGACGATAAGATTAGGAGATAAGATCGCTAAAGCTGAGCTGTGGTGATTCCCGGATCCGTTGCCAACGCTCGGAAAACTCTCGAGGCTTCCCTTTTTGGGCGGATGAACACCAGACGATCGCGATCTCCATCGCAGCCCCCGCCTAACGTGAATCCGCCGATGCTCTCGCCGTTGCTGCCTTCGTTTCTGCAGGACTGTTCCGACTCATCCTACATATCAACCTACCACTAAACTAATCGCGTTCGTGGTGAAGCTCTGCGACTCAAATTTGATTAACATTTCGCAGGCGGGATTCCGACGAGTATCTAGATATCACTATGTGCGTATTCGGGACGTTCGCCGGCCGAGTTACATACTACCCAGCGTGAGGCTCAATCTCACGGCCCTCGAGAGGCCGGTATCCGAAACATCACAAGACCAGGACGTCTAGCCCGATATGCAGATTAATCTGGGTTGTTTTTGCGAAACGGCTCGGAACCAAGGAGCAAGCTCCTCAGGGCACTGCACCGGGCGACCGCGCTGCTCTCCGACCGCGGAAAGAGACACCAGTTGAAGGTGCTCGCGTCGGCGATTCGGCCGGGCCCACTGGGTCGTGAAGGAGGCTATCCAATATGGGAGGCGGCGACATAAGCATTTGATCCTCCATATATCCTCACGAGAGTTTCCCTAGCTACTAGCGGCACAGGAGCGGGCCCCCTACCTCTCGCATCAACTTGCTTCGCTCTCTGAGCCCGTCCGGCGTGTCGCGGGAGGGCCGGCTTCCACTGTCCCGCCCACCGACACCGGGCAGGAGGCACCGGACGTCAACTAGGGATATCGGCAGCTTCGGTGTCGTGGTCGCCGTTTCATCGCGGGATTATTATAGTACTATTGTATATGGTATTTGCAGTCACGACGCAGACACGCTGGTTAAAGCCCGCTCACATCTTCGTTGAGGACACGTGGATAGTGAGGAATAATTACATCCAACCTACCACGTAGGTAGATACTCATCCGCAAGCACCACAGCAGCCAATCCACCTCAATAGTCTCGTCGGCAAATCGGCCGCATAGCATTCATAATAACATCCTCTCCTTCTACACTGCATACCGTATCTTCCCTTCACGAAAACCGACCGCCCTTTCACATGCCACACAGGCCTGGGCAAACCCCACGCGCGGCTTCGCACTGCTAGACTCGTGGTCTGCTCGGGTCGGCTATGTACGTTTTTCCGAAAATTAGTCGTGTCCGGCAGTTTATGACGGAAGCGGTCGCGGGGTTTTTTCAACTTTGGGGAAGGGGAGGGCTGCAAATACAAATGGCGAAGGGCGGATCAGGCCGCTGAGAGCGAGTGCGCGCGCATGTGTGTATGTATGTTTCTGAAACCTGAGACGGGGACGCATGGAGATAGCCATGAAGGATATCAAGTCAAGACGGAGAGAGGGTGGGCGTCTGGCGGGGAGATCGATACTGTGCAACGAGGACGTCGGTTTCCGTCACAACTCGCGAGTCGTGCTATGTACGTCTGCCACGTCTGCCACGCCTGCCACCGTCTCTAACCTGTTGATCGCTGCTCTGCTGTGGATCAGTACGATCACATATGTATCTATCCCTCCCCCGCAGCCCTCATTATGCAGACTAGAGTACTTCCTGTGCGGCGCGGATTCGCTCGGAGATGTTCTCCCACCCACCAACCCATAAGTGCTGCGGCTAGATATACGTTCTACCAGACGACGCTCGTGGATGCAGATTGGGTGTATATAGTATGGGTCATACAGGTGTCTAGACGGTGAGGTGCCCTCGGTCACGCGGACGGATATTCTTTTTTTTTTTTTTTGGTCGAATGTGAGGTGCGCGGGTTTCGACAGGGATCGTATAGGCGGGGAAGGGGGGGGGACGTTGTTGTCGGGTGGTATGTAGCGTCGACGGTGACAGGGACGCCGACGAAAATCACTGGGGATCATTCGACGCCCGTCGACCGCTCGAGGTGTGGGATCGCGGCAGAGCGCTAGGGCTATCCATACTCACGGACGGCTCTCGGACGGAGTGTGCAGTCGTTACCCGCGCGCTTGAAATGGCTGACCGCAGACGGCGCGTCCTCGGGAGGGTGGCGATCTAGGTACACGGACGCCCAGCAGCAATCCTGCGGATGGCCTCTGACGAACACGGCCCTGGCCAGGGAGCGCATCGCCACGCCCCGCCAGAGGAAGCCCATGGTGGTGGTCGGGCTTCGGTGGTGACCGGGTGAGAAGGCCGACGAGTAGGCCAAGCTGGCTGCGGATGGGTCCGGCTCGTTGACTATGGAGTGAAATTCCTCGGCTACGTAAACCGGTGCGGCACGCAACCGCACGCACTTCACCCCCGCCTTCGGTGCTGCATCTGACGGCAGCGCGGAACGGAAAGGGAAAGGGAAAGGGAACATCTGCCGGTCCGAGTCCGTGGTATTGGATGTGCTCTTCACTGCATACGGCTTGTACGGCGACGGCCCATGGATCCTTCCCGGTCGTGAGAAACACCGACACATCTACCCCACATGTTCCGCTCCAGCCTGGGGCAATGGACCGTACCCGATTCTGGACGACGGCTCGCAGCCGGCGGGCCCGTGTAGGAGGAGGCACGTATCCCGCGCGAACAGTCGGGGGGCCATCCAGGGAGACAGCACCATCGAGGGTTTGTACGATCGCCAGACATGGTGGTTTCGACTCTGATTTGCCGCAGGCCTTCGGCCGGTGCGCTTTGGGTTTGATAGCGCTACTCACATCCAGCTGCACGTGAAACAAAACAACGCCATTCGTAGATAGAGGAATATTCAGCAACTTCCAACCCCCGTCCGTCATTCCACCAGAGCACCGCAATATCAAACGGCATCCCTCCACAGCCAGACTCCATATCCTCCGGTTGGCCGAGTCCCTTGGCCGTTCCAATAACGAATCTTCGCAGCATTAGCTCCTGTGTCCCTATCGCATCTCGAAATCCGTGGAAACTCACCCTCCACACATTAGCGACTGTATCGTCCGGGTACGCCAACCACTGGGCGCCGCTGCCGCCGTACACAATCTGCAATCCTCCGCAGTGACCGCCGCAATTCAGCACCGTGATGGCGAAATCGGTGGACAGAGCGGAAACGTAGGTGGGCACCGTGCCGAAGTAGGCATCGTACAGGTTCGCGGTCGAGGTAGGGACGAGGTAGGCCTGAGCGCCGTTGTCTTCTCTGAAAAGCTCGCCGACGGGGAGTTCGCCGTTGGGAAGCGCATTGTCCATATACTGCGTCATAGTGAGTAGTGCTCGTAAGACTTGGAAAGAGGTGGCGCTTACGCTGACGAAGCCCTGAAAGTCGGAAGAGAAAACCGCCCGACCGGCGCTGTCGACGTTGATATAGCCGCTGAGGAACGGCGTGAAGCCGCGGTAGGTCGTTGCGCGGAGCTTGAAGCGCCAGCGGCCATTTTGTTGCGCGGATGCAAGCGTCAGGAGGGCTGTGAACAGAAAAGCGAGCGCGAGCTTCATGATGATGCGGCTCCACGAGGGTGAGCTGGTTCCATCAGTGGGCGGGCGGCGACCTTTATAACCGCCACCACCACTTCGGTCAAAAGAGGTCCGTGGCAACCGTTTGTTGTGTCCGGGTCACAATTATTGGATACATGGCAGCAGGCGGGAATGATACGAGGTCTGTCATTCGCACGCCAGAATGACGTAGAGAACTTCTGTCTGGAGTTGTGGCAGATGCGAACCCATTAGAGGCAGGCCTAAGCGTATCCGTTCGAGGCGATCTATGCACAAATGTGCGCGGCCGCGAGGAAGCACACGCGGGCCGTTTCGCTGGTTGTGTTGTCCGATTGGTGGATGATGATGATAATGTCGAATGCGGCCCTATCGGATCATGGCGGATTGGTGGAGTGACTATCAGCTGTTGTTTTTGCGGTCTTGTGTGCAGCAGTTGCTGAAGAGTGATCTGTAATTGTTCGGGAGTTCCGGGAATGCACAAAGAATGCTCAAAGATGGCGAAGAGATGGTTATTTTTGGAGAGTTTCGGTCTTGCCGGATCGTCCATGAAGTTTGTTTGTGATTGGCTGGGAGAAACCGAAGGTACACAGCAAGAACAATAATAGATATGTGCAGTACCAAGTCTCCTTTTCTCCCCCGCAACCCACGATGACGAAAGTCTTGGCTACACTGTGGTTACACCCGGCAGACGAGATCCGGCCTCTCCGCAGGTTAGTACGAGTTGATGGAGTCGTCGCAGTCGACCCCGACTCCCTGAGAGTCGTGTCGGGATCCATAAAGTATCTAGGGAACACCAACATAGCGGAGAATCCATGCCCAATTATATCACGCTACCGGTAGATCCGTAGGAACTCGTTAGTACGCTGAGGATCGAGAGGTGCATAGCATCAACGATAAAAAAAATAAAAAATACCGGATGCGGGTTCGCCCGCCCGTGTTTCAAAGGGCGCGGGTTGTGACTGTCTGTTCTCGAACATACCGAACGTTGCGGATCGAAAATAGTAGGGGTGGAGACCTGAGGTCCAGAACGGTGGACGATGAAAATGTTTTGATCATACGGGTAGACTCTCTTTCCCTTTTGGATAAATAAAGCGGTCGCTTCCTAGTTATGCAGTCTGCGCAGGGAGGAGCCTTTTGTAATATTCAGCTTATTGCCACACGGATGACCATGTCAAGGTACCATACCTATATATGCATCTCACACATCTCACAGACGACCGAGTAGGGGCTATCGTCGATGGACCCAAACCTGCAACCTTCCGTCAAGCGCGGCCCACTTGCCTAGAAAGGCAGTGAGTGATATCGCATGTTTGATGGTGATCACATTGTCCACAGGAGAGCCTGACGCGAGTAAATGAAGCTGCACGCTCCTCCCCTAGTTAGTGTTCTTCCATAGACAGGGAGATTTCATAAAAACAAAGCGGCTTAGGAATGCTCCCGGCTATGCGACTCCAACATACAACTGAAGGCGGCTTCTGATGGCTCGCTGGATGACGTGAGATCTCGACCGGGACGAAGATGAACGGAGGAGTATACGTGAGGAGACAACTTGCGGGGTGTTATCGATCCTTCCTAGGTGGTGACAGGCTGTAGCACGACATAATGGATGATCATATGCTGTTGGTCGATGGGTGGCGAAGCTGGGGGAGGAAGATTGGCTCTGGACGGGAGGCTCGAGGGCTGGCGCTACCGCTGGCTGCATGTCTGCCCCGATAGGGTTGTTAGACCACAACCGTAGCAGCAGCAAACGGAGGAGCTCAGCCGACTCCTGCTCCGCAACTCCCCCGTACACCATACGCTTGTTTTGCATCCACTCAACGCCATCCGTTCCTCGCAGGAATGTCGGATAGACCCGCCGCCCTATTCGACACCGACGACGAAGAGGAGGCCCTAAGTTACCACGCCATCGCGGCTGGCCTCGGCTGCACAATTCCGGACATCGCAGATGCCCTGCCATTGGCAAACGCGTGTCCTGACGCCGTTTCCAGTATCCGCCGAACCCCGACCTTCAGGGCGGCGCACAGCCAATCCATCCCAAAAGAAGGTGCGGACAGCAACACAACCCCGGGAATCAGCACCACGTTGCGACGAGGCTCATATTGGAGTTCAGGCGAACGTTCAAATCCTATTGAGCCCGAAAAGCCACCAACGGAGGCGCAAAAGGAGATACCGGAGCTCAGGAATGCCCTCCGAGTAGCTTTAACTCCAGCTGAACAAGCCTGCAAAACGCCTGACTGTTTCGTTGCGGTATGTGGTTCTCCTGTTGGCGTTTGGATGCTTTCTAATTGCTGCAGAGTGAATCGATTAAGCCAAATGGGCTCGAGAGGCATGATAGTCTGCGACGGCTCGCCGGGCGTGTGGAGGGCGATACACCCCCGGTACCGAGTGGGCGTTCACAGTTCGCCGATGTGGTGAAGGAGGCTCAAAGAGCGAAGAGGTTGCGTGATTCTGTGGGTAATAGAGAGCCAAGGGCCGTGGGGATGTCTTCGGAGACTCGGAAGCAGGCTGGTGAAAACTGGGGGGATGGAGAAAGGGAGGGCACCATGAGCCAGCAAGAGCTGCCGGGAGCGTCAAGCAAAGGCAAGATGTTGTGGGTTAAGGCACTTCAGCGGCTGAAGAAGTGATTAAGGGAGCGCTTTGCGCCGGACGCACACTACTGGGTGTGCTGTTGTTGTGTAAGGGTATTTCTAGAGATTCGGTTTGTTGAACCACGATGTCCCTCCGAATGGCCTCGCATCGTTCGGTGTCACTACAACTTGGGATTTCCCGCACCAAGCCGCTGGAGCCTCACCAATAAAAGCTCCCCTCCGCATCGCCAATTCAAAGAGTGCTTTTGATTCAAACCCCGCCCCGTATATCGGGCATAAGTACTGCTTGTTGTCTCCTCCTTGTCGAGCTCCGTGTCCAGGGACTGGGCGAGATAGTGTTTCTTCTTCACCCTACCAACAAATCGGGGTTCTAAAAGCTGATCTGGCACTTGGGTCACGAAACTTCTACAAAACCAAGTACCCCAACCTCTACGACTTCAACGTGACCTACGACCTTGGCGGGAACAATTGCGTAATCAGCAGGGACGATGCCTAGGCTACGATCGCACCAGAAATCCCCGACGAGCCGTCTTCGCCCCTCATCGTGCCGGACAGCAGAAATATTTTCCCCAAACCGCTGCATCGGACCGAGTTTAAGCTCATCGTCACAGCCCATCACGACGGCACTTTCGCCACGAGACAAGCCGCCGTGACGGTGTGGACGACGGGGGTGGATTCGCTGAACGGGCTCATCGAGGATGCGGACGGTATCGTCACGCACTGGCTAAAGCTGACCCACGGCGCGAAACACCAATCCGACGCCGTTGTCGTTTCCTTCTGGGAAAACGGTTGGATGAAGCACCCCCAGGACGAGCGCCACGGCAAAAACCTGTTACAGAAGATCTTCTCAGGGGACGCTGTTGTACATGCCCAGTGGCTGCCCGCGTGTCCGAATAGCCACTCGTCGACGCTGGGATCGGTGAGTAGACAGAGTCTGTAAGTGCTCCCTTCCTTGCGGTGGTGCTGGATGGTGATTGGTGGCAGACGCAGTTCTAAGCTGTAGGCGGGAGGAGGTCTTCCTCGATGATCGCCGGTTCCCTGGAAGTTGGAGTGATTGCCAACCTTTTATGCTCATTCCGTTTATTCTGTTCATTTTCAATCAGGTTTTAATGTCCTTACCATCACGCATAAGAGATGGAAATGGTATCACCGTTGGGTCTGTAGTTCAACCGTGGCTCTACCAGCGAAAGGCATATCAACAATACCATAATGCCAGCCAACATCCGGCATGGCTTCTTGCGCTTGCAATGGAGGTGGTCAATTGTTCATGGCTAAACACTTATCGCACCGATGACGAGGCACGCCATTTACGCCTCACAACATCAACCCGACTGATGAGAAAAGAAGAATCTTAAGAACGTAGCCGTACACCCCCCCCAATCAAGCCATAAAAGAAAACAATAGCAGTGTTAGTAAGTTACAAGACTTTCCCAGCCGTGTGTTCCATCCATCTCATGGAAACCCATACTCATCAACAATCCACAACAAAATAAAACGTCAGTATAAAATGAAAAGAAAAACCCACAACAGTAATAAACCGAATAACAGACTCATTCTACTCAGACAAGAACCATGTTGCGAGCCTTCTTCGCTTTCCATACCTTGTACCATTTCTCCTTCTTGACTGGCTCTCCTTTCGCAGGAAGATGGAGGTAGCATGAAGAGTCAGCGTGATTCTGCCGACGGTGTGACGCCGAAGGACATGAGGTGATTGACGTAATATCGGCTGGGGCCCTCGAAGTCAGTATGTCGAGGATGGGGAAGCTTCCGTATCCAACCCCACCCAGCACCTCCTCGCTGCGGTCCACCAACTGCACCCAATCGCTCACCGCCTCCATTTCCTCATCTACGCTCTCACTCTCCCTACCCTCCTCTGTCTCATCCTCTGTCTCATCCTCTTCCTCTTCTGCCCCCTCCTCCGGACAACGCAGCCTTCTCCTCTCCCTATCCCTCGCCGTAGAAGCCGTAATCTTCACCAGCCTCTTCCAAGTTTCCTCAACTTGTTTTACCCACGCTTTCTCCGCCTTCTGATCATCCAACGCTGCGTCGAGCATCAATAACTCCTGCTTAGAGAGATCACTGACATCCCGAAGAATCCATTCGTCGATGATTGCGTCCCTTCTCATCGCTTGATCCTTCGGACGGGCCGAGTACTCCAATCTGAAGTCCAGGGGATCATGTCCGGGGCCGAAATGGGGCTTGAACTCGCGGTAGGAGGAGAGTCGCTCGTCAGTGCCGTGCAGCATTTCAGTCCCCTGAGGCGTAGCAGTCTTTGGTTGTTTGTCGTCAGCGGGGAATTCAAAAAGCTTCGCAACATGACACAAAGGTTCTCCGTGTCGTCAGCTACAGGGAGGGGGCTTACAGTGATATCTTTAGAGGGCTCGCTAGAGGCTAGGTTCTCGGTGGAGGAGTTTGGGTTGATGCCGGAGGCCATAGTTGCCCGTGAGGAGTACGGGGGGGGATGATCGACGGTAGAGGAGCGGCTTCTCGAGGAGTGACCACAGGGTGCTGGGAGGTTCTCCGGAGCCGAGCTGCAGCGCTGCAACGTGGTATCGAGAGCAGTAGATAGGATCATGATTTATTGAGATGAGGGGAGGACGAGTTCTAAATGCCAGGATCAACTGTGGTAGAGGTGGTGGTGGTGGAGGAGGAGGAGGAGGAGGAAGTGGGGAAGATGAAAGAGGTTCATAAAGGAAGGAATGCCCTAGTATTGTCGTACAGGGCCTAGAGTGGGCATTATGCCTACAGCAGCCAACAGCCTTTCACATCCGAGAGCAGCAGTCTCCGCTATCCCCAGCTTTAGTACACCACCAAAGCCAGCACCGCGGCGTCCCACAGCTTGTCTATAACGGCCATCCACCGATTTCGTAGACAAGACCCTGGAGGGTGGTGGTTCATATGGATAACTGTTGAAGTTCTAGATTTATACGCGTCATGAACTCTATATATCGTCTTAGCCAGGCACTGTTAGGTTTGAACGGCCATTCTGGCTGGCAGTTGAGACGGAATAGACTGTTTGAAGGATGTAATTAAACCTGCTGTTTTCCTCATTCGTTTGTCAGTATCCTAAGGATAATCGACCGGCCAATTACATCTCCGAGGTTAGTTCCGACATTTCTTCTACTCAGCCAAGCTGATTTGCCCTCAAGAAAGCCGAAGATGCCATTTCCTTCTAACCAGCTGTTATTTGAGAGACAGGAATCCGTGTCAGCTCCCTTCCTCCGTCCCCCTCATTCGTCAATGTCTGCGCTCCTTCGCTCGCCCAACCAAGACACCGCCACCAACATCTTCTCGCAATGGCATCACAAGTTGTCCTTTAAGCTTCCACGTAGTCTTCTTGCTCTACCTATGATAGCGCGCGGTCGTCCAGGAATACAAAGTGGCACCATCTCCCTGGGTGGTTAATGCGAATAGGCTGTGGATGGAGATTGTCGATTCATCATGAGATTCGCGTTTAGAAAAGTTCTCACACTCCGCAACTCGGCAAATCGCTGGTTCTTAACCGCGTCACCGCAAAAAGTGAGATCTCATGGCGTGCGCGCCGGGACGTTCAGGCTATTGATAAGACAGTGTTTCCATATCCGTGAATAACTGACCTCCTATGGTCAAAACCAACAAGACGCAAAGTACATGATTCCGAATTTCACGGCACCTCCAGAAACCACCCTCTCATTTGCATATTGCAGACGACTAATCCGTAAAGCGATTGCCATGTTTTTCACTCGCAAAGATGGGCTTTTATTGTCAGTTATCATAAATCCAACCCAGCAGCTGGGTTTGTCAGTGTGAGTGATTATTGGTGCTGCCGCGCTTATTAATCCTATTCCAACGTCGCCTCCCGACCGAGCCCCAAAATCAAAGCCAAAAAATCAAAGCCAACGACACCGTCGCCGCGCTCGCACGCACCGTCCAGCACAGCACAGGTGGATCGTAGTGCCACCCAGAGGGTAGCCAATTAGCTCTCCCGCTTCATCAGTCCCGAAGGCGCTTGGGTCCCATCGCTACCCCGATCCCGCCGCCCGAGTCGTAGTCTCCCTACAGACATCCTTTCTAAGTCGTACCGGACTTATGAGGGGTGAAACCATTACGGTGCTATCTTCGCCGCTTTGTTTTTTTTGTCATTACTCGAGCTCGGCCTTTCTAAATCATGGCGATACACGCAATCCGTTTCCATCAACTGTCCTTACGGCTCGTTGTGCCTCTCGCTGTGCCCTCCGGCCCTGGCCTGTCCTAGAAAATAGAGCATACCAAAGAAATTCCAAATGAAAGACAAAAGAAAAGCCCAATCAATAGGCGACTTCCTACTCATTTCCCTTTCATTCCGCTCCCAGAGTTCCCACCCCGATGCCTCGTTCGGGCGTCTCTCTTAGCTGGCTTCGGGACCTTCTTCCCCACACCTTCACCCATAGGGTTTTCTGCTGGCGTTTCCATGCTAGCTTCGTCACAATCATATGTTAAATTTCAGATCAGTATATGGCAAGCTCCCCGAGTGATATACTCTGAACCATCGGTGCGCTAGGCGTGAACGCCTCGAGCACCCCACGACGGATGTATTGAAAGAGCCAAGATGCGGTAAAAAAAGGCCTGGGTTCGTGCCAAATCATAGGCACCACCCGAGCCTAGCCGGGTACGGCGGTGCCGTGTGGGGGTGGCCGTCTGGTCCACACGAGGGGAGGCAAGCGGGAGCAGCCATAGAGTGCATCCGAGTGGTCGCCTTTTGGGACTGGTTGTCCTTCGGGCTGCTACATCTATGGGACAGAGCCGGAGCAAACACGTGTAGGTTCGTCAGTAACCGTCACTGAAGCGATCGTAAAGGACTATGACACCGGGGTACGAGGTTATGAGTTGTCCACGGTACAGTAAAGAGGATCAGGGTGCGTGCATCAGAAAAACTGCATTTTATTCTGAAGAGAGAAGAGAAAGATGCGAGCTAAAATCAGAGAAATTGCAACGTCTGACGAGTGATACCGCCAATCTCTCTACTGCTCCGTCTATTCGGCGACCTTGCTTCCATGGGTCTTACGCTTGCCCATGGAAGTCTTGGAGTAGAGGTTGACGTGGATATCTCCGAACCTGCACAGAGACAATTAGTACCAACACTGTTTCCGTGGGGGGGTGAGAGGGAAATAAACTGACTGGACATGCCCACCGGCCTGCCTATTGAGGGCTTTGCCGATAGTGCAGCGATCGAGGATCTGCTCGACGGCCCAAGCAGCCCAGAGGCAGTTCATACAAACCTGATTGTTGCCAGTGTAGTTGCATATATCGGTAGCGGCATCTCCGGGCTTGGGGTATCCGGCGCCCATCATCGTGAGACAGGGGCTGTTGGCGTTATTCTTGATGTTGATGCAGCACCACTGAAACTTCAGGCCCTTCAGCGCCTCGAGGAGGGGGTCCGAGTACATCCTGTACGGCGACGAGTTCGAGGTCTCGCAGCGGATGATGGCTCCATTCTTTGTGGCCTGGGTCCGGAAGTTGGACTGCACACGAGGCGCCGGGATGCCTGCGGGGAGATCTGGCAGAGGGAGGCCGAGGGCGGCCAGCTTGAGGAGGTGAGTCATGTTCAGAGCTGGCTGGGAGACGTCGACCGACGAGGGAAGGGAGAGCCATTCAACTCCGCCGATGTTGTGGACGACGACACCGGGGAGGTAGACGCCCTTGGCGTTCTCGCCGGCACCGGCGGGAGAGGCGAACGAAGCTCCGGCGAACTGAAGGAGAGCGACGACGAGGGACAGGAAGAGATTGAAACGAGACATGGTGAAAGGGGTGTAGTGTTGTGGTAGTTGTGGATGATGTGATTGAAGGTTGGTGTAATTAAGCGGTCGAAATGGGCCCCAAGGAGTTCTTGGGAAGGTGACGGGAGGTTGTCGGAAGGTTGAGGTTTGGATGGAATGCAACTAAGGGTCTCCTTGACAAATCGGTGTCCACAAATGTTCACTCTCCCAGCAATCCCCTCGCCTCACTCGAGTTGTGAAGTCCCAAAGTTTGCCAGCCCTAAAAACCGGCACGAAATACATGGGACACCACTGCTTGCATATCCCATTTGCCATATGGCATGAAGGTCCTAATTTAGGTGGAACAACTGTACTGTATTGTATTGCCCTGCATATCCTGTACTAAGGACCAACCCATAGTCCGAGTGCGATAGAATGAAAGAATCCAGCGCCGCCACCAACAGCGCAA
>Ga0307508_10003608_pt1 | contig 15547 bp, 14 predicted proteins | sample 9_EM_MG_FD_203089 | JGI IMG/M metagenome (GOLD analysis project Ga0307508, IMG submission 203089) | Populus trichocarpa ectomycorrhiza microbial communities from riparian zone in the Pacific Northwest, United States - 9_EM | ecosystem: Host-associated > Plants > Roots > Unclassified | place...
CACCGAAATTGGTGTGTATGTCGAAGTCGCCCGAAAAATTAGTGCTCACCGATACCTGGATGCTCGAATAGGAATTGTTCAGGTTGAAGTCGGTTACATCATTGTCGAGGGCCAGTGACACCTTGCCGCTGAATTCGAAATTGGCCTTGATGGCGCCGCTCATCTTTTTGACGGACGCTTCGGAAAACTTAACGCTTACTTTACCATTGGCAATGCTTTCTACTGCGGCCTTGCCGAATTCTACGTTCAGGCTTTTCACATTAGACAGTTTGCCTGCCACCAGGTCGCCGAACTTCTGGGTAATCTCCACCGGGCCGCTCAGATCGGGCACGATTGTTTTACCAAACTGGTTATCGAGCTTCAGGGGATTGCCCGGGGGCATCGTTACCACGTAGTCGATATTCATGCCTTCGTTATGCCCCTTCTTGTCGCCCTTTTCATCGTGGTTCCTGTTGTTGTTATTGTTATTGGGCATCACTGTCTTAAAATAAACACCCTCGCTGTTACGGCCGTCTTCTATATTGATGCCATCGAGAATAGACTGCGCCCTTTCGTCTGAGTTGGAGCGTGTGGTGATGGTAACGTCTACTTTTACCGTTGAGCCACCGCCGGCAACGATCCTCACTTCGCCAAACTGGTTGTTGATGGTGATCTTGTCGCTGGCGCTCACGGGGTATGATTTGCTATAGGTTTTTTTCTTTTCGCCTTCACCGTCGCCGGCAAACAACCAGGTGGCTGTGAGCAGCAGGCCGGCGGTGAGCAATAGTTTAGGAGCGTTGAAGTACTTTTTCATATTCCGTTTTTTTAACGTTGTTGATTTGTTTGATAATTTGCAGCTGACGGTTAAGCAGGGCTTCCTGTAACTGCAGGTTTTTGATCATAGCTTCCAGCAATTGTTCGCGATTAGGGTTTGCCGGGAGCTGTTTTTTGAGTGTATGAAAAGTGCTGTCCAGCTTGTTGATGTCGCCGGCGAATTGCTGGTACAGCAGCGGTTCGTCTTTAGTGATCCTTTTTATCTCGGTTTGTTTCAGCTCTATCAAATGAGCATAGGTGTTCATTTCATCGCTGTAACGGTCATTATCAGCGGAGGCGAGCTGGGGGTCGTTGGTTGTTGCTCGTTGTTCGTTGGCCGGAACAGGCGTATGATTGCTGTCTTTGCCGGGTGCGGGCAGGTTATTGGAAGGCTGTTCTTCTTTGCCTGCTATCTCCGGCGCCGGGTGGTTCGTTTTCGTCTGCGAAAAAAAATAGGCCCCTGCACCCAACAGGATAATGATGGCTGCCGCGGCCGACCAGCGAATGGTTCTCATGCTGATGAGGATACCCTTCTTTTCCGCTTTTCCCTTCTTCAGCTCCTGCTGGATATTGTGCCATACCACGGGACCCGGCTCAAACTTGTCGAATGCCTCCCGGTTGTCGTTTACAAAATCTTCTAAGCGCTTGCTCATGATAATCCTCCTTCTTTTAGGATATTCACCAATTTTTGTTTGGCCCGGTGGTACTGGGTCCGCACGGTATTGTGCGATATGCCCAGCATCGTGCCTATTTCCTCCTGCGGAATTTCTTCCAGCAGGTAAAGGCTCACTACGGCGCGGTAGCCGTCCGGCAGCTGCTGTATGGCCTTTCTTACTTCATCCACCTTGTATTGAAAAGCCGTCTCGTCCACGCTGTCGGCATCGCCCCTGTCGGCCACCTGCGTGGTTTCGATATCTACCAGCTGCATCTTCTTTTTGCGCAGCAGGGTGATGGACTTGTTTATCACAATCCGCTTTAGCCAGGCGCCAAACGTGCTTTTATACCGGAAATCTTCGAGGTGGCGGAACGCGTCGACAAATGATTCCTGCAGGATATCTTCGGCATCGCCCACATTGTTTACGATACGCAGGGAGGTGTTGAACATAGCCTTTGCGTATTTATTGTATAACTGGCTGTAACCCAGGCTGTCGCCCTGTTTACATCTCTCTACCAGTTCGTCGTATGCTATCGTGGCGGTTAGTTCCAAAAGCGTCCGATGTTGTGTTTGCACTAAGGTCGCCCGGCCGTTGCATTTGTTGCACCCAAACCGGATTTTTATTTTTTCTTACATTCGCTTCGCTTTCAGCACATAAACCTTTTGCGCATGGCCAATGATTTGTTCCAGTCCCCGGATTATTACCAGTTGGATGAACTGCTTACCGATGAGCACAGGCTTGTCCGGGAGTCGGTACGGGCGTATGTAAAAAAGGAGATTTCGCCCATCATAGAAGACTATGCCCAGAAAGCGGAATTCCCCCAACAGATTGTAAAACAGCTCGGTGAGCTGGGGTGCTTTGGTCCCACTATTCCCGCCGAATACGGCGGCGGCGGGTTGGATTATATCAGCTATGGCCTGATGATGCAGGAGCTGGAGCGGGGAGATAGCGGGGTACGGTCCACCGCTTCCGTACAGGGATCGCTGGTCATGTTTCCCATTCATGCTTATGGCAGCGAGGCCCAGCGCAGAAAATTCCTGCCCAGGCTGGCCAGCGGCGAATGGCTGGGCTGTTTCGGCCTTACAGAACCCGATCATGGCAGTAACCCCGACGGGATGCTCACCAATATTAAAGATGCGGGCGACCATGTCATCCTCAACGGCTCGAAAATGTGGATCAGCAATGCGCCTTATTCGCAGGTGGCGGTGGTATGGGCTAAGGATGAGGAAGGGGTGATAAGAGGCGTCATCGTGGAAAGGGGCATGGAAGGATTTACCACGCCCACCACGCATGGCAAATGGAGCCTGCGCGCCAGCGCTACGGGCGAGCTGGTATTTGACCAGGTAAAAGTGCCAAAAGAAAACATTCTTCCCAATATAAAGGGGCTTAAAGGCCCGCTCAGCTGTCTTAGCAAGGCGCGGTATGGTATTGCCTGGGGCACGGTGGGCGCCGCAATGGATTGCTACGATACCGCGCTGCGTTATTCAAAAGAGCGGGTGCAGTTTGGCCGGCCCATCGGCGGGTTCCAGCTGCAGCAGAAAAAGCTGGCGGAAATGATTACGGAGATTACCAAGGCGCAGCTGCTCAACTGGCGGCTGGGGGTGCTCATGAATGATAACAGGGCCACGCCCGCGCAGATAAGCATGGCCAAGCGCAATGGCTGCGAACTGGCGCAAAATGTGAGCCGCGAGGCAAGACAGATGCTGGGAGGGATGGGTATTACCGGCGAGTATAGCATTATGCGGCATATGATGAACATCGAAAGCGTCATTACGTATGAAGGCACGCACGACATTCACCTGCTGATAACAGGTATGGATGTGACGGGATTCAATGCTTTTACGTAAGCGCTTCGTTAAAAATTGTTGTAATGAGGATTTACCTGATAGGGTTTATGGGCTCGGGCAAAACGCACTGGGGCAAACGCCTGTCGCAGCGGATTGAGATACCTTTTTATGATCTCGACGAAGAGATAGTGCGTGCCGAGCAGCAAAGCATCCAGCAAATCTTCCACGATAAGGGCGAAGAGTATTTCAGGGAAAAAGAACGGGATATGCTGGAAGCGATTACCGACGACCACAATTCGCTGATCCTTTCCTGCGGCGGCGGCACCCCCTGTTTTTTTAATAATATCGATTTTATGAAGCAGTACGGCACTGTCGTATGGCTCAATACAGCCGTAGACGCGCTGGTGGAGCGGCTGCTGAAGGAGAAAAGCCATCGCCCGGTGATAAAGAATGTGCCCGATGCGGAACTGAGATCCTTTATTATAAAAAAACTGCAGGAAAGGAAGCTGTACTACGAGCAGGCCGATACCATGCTGCACGAAGAATCGATAACCATTGACGCACTATTAAAAATTATACCGCATGCATAAAGGGTTTTTAATTGCGGCGTCCCTGCTGGGCGCCTTGTCCGTTGCCCTCGGCGCTTTTGCCGCACATGGATTACGCCGGGTATTGAGCCCCGAACAGGTAGCTACGTTTGAAACGGGGGTGCGTTACCAGTTTTACCACACATTCGCCCTGCTGGCCGTGGCCATCGTATATGAAAAGTTTTCCGGCGGCCTGATGCAGTGGGCGGGCAATTGCTTCCTGATAGGCATTTTATTATTCTCCGGCTCGCTCTACCTGATGACGGCCCTGCGGGCGACGGAATCGGTAGGGGTCAGCAAGCTGGGTATTATCACCCCTTTCGGCGGACTGTTCTTTATTGCCGGCTGGATGCTCATGCTGATAGCTTTTGTAAGGAAATAACAGGGCGCGCGTCCGTTTCATCATCACCTAAAAACATCGTATTTGAAAACCAGGTATACCGGCTGCTCCTGGAGCGGCGGCAAAGACAGCTGCTTTGCATTCATGCAGGCCATCGCGCAGGGCTATACGCCCAGGGTGCTTCTTAACATGATGAACGAAAACGGCCGGGTATCGCGCTCGCACGGCCTCCCGCTGGCGCTATTGCAGCAGCAGGCCGATGCCATGGGGCTGCCCATCCTAACAAAGCCTTCCACCTGGGCTGATTATGAAACCAACTTTATAGAAACACTGCGGACGCTCAAACAAGCCTATGCATTGGAATCGATGGTCTTCGGCGATATCGATTTACAGCCGCACCGCGACTGGGAAGAAAAAGTATGCGCCGGCGCGGGGCTCGAAGCCCTGTTGCCCATCTGGCAGCGTAACCGGAAGGAGCTTGTATTACAAATGATAGATGCAGGTATCGAAGCGATGATAGTGTCCTGCAACACCACGCTCGGTGAACCCTTCCTGGGTAAGCGCATAACGCGCGCGCTTATACCGGCGCTGGAAGAAAAAGGCGTGGATGTGTGCGGGGAGAACGGTGAGTTTCACACCGTGGTAGTCCATTGCCCGCTGTTCAGCCGCCCCCTGCAATTACCCTCCTTTACCACGGCGCTGCACAAGGAATATTGGTTTGTGCAGTGGGAGGGCTAGGTAGAACCCGCTTCTTTAAGGTGCCAGTTTGGTAGCTTAAAGCTCAACTCAGCATTTCATCCTTTCTCCTGAATCCAACTCTTGGCCTTGGTTCCTCCGGAAGTGGCTTGAGCAATTCTTTGAGTGCTTTAAATATCATTTCTATATCGCCACTGTTTTGAATGACTTGCTTTTCCAGTTGTTCGAGCTTTAATAAAATATCTTTATGAGTAAGTAATATCTCCCGGAGTTTTACAAAAACGTCTATAATCTTAATACTCATTTCTATAGCGCTCTTGCTTTTCAATACATTCGACAACATTAATATGCCATGCTCTGTAAATGCATAAGGTAAATACTTGGAATGTGCGCCTTGTTTTAAGGTCGCAAATTGCGACCTTAAACTCTCGTATTCTTTCCTGGTTAATTGAAACATAAAATGAACAGGAAAACGTTCAATATTTCTGTTCACCTGTTCCTTTAAACGTTTCGTCTCTACTCCATACAATTCTGCCAGGTCGCGATCAATCATTACTTTATGCCCCCGGAAATAATAAATTTTTTGGATGATAGCTTCCTCTGTAAGCGCTATCAAATGAGATTGTTTTTTCATGTGATTGGTTTATCGGATAAAGATTTACAAAAAAGGCCAGAATCTGAGGGGCTAATTTTGGAGCATTAAGTGTTTTGTCTTAGCACTATTACATTGGTCCCGATATCGGATATACGTACAACTAGTAAAATTGGATATCACAATTTGTGATATCCAATTTTAATCTTATCTCTTTTTCACCCACACCGATGCCGTTCCCCCGGATACCCCTCATTGGCCACATAGCTTTAATCATTACTTATTTTAGTCACCTCCGGCTGGAACTCATACACGTTATCCATTACCAGCGTGCTGCTGCTGCCCGTGAGTATAAAGCCGTGGTTGGCGATACTGATACCACAGGCGCCGGTGCGGGCGGGGGCTTCGAAGCCGGTTTTTTGTTTCCAACGGTCGGTGGCGGGAGTATACTCCCAGGTAGTGGTATTCATTGACCCGTTTTCTCCGGTGGCGATGTATACCTTACTGTCTATAACGAGGGCTACGCCGTTTTGGCGGGCGATATGCTGATATTGATCGTCGAACGAATCGGGCAGAAAATTATAGAGTTTGGCTTTTTCAACCCAGGCATTGTCTGCCACATTATAGGCCCATAGGTCCTGCTGGATATCTTCGTTGTTATTCCCGCCCATCACATAAGCCGTATTGTTTACCACGAAGGCGGTGGCCTGCGCGCGCTTGGCGCCGCCCACACTGGCCCGGTGTGCCCAGGCGCCGGGATCTGCCGCAGTGGCGCCGGGCGTGTACTCCCAGCAATCGCGGAGATAATTGCCGTCGTATCCACAGGCGATATATCCTTTTCCGTTAACGCTGAAACCAACGGCTTCGCGGCGTCCGTTGCCGGGCAAATCCGCTTTCGGGGTCCAGCTATCGGCGGAAGGATCGTATTCCCATAGATCCTTAAACAGGCTGAACCCGTCGGTGCCTGTTCCCACATAACCTTTGTCGCCGATGCTAAAGCCCGTGGCAAAATTGCGCGCAGGTCCCGGGAGCGGTTTTTTTTGTGTCCAGAACTTTCCATCGTAATCATATTCCCATAAATCCTGCAGTTGCCGCCCATTGCCGGCATAACCGCTACAAACATATGCTTTTCTGCCGATGGTGAAACTTACGGCTTCCGTGCGGGCCAGGCCTTCGAAATCATCGGTTTTTTTCCAGTTGCCCACGAGGTTGTCGGAGGAGCTGCCGGTTTTAACGCAACCGGCGAAAGAGATAATCGTGCCGGTGATTAAAATGCCGGCGAAAGTGCAGTAATAAAGTTTTTTCATACAATAGTTTTGATGAAAATTATTACGGCCTTCCGCCAAGGAAGTCCTAAAATGGACGAAGTAAAGCGAATAATAGATAGAAGCCCGATAGCATCTGCTTATCTCTTTTCCACCCACACCGATACCGTTCTTCCTGGCACATGAAACTCGCCCCAGCCGTCTTCATTGATCGTTACTTCGGCAGGATGTTTTTGGAGGTAGTCGACAAATGTTTTGCCGGCATGGCGCTTGCCCATTTCCATGCTTTTAAATCCGTCTTCGCTATTTGATAACAAGATGGCACAGCCGGAGTCAGCCTGTTCGTCGATACCTTCGCGGGTCCAGCCGATACAATTGGGATGGTCTAAGTAATCGCGCTGGAGGCCATAGGCGAAAAGCTTGCGGGCGCAGAGCAGCTTATCGAGGTTTTCGCAGGGGTCGAGAAAAATTTCATGATCATTGCCGTCATGTCCTTTATCGGTATAATGAGCGCCATAGAGATCGGGATAGAAAATAGAGGGATACCCGGCTTCGCGTAATAATATCAGTGCATGGGCCAGCGGCCTAAACCATTTTTCTACCGGCGATTCGAGCGATTGAAGCGGTTGGGTGTCGTGGTTATCTACCAGGGTCACCGCCCGGGCGGGATTGGCCTGCACGAGCGTATTGTCGAATATTTTGGTAAGATCATATTCATGGCCGGCTTTCGATGCATCATGAAAATTCTGGTGCAGGGGCGCATCAAACAGGCTCATGCGTCCCCCGGTAGCTTCGATGTATTGCAGCAGCTGCTGCAAATCGTGGGGCGTCCAGTATTCGCCTACGGCAAAGAGATCGGGTTTTATGGTGCGCAGCTCATCCAGCCATTCGTTGAAGAATTGCGGAACCATATGCTTAATGGCATCGAGGCGTACGCCGTCGAAACGGGTTTCTTTAAGATACCATTTACCCCAGCGCTTTAGTTCTTCGCGCACGGCGGGGTTCCTGAACTCGATATCGCAGTACATGAGATAATCATAATTGCCTTTTTCATTGTCAATCACGTCTTCCCATCCCTCGCCGTATTCGTTGAGTATGCTGAAAATGCCCGTTTCTTTCAAATCCTCGGCATAATCCACGCCGGTAAAGCATTTGTGGTCCCAGGTAAATTTAGAGTATTTGCCCTTGCGGCCAGGAAAGGTGAATTTGGTATGGGCTTCTATTTCAAAAGGCTCGCTGATAAATTCGTTGCGGTTATCGGGGTTTACCCGCCGCACCGTAATACGCTCCGTTTCGTCGGAGCCGCCCATATGGTTAAGCACAATGTCTGCATACGCCTGGATACCGGCCTCGTGAAGCGCCTTTATGGCCGCATTATACTGCCGTTTGGTGCCCCATTTGGTTCTTATGGCGCCTTTCTGGTCAAATTGCCCCAAATCGTAGATATCGTACACATCGTATCCGTTAGACACGGCCCCAACAGTGGATTTATATGCCGGTGGCAGCCAAAGAGCGTTGATGCCAAAATCGGCCAGCCGGCCGGCTTCTTGCTTTACTTTTATCCATAGGGGTTCTTCTTCCGGGTAATACCAGTGAAAATACTGCATCATCGTGCCGTTCATACGCAAGCGGGGTTGTGTTAAAAAACAGGTTTCTCATACATTATTGAAAACGGAGATATATCTCCGATCGCTTTAATGTCTTGAGAAACGCAAAAATTGTTCCATGGCGGAAAGGCGGGGCCTTTCCATATTTCCACATTTATAATGGTATGATAAGCGTGGCCTCGGTGCCCTCTTTATTTTCGATGGCGAAGCTGCCGTCGATGCTTTGCATTCTTTTTTTCATGTTATTCAGTCCATTGCCAAATTCGCGCAGCCGGGCCATATTGATGCCTGCACCGTTGTCGGTAATCTTTATTTCGAGCCGCTTCGGCTCTACGGATACCTTTAACCGTACGTCGGTGGCCTTCGAATGCTTTACTACATTGTTGAGCGCTTCCTTTACGCAGAGAAAAATATTGCGTCTTTTTTCGCTGCTTATTTCAGTGGAGGGAATATCACTGTCGCTGATGAAATGGCAGTCGATAGTAGTGCTTTCAAAAAATTCCAGCGCATAGGCGCGGATATAGGCCACCATATTATCGACTCTGTCGTTGCTGCTGGTCATGGTCCAGATAATGGTATTCATTTTTCCCAGCAGCTCATTGGCCGAATTGGAAATCTTCTCTATTTCCGGCAGGGCATTGGCTTTGCCCATCTTTGCCTTGACAATCTCGCTCATCAGGCGGATGGCGGTAACGCCCGACCCCAGCTCGTCGTGCATATCTTCCGAAATGCGATTGCGCTCTTCCTGCCTGGCCTCGATGATGGCCAGCTGCTTTTCAAATTCCTTACGCTCGTTTTCAAGCTTGAGGCGTTCGCGTTCGCGGGCCCTGTCTTCAAGATCGCGGCGGTTTTTGAAAGCAAGCGCTACCAGGAAGAAAACCAGCTCGATGGTGAGGCCGAGCTCGTAATAGAACAACGAATCGCGCCAGATGCCTCTTCCAAAAAGCGCGGGAAACTGCATCAGGAGAAGCGATACCAGGCCGGCGCACATATAAAAGAAATGGCCCACGGCCAGGTAATTGAGCAGCCTGTTTTTATGAATGATCGCGTATATGATAAACACCATGGTCGTGAGCCACCACTGGTATTTGGTAATCATTTCTATCATGTCCTGCAGGACAAAATTATCGGTACCGAAATTGACCCAGCTAAACAGTGCAATGCAAAGCACGATGATAACCTGTCCGGCTACCAGCAGGCGGTGCAGCAGCGGAAAGTTTTTGCGGGCATTGATAAACTTGCGAAGGAAAATAAGGTAGAAGAACGTGCCGAGGCACTGTATCATAAAATCGAGGTAGCTCTGGAAGAAATAATTAAACGGTACGGTGGCTTTATAGAAATAGGCATTGAGAAAAAACAGCAGGCCCATAAAAAAGGCATAGCATGCGTTGTATAAAAACTCCAGCGTTCCATTGAGCAGGAATACGGCCAGCGAGTAAAAGATCATCATGCTCAGGATACCCACGATGATATAGGTATACATATTTACGTTGGTGGCCGGCATACGGTAGGTCTTTGAATAAAATGCCAGCGCGTAATCGCGGATAAGGCGTGCGTCGATAACGACTACGGATGTTTTTACCGGTTTCAGCCGGGCATAGTAGGTATAGGTGCTATGGGGCGGCACAATGATTTTGCGGTAGCCGATGGAGTCGGCTATGCGGGGCAGCAAAACCGGCAGTGTTTCCACGCTGTGCGTGGAGTCGTTGTAGCGATACAGCCGGATGTCGGTAAAATAATAACCGGGAAGAAAGTATACGGCGATGCTTGTGTCGGCAGGGTTCTGTAGCCGGAATTGGAGCCACCAGTCTTTTTTTACCTGCGCGGGGGTAAGCTGGCGCAGGATATTGGGCGGAATACCGGCCGTAAAGGGCGCCGAAGGCAATTGCCCGGGCTGCAGGCTGTGACCGGCGTCGGCAAAGTAACGTACCCTTCTTTCAATAGTATCGGCGAGGGTGATGCGGGCCACGTTGATGGCGGGTATGCTGTCGGATGCAAAGGACGACCTGGAAACCTGCAACGTCATGAGGAGCAGCAGGAGGCGGAAAGGATAGGCCCTGAAAGCTTTCGTCCAATTCATTCAATTCGGTTGTTTTAAAAGCCGCCGGGCTAAACCTTTGGCGGCCAGGGGCCTGCCTGTGTGATACTCCGGGCGGACGAAGGCAGGAAATTACAACTTTCTTTTATCAACGCGGCAAATCCTTTCGGCCGGATGGTTGGGTTATATGCTTATCTTTGCCGCCATGGCAAACAAGCTTAAAACGAAAAAAAGCCAGGCGCCTGATCCGGAGAAACTGAAAACCGAAACAGAAGAGAAGCTACCGGTAAAAGACCTGGTAAAAGACGAACGTACCCATAAAATTGTCGGGGCCACCCTGATGCTGCTTGCCTTTTTTCTTTTTGTGGCATTTGTATCGTACCTGTTTACCTGGGAAAAGGATGCAAGCATGGTCTTCAACCGCGGCGCCTCCATCCTGCTGCCGTCAGAAAAAGAAAAAGCGGCCAACCTGCTGGGCAACCTCGGCGCCCTGACCTCGTATTTCTTTTTTGTATACGGCTTCGGCCTGGCCTCCTTTGCGCTTTGCAGCTTCTTTTTTGTATCGGGAGCCAACCTGCTGTTTGGCAAAAAACTGTTTTCCCTGCGCCGTAATGTAAAATATGTGGTGGCGGCGCTGGTGTTTTTCAGTGTCCTGCTCTCGTTTCTTACCAGCAACAGCGGCTTCTCCTGGGGAGGCGCTTTTGGAAAATACATCAGCGATTTCCTGGTACAGTCAATCGGCCGCGTAGGCACTTCCGCCTTACTGGGTGTGGCTGGCCTGGCCTATATCATCTGGCGTTTCAATCCCGTGTTCAATACGCCCAAACTGCCGCGCCGCAAGGCCGCCGCCGAAATTGGCATTCCTGCGCCGGTAGCCGTAGAACCGGTAGTCACGGAGCCGGAAGAAGGCCCGAAGCTGTTTGTGGAAGAGCCGCCGCTCAACGGTAAAAAGAAAAAGAATGCGCTTAAAGGCGATGGTAAGCAGCCGTTGGCAGCCGTGGAAAACACCGGCGACAACGAGCCGGTCATCGAATTCAGGATGACGGAAAAAGACCCCGAAACGCCCGCCCAACCGTTGCCGGTAAAAGATGCGCCCATTATAGACATGCCGGTGATTCCGCCGGTAGATGAATTGCCGCTGTCGCTGTCGGTCACCAACACCGGCGAATATGCGGCAAAGACAGACAGCCCCAAAAGCAAGTCACCCGCCGGTATACCGCCACTCGAAATAAAAGCGCCGGATATGAGCAATCAAACGACGCTGGAAGAAGAAAGCGAGCTCAAGCAACCCGAAACGGCCGAGCCCTACGACCCAACGGACGACCTGCGCAATTACAAACATCCTTCGCTCAACCTGCTGGAAACACATGGCAGCGAAAAGATAGTGCAGGACCCCGGCGAGCTGGAAACCAACAAGAACCAGATCATCAATACCCTCAAGAATTACGATATCGCCATCCAGAAAATCTTTGCTACGGTGGGCCCTACCGTTACCCTGTACGAGATTGTACCGGCCGCCGGGGTGCGCATTTCCCGCATCAAAAACCTGGAAGACGATATCGCGCTAAGCCTGGCAGCGCTGGGTATCCGTATTATAGCGCCCATTCCCGGCAAGGGCACCATCGGTATAGAAGTGCCCAACGTAAAGAAAACGGTGGTGAGCATGAAAACGCTGCTGGCCAGCGAGAAATTCCAGACCAGCAATTACCACCTGCCCATCGCCATCGGTAAGAAAATCGACAACGAAAATTTTATTGTCGACCTGGCTACCATGCCCCACCTGCTGATGGCAGGCGCCACCGGCCAGGGTAAATCCGTTGGCCTGAACGCCATCCTGGTATCGCTGCTGTATAAAAAGCACCCATCGCAGCTCAAGTTGGTACTGATAGATCCCAAAAAAGTGGAGCTAAGCCTGTACCGCACCATCGAGAAGCACTTCCTGGCCAAACTGCCGGGAGAGGAAGAGCCTATTATCACCGATACCAAAAAAGTAATCAATACGCTCAATGCGCTTTGTATTGAAATGGACAACCGCTACGATTTGCTCAAAGAAGCGGGGGCCCGTAATATCAAAGAGTACAACGATAAATTTATCCGCCGCCGCCTTAACCCGCTGAAAGGGCACCAGTACCTGCCGTTTATCGTGCTGGTGATAGACGAGTTTGCCGACCTTATCATGACGGCAGGCAAGGAGGTGGAAATGCCCATTGCGCGCCTGGCCCAGTTGGCCCGCGCCATCGGCATTCACCTTATCATAGCCACGCAGCGGCCTTCGGTCAATATTATTACCGGTACCATCAAAGCCAATTTCCCGGCGCGTATCGCCTTCAAGGTATCCTCCAAAATCGACTCCCGCACTATCCTGGATACCGGCGGCGCCGAACAGCTGATAGGCAAGGGAGATATGCTTATTTCCTATAATGGGGAGCTGACCCGTCTTCAATGCGCATTCGTAGATACGCCCGAGGTAGACCAGGTGACCGAGTTTATCGGCGACCAGCAGGGATACCCCCAGGCATTCCTTTTGCCGGAGTATGTAGACGAGAAGGAAATGGAGGGCAAGGATTTTGATCTGAATGACAAGGACCCCCTGTTTAATGATGCGGCCAGGCTGATTGTGCAAAACCAGATAGGGTCTACCTCCCTATTGCAGCGCAGGATGAAGCTGGGCTATAACCGGGCGGGCCGCCTGATGGACCAGCTGGAACAGGCGGGTATCGTGGGCGCCAACCAGGGGAGTAAGGCACGGGATGTGCATATAAAGACCGAGGCCGACCTGCAAACATTGATGGACAGCATGGGGTGGTAAACACTATCGGGCGCGGATACTTAGCCTGGTCTTTTAAACTCTTTTTAATTTTCAGGGTCAGATAATAATAAATAACATCTTAACTTGCCCGCGCCATTAGCGTTCATTCGCTATAATTCGCGTTTATTTGCGTACTAAAAAAACTCTCTTCTAATGAAGCAATTGCTTTCACTTGGTTTATTACTTGGATTAGTAGCTACAGCCCTGGCACAGAGCAGCAATGACCCCGCAGCCAAAAAGATACTCGATGCCGTAAGTACGAAGTTTAAAACGTTTAAGGGCGTGCAGGCAAGCTTTACCCTGAAGGTGGAAGACGGCGCCGGCAAAACACAGGGCACCCAAAAAGGCACCGCTTTTATGAAGGGCAACCGCTATCGCCTAAGCCTGGCCGGTAAAGAAACCAAGGAAATATTCTGTGATGGCAATAATATCTGGACATACGACAAGGCGGCCAACGAAGTGACCATTTCCAAATTCGACCCCTCGGCCAAAACATTCACGCCCCAGAATCTTTTAACGAATTTTTACGATAAGGACTTCCTGTACAAGCTCAACGGCGATACCAAACTAAATGGCAAAACGCTGGCGGAAATAGAAATGACGCCTACCGACAAAACAAAAAATTTTCACAAGCTCTATGTATACGTCGATAAAAAATCGAATACCATCTACAGCAGCAAGGTGCTCGACAAAAGCGGCAACAAGTATACCTATACCGTTAACTCGCTCAATGGCAATGCGCCGGTAAACGACGCTATGTTTGTGTTTGATAAAAAGAAGTATCCCGGTGTGGATGAAGTGGACCTGCGGTAATGTTTATTCGGCTCCCCAGCGAAAAGTATTGATATCCAGCCCTGCCAAATCCAGCACCCGGTCTACCACCGTGCCCGCCACTTCTTCAATGGTTTGGGGCTTGCTGTAAAAAGACGGCGTGGCGGGGCATACAATGCCGCCTGCCAGGGTAAGGGCTTCCATATTGCGGATATGAAGCAGGTTATAGGGTGTTTCCCGCACCACGCAAATCAGTTTTCTTCTTTCCTTAAGCACCACATCGGCGGCACGGGTGATTAAATCGTTGGATATGCCCGTGGCAATCCTGCCCAGCGTGCCCATGGAGCAGGGCGCAATAATCATGGTATTGTAGCGGCCCGAGCCCGAGGCAAACGGCGCCATAAAATCCTGCTGTGTATAAAAGGGGAGGGGATAGTCTTTCCAGGCGGTATTGCCCAGCTCTGTTTCCCAAACCGTTTTGGCGTTTTCCGTCATCACTACTCCCGCCGAAGACCACTGACTTTGCAGGGTAAGCAGCTTGTCGAGTATGCCTTTGGCATAGATGGAGCCGCTGGCGCCGGTGATTGCAACGACAATTTTATTCATGCCTGTTTCGTTTTGAAGAAGTTAGAAAAGCAGGATTTCCGGTCTTTTCCGACTTTAAACGTCAAATGTATGCAGAAAATAATGCTTGCTGTTGTTTGCGCCTGGCTGTTTGCCTTCTCCTGTGCCGAAAGGCCCGTAGACAGCGCCGAAAAGCTGCATTGGATGAGCCTCGGCGAGGCAAAGGCGGCCATGCAAAAAGAAAAGCGGCCGGTATACATCGATTTATATACCGACTGGTGCGGCTGGTGCAAGGTGATGGATAAAAAGACCTATACCAACCACCACGTCATTGCATACCTGGAGCAAAAGTTTTATCCTGTAAAGCTGGACGCCGAAACACAGAAAACGGTGGAATGGGAAAACAAGACCTATCATTTCGATCCGGGCTATAAAGTGAACACGTTTGCCCTTTACCTCACCCGCGGGCAGCTTTCTTTTCCTACCACGATTATCATCCCGGTGGACGACAGCGGCCCGCAGGCCGTGCCGGGCTACCTGCAACCGGCTGAGCTGGAATTGATTGTTAAATACTTCGGCGAAGGCAGGTATGGCCGGGAGCCTTTTGACAGCTGGCAAAAAAATTTCAAGGCCAGCTGGTAATACTTGGCAAAGATTTTGACCATAGAGAAGTGATTTTCATAGAATATTGGATTGAAACGGCCTCGATTTCTATCGGGGCCTATTTTTTTATCCACCCATGCAACTTTGCATTCTGAGCCTATGTCTAAATGAATAGGTTTTTCATAGGATATTGGATTAAAAACGGGCTGGATTTCTATCCGGCCCTTTCTTTTTAGCAGAAAAAAATCCCTTTTTTTCTTTTCCCGTTCCGGGACGATGTTGAAACACCATATTTTCTTTTTCCATATATACTCTCACTGGCCCGATTGCCGCCCGCCCCGATGGGCAGCGCGTTCCATGGAATTGATTTTAATCAAGTTGTGATTTTTTTGCAGAAAAAAATATTCAGATGCAACTACTTTTATTTGTTTTGACGTCTT
>Ga0307508_10003610_pt1 | contig 15541 bp, 15 predicted proteins | sample 9_EM_MG_FD_203089 | JGI IMG/M metagenome (GOLD analysis project Ga0307508, IMG submission 203089) | Populus trichocarpa ectomycorrhiza microbial communities from riparian zone in the Pacific Northwest, United States - 9_EM | ecosystem: Host-associated > Plants > Roots > Unclassified | place...
AGTTCTTCTTCCTCTTCTGCTGGGCATGTTGCTCTGCGTCTCCCATTGCCCACGGGTTCCTTCGAAAAGTTGTTTGCGCTCATTCGGTGAAAGGCGTTTTTTTTTTCTTTCTAGGTTTCGATTCGTTTTTGTTCGCTGCCTTGGATGTATGTTCACCCAACTATGTGCCCCACTATTACTCTGCTCGGCTGCAAGCTACATCTTCAATCTACCACACAAAATTTAGATGTATGTATAGCTTGAAACCCTGGGATTCTGGGTAATAGGGGGAGATGTTCGGCACACCTCCCCGAGTTCATGATGCAAAAGTGTGGCGTCAAGGCTTAGGCTGTTGAATATCTACCAGGTATCTGGGTTGTCGAAGGGTCATCGCCATTGCCTCACGCCATTGGTACGATACAGTCCTGCCGATTCCCAAACGTAGCGTTATGCACGTTGACAATGCTGTGGATGGAACGCGTCGAAGATGACGCTCATGCTTTTTCGTATGGCACCAACCATACAACTACAAGAGATATCCAGCTTTACGGTCCCCCAATCCCAAAGCCCAATGCCGTATGTATTTCATCCCCACCCTGTGTTGGGCTGCCACCGCGATCTGCAAGTCCCTGTGCATTCCCCAGCCACTTACCACAGCAACACGTGCACAGCGGGCTGGCGAGTACGTACCGGTGATGGGGGAGGCCAATCGGAGACCCGAAAACTCGCCGGGTGTGGGAGCAGGGATGGTGGTTCATCCCACCACAGCCCGAAAGGGGGGGGGAGGAAACCAAAGAGATGCGAAGGGAAACGTCCTCGGGTTTTCAAGCACCTCGTTGTTTCCACTCTGCCCTCCTCCGTGTCCTCCGTTTACGGCCTGCGGCTGGCAGCTGGCCTCCCGTCCCCTCCAGGCCGCTTCCATCGCATAAACGCAACAGAGTGACGGGTGCCGCAGAAAACGAGGGCTCCCGGGCCCGTATGGGATGGGGGCGAAAAGACCAACCACTCGACCGGACGGAGCCGAGCCCTGTCCGTCTCTCTCCGCTGCGTCTCGTACGATGGCAGGCTCCAGCAGGGGGAGGATGTATGCGTGCGGTCTTGGTTCCTACGTGCAGCACTCTAAGAAGACACGGAATGGAGTGGAGGGGCGGGTTGGGAGGCTGTGGGTCGGCTTCGTGGGCGCCGGACCCCAGTGCACGCTCGACGCCACGCGCATCTAGCTGGCCCAGGGGCGAGAAGGCTGTCCCGGTATTGTCCGCACTCACCTGAAGAGGGTTTGCGGCAAACCCGCCGACTCACTTCAACGTGCGGAGAGGAGCGGTATGTTCCGCCGCTGGATAGTAAATTATATGCTGAAGTGAATATCAGGAATAAAATGAATTTTGTAACTGTAGCCTTTGGGGCTCTGGATGTCTTAGTGTTCTGCCGCGACGTGTAGATACGACTGCCCGTGTCCGAGATACGCAGCCTCGGCCGGCCGTATCGTCGCTCTGGCTGTGGCGCCATCCGTAGCACGTGCCAAACAGCAATGGCGACGGAATGATGACAGCCAGGGCCTGCAGGCTAGAGGCTGTCTCTGCATGTGGTATCACTCGTCCCCCCCAGGCGCCAATGAATCCCTGGCAAGAACCGCTTCACGATCCGGAGTCTTTTCTTGCGCGCGAGGGGCGCGGCGGACCAGTCCTGCGGTGTCTTGCCTCCACTGGAGTGAGCCGGCAACTTCCGGAGACAGACGAAGAAGAGCTTGCATCGGCTGCGGCCCAGTGGTCGTGGGGTCCTGCGGACTGGCAGATATCTACATGCCCGGCAGCTGTGCCGGGACGCTGCGGAGGAATGCTGCGCACACGGTGTTCGGCGCACCGCTTCCGTCTGCCCGACACATCATCGACCGAGCGCAGAGGAACGCAGCTGGACGAGGCTCGGCCTCCGAAGACGAACGCGCGCCACGGCAGGATCCTCGCTCCAGCCAACCCCGCGCCCGACCCCGCCCAGTGCGCCTAGACACACTCGACAGCGCTGCGGAGAGCGATGATGGACAGCGCGGGGATCGGATGGCGGCCGAGCGGAGGTGTGCGGAGCGGGGAAAGCGCTGCGATCCATCTGCAATCGATCCGGGGGTTTTTTTGGTTTTTTTTTTTTGGTTTTTTTTTTGGTTTTTTTCTTGTTCTAGAAAAGCCCGTGCAGCCCAGGGTCGGCAATGTTGGGGTTGCACCAAGATCGGCACAGCTGACTTGGCGGGGAGCGACGCACGGTCCACCCAACGGCCGAACAGGGTTGCGCGCCTCCACGACCCACCGGAGCCTTGTTGACGACAGCCAACCTTGCAGATGTGCGCACTCGAGCTGCGGACGCACCAGATTTCCCTCCAGGTATGTATCGTATCTATCTGCCCCGTCCTTGCTGGGCGCCGGGCTCAGCCTCGTTTCGTTCTCCCTCCCGCCGCAAGCGCCTTGTGTTGCTCTCCCCCCCCGCCGCACGAGCCTTGTTCCGCCCTCCCTCCCGCCGCAGGAGCCTTGTTCTGCTGCCAGCCATCGCCGAGTATTCTTCCTTCCGCTGCTTCCCCCGTTCCCGCATGCGAGAGCAGAGACGCTGCTGCCCGGCGCGGAGAATCCACCGCCCGGCCCGGCAAGTCCAGCAGTTTGTGCGGGATGCGTCTCCGACCGCGAGCGCATCTTGTCGCCACCGACACGGGAAACTCCAGGCCTCCGGACCGTCGCCGCCACATCCGCCAGTCCGGATTCGTTCCTTCTTTCTCCCTCCTGCCCGCACCGCCACCACCACCACCACCACCACCACCACCACAGGCTCTGCCTCCATGTCACGAAGCTTTCCGCTGGCTTCGACGGGCCTTGTCGCTCTCCGTGCATTCCTTCCGTTCCGTCGTCCGGCCGCTCCCTCGTCGGATCCTCCACTGGCACCACCGCCATGTCTTCTGCAATATCGCAATCCCCGTTCCCTACTTGCCCACCTAACCACACCCCCCCCCATACATACATCTTCCACTGCCCACAGCCCATCAATCGTCCTCTGCCTGAGTAAGAAGCAGCAGCAGCAGCACACCGCCCGGAGCAGAGCTGCTGGTCCCCCGTTCCGGTCTTCTTCCAAGACTCGCCTGCCACCACCGTCCACTGCCCTCCGCCGTCTGCCCTCACTGTCCTCTCTCCCTCCGTCCGTCTTTCCAATTTCCCATCCCCGTCCAAAAAAGCTGCTGAATCCGAAAGGTCCCAACCGTGTTGCTTGTCTGGTTTTTTCTTAAAAAAAAAATAACCCCCTCCGCCGCGGCGTCGCCTCCTTGAACTGAAGTTCCTCTCGTCCTCTTAACTCTCTCTTCCTTCTTCCTTCCTTCCTTCCTTCTTCTCACAACCCTCCCAGATAAAAAAAAACACTCGCTTCATCGTCGGCAGCATCATCACGTTCTCCCTTTCTCGTCCCCCTTCCCCCACAACGGCCTCCTCCTCTCCCTCCCATCTCCACCGCCTCCGGTCCCCCGAGTCTCTTGGACTCTCTCCCTCTGCTCCTTACCCTTCCCCCAAATTCTTCATTTCTCTCCTGATTGTTTGCTGTCCGGTTCGCGTTCGACACCAGGGTTGAGGTTGCGTTCGTTCGACAGACACGTAACATCGTGTCTGAACAGGTCAGCGAAAAAGCAGCGCTCTTCCTTTCGACAAGGACATCTCGCTTTCTTCCCATTATCCTCACACCGAAGCCGTGATGTCTTCGGCTTCGTTTGGTAGCCCTTCCGCGAGGCCCCGTCACCACCCAAACGCCAGCTCGCCCAACACCCCTGCCGTCCTTGGTGGTGGTATTGGAAGTCCCAACCACGCACTCCAGACGCGCAACGATGGAGGTGGTGGTAACAATAATAGGCACGCTTCGCCGTCGGTTGCGTTTCAGCGTCACCACAATCTTTCTCATGGTATGGTGTTTAGTTTCCACCCCCCCCCCTCACCTCCCCTCGGATACACAAACCGTGTTCGCGCAACCACACCATCCACCACCGCCACACGGTGCTAACGAAAAGTTCCCAACATAGAAGCTCCTTCCCCACAGCAACGCGCCGTGCCGCCCCGCCATCCAGAAGTGATCGAGCTTAACGATTCGGATTCAGAGGGTGGTGTCCCTGGAAATATTTATTTAGGAAAGCACACCCCCAGGTCGGCGCACTTGCAGCCTCCGTTTGATCCGATCTCTCGCTCCGTGGCCAACAATAATACTTCCCCCACCTCCACTGCTGCCGTTGCGGGCTCGCCGAAACCCGGGCATCGCGCTTCGGCTTCGCCGTCGATTGCTTCTCTGATTAATGCCGATCCGCCAGCCAAGAAACCTCGAACGTCCGGTGTCCAGCCTACCTCTAATTTCGTCGAAGAATCGAACGGTAACAATAGCAGTACCAGCAACAGCAGTAGTTACAAGAGACCCAGGAAGGAGCCGGCCGAAGGCTCTCCTATGCTGAAAGCTGCCACTGCTATCGCGAACAACAACAACAACAACAACAACAGCACTTCTACCGCCAACAGTTCAAAGGCTCCCTCTCCGAAGCCAGGTCGTCAGGCGGGCTCGTCGGGCGGACTTCTCGGAAGCGTTCTGCCAGGCATGGGTGGAGGGAACCAAGAGGACGACTTTCGCCCACCAAACATCTACATCAATTTCCCACTCGATGGAGAAACGAACAGGTACATTGACTTTGCCAAGTTGACGGAAGAGAAGTACGGATGGGCGGCGCTGAATCCGAGGCTTGCCAAAGCGAAGATGAATATGGACAGCGGCGACGAAATGCTGGTGGATGGATCCGAGTCTGAATCAAATGTGGAGATGGGAGGAGTAGGAGAAGCCAGCGAGAGCTCCAAGCAGCGCAAGAAACGGAGATACCAGGACATTTATGACAAGGAGGATCCCTTCATCGACGACTCAGAAATGATGTGGGAAGAGCAGGCTGCTTCTTCGAAGGATGGCTTTTTCGTATATAGTGGTCCATTGGTTCCCCAGGGAGAGAAGCCTTTGATTGAGAGGTATGTTATGCTGCGCTGCAGAGTCCCCCGTATGCTCTTTTTTTTCTCTTTCTTTTTATTTATTTTTTATAATGCTACCAGTTGCTAACTTGGCTTTAGAGCCGACGGTACCGTTAAGAGGGGTAGGGGCCGCGGTCGTGGTCGTGGCGGCACTACCACAACTCGAGCTCCCACGACTACCACGCGTAAGCCGAGGATCACAAAGAAGGAAAAGCTGGAGAAGGAGAGGGAAGAGAGAGAGAGGCTCGCCCTGGCTGCCTCACAGTCGAAAGAGGCACATCCCCACTAGGGGGCGTGCTCCTGTCGCCCTGTTGCTCGCTGAGGCTTCCTAAACAATTGGCCGACTGTGCTTCGTAGGAGTTGTTAATATACCGCATGTACTTTTAGAACTTCTCTTCCTTTTCTTTCTCGTTTATTTTCTTGTTCGAATGGCGTTCTGAGATCACTTGGATGTGTTGGTCAGGTTCTTTTTTACATTGTGTCACTGTTGATCCTTTACTTTCCTACATAGGGATCACGTGTGTGTGTTTTGTTGGCTCTTGCTGGGTTCTTATCTACACGGCAACCAGCTAGAAAGTATGGGGAACATACTTTTATTCGTGATATTCGTTTTTTTTTCTTGCTTGGCTGGTGTTCGTTCCTTCACCTGACCCGAAGGTATCCGAATTGGGTCTTTGAGGCTTCCCGGCTTATTCATCCATGCCTGGGTCTTGGCGCCCAACCAGTATCTAAATGGCTGTCCTCCTCCTAAACCCGCTGAACTAAGCGCGACATCACCCTCTCCTGTTTTCCCCAACCGAATACTGTAACTTCGACACGACACCACCTTTGTTTCTTCCCTTCTCTTTCGTAATACTTCTGTTCCTGTGTTCGACTCTTTCTCCCGCCGTAAAAACCACACTGAAAGCAAAAATACCTATGAGCCACCGCTACGAGAGGGTGAGTGACATCGGGGAGCTGGGTCGGAGCTCCTGCGGAGCCGAGAAGCTGACGCACGCATTTATCTACAGATCAGCCATGCCGACGACGAGGATCTCGACGTCCACGGAGTGATAGCGTCCTCGAATGCGAACGCTCCCGTCTCACCATCATCTCCACCATCGATCGCGAGCTCTCCACCAGCCTACTCCCTCCCCGTTTCGCCGGCGCCGAATCCGGACCTGGCCGACTCGTTCGACTCCCCAAGCGACGACGAGGATGACCACGACATGAGGAACCACAACCGCTCGTCGAACAACGTGAATTTCCAGGAGTCGCAGCCGCTTGTGGCGCCGTCCGCTGCGGCGAACGTCGAGAGGCCGGTCTACAATGTTGTCGCGCCTTCCGGGAGGAGGGTCGGTGGCGGGCAGACCGATGGTGTCTTTGCGAACTTGAGCGCGAAGCCGACTGTTGGCGAGAAACTGGAGGAACACCCGCCGGTACCAAGCACCCCTCCAAGGCTGTGTGTGTGTGAGAGAGAGAGCTGCGACTGACGATGGTATTAGACGTACGAGCAAGCTGCGGCTGATGCCACACCTCCTTACTGGGAAACGACGATCCTCACCCCTGGAATGGCGATCGACGAGGTGTTTATTGATGGCCTGCCGGTCGGCTCGGTTTTCGCGTTCGTCTGGAATTGTTTGAGTAAGACAGAGAAATCCGTGTTCCTGCGGATGATGGCAGGAGAAGAAAAATATAACTAATTCGGGAAATTGTAGTCTCCATGTCATTCCAGCTCGCCGGTTTCCTTCTCACCTACCTCCTTCACACGACGCACGCAGCCAAGAACGGATCCCGTGCTGGTCTGGGCATAACGTTAGTTCAGTTTGGCTTCATAACGCGCGGACGTACGAACGATGGCGAGGCGACTGGCGGCTCGCCGCCGCCCGAAACCGCCCCCGGAGATCCGAACGCCTACAACTTCCAGGGATCACCGGACTCGACGACGGACCCTGCCGGAGCGGATACCAGCTTGGGACGGAATGAGTGGCTGAGTTATGTCCTGATGGTGGTTGGGTGGTTCATCCTGATCCGTGCGGTTGGCGACTTCTTAAGGGCGCGTCGCATGGAGCAGTTGGTACTCGCGAGCCCCGACCGTGGGCTCGGTGTTGCGGTTGTCGCGGAGAACGAGCAGCCGGGGAGCGCCGTATAAACGCATGGTCGTATGCCTGATTTTCCTTCCGATTCTTTTCTCTCTCTCTCGCATGGGCTTTTTTCTTTCTTTCTTTGTTTGGTTTCTTTCGCTTTTGGATTTGGATTATTGGCCTGGTGTTTATTCCCTCGTTATGTGAATTCTTTTCATCGCGCGCCCATCTTACAACATAGCTCGCTGAGAGTGGCACAGGGGGCGTTGTTGTATATTGAGGTATCTAATCTTTTTGGGCTGGCTCCGAGTGAGGCCGAACGTGCGCTGCTGCTCCATACATACATAACGTGTGTGCTGCTATTGTAGGACTCGGCCATCACATGCACCCCATATACGCCCGTACATAGATAGAACGCACTTCTGCATTTGCATGACGTCTGTCATGTATGCCAAGTACGGTACATACATATTGACAGCTTCCCCACATGCATCACCTCACCATCCTCCATACTGCAATCCAGTTTTCATCGTCAAACAGAGCACACACCTACCGTCAATCGAAAACAAAAAAAAAAAAAAGAACACTGCCAATCCCAATCCAACAACAAAACCAAAAAAAAAAAAAAAATGTCCTGGCGCTGCACTGGCCACACGAACACGGAGCTCATAACCAACCTGTACACTAACGGCCTCCTGAAGTCTCGCACGCTGATGGCGGCGATGCTCGCCACCGACCGCGCGCACTTTTGTCCGAACAGTCCGTACGCGGACGCGCCGCAGCGGATCGGCTACGACGCCACCATCTCGGCGCCGCACATGCACGCGTACGCGCTGCAGTCGCTGCTGCCGCACATCACGGGCAGGAGGAGCGAGGACGACGGGGCGGCGGAGGAGGAGCCGAAGGCCGGCGTGCGGGTTCTCGACGTCGGCTGCGGCAGCGGATATCTCCTGGGTGTGATCGGACGACTCCTGGTTAGTTAGCGCGCTCCCCCCCCTCCTCCTTCTCCTCCTCCTTCTCCTCCTCTCCATAGAGGGCCAACTAAAACGGAAGTCCACGGCGGTGGGGGTGGGAGCGGTGAACAGCCCACGGACGGCAAAGTCGTCGGCGTCGAGCATATCCCGCAGCTGACGGGCCTGACGGTGACGAACCTGCGGCGCTCGCTGGAGACGGCCGCGATGCTCGACTCCGGCCGCATCGTGGCCGTGACCGCCGACGGCCGCAACGGCTTCGAGCCCGACGCCCCCTACGACGCCATCCACGTCGGCGCCGCCGCCGACAGCTGGCGCGTCGTCGACCGCCTCGTCGCCCAGCTCAAGAACGGCGGCAGACTCTTCGTCCCCGTCCACGATACCGACGCCGACGCCGACGCCGACGCCGACGCCGCGCAGTGGGTCTGGGTGGTCGACAAGGACGACAACGGTCGCGTCTCCCGCAGGAAGAGCCACGGCGTCATGTATGTCCCCCTCACCGATCGCAAAGAGTTTGTCTAAGTCCGGTCCTGTCGCCGGGCCGGTGCGGGAACCGGGGTGGGGGGGTTTCTTCGGATGGAGTCTTGGAGTATCATATGTTGGATTTTTTTTTTTTTTTTTTTTTTGATATTTTGAGGGACGAGCTGGTCGTGTCGAGTGAGTGAGTGAGTGAGGGCTAAATGTTTTTGTTGGTATCTGCTCCATGTAACTGCTGCTGCTGCTACTAAAATCGTTGCTACATACTTAAAAAGTATGTACATACCATATCTGTGTACGACCGCGCCGTGTGATGTCCGCTCCCAGAATCGCTAGGTATGTAGATGCCCTTCAGTAGCTCTCATATGCGAGGGCCGAAAGGGGGGTTGCACGGGATCTATGTGGCCATTGGACGCTCTACGGTACTGTATGGCATCATTCGCACGTTCCAGGACTACCTCCCGTCTGCCTCTCTTGTCCAGTTGCTCCGGAAACAATGAAACCGGAAATCTCCCACCCTTCTATTATCACCGCACAATGTAAGGAATCAAGCATGGAAGATGTATATACTATACAGCTGAAAGACAGAGAAATAAGGGAGGATATCAAGCATATGCAACATCACAACGAAACGCTAATACACCAATACAATCGAAACGGCACCATCTTTCTTTCCTCTAGATCAAAGCTGTCTCCAACCACCCCAACCGCACCCATACACCAAAGAGAGAAAGTACAAAAGATATAGGAACTCCCACAACAAAAAGAACGCTGGAAAAAAAACAAGGTAGCAAAACTCGCGCAACATTTGTAAAAAAATTACAAAGACGATGTAGTCGTACATGTCCTCATTTCGTGACCGTCGTTCAGTCTATTCAGACATGGTTCGTCTCTTCGTTATCGGAAAGTGAATTCGGCTTGGAACCATCATCGCACTCCTTGTGGCCGACAAATGTGTCTTCTCCCGGCTCGCCGGCCCACACGCTTCCATCGCCCTCGAGTTCGTCGAGGACCAGGTCCGTGAGATCCGTGTCACCTCTGACGGCTGGGCGTGAGCACGCATCTTCCTCCGCGTCTTTATGGGCATCGGCCTGGAGAGCTTGTTCGGCAGCAGCAGCGGCGGTGGCGGCGTGGCCATTCAAGGCACCAATATCGACATCGGGCTCTCCAGCTCCATCGGTCGAGGCGGCCCGTGGGTCACCTTTCGTCTCGACGACCGTCTCTTGATCAGCGTCTTCCTCGTTGATGAAGCTCTCGAGGTACGCTTCTCTGGCGGCGATTCCCAGAGCCAACGACACTCCGCGAGCCACCGAATTCCCGATGACGTGGAGCTTATTAGCGGGTGCACCGATAAGCACATCTTCGTCTGGGTAACCCTGCGCGATCCTGGCTTCCTGGATCGTTAAGAGGCGGTTCTGGTCGGGATGCATCCACCGACCGGTCCGAGAGCACTGTGGGGTAGGAGTCGTGGTGATCGTGCGGCAGAGACCGTTCCGGTGGACTCTGCTGTAGGTCCTGCTGTTGTCATTTCCCTTCTCACCGGCCAGGTTGAATGTATGGAGGACTGGGTGGAGACGACCAGTGTTGATAGCTGTCCGCCATGTGTTATGCTTCATGAACCGTGGGACATGAGCCATAAGGTGCCTGATAGTCGTATCATTGGCCCCGGCAGAGATGTGGTCCGGATATCGAATGGACAGGCCGACATGTCCGTTCCCGATATTTGGGAGGCGCCCCCAGCAAGACTCTGTGTCTGGGAATGGGAACGGCGTCGGAATCCCGATCTCCCGACAGGCGAACCGCAACCCATTCGGGGCCTCGTAGAGTGCTTGGGACTTGGGCACCAGACCGTGCTGGTGACTGCGCGGCGGACGGTCGAGGCGCTTGTACCCAGCTTTCGAGATCGCAAGGATCAAGCGGGTCCTGCTCTGGCAGTTCCCGTGTGACCACGCATCACAAAAGAAGGATTGCACCTGGTATCCCATACCGACTATGGCACAGAGCATCTCGGTGTACGTATTCTCTTCTTTCCCGCCCCGGATACGAGAAGTCGCGATACCGTTCACGTTTTCAAGGAGGGCATACGTGGGTCTGTATAAATCAATAGCTGTGGCGAGAGAACACACGAGACTCTGCTTCCGACGGGCACCAACGCTGTTGCGACTGTTATTTGCGAGCGAGAACCCCTGACAGGGGGACCCAGCGCTGATAAAGTCGACTTGATCCTTCGCCGGGATACCCTTCTCTTCCGAGTATCGCCCGCAGATCGCATCTTCGAGGTAGTTGTTGATACTGCCAAGATAAAGCTTGGTAGCATCCAGGTCGTTCAAGTTGGCTCTGTACGAATGAAGAGGATACTTGTCGAAATCAACAGCCCACTTCATTTGGACAGCACCTCCTTCTTCAAGCCCTCGGCCGAAATTACCGCCTCCGCAGAAGAGGTCCATACCCCTCAAAGCGGGTTTGTTCTTCGGGAGGTCATCTGTGAGACGCCACCCTTCCCGTAACTCCTCAGGACCAAGCTGGGGCAGAGGGGCGATATCACCCTCCGAGCCTAGGGCACCGGATAGGTAGAAGAGATCACCGATTCCACCACGATCGTATGGTGTCTCCGGCCTGGCACCACCCCTGACGACAGTGATATAGCATCTACGGGCGATGATGTCAATGGTACCACAGTCCAGAACAATCGCTTCCTGAGTCCATAGCAGCTCGTTTGGCTGCGCAGCCCGAGTCACACTTACCGCGCGGACCAACTTTCTGAGTGTGAAAGACATGTCCAAGTCGTCGACAGCCAAGACCACTGCAGGTTCGAGCAACTTGGCGCCCTCCTCTTGGGGAAAGTATAAAACCGTTGACCCAATTGGAAACAGCTTTTTGAGCTTGTGGTAGAGACCGGGGAGTTCGCTATCGTCATCTTCAGGGTCCGTACATTGGCATTTGCCTAGTTCAAGATCTTTGTCTGGCATGGTAACGAAGCTGTTGTCGGTGCTTAGCAGCTTTTGGCGGATGAAGAATTCGGCCGACGCCATTTCATCGGTACTCTTAGGGTTGAAAACCACAGGGACTTTCCGGATGATGGCATCCAGGTATAGTGGCGAGGATTCTTCATCGCAGTTGCAATGGTCCGAGAAGAAGAGCTAGATACGAAGTTAGGTCGATGTAAATAAAGCGCAGAAAGAAAACATGCCTCATTTTTATACGGGTATCGACCATGCCCAAGTATAGTATCCTTAGGTCGGTAGATCCAAACGATCCACAGTCTCTCGCCTATGATCTTGGTAACATAGCCATACCACGCCTCCTCTTCTTCCTCTTCGTCATCCACCACCACCACACCCTTCTTGCCTCTTCTCCTCTTCGCCCTCTCCTTTGACCATACGCCCTTCTCTTCGGTCATGATCTGCACCACGTCTCCCAAGTGCGGAACGTAAGGACCTTTCCCCTTCTCTTTTTTGTGCATAACAACACCGATGAACTCCTTGGACGCCCCCGGGGGTGCAACTTTCTTGAGATGAGGTCCATACATTTCCTTAAAGACCTCGTACACGTATGGGGTCACGACAGTCAGGTCCTCATCCTTACCACTTGCGTAAGCGGGCGGGATTGCACTGAACGACTTGATCTCTTTCCAGAGGGTGAGATCCTCGAAGTGTTGGTAGGACTCGAAATGCTGGTAGGGCTCGACAGCAAAGGCTTGGTTCCAGAGCCAGTCTTTGTGGGTTGCTATGTCATTGCGAAAGTCCCGGCGACTCCCCACTTCCTTCCACCAATCGAAGAAGAAGGGACCTACCTCGTCCTTGTCGCTCCGGGCATGGAGCTGTTGCTCCAACCACCCGCCGAAATCCTTAAAGTCGAGAAGCGTGACGTCGGACAACTTTCTCGACTCCAGATAGGCAAAGAAATGAAGGCCGAGTTGCGCCAGCCACCGGAAGGGCTCATAGTATGGTCTGTACTCCTTCACCGGAGCTCCCAACTTATACCACACATTCTTGAACCTCGGGTCACCATTCCCGTCATTCGAGCAAAACGAAGACTGAACGTGTACAGTACATGGCTTGAAGGGGTCGTCGTAGCTAACGGAGACCACGTCGACCTTCATCCGTTCGAAATAGTGGCGTACCCCATCTTCGCCAACAAGGAAGCCATCGGCGAAGAGGTAGTCGATGTTCGGTACGACATGCATAGCCGAAAGTCTGATAAACTCCCAAGGGTACTTGAAGGGATATGGATCCTTTGCGTTATCACTCGGTTTGATTTGGCCCCGACCCGTGTAGAAGCAGAAGTCCTCGAGCCCGTACTCGTAGTACTCGACGTTGCCGTCGCCGCCGCCACCATCCTCGTCGCCGTCGTGTTCCTGTTCAAGGTTAGCACACGATATCCGCGGCAACCCCACCTCACGGCGTAAAGACTTACCCGAAGAATCGCTAAGATTAGCTGCTCCGGTTGTTTCTGCGCCGGCCTCTCGCCAAAGATAGATTTCGGGTTCACGATACCCGGCGGACAGACTCTATCAAAGGCTCTCAATTCCCCATGGAACTCGGTCTCCATATCTACATCGTCCTCAAACGTGGTCGGCGCCGGCTTCTCCGTCTCCTCGGCCTCGGAGGTAGCCTCCTCCCCCTCCCCCTCCTCTTCTTCTTCTTCTTCTTTCACAAGCTCACGTAATTTGCGTTTTCTGGACGTCACCGTGGGAGTGTCCGAATCGCCGTCGTAGTCGTCGATGGCCACCGGCTCCGAGCTATTTCTAGCCGTGTCCGATGCCTTCGTAGTGTACCCACTATCGACAGGTGAGCCTGAGTTTATTGAAAGAGCGTTGGCGGCGGCGGCGGTGGCTGGTAGTGAGACTTCCTCCTGGTCCATGTTCTCTCGAAACCAACTAAGTGGGGTCGTAATAGGGCAGCGGGGAGGGAGGGAGGAAAGAGGTGGGGGACGTAGAGGAAAGGGGGGAAGAAGTGGAAGAGGATGGGGAGGAAGTGGATGGGGAGGAAGAGGAGCGGGAGCTTTGAGAAGGTGAAATCAAGGCAGGAGGGCTGGGTTCGGATCATCTTTTAGGATTCCACTGCATGGTCAGGCACGACAACGCGCCAATGTGACGCGAACCTAACACTGTGGGACAAAACAAAATCCTTATGCACGTAGGGGTTTATTTAGAGTAGACTAGTGCAGTTACACTTGACGCAAGATGCCGCCATCTGGCCCAACCATGTCCGTGGCCACGCGAAGCTCAGGCCCGTGAGCTCTCGCCGGTCACGGATCTCTCCGATTTCCGAGGACCGGTATGTAGATAACATAGGTTTTTTTTTGTTTTTTGTTTTTTTTTTCTTCTTTGCTCTCGCATCCGGAGTCCGACATCACCAATTGTCGAATCGTCGGGCGTGGGCATCGTGTATGCATACACATCTCCAGGTGCGAGGGATGGGGCGTCCAGTTCTGCACAAAGATGACGGGACTTGCAGTGCGCAGTACGGGCGTACATACGGATATCCGTCTCTGTAGAGTGCAATATCTACATATCCAGACAGATACGACGGAATCCATCCATCCACCCGTCGGATGCAGGAGGCCGGACGAGGAATGAACGCGCTTGGCTAGCCCGTCCGACGAGTCGTGTCGAGCCGTACATAGACTAGCCGGCGCCGTGACTAAACACAGGCTCACCACCTGTGCACTTGCAGAGAACTCGCAGATACATATCTATCTACTCCAACCGCTGGGGGCCAGGCCCCTGCTTCGTCCGGATACACGGGACGCCTTCGTGTGTAGCGGCGTTGATGTGCCTGTAACTACCCGTGAGTCGCCAGCTCGGATGGATGGAAGACGGCGGCGGCGGCAGCGGCAGGAAACATGCTTGCGAACGCAGCCCAGAGTGACCAATAGCGCAACAGCAACATTCCGGAAGGCGCTGGTCGTCCGAGGAATCTCATGTGCTGCATACCTCGCCTGCTCTACATGTAAGGAGCATTAAATTTCTCTCCGGAGTCCGGACTCCAGAAGTCCCAGCCATTCCGAATTTCTTAATTCTTTGAAACTGTATTCAATAAGCGGCTGGCGAGTCGCCATACATACAAGCAGAACATGCTACGCATTGTCCAGGACCCAAGAGCACGTGCTCTGGTCGTACTCGACCGTCACCACCCCCCCCGGAGCGGGAGGGCGCATACCACATACCCACCCGCCAAACCACGAGCAACTGGGCCTAGAACAAAGGGCTCCGAATTACATGCAAGTCCACAGCCGTCAAAAAGCTCTTCGTAGCCAGAATCTCTTCGCCTCGAGCAACTCCCTTGCGATAAGCGCGTGCTGCATGTATGGTTTATGTACAGGAAACCCGCCGCATGCCATCACTCACCACCCATCACCCAATCACCCATCACCCCCACAGATATGCACACTGCCAGTGCCACCGTGCCAGTGTTTAGTTTAGTTGCAAGTCTTGGGCCGCCGGCAGACTGTTTGGGGCCGCGGCGGACGGTGAACGGGAAAAGGGCTGTACATAGTATCGCCATGATCCAATAGAGCAAAACGAAGAGTAGCATGACAATGTCTGAGCTGCTCGGCTCTCCTCGGAGCCGTTCGCAGAGCGCCCGCCCGCCATGCCGTGCAGCCGTATGATACTGCCCCCCGTTAGTCGATACCGACCGGCGACGGATCCGCCTCCTCCCCCGTCCCCTCTGCCCCTCTGTCCCTCTTCCTACTCCCACGCCCACACCCATACCCAAGTCCACGTCCTGCGCAGAACAAAGCCTGCGGACCCGCGTACATACATACCACGCCACGCATTCTCTTTGCCCAATTGTCCTCCGGTCAGCTAGTGACCGACCCAACAAAGCAGACAGCTGGGGTTACAGCGTATTCCCATAGCCATGTATGTAGAGCACTGGCTGTCCTGGGCGCTTGTGCTGGTCGCCGCCTGTCTTGCTGGGGGGGGGGGGGGGGGGGGGGGGGGGGGGGGGGGGGGGGGGGGGGGGGGCGGGGGGGGGGGGGGGGGGGCGGGGGGGGGGGGGGGGGGGGGGGGGGGGGGGGGGGGGTCGGGGGGGGC
>Ga0307508_10003611_pt1 | contig 15539 bp, 8 predicted proteins | sample 9_EM_MG_FD_203089 | JGI IMG/M metagenome (GOLD analysis project Ga0307508, IMG submission 203089) | Populus trichocarpa ectomycorrhiza microbial communities from riparian zone in the Pacific Northwest, United States - 9_EM | ecosystem: Host-associated > Plants > Roots > Unclassified | place...
TTTCCGGGTAGAGGGGCATATCGGTAAAAACATCAACGCGGCGCTTAGCAATGTAAAATACATCCAGCAGCATTTCAATCTTCCTTTCGATACCATTGCACTGAGCGCGGACTATATAGGCGCGCTGGTAAAAGGAGAAGATCCCAAATGCTGCATCCAGGACCTGGAATCGGATTACCGGGTGCTGATAGCAGAATTTGTTTGCCGCCTGCACAATGCTTTTTGCTATATAAGCAAACTGGATTATACCCCACCCCGGCAGGTGGAGGCATCGGATTTATTTGCGGATGCAACCGTTGTATCCGGCAAAAAAGCCAGTGCCAAGAAGGCGGCGGCCACCGAAACGGCGGCAACGGCCTCCCTGCTCAGCGCCCGCATTGATGTGGTGGCCATTGACCATCCGTTTATTTCGACGCTGGTGAATGAATTTCAGGCCACCGGCGTTTATAGAAAAGGCACCACGCTGTCGAGGCTTTGCGCCCCCGCCGCCAATACCCTTGGCGCTGTATACCTTGAAGGGATGGCGCGAAACAACGGCGTATTTGTGAACCCCGTTCCTCCCAGCGCCAATACCACGGCATTTGTATTATACCGTCACCTCTTTGAGTTTATCGATAGCGTAGAGAGTATGTTCCAGCTATTGATGACCTACGGACTGGCCGACATCAATACCAGCACCTTTAAACCGGCTTATGGCCGGTATGAGTCGGAACTGCATTTTATCAATGGTACGCTACCGGGGCTGTTAAAAAACCTCGAAGCCACGGGCAAGGTGGATCCATTTACCATCGATTACCTGCTGGATGTATTTGTAGACAATGTGCAGATGCTCCTGCATACCTGTAGTGTGGAACGGCTGGAAGCACTGAAAAGCGAATACCTGCGCCGGGTAGCACAATACCGGCTGGCAAAGAATTTTGGTTATTACTTTAAAAAGCATGGCGGCATCGAGCACAAGGCCGGCGTGCCCCGCGGCGGCACCTTTATACTGGTATACCATGAAAACCGGCGGGGGCGGCAGGTGGATGTCAATTCATTTTTTGTGAACCGCGAAATGAGCAGTCTCCTGCTCTCTAACTTCAAAGCGCTGCTGCAACCGGATGCAGACCCCGATACACTGGAATACCAGGCCAAGCTGCTGGCAGTGGCTACCCTGTACCGTGACCCTGAACTGTACCTGAAGTTCAAAGACCTGATGCAGCAGTACCTCGATGAGTGCAAGGACCTGCCGGATGATACCAGGAGAAAAATATCGGTCATTATCAGCCAGCCTCCTTCACGAACGGGCTTTGAGCTGGCGGACGGCATGGTGATAGCCGATTTTTATGTGCCTTATATCTGTTGCAGCGACTGCCCGCCGATAGCCTATATACTGACGGAAGAACCCTCTGTCAGCATTGCGAAAAATGAATTTTGCAGTGATGATAAGGCCGCCTATCCTGTGCAGGGATATCCCGACGGCGGGGTATTAAAAATAGATGGGACGGACCTGGCGAACGGCGGCAGTTTTGTGCCCTCCAAATCCGGCGCCGGAACGCATACGATTACGTATACGCTGAATGGCAAGACCGCTACAACCACCGTTACGGTTATCAAAGCATTTAAGGCGGAGATAAGCCACGAGTCGAACCGCGACCCTGCCAACCAGGGTATACTGGTGCTGTTTAAAATCAAACCAAATGTTACACTGAGGGCCGGCGCGTTGTATGAAGCTGATTATGGTGATGGCAGTAAATTGTCCACCACGGATGTCAACCAGGTATCAAGGCATCTGTATGCGAAGGCCAACGAGCGCGACCAGCCTTATGCCGTAACCATTATCATAACCGACGGACCGTGTAAGGCGACGGCTACCGACAAGGTGGACCTGTTTGTTCCGCCGATTAATTAAAAGGCATGTTGCATAAACATACTATACAAAAACAATGCATTGACATCCACTTTGACAACTTTTCGGCCGGTATTGCGCTGCAAAATGACACCACCAGCTTGTTTTATGAGCAATTACTGCCCGGTATGGAAAAGTTGTTTGATGAGCTGGTGGGAGAAAACCAGGTAGTTACCATCGATAGCCTGGAAATCGATTGCGGTGTATTGACAGGCAATCACTGGCAGGAAGCGCTGGTGCAGGAGGCGCTTCGCCGGTTGCGGCATGAGCTGGGCATGATGGGTAAAAAATCTATAAGGACGGCCGACGATGCGGCAATGCAGGCAGCAGACGACCTGCTGTTCTTTTTGGAAAACGGGCGTCTGCCCTGGAACAGCCGTATTCAATCGATGGCGGAACTGGAACAGGTAACACCTGCCGGCAGCGTTGCTGCCGCATTAAAAACCATCCTGCAAAGCCGGACACAGGCTATTGTACGGCTGGTAAATGAATTCTCCGCAACATTTGTCGATAAAATAATAACCTTACTCGTGGAAGACGGGGAACAGGATAATGAAATGAGGATGCATTTGCCGCTTTCCGGAATGCCGGCTCCTTCCCGTAAAGAAGCGCAGCGGCAATTATTAAAAAAATGTTTAAATACCGGGATGGATGCAAATGAGGTGCAAAAAAAGGAAACACCCGCCAGGAAAAAAGACACCGCAGCGGCTGCCGACGGCCTCTATGTAAATAATGCAGGCCTGTTGTTGCTCCACCCTTTTATGCCGGAAATGTTCAGGCGGCTGGAACTGTTGAATGACGGGCAATGGCGTGACGAGGCTTCGCAGCATACCGCGGTACGGGTATTGGAATGGCTCGCCACAGGGAAAGAGACAGCGCCCGAATTCAATCTTACCCTGAATAAAATCATTTGTGGCATGGCGTCCGATGCGGTGCTCCTTGTAAACGATCAATGGAATCCTGTCATTGAAACCGAATGCAATGATTTGCTCGATTCGGTTATCCGGTACTGGACGGCGCTGAAAAATACCGGCCGGGAAGCGCTGCGGGAAACCTTCTTACAGCGTTTGGGGAAGCTAACCCCAACTGACCATGGCTGGCTGCTGCAGGTGGAGCAAAAAGCGGTGGATGTTTTATTAAACCGGCTTCCCTGGGGAATAGGTGTCATTAAGCTGCCCTGGATGGACAAAAAAATATTTGTGGAATGGATGGGATAATCATTGGCATTAAAGCATAATAATATGCCTGAGCATGCAACAACGGTGAGATCGCGCAGCACGTCTTTTTTGCACACGGCTAAAAAGGCGGCGCCTCTTTTTTTTCCGCCTGTAACAGTGCAGCCAAAGCTTACGGTAAGCGCGGCCGATGACCCTTATGAGCGCGAAGCGGATGCAACGGCCGACAAGGTGATGCGCATGACCAACGAAAGCATTGCGCATGCCGGCCCGGTGCCTGCGGTTATTCAACGCAAATGTGCGGCCTGTGAGAAAGAAGAAGAAGGTGCGCTGCAGTTAAAACCGGTACCGGGGATTTCCATTCAGCGACAATGCGACGCCTGCGAGCACGAAGAGCATGATATACAAAGGAAGGAGACGGCCGCAAGCGCACCGGTAAGGGTTTCGTCGGCTGTACATCAAACGCTTCAGTCGGCCGGTCATCCATTGGATACCGGCACACGCAGCTTTATGGAAACGAGGTTTGGGTATGATTTCAGCCGGGTGCAGGTACATACCAATTCCCTGGCGGGGCAGTCGGCTACAGATATACATGCAAGGGCGTATACACACGACAAGCACATTGTGTTTGCCGACGGGCAATACCAGCCCCATACACAGGCGGGCAAACAATTGCTGGCGCATGAGCTGGCGCATGTGGTGCAGCAGGGCGCTGCCTCGCCCGGAAAAATACAACGAACGATGGGTGACGGGCATGACCTGCAGTCACCTGAGCTGGCCGGCGACCAGCGGCTTGAAAACTGTTTTGACGGTGACGCCAATAGCTATGTGCGCTATGGTTCTACGGGCGATGCGGTCAGCCGTGTACAAAGCGCGTTGCAGGAGCTGGGCTATTCATTTGACCAGTATGGCATTGATGGGATATTTGGACAGGAAACCTACAATGCAGTGGTGGAATACCAGGCCGATACGGAGCTGGACACGGACGGTATTGTTGGGCCGCTGACAATAGGTGCGCTCGATACAGATCTTACCGGTGATTGTGTTTGCCCGGTAGACCCGGATATCGATGTACAGGCAAAGCTGGCAGTACCGTCCCTGCAGCGAAAGGATGGCAAGGGTAACGGCAAACAGCGGCCCGCAAGGAAATGTGTTAAAGATTGCAAAAAGGATCCTACACCACCGGCAAAGCCTTCGAAACCACCGGCAAAGCCTTCGAAGCCACCCGCGAAGCCACCGGCGAAACCACCGCCCAAGCCCGCGGCTGCCTGCAAAAACCAGGACCAGGTAGATGCCCTTATTAAATCAAACCCGCGGAAATATCCTGCTACCGTTGTCATGGAGCCGCATGTCATTGTAAAAGGAGATACGCTGGATAAACTGGCAGAAAGAACAGCCCGGAACAATACGGTTTTTGTCATTGGGCATTATAAAACCGAAATAAAGAAACTGAACAGGACATTAAAAAGCGACAGGGTTGGCAACTGCGTCCTGCTGCTCAGGAAATGGAAAGATCCTGATATTGGTGCGCTTTCGGCCAAAGCCCCTAAAGAAAAAGCCCTGCCCGGTGACGTAAAAAGAGCCATTGCAGTGGTATATGCGGAGCAAACAGCTACTACTTCGCACGCAAAAAAACAACAGCGTTACATTTGGTTTTCCATACGCTTGCGGCTGACATTGGGCCAACATGGCCCAACCCTTGACGACGTGCTGGACAAAGGCGGCTATTTTGGCAAGGGTACCCAACTTTATAAAGACGCCCTGAAAGATCTTAACCTGACAAAAACGCATACGGAGCCCGTAATACCCGGCGTAATCAACGCACAGGATGCGGTATTGAACAACTGGAGAAGAAGCGTACCCAATGATGCAGGCTCTTTTTATTTCCATTGGCGGCCAGGCTCTACACCCGAAGGTTGTTACGGTCGTCCCGCCAAGTCAAAGGCCGACGCCACGGAGAAAAAATGCGCCTTTCGATTTGCGAAAAAAAATGGGTTTGCCAATGTAGATCCTGATGAGGGCTGGAAAACGAAACTACCCGGGGATACCGCTGCGCCAAAAGATCGGATCGGTTCTATGTATATATACCCGTTTAAATAACCTAAAGGTTATATTGATATATGGAAAAGGCATCACCTGTACTAAGCCCTCACCTGCACCGGAAAACGGCCGCCACTGCTGTGCAGCAGGCCCCGGTCCCTTTTTTCCAGCCTAAGCTTACAGTTAACCAACCTAATGATGTATACGAGCAGGAGGCCGACGCCATGGCCGATAAAGTAATGCGCATGACAAACCATGAAGCAGTGCATACTAACCCGGCGCCCTTGGTTGTCCAGAAGAAATGCGCGGCCTGTGAAGCAGAAGAAGAAGTGCATCGTAAGGAGGATGAAGAGGACGGTGCTATCCAATTAAAACCCATTGCCCCGATACAACGAAAATGCGCGGCCTGCGAACAGAAGGAACAGGTGCATCGCCACGCCAGCGGCATGGGCGTACCGGCGGTTACGCCCGCCGTACAGCAAACATTGCAATCGGCCGGCCAGTCAATGGACAACGGCACCCGTTCTTTTATGGAGCAACGGTTTGGTTATGATTTCGGGCAGGTACAGATACACAACGATTCGCTGGCGCATCGGTCATCGGCCGATATCAGCGCCCATGCTTATACACATGGATCGCATATCGTGTTTGGCGCAGGGCAATACCAGCCGCATACCTCCTCCGGCAGGCAATTGCTGGCGCATGAGCTGACGCACGTGGTGCAGCAAAACCATTCTTCCATCAAACGAAAGGAAGGGCTGGTACAAAGAGAGCCGGCTGACAAACCCATGACCCGCGATGCCGAAATAAGGCAATCGATGACCAGCCCGGGGCAATATGATTTTTCCCCGTTCACGATGACGGTGAGCGTTTATAATTTCGGCATCAATAAACACCAGTTAAAGAAGGAGCACAAAAAAATACTGGATGAGGTAGCCATTCTCGTCAAGATGATGCCACCGGACAAATGGGATATCCTGGTAACCGGTGAGGCAGACAGCACCGGTGAGCCGGAGCTTAATAACCCGCTTTCTGAAAACAGGGCCAACGAGGTAAAAAAATATATTAAAAGAGCATCCGGTGTTTCGCTCCCGTCGCTGGGTGAAGGAGAAGACAATCCTGTTGCCACCAACGAGAATGTTTCCGGCAGGACGCGCAACCGGCGGGTGGATATCCATTTTGTTCCCAAATTCAAGCCCATCCCGCCGCCACCTCCGAAGCCTTGCGAGAAAGAGCCTTGCGAGAAGCCGAAAAAGCTTTGCGAAAAGTATCCTTATTTACCTATTCTATGTAAAAGCTCTGATTTTGATTGTACGGGCAGCATATTTGAAGCGATGATATGTATGCTCTTTACCTGCCTGATTGAACCCCTGGCCGCCATTTGCAAATGCCTGGAAACGCCGGCGCTGTGCTTTTGCCTTCAATTTCCTTCACTGTGTACGCCAAAATCCAAAAAGAAGCTGCGTGCCTGCCCCATAGAGGTGGATTTGCCCACCGGCCGCCTGCCCATATATGAGGAATGGGCATTTCTACAGCTGAAAGATGGGGTTAGAATGGGGATTAACTTTAAAGAAGACCCGGAGGAGGGCTGCGCATGTAAATGCGGCGAGTTCAAACAGAACGTCCGAGGCTTTACTGAAATAGAATATGAGGACGGAACGGTGAAACGGGATAAAAAAGCGCTGACACCCGGCATTTGGCTCGAGGAAAAAGTATTTCATGAAGACGGTGATCGTACGGCCAACTCGGAATATGGCCATCGAAGCCATCGTCCCAGGACAGACAATGGCAAAGGGCAGCCCGACGATCGTTTTTTACCCGACCAGGCATCCGGTTGCCGCTATAAAGGTAGCGACATGCCTGGGTTTACCAGTCCGTTTGCATCGTACCCTGAAGTCAGGCGAACAATATTCTTCGAATTTGAAGGCGGACCGGTAGATACCTGCACCGTGCCGGGCGTAAGAACCGAAATGCGATCCTATTGGCACAGGTGGGAGGTGAAAGGCGAAATCAGGAAACCGCCACCTCCCAAAGGACCCGGCGGCGGCACTCCCGGCGGCGGTACGGGCCCCCGTAAACGGGTACGTGTTACGGGGCGTAAAGCACCGGCAACATCCGGAACGCCTTCCGGGGCCTATTATGGCGGTGGCATCAGCCCAACGGCAAAGAAAGGGGATGTGTATACGCTAAGCATTGACTTTGATGTACCCGGCAGGGATGAGGTATTCACCTATGATGTGAAAGTAACGGTGATCGGGGCAGACGCGGATACGGTCACCATCAGGACGGAGAACGCATACGATGTGAATATTGCGCCACCCGGCACACCCGATGTTTTTCTTAAAACACATAAGACGATTACTTTGAAAAGAGATATACTGAAATAATCACCGGTCATTATTATCAACCATCCCTTTATGCGAAAGCGCTGCAAAAAATGTGATACCGCTGCTGTTCCCAAGCAAAACAGCCCGGCTTCGTTTTTTGCGCCGGCAACCATCCAACGTAAAATGCAGGTGGCGAAACCCGATGACAAGATCCCCAACCCATCGGGCAAGGGCGTTGTACAAACAAACGGCGATACGGTGATCAGCTACCTCAACGAAATTTGCAAAGACGCCCACCCTTCCATTGCTTCGGGCATCATCAGTGTAGACAATTCTTTTTGCAGCGGTACGGCTACCGGCGCCGATGGCAAGCCCCAATCAAAAATTCAGCAGAGCAAAACGCCTGCCGGCTGCTCCTGTATCTGTGACATGGTGAACTCGCCCCATACGTTTAAAATAGTGATCGATGATACCGTAGCACCCAATACCAGCGCCGATGACCGCACACTGGCCAGGACCACCGGAACCGGCGCCACCATTACGGTAGGCTCACCCAATGGAAAGACTGCAAATACATTGTCCCAATCGGGCAACGTACAAACCATACCTCCCTGGCTGGTGCTGGCGCATGAATTATGCGGGCACTCCTCTTTTATCAACAAGGGAAAATCACTGGATGATTATATTGGCAATGCGGTCACCGGCCGGGGCGATCATACCGCCACCGTTACTATTGAAAATAAAATACGGGCCGAACATGCCATCGAAGCCCGCGGCACGCACCGCGATCCCTGTTGCGGCGGCGACATCGATGGCCTTTTTATGGACACCACGGCAACCACCTGTAAAGATTTTTTAAAGACGGCCAAAGCGCAGAAAATGCTCAAGGACCGCAACACCGTACTGTTTGAATGTAAGAAATGGCGGGACGAATACAACCAGCTAAACGGCACCAGCTTTACGCTGGAAGATGCGGTACCCGAAAAAGCGGGTGAAACAAAGCCCGCCGAATACCGGTATGATATTTATTTCAACAAAGACATGCCCCAAAGCTGGTTCAATCCCGCTGCCAGTTTTGCGGTCAGCACGACAGAAGATGGAAAAGCCGCCTTTGGGGAGGCCTCCCGCATCATAGAGCTCCGCAAGGATATAAAAGCCATACAGGTAGAAGGCTATGCCTCTTCCGATAAACCGGCAGGCGACCCGGATTACAATACCAGGCTGGCGGAAAGAAGGGTAAACGTGGTTAAAAATGAATTGCTGAAAAAGGGCGCCGATGCGTCGCAGTTTATATCATTTCAACCCGCTATCCCGGGCAAGACCTGCACCGGCATCGGGCCCGGCGCTATTAATTGCAGCGATACGGAAAGCAATCCCAAAGCAGTAGATCCAAAAGACAGGAGAGTCGTTATCCGGTTCACCAAATTTTGATTCGTCATAAAATTCGTTCTTCCATGGAAACGCATTATCAAAATATTATCCGCTCACTGGACTTCCTGAAAGAAATAGCCAACAGGCGACTGCAATTGCATTTCAATAAGGAAAACACGCCGCCCTTTGCCTACCCTGAGCTGGCCATAGAGCAGGACGATTCACCGCTCAATCATTTTATTCTGCAGCACCAGCTCAACGTGGAAGAATACATCATACTCCTGCTGGCGCTGGCGCCACATATACAACCCAATTTTATGGATGCCATCGTGCAGGCGCACCTGCCCGCCGGCGGCGATTTTGCAGAGATGGGCGGCGCCCGCGGCAATAACCACCGCGGTATGCTGCCCACAGGCGAAACGGTCTTGTTTATATTGGGCGGCGGCGATCTGCTCAAGAGAATACAGGTATCGCATTATTTTTCTCCCGATCATTTTTTTGCCCGGGACAATATCCTTTCCCTGGAGCAAATGAAGGATGGAGAGCCGCGCATGAGCGGAAAAATCATCCTGCAGCCGGATTACATCGATTTGTTCCTGCTGGGCAAGGCGGCAAAACCGTCTTTTGGCCCTGAGTTCCCGGCAAAACATATTTCCACACAAATGGAATGGAGCGATTTGGTGCTAAACCCCAAAACCGCGCAACAGGTAGGTGATATCAAAACCTGGCTGGATCACAATGAATCGTTTATGAAGGAATGGGGCATGGATAAAAAAATCAAGCCCGGTTTCAGGGCCTTGTTTTACGGGCCGCCGGGCACGGGCAAAACACTGACGGCGACTTTGCTGGGCAAACAATTTAACAAAGACGTTTACCGCATCGATCTTTCGCAGGTGGTATCCAAATACATCGGTGAAACGGAAAAGAACCTGGAGAAAGTTTTTTACAAGGCGGAGAATAAAAGCTGGATATTATTCTTTGATGAAGCGGACGCCTTGTTTGGCAAGCGGTCTAACGTGCAGAATTCGAACGATAAATACGCCAACCAGGAAGTATCCTACCTGCTGCAAAGGGTGGAAGACTTTCCGGGGCTTATTATACTGGCGTCCAATTATAAAAACAATATCGACCAGGCGTTTGTGCGTCGTTTTAATACCATCATCCATTTCCCGATTCCCAATGCCGCCGAGCGGTATGCCATCTGGAAAACGACCCTTCCCGCCAAAGCCTCCCTGGCCGACGGGCTTGACCTCCAGGCCCTGGCCCATCAATACGAGCTGAGCGGTTCTGCCATTATCAGCGTTATTCACTATGCTTCCCTGCAGGCCATTGGCAGGGGCAGTGTTTGCCTTTCAAAGAAAGACGTCGTGGAAGGGATCAGGAGGGAATATGAAAAAGAAGAAAAGGTGTTTACGGGCTAAAGAGGACCCGATGCGGTTCCTTCTATAATTTCAAGGATTTTTTCATTTCGGATGATCATCATTCCCTGGCGGTCCTGCGTAATGCCCTCCTGTAATGTATAAGTATAACGGGGCGTCCTGCCATCCATGATAGTAGGCATATAAGTAAACCGAATATTGTCATGCGCTTTCAGCTCCTCTCCAACTTCAATGATATGGGTAGATACAATAAATAAACAGTTGGCATATCCGGCGAAAGCTTCTGTAACGGCCAGCGTACCATCATAAGCATCCTTTACGTTGGTGCCTTTAAACAGCTCGTCGAAAATTAATAACAGGTGTTTACCTGTACTCGTGGCTTCCGCCGCATTTTTCACCCGTACCACTTCTGCATAAAAATGACTGTAACCGAGCCCGATATTGTCGGCCACGTTAATAGAAGAAAAGATGCCTTCCCTCACCGAAAATGTCATGGATGCAGCGGCCACAGGGAACCCAATATGCGCTATATACATCCCGATTCCAACAGATTTCATCCAGGTTGACTTTCCGGCCATATTTGCACCGGTGAGAAAAATTACATTTTTCGACTCCTGCATCTCAATATGGTTTCCTATTGCATGCTCAATGCAGGGATGACGTAATTCCGTTGCCTGTAAAACATTTGCACTTGCAGGCAATGCCCTTGCATAGATAAACCCTTTGGTCCTGGCCACATTGCCTACCGCGATGTATACATCTGCTTCTGCAATAAATTTTAACACCTCCTGTATCTCAGCATGTAATTTATCCCTTAATAAATAATCATATGCTGCGAGCAGGCTTAAAGAGATGGATTTATAAATATCCGTATTGATCAATCGCACTACCCTGCTGTCCGATAAAGTTCTTTTTATACTTCCTGCTCTCGCCTTAAAAGGCCCACCCATTGAATCCAGCAATTCCACGAAGTCGAAGCATTTTTTCAATACGGTGATGGCCGCCTGCAACCCCTGAATTAATCTCCTGTAACGCTCATCCCTGATAATGCCCGACAGGCACCTCTTTAGAAAAATATCAATATATGAAAACAACCGGCCCTGGCCATTGCCTGAATCCACATATTCCTGCATAAGGGCCACCTGGTTCGGATCAAACGGGAAGGGCAATGCAGCCGTTTGAAAAAACCGGAATACCCCGGTTCGATCATTGATCTGCTGATGGTCAGTTAATGGGTTTGTAAACAAGTCATTCAATAATTGTTCGCCGGCCCTGGTCTTTACCTGGTTAAACAGGTAATATACTGATCCATGGCGGAACTTGCCCAGCAGGTTCAATTCTTCGATCGACTGCCTGTCTATAGTAAAACTCATAACAATAATTATATGTTAGTTCTTTTCTTTCCATTTTTCAACATCTCCAGGATACCTTCATTCCTGATGATAATCATACCATGGCGATCTTCGGTAATGCCTTCCTCCAAGGTATAGGTATAAGAAGGAAGATAGCCATTCATTCGCGTGGGCAGGTAATGAAACCCTATATTTTGTTTTTGCCTGAGGTCGTCTCCAGCTTCTACAATATGCGAGGATATGATAAACATACTCGTCTTTTTGCCCGCAAAGGCGCGTGTGATAGCTACCGTTCCATCCAGTGCGTCTCTCACATTGGTGCCCCTGAACAATTCATCAAATAATATAAACAGGGATTTTCCCAGGCTCAGTTCTGTCGCCATCTTTTTAACCCGAAGCACCTCTGCAAAGAAATGGCTCGCGCCTGTTCCCAGGTTATCAGGAAGATTAATGGTGGTATATATCCCGTCCATCACTGAAAACTCCATTGCCCCGGCGGCTACCGGAAAACCCATGTGCGCTATATATACAGCCGTACTGACAGCACGCAAAAAAGTGCTTTTGCCGGCCATATTAGCTCCGGTCAAAAACACTACATTCTTATTGCTGTTCATCATAAAATTATTGGATACGGGGGTTTTGATCCCGGGGTGATATACTCCTTCCAGTTTTAGCAGGGCGCTGCCTTTGGCCCGCGCCACCGGGAAAGTAAAATTTCGCTTATTGGCAATATTGGCTACAGAAACATATACATCCAGTGCATAAATAAATTGTAAAACAGATATTACCTTATCCCTTTCACGAACGCGCACCAACACATCAAAGGCCGTTACAGCGGCGTACGAAAGCCGGGCTTTTGGCTTTTCATTAAATACCGGGCCCAGCGACGGGCTATGCAACAGGGCTATCATAGCTATGCGCTCCTGATCCATTTCCTTTACGGCAACAATATTACCCTTTTTTAAAAAATCACGCACGAGATGAAAAAGCTCCACGATAGCCATGATACCGGCGCTTATATCCTTTTCACTTAATTTCTGGGCAACGTCGCCACCGGCGGCGCCGGTATAGGTTATATATTTTTCTACACTATCAAGCAGCGCCCCATCGAAGGGGAAAGCAGTTTGCAGGCCGGCAAAAGACGAGATAATACCGGTTCTTTTAACTATGGCCTCCTGGTCTGACAACGGATTTCGAAACATTTTTTCCAGCATCTGCTCACCACCTCTTGTACACATATTATTATATATATCGTAAATGCCTGGCTGATCGTGTTCGGCAAATAACCTTAGATCCCTTATTGTCTGATCATCCGTTTGTAAAAACATCTCCATTACTTTTCGACAATGCTGTCTGTGATCAATTATTTACGATTTCTCCTGATTAATATAATAGTGCCCAATAACAGAACGAGCCCCGGAATAACGAAAAGATAAACGACGTACAATATCTTTCCGCTCTTTTCGTCAATCAGGAGTAAACTGTCTGTTGGCAATGGCCTGTTGGTATACTTCGGGTATTCATTATATAAAGCCCAGCTATAGGCTGCAATGCCCAATGCCTCGCCTTTCCCCCTGAAGTCGCTCATAAAATCAGCATCTCCAAAAATGACGATCCGCTGTTCTTTGTTATTGATGGTGCGATACATTTTTATCCCGGCAACATACCGGCTTTTCCGCAGGTCGCCTTCCTGTGCTGAAAATACAGGTGCTGCCGAGTCCACTACCAAATGCCCGTTTTCTATCCAATACGAATCATTTCCTTCAATGGCCAGGATCGGTTCGATACTGAATCCATTGATTGCTTCATAACTGATGGCCACGGAACCGGGAAGTTTGACAGACAGTTTTTTGGAAGTATCCTTCTGGTAGCGATATAAAAAAGGCTCCCCGGCCAACCTGCCGCCGACATCGGTAACTGCCGCCTCCAGGATATCCGGCATTTCATGCGGATTAGGCATTACGATCGTTCCATTGTCCAGGCGAACGCCTATCGATTGTAAAATGGGGTTCAGCATTTCCTGTTTACCGGACTCACCGTAAAAAATAGCGTTGCCGCCGCTGTGTAAATAATTGCCAATCTTACCGGCTTCTTCCGGTAGCAGGGCAGATTTCGGATCGGCCACTACCAGGATGCTGGTAGTGGCAGGGATATTGCGTTCGCTCAGCCGTATCGTATCCACATCAGCTCCCACGTTCAACAACGCTGTCTGGCTCTTTTTAAATAATGTGGTATTTGAATATTCCCGCTCGCCATATTTATACGGGCTCCGTTCATAGTGTCCGCTGGTAAATAAAACCAGTGGCATCGTATCTCTTACCAATCGCCTGATTGCCGCCGATACATGCATTTCTTCAGGCCATGGCCATTGCTCGTCCTCGTAGATTCTCAAAAATGTTTTCTTTCCTTTATATTCCAGCTGCATCACCAGCTTCTTTCCTTCATCATCCAGGTCAATCAGTGAACGGATTTCGCGGGGTGTTTTAAATAACGCTATCGACAAGCCGTTTGCCGTAGCCAGGTCTTCGGCTACTTCATAGAACGACTTTTTGGGGTACTTTTCTTTGAATGAGAGACTATCAGTATCCCTGATATCGAAATAGTAGACGTATTTAAACCGGATATTGGGATGAAAGCGAACATAACGGCCCCAAAAGTTCCATACATATTTATTCCGGCTCTGCGGCAGGCCATGCATAAGTATGCCATCAAACAGGTTGGTATATAATGTAACCGTTAATGGCTCATCGCCCAGTTCGGAAATGACTTTCTGTGTAACCGGGTGAATGGTGTTCAACTGGTTCCGGGTAACGTCGAGATACCCGATATACCCCGGACGGGAAGAAAGGTACCCCAGCAGCAGCACCGCCAGGAAGACGCCTATATACCTGTAAAAGGATATGCGCCAGCTTCCGGACTCTTTTAAACTTCGCAGTTTAATCAGGCTGAAACTAAGGAACAGGGCAATGATCAGGATATAATAGATTACATCTTTAGTAGTAATGAGGCCTTGGGCCAGGCTGGTGGCCCGCCCGGATATGGATAAAAACCAGGTAAGATCCCTCACAAAATCGTATTGCTGCCAGAAACTGCCCATTATGTGTAATAAAAAGAAAACGATAAACGTGACCACGCCTGCAACGATCTGGTAATTGGTAAGGCTGGATATAAATAGTCCAATGGCCGCATAGGCACCGGTCAGCAAAAAGACACCGGCAATGGAAGAAAAAATGATTTTATAATCTGCGTTTGCAATGGAAAATACCCCGGCCACCGATAACAAACCAATGGCCAGCACAAAGGTGGAAGCATAGACCATGAACCCCAGGTATTTACCCAATACGATTTCGCGCGACCTGATGGGCGATGAATACAACAGTTTAATGGTGCCTGCATTTACCTCCCGGTTGATAATACCCATGGTCAGAAGCGGTACAAAAAGGTACAGGTATTTGAACACCTGTTCAGCAAGATTCTGGAACATCGCGTTTGTTAAGGAGATCTCCCAGCTTGCCCAGCTGGGTACTACGTCCCGTATGTGTTGCTGCCAATGGGCGCCTGCGGTCAACCCCATTACAAATGGAATTCCGATTGCCAGGAAGAATATGACAAACACCGCCCATGCAATGGGGGAATAAAACAGGTTTCTCAGTTCTGCCCTGGCAATTTGTAGAATAATTTTCATACTTAAAGGGTCTGTAGGGATTGGGTGGATAATTGTTTGAACACATCATCCAGCAACGATTTTTCAAGGCTGATTTCCTTCAGGCGCCAGTGTTGGTTCATACTGGCTGCGATGATGCTTTCCGTAATATCGGCACTGCCATCAAAGTACAGGCGGCATTGCTTATCGGCCAGGAACTGCACTTTTGTAATACCCGGTATGCGCAATAAATCGGACTCACCCGGCAGGTTTTCCATTCTGACCAGTACGCTCTGAGGTTGTGCATAATTGTTGAATGCATCCATGGAATCGGAGAATACAATACGCCCGCCTTCGATCATAA
>Ga0307508_10003612_pt1 | contig 15537 bp, 15 predicted proteins | sample 9_EM_MG_FD_203089 | JGI IMG/M metagenome (GOLD analysis project Ga0307508, IMG submission 203089) | Populus trichocarpa ectomycorrhiza microbial communities from riparian zone in the Pacific Northwest, United States - 9_EM | ecosystem: Host-associated > Plants > Roots > Unclassified | place...
GAAGGCAGGGGTGGTAGCGGTCGGAGCGGAGGCTGTGGTGGCATTCCTCCTCCTCCGAACATGGGGTTTCCTTCAGGCGCCGGTGGTGGTGACACTGCGGGCGGGCGGATTCTTCTTGCGGGCCGGGACGGCACCGGGGGTCGTTGTGCGTCGGGGCTGGGGCTTCCCGAAGGTCCCGCTCGGAGATGCTGCAGGGCGTCGGCCAGGCTGGACGTGGCTGCTCGGACCGGGCTTCGCCATGGCGTCGGCCCAGGCGGTGGACTTCCTGGGGCTGGTGCTGGCGTCCTGGGGGTTCCCGGGGCCGGGATCCGCGCGGCTAGAAGCTGTAGGACCTCGGCTTGCTGGCAGGCTTCTTCTCTGGCTTCCTGTAGCTGCTGTTCCAGGTATTCCACCCACTGCTGCTGCCTGTCTGCCCGTTTTTGGTGCTCTTCTGCCCATAGTTCTACGTTACCTTGGAAGTTCGCTAAATGTTGACTTCTTGCCACATTTGCTTCTGGTAGGAACGATATCGAGTCGTTAAGTCTCGTTAGTTGCGTAGCCTGTCCCACCTGTTTTTTGTCGGCTTCCTGGGTCCGCTCGATGATGGCGCCCCATACGTTGTGCGCAAAGGCCTGGTATGCACTGGCCGCGCCTGCTAGTTCGCTCCGGATCCATTCTCCTGTGATTCTCTGATTAGCGCTTAATCGGTCATATACGTACCTGGTTCCATCAGACAAGTCTCGGTAGGCTTGTTCGATCTGTTGGATTCTTTGGTCGGCGTGGTCGACCGTATTTCCGTAGAGCTGGACCAGTTGCGCCAGGTCCTGTTCCGCTTGTTTCTGCTGTTTGGCTAGCGCGCGGAGCCACGTAGCGGGATTGGCGACGTCTAGGGTCTCCTCGGTTTGTTCCGTTCCGTCAGTGATTTGTAGTACGTTTCTGGGGGCTTCCAGGCGGAGCATGTTGAAGTCGGTGGATGCCATTTTCAATATAGGTCAAGGAAGTGTCCGGTGTAGATGGTTTCGTCGTCCCAGAATTCATAGTCACCAATTTCTCTGAATTCGAGGCCGTTGAGGTTGGCGCACTGTCTAAGAAGAGTGCAGGTAGCCCAGTACTGCGTGTACCAGTGCCAAGGCGTGATGTCGTCGAGTTCGACAGGGGCTGGTCCGTCGTCGTACTCGTTCCACTCGTTTTCTTTTAGGGCGGTTGCTATTTCTTCGTTGATCGAGCCGAAGGTATAGTCAAACTGGTAGCTGGACTGGGGTTCGAGAATCGTGGCCAAGTCGAGCAGGAAAAAATGCTCTTGTTCGAATGAGGGCATGTAAGTAGGGTGATTTTAAGATCAAGATTATAGTGTGACACTGGGGTTGTTTCATAACCGGAGTGCGGGGGAGAATCAAGGGTGATCAGGCTACTTTCGATAATTCACAACGGAATAATCTTAGATCTTGTTTGTGTAACTTACAAAGGATCTTCCTTTGTTCATTCCAGCCTTGATTTTTAAAATTTGATTGGGTTCGGTGGGTAGTGTTGGTGAGGATGTTTGTGCTGGTTTCTCCGCTGTTTCCGAGAGAAACCTCTTTCTTTTTATGGTGGAGGCCGTAGCGTGAGATCTGATGAACCAGCGTGAGCGCTAGTGACTCGGGCTTGGATTACCCCGAGGTGCGGGGACCCCGTGGGCGATTCATTGGTCATAGCAGGGTGTAGATAAGGGGAGATGAGGTTTCCATGCACCTTGCGGCACCCTAGGCTCAGAGTCCTCCGTCCCTCCCTGAGGCGAGAGCTCCCTGAGGAGCCACGTACTGCATGAGGGCCATGCAGTCGTGCGGGGTCTAAGTTCTAGAGCCTGTCGATCACCCTGAGGTGACGCAATCTCCCTCTGGAAAGTGATCCGTTCGTTTGCACTTCACCCCCTCATCTCCGGAGTTAGCCTAGGTCCGGTTTTCTCGGCCGACAGCTAATCTCCGTCTCCTCAATCTCCTACCTAGGCTCTCTGACATCATTATCCGTGCTTCAGAGAGCCACTGGGGCTTTTCCTGAAGGCCGGTGATGAGTCTCCCTTACTACGTACTCTAGCTGATTACTAAGGTGTAACATGAAGGCAGTGACGCACTCCGTCAGGTACTGGGGCATGTGTCGTTGTTGCATAACCTCCTGGAGTGTTGCTGCTGGGTGGACTTGGTTGAAGGCACCCTCAATGTCATGGGTGAGGACGGCCAGTCGTAGTGGGGTTTTGTTTGCTGCTTTCTTCTGGCTGATTGCCCTAGTGATAGGGGTGATTGTTCTGAGTAGGGTGTCGATTGCTGAGTTTTCTGCCTGGGCCCCCATCTGTGAGGGGTGTGTGGCCCCACGGGTGAGGGCGGCCTGGGAGAGCCACTTGGCAACAATGGATTCGAGGAGTTTTCCGAAGCATGATTGGAGAGAGATAGGACGGTAGGACTTGGTGTCGGAGTATGTCTTCTTGCCAGGTTTGGGAATGACCACGCAGTTTGCCGTTTTCCATTCTGGTGGATGGGTGCCCCAGGTGAGGCAGGCTGTGAACAGTTGCGGGAGGAGGTGAGGGGCCACCGTATTGAAGTGGCGTAGGGTGGTGTATGAGATGTCGTCTGGGCCAACTGAGGTTCCATACTTCAGGTGTACAATTGCCAGATGTGTCTCTTGTATTGTGACTGGCTTTGTGTGGTGGCGGATGTCCTTTGTGGAGGTGAGGAGGCCAGGGGGGAGTCATGTTCGTGGGGTTGCGTTGACTGGGGGAAAGAGTGCATTGCATAGTGCATCGTATTTGCCCCTAAAGGTTGTTTTCCCATTAAGGGGGGGGATTGGTTTGTGGTGTGTGTTGTGGTGGTAGATCGTTTTCCAGATGGTCTGGGATGATGCGGCTTGGAGCTGTTGGATTCGGTATGCTGTTTTAGCGTTGTGTACCATCATCGACCATTTGTGCTGTTTGTACTGTCTGTCTTTCCGGTTGGTGTCGTTGGGTTCCCGGCAGGCTTGTCTCTCTGCTCGTTTGACTGCTCTTTTTGCCAGTGTCAAGTTTTGGTTCCACCATGGTGCTTCCTGCCTCCGTGGGTCTTTCATGGGGATGGCGTGGTTGGTTGCTTCGTGGATGAGGTGGGTAATGTTGGTGATGGCATGGAGGGTATCCTCGGTTCCTTGGAGGTTTGAGAGGTCCATCCGGGCAGCCTGTATGTGGAAGATGAAGCTTCCCCAGTCAGTCTTGCACCAGCAGTGCTGGGCCTTCTGTGGTGCTGCGTTTGAGGGTAGGAAGAGGGTGGAAGTGAGGGAGCTGTGGTCTGAGGTGGTGTCGTGATCGATTGCCAGGGTGAGGACCAGCTGTGTCGTCCTACCCCTGGAGAGGCATAGGTCAATGGTGGAGGGTTGCCCCCTGTTTCGGGGGTGGTGGGTGGGGGTGGCTATTTTGTTGTGGAGGTGGAAGTTGTTTTCCGTGAGCCAGTTGGTGATGGTGTGGCTGGCCGGGGAGGTACGTGCTGATGGGGGCAGTGGGCCCTGCCACCACATGTGGTGGGTATTGAGGTTCCCCATCAGGAGGCAGTCTGTCGATAGGTCAATGGTGGGGAGGATGGCCGCTACTGGGTCCGGTCGTCCAGGGGAGTATAGGTTGTATAGGGTGAATGTGGTGGTATGTTGTTGTTGGAGGGATGTGATGGTGGTACCCAGGAAGGAATCCTGAGCCGCAAAGGTGGTGGTAGCACTGAGTCCAGGCACACGGCGGACGTATGTCGCACATCTGGGCCGTGTTGGTGTTGGGGTGAACATGTCGAAGTTTGGCATAGTGGGAGGGTTTCCATGTCTATCGCACCATGGTTCTTAGAGGAGGCAGATAAGGTTTTCAGGTTTTCTTGCGAACTCTTGCAATGCTGAAATCGTAGTCGCTTGGCCCCTCATACAGTTCAGCAGCTGTACGGACCCGACAGTGTGGGAGGGCATTTTATTCGGTGATTCCCGCCATGGGGGCGTCTCCCGGGGTGGTCGTGGCCATCGTATTCGTGTTGTTGTTGAAGAATCAGATCTTGATGCGTTTGGGGCAGTTGGGGTCGCTGGCCTTGTGGGGTGCGTCGCAGTTGGCACAGCAGATTGGTGGGTGGGTGCAGGTGGGGCCTTTCTTGCAGGCTGGGATAGTGCATGGGTAGTCTTTCGTTTCATGGGTGTCCGCACAGACAGCGCAGCGGGACGGATTTTTGCACAGGGCGGCGGGGTGTCCATAGCCCTGGCAGTTCTGATACTGGGTGCTTCTTCCGTATGAGATGTAGTCATCAAGTTGGCATTCGCAGTTGCAGATGGTGAGGTAGTGTCGTCCAATGTCAGCCTTCTTGGTGCTGCCGCTGAGGGTCATGACTATCGTCGAGGTTGCTTTCTGTTCGCGTCAGTCTGCTGGGGTGAGTCAGTGTGGTGTCTGGCACTTGATCAGCTGGGGGTAGTTGGTGGCGATGCTGTCGGAGATATCGGACAGCGGGAGGTGGGTCGGAACTCCGTGGAGCAGGAACTGGCGGAAGCGCTTCCCGATTTCGACCTTCTCGCACTTGCCGTAGTAGGAGAGGGCGTCGGCGATGATTGTCGTGTAGTCTTCATAGATGATGTTGTTTTGGGTGTCGGTGGTGGTGAAGATGATGGATCCACGCATGGTTACCCAGGCACGGAGGAAGGGGGGGGCGGTTACATCCTGGTTGTCGACCAGAGCTTTGTTGACTCGGTGGAGGGCTGCATCCGTGACAACTTGGCGGGCGATGTAGTCTCGTTCAGCGTGGGTGGCAGCGTTAGCGGGGGACGCGGCCGGAAAGTAGCACATGACCTCGCGCTCGGCTTGGGGGTACATGGTCAGGATAAGCTTGGGTGTGCCGGGCTTTCTTCCTTGGGTTTTCTTCTTCAAGTTCTCCCATCCTTCAACGTTGGTGGCGTGTGTGGCGTGTTCGGTTGGTGGGTGTGGTTGGGCGATGGGTGCTTTGGCGGCGTCGGCATATGTGTGGGTGCTGGTGCCATTGTTGGTCGGAGGGTTGTTGGCGTTGTATTTGTTCTCGGTGGCTCCCTTCCCCTTTCTCTTACTCTCTTTCTTTGGGTTGGGGCCGATGTTGCTTGGGCTGCCAGTCGGCTTAGCGGTGGGGGCAGGGCCCTGTGCGGCCAAGAGGAGTTGTTGTTGCATTTGGGTGACTCGGGTGCCCAGCATGGCGATTTGCTTGGTCAGGCTGTTTGTGGCGATTTGAAAGGTGGTGTTGTTTTGGGCGAAAAGCACAGAGATCTCGGCACTAATGGTTCTGGCAAATTGGTCTAGGAGGTTGCTGGTGATGATTTCGATGTCGGCACGGAGTGCTGAGTGCTCTGGGCTGAGTGGGGCTGCAATCTGGAGGGCAGTACTGGTGGGTTCGTCCATGTCGCCTCCGATCGCCTACGTTGCAGTGATGTGTTCCATGTGTTGGAAGTCCATAGCATTGTCGTCGTCTTCCTTCCTTCCTTCGTCTTCGGAGTCGTTGGAGTCGGAGTCGGAGTCGGAGTCGGTGTTGTTTTCCTTGTGCACACGCTTCGCAGGGGAGGGTGACTGGGAGGCCGCGACCGTAGGAGGTTGAACATCAGCAAAAAAATGGAAAGTTGAAGTATATTGCTTTTTTTACAGGTGAGACATAAATTTGAACTAATATTTCTCAAGGTTTCAGCTAAAAATAAAGCACTTTTTTTTTTAAATCCTTACGGGAGCAAAATATAACTTCTCCGCTTACAGGAGTTAGCGATACTTATGGGAGCTACGGGAGCTACGGGAGCTCCCTAGGAATTCTCAAATTTTTTGCTGATGAAAAAAATTGAAAGTTGAAATATATTGCTTTTTATACAGATGAGACATAAATTTGAACTAACTTTTCTCGAGGTTTCAGCTAAAAACAAACAACTTTTTTTTTTTCAAATCCTTACGGGAGCAAAATATAACTTCTCCTCTTACGGAAGTTAGCAATGCTTATGGGAGCTACGGAAGCTACGGGAGTACCCTAAGAATTCTCAAATTTTTTGCTGATGTTGCTGATGTGGGACGATACCGTAGCACACGATCCAAAAGCCAGAACAATCAGGTGTGTCTCCACAGTCCAAGATGAGGACGTGTTTACAGCCATACCAACCGAATTCCTCCAACACCTGGAAATTATGGGGAAAAAAGTGGCAGATGCCCTTCTGGAACATCGCCCATACGACTGCAAAATCAACCTTAAGGACAGGAAAACAGCTCCTTGGGGACCAATCTATCCCCTGTTGGAAGTTAAGTTGGCAACACTTCGGGAATGGCTATACGAAATGCTAAAGAATGGGAAAATTCAGCGATCCACGTCATCAGCAGGGTCCCCAATCTTTTTCGTCCCAAAACCACACAGACAAGTCTTACGGTTGTGCATTGATTACTGAACTCTCAACGGAATAACGATCCCAAACCAGTATCCGCTTCCGTTGATGCAGGAACTCCAGGATTGGGTCCAAGGGGCTAAATGGTTCACAAAAATGGACCTAAAAAACAGCTTCAACCTGATCCGCATTCGCCAAGATGACAAAGGGAAAACGGCCTTCAGAACCCGGTGCGGGCTATATGAGTTTAAGTCATGCCGTTCGGTCTCACTAATGCCCCCTCAACCTTTCAAGACATGATGAACCATGTCTTTTCTGATATAATAGATCTCAGCCTCCTGATCAATATGGACGACATCCTCATATACGTAAAAACAGAGGAAGAACACGACAAACTGGTTCACCAAACCCTGGAAAGACTACAGAAAACGGGCTTACAGTATCCCCGGAAAAGTGCGTCTGGAAAGTCTAGGAAGTAGCATTCCTGGGCTACATTATCGGAACCAATGGGATCAAATGTCAACAGAAAAGGTGGCAGTGATTCTGGGTTGAAAAACACCTGTAACACTTGGGTGTTTCACCAACGGCACAATCGTCCAGGTGGTCACCAACAGTCTATCGCCCTTGAGCGGGCAACACTTGTATGATGGCAGCGGAACGACCGTGTAATTCCAAAGGATTTGCACAGGAGCGGTTGGGAAAATTCACTAAGAGATTCGCGTTCGAAATATCACTAGAGAGTTGATCCCAGAAACAATGTAATATTGTTAAGGCTCAACTTCTGATGGATCGTTGCTGATGCTTCTCTACGATGGAAACTGACGCTCTTTAAATGTCGCGCCGACTCTTTGGCCATCTGCCCTTGGGCTGACTCGGGAAGCACAATACCTCAGTATTATGCAGCAGTGCCTCTCCTCGTCTGAGGGAGATAGGGTTGATTGCGACGTGGCACTGATTGATAGGTATGGACCCAGAAGATCTTCGATCCGGGTGCTTGCGATCAATCTTCGTTTGCACCCCCTTGTAGGTGTTGTCACCCTTGTGCTCCTGTCAGCAGCCCTTACTGGCTAAATGCTTCTCAGGTGCATTCGGGGTCGCAATCTATGAGTCTAGATGCTTCCAGGAATGTCTGGTGATGTCGGTACAAGTGACACAGCAATTGTAGATAACTGAAGAATACGTCTCTGTAACTTGACAAGTTAAGGTCCGATCTTCTTCAAACAACTGACAGATGGTCTGGCTCCCCTCATATACCCACCGGACCCATTCCGCCTCGCGCGTCCTGCACGACCGCTCGTGAGTTATATTGTACCCAGACAAAGTTAACATTTTTGCTGGTATATGGCAACTAGTAGCTTTTAGTATGGATCTCACAGAGGATAACCTTGACACCTCCCAGGGATGTGACCAGACCCTCGCCTGAGGCTGCCACTCATCCCCTTTCCCATTGGTAACCTTGAGTTACCACCTGGCTGCTGTTGGGTCGGTAATACTCCTCTCTTTCAGAGCTTGCCGCAGCCTGTGACTTTCACTCATGAAATCTCACTCGGGCTCAATCCTCAGATTGAGTCCGGCTAGTCATACTAATTGCATGTCTTGGGGTGTCACCAGCACACTGGGTGTAACAACACCGGGGTCGCTAACAGAAGTCCAATCATTTCTAGGTTTCGCTAATTTCTACAGGCAGTTCATTTAGAACTACTCTAGGGTAGCAAAACCACTGACGGAATTAACAAAGGGAGAAAGAAAAGACTTCAAATGGAATGAAAACGCCAAAAGAGCATTCTAGGAATTAAAGGAACGATTCACAATGGCGCTGATTTCTGGCCCACTTCGATCCCGAAAAACTGGTTATCATTGAAACAGATGCGTCGAACTTTGTGCTGGAAGCAGTACTGTCGCAACGGGATGATAAGAACCGCCTTCACCCAGTAGCTTTCCACTCATGGAAATTCCCACCCGCGGAAATTAACTACGAGATCCACGACAAGAAACTCCTCGCAATCATGGATGCCTTCAAACATTGGAGAGGCTACTGCAAGGGAGCTACGTACCTGTGACACTGGAACGTCTGGTCAACGTCGGAGTGACGCTAATATTGAACTGGTCAGGTTTCTCGATAGTCACGAAGGAGACGGAGGGCACGCGGTCTTCGCCGGCGTTCAGTTATTATACAGGAATAACACCCCCCATGACAATCCTTCCAAGCTCGCCCACCGTTAAAGGATTCACAGCAAATAATCTATGAGGTTCAATTAGATATCTGCGGCACCCACTGGCTGCTGCTTGAGCGCCAGGTCGCACACGGTTCCACGGCAACAGCTTGCTCGATGGATCGCTCGGTGGACAGCATGGTGTGCACGGCGGCTCGCGCTGCAGCGCATGCTTCGAGACGGACCCGGTGTCTTGCCTGATGGCTCGCTCGCGGCGCTTCGGCGGATGGTTCGACGCATGCCCGGCGGTGTGCCCAACGGCTTGCGTATATCGTTTCGATTTGAGATGGGCCCGGCGGCTGACCCGATGGCTCGCTCGTGTCACTTCAGTGGATCTGCGCTTTGGCGGATGGTTTGATTCGAGATGGGCCCAGCGTCATGCACGACGGCTCGCTTGCGGTGCTTCGGCGACTGCCAAACGGCTCGCACGACAACTGCCTCGCAGGTAAGATAAGGTAAGGAATACTCTCACACACCAGACCCTCCTGGGTGTGGGCCAGAGCCTGAAGCTACTCGTCCTGGTCAGTCTGACAATAGGCTCCGCCCAATAGTATGACAGACCGCGCCATTCCCTCAGCTTATAGCTGGGTTCAAGTCATGACCCCATGTCAGCTCTTGGCTACAGCCTTGGGGATTATACTCTCAATGGGGGTCCTATCCGTGCCGACTGATGTGTTGCCCATCAGACCCTTCCTATCTCCCACCTAGACTCTCGAGCCCCTCACGTAGCCTTCCGGCTCCTTCCCGATCCACTGTCGTCTCACTCGCCGCGCTTAGACGTATCTGCGCTTCGGCGGATGGTGCGACGCATGCCCGACGGCGTGCCAGATGGCTTACATATATCGTTTCGGTTCGGCGGATTGTCTGACGCTTCGGCGACTGCCAAACAGCTCGCTTGACAACTGCCTCACAGGTAAGATAAGGTAAGGAATACGCTCACACACCAGACCCTCCTGGGTGAGGGCCGGAGCCCGAAGCTACTTGTCCTGGTCGGTCTGACAATAGGATCTGCCCAATGGTATCACAGACCGCGCCATTCCCTCAGCTTATAGCTGGGTTCAAGTCACGACCCCATGTCAGCCCTTGGCTACGGCCTCGGGGATTATACACTCAACGGGGGTCCTCTCCGTGCCGACTGACATGTTGCCCATCAGACCCTTCCTATCTCCCGCCTAGACTCTCGAGCTCCTCACGTATCCTTCCGTCTCCTTCCCGATCAACTGTCATCTCGCTTGCCACTTAGACGTATCGTCGACTCGCGCGCGGCTGCTGCAGGCTTGCGAGTATCGCGGCGGCGGTTCGTTCGACGGATCGCTCGGGGGGATTGTCGTTGACCCGATATCTTGGTGATTCCGATGATCGTTTCGATGATTCTGCTGAGGATTCCAATGATCGTTTCGATGATTCTGCTGAGGATTCCGATGATTCTTCTGATGATTCTGCTGAGGATTCCGATGATTCTTCCAATGATTCTGCAGAGGATTCCGATGATTCTTCCAATGAAGACCGGTTGCCCACCGCTCGTCGGCAGGTCGTCGTATAAGTATCCGGCTCGGCAAAGTCACATGCTGCATGGAAATTACCCCGCACCGCGACGTGAAAACTCTTCGCCTTGGCATTAAACTTCATCAGCGTAACACAGATAATCTCTCGATTTGGATCGGAGAGTAGTGCTTCCACGTATCCTGAGAGTGGCCGGATCAGGTCCTCTGTTCTCTCGTCGTGATTGGGTGATACGATATGGGTTGTGTGCGGGGTTGATTATGCTACTCGACCTGAGCTGGAGCAATGAACCCTCAACCATACCAGCTATCCTTTCTTCAGCCGCGACGGCATCAAGGCATAGCTCCGTCCCATATCTTTCCCAATAGACTCTCGAACCTTGAGGTGCGGTCCTGTAGCGGCATTTGCACTTTCGCGAACACAAGCCAGTACTTGGTCCTGGGGCTACCCAGTGCTATAGGATTGGGTTGAAGTTAAGCCTCCGCTTCAGTATCTGTTCAACTCGACGTCCCTTAACTTAGTGCAGCGTGTGCCCTGCATCATAATCGTTGTAAGCATCTCGGATAAGTGGGGGATACGCTCACGCTCTCGTGTGCTGGCGAAGCCCAGAACTCCCTCATCCTGATTGGTTTCCGCAATAAGACCGGTAGTGGTGCAAGCAGCCACGTAACTATCTCTGCACGAGCATCATCACGTGGCCCCGTAGGGTTCCGGGAGAATCCAGGTGAAGCTGGTCGAACTCCCCCCAACGGTTGCCCCCCTTACTGCTGGCTCCGGGTCGGTAGTGGTGCTAGCAGCCACGTAACTATCTCTGCACGAGCATCATTATGTGGCCCCATAGGGTTCAGGGAGAACCCGGGCGTAGCCGGTCGAACTCCCCCCTACGGTTGCCCCCCTTGCTACCGGCTCCGGGTCTTTTCTTCACTGCCTAGACTCTCAGTTTCTTGTGTTCCTGTTTCCCTTCCGATTGCTTGTGATGACCACCAAGGTTGTCTTTCTCTGCAGCAGTGCTTGCGCTTTCCCGGTCTGTGCCGGTACTTGGCCCGGGATCATCCGGTGCTGCAGAGTCGGTTGACCCGAGCTGAGCCCCGACGGTGTCAGTTGCCCGGTCTCGGTATGCCATCCTAAGACCGTGTGACGAGTTTCCGATACCTTCCTGCCCGGTCCATATCCGAATGTCCGACCCATAATATTTAGGGTGTAACAGTACCAGATTCAGGTATATTCTGACCATCAAAACCTGGAATACTTCACCACGAAAGTCCTCAACCAACGGCAAGTACATTAGCCGCAGGAGCAGTCCACCATCAACTTCTGGATTTACTTCTGTCCTGGTGCGAAAAACAGAAAACCAGATGCGCTCTCTAGGCGTTCAGAGTACCACCCTGAGAAGGAGGGGAGTGAAAACCAACCGATAACGACGGTTCTGCAAAAAAAAACCCACTTCGCCAACACAGTAACCCAAGAAAAGCTGAAATTTATTTGTTCGTCAGCACGGCTGGCCTCACTACCGACAAGGAAATGGAAGTAGGACTTTGTGGAACAAGTAAGGAAAGCAGGAACAAAAAACCCGGCCTATCAGAAAGGATGAAAAGTGGCATCCGAAGATCCGGCACCGGATACCCTCAGGATCAAGGACGGGTTGCTCTATAGAAAATGCATGCTCTGGGTCCTGGAGTGCGAAGGAATCAGGCAGGCAGTCCTACAGTCTGAACACCATACAAAGGTTACAGGATATATGGGGCAGGACAAAACGATCGAGCTTATCCGCCAGAACTTCTGGTGGCCCAAGATGAATGAACGAATCATTGACTTTGTCAGAAGCTGCCCGGAATGCCAGCAAAACAAGGTGGCTCGGCATCAGCCATATGGGCTCTCATCGCCGCTTGAGCTCCCTTATGTGCCATGGCAATCGGTCACAATGGACTTCATCACTGACCTCCAGACATCGGATGAATGTGACCAGCTGTGGGCTGTTGTCGACCAATTTACAAAAATGGTGCACTTCATCCCACTCCCAAAGGAAGGAAAGACGGCGGCAGATCTTGCGGCTACGTTCCCCAAGGAAGTTTGGCGGCATCACAGCCTTCCCACCAACATTGTTTCCAACCGAGACTCCCAGTTCACCTCAGAAGTATGGAAGGAATTCCTGCGACTCAGCGGAATTTGGCCCAGAATGTCGACAGCCTTTCACCCTCAGACGGACGGCCAGACAGAACACCTCAACCAAACAATTGAGGTATATCTTCGGGCTTTCATCAACCAAGAACAAGACAACTGGGTATCCCTCCTACCAATGGCCGAATTTACGTACAATAACTCAAATACGGTCGGTTACAGAATGTCTCCATTCTACACCAACTACGGATTACACCCCATTGCCACAAACCCTGCTATGGCAAATTTACTCAACCCTGCCAGCAAGGTCTACGCGCACTGGATGCACACCATGCACGACGAGTCAAAGGAAGGACTCGAGAAGGCCCAGGAGCGAATGCGCCGGTATACGGACCCCAATCAAAAGGAACGCCCAGCTTATCAAGTGGGAGACTTGGTAATGCTCAGCGGATACAACATCCAAACGCACTGCCTCTCAAGGAAGTTGGACCACAAGAATCATAGCCCCTTCCAAATCGAGAAAATTGTCTCACCCCTTGCGGTCCGACTCACACTCCCACGGAAATGGAAGATCCACAATGTCTTCTACCTCTCGCTACTCGAACCCTACCGAACCAGTGAACACCGAGCACCACCAGACCCATCGAAGGTGCTCTACAAAGCAGAGGACATCGAGCAGAGTGAGGAATACGATGTCGAGGAAGTCATATCCAGCATGGAACAAGGGCGAGGCAACAACAAGCGCGTCCTCTACCTAGTGAAGTGGCTTGACTACCTGGACCGACGAGACTGGATGGAAGAACTGTTCGCCAATTTTTCAGTAGGCAGACTGGACACGCTCGGGGAGTTTCACCAATGAAATCCAGATGTGCCGAGGGACTACCAGCTTACCAAGGGCTAGACCAGTTCCACCAAGGACCTGGTGGTAGTGGGCTGAAGGGGTGGAGGACTTCAGCCACAGGCATACAACAACACAAAAACCCACGCCTCGGGTACCCACAAAAAGCCGTCAACCGGATGCCCAGCGAAAACTTACGAAACGACATGATAAATTCGATGCACTCCTGTATGGTAATCCCTTTTTGTTCTCCCACGACTGGAACCGGTGACAAGGCCCGCATGGCGGTGATGCAGTCCCCGGAAAAAAGTGCGGTCACTCCCACCTACACTGTAGAGCCCTTGATCAGGCCCAGTCACTTTTGGGACACTGGATGAGCCACAAAGGACACCATGCCTCTCCTGCTCCTCTGCTACCAAGTTGACCCCGGAATCCAAAGTACAGGAAAAAAAAGGTTGAGTGAATGTGCAATGCTATCAAATTTATCGAGACGAGTAAGAATACGTACCGGCCTACTCTGAGGGCCCAGCCCGCTTCCGGAGATCCCTGGGACATTCAAGGGGAGAGTGCTTGCTGACCGGCGGCTGGGAGGGATGCAGGGAAGGAGGACTGCATTCCGTGGACCACAATTTCAACAAAGATCAGCCTAGGGAGAAGAGAGGGAATTTAGCTTCAGGACAAAGCTAAGAGAGGGGGAGAGTAGTGTTACACCGCAGTCGTTCAGCACCACAACAGAGCACTTAAAGGTACATACCAGTAGGTCTTGTGATAATCTCGTGACTCGGACGAACATCGAACCAATGGACGAATAAAACGTCTGAGATGGGGAGATAAGGATGGCTAGCATCATGTGGGTCATACGCCATAAGTAGGGTTTATGAGGTGATGAACGGCGCCAGAAGGTGCAAGACTGTGATAACGGAACGGGGTGCAGAAACACCCCAAGGGATTAGAGGAAACTAGTAGAGCGATATTCACACAACTGTATAAAGAACATGTGTAGTGATATTATCCATAAGTTGGACATGCTGGTTATTGCCAGCACAACCCCAGTTTCCCCTGCTTCCTTATCTTAGGCCAGTCCCGGCCAATAGCTCTCCCGCAATCATCGGCCTGGTGGTGCAGAAATACTATGTGTCTGAAAACATCATAAGTTCCCATCGTACGATCTATCTCTGAGGAAAACTAGCACAGAGACACCCTCTCTAGAGAGATCACCTGACCACGTCGGACGACATATATACCTGACAGCTCCACCGAGGAAAAAGAATCCTCAGCATGAACCGAAGGGACGAAACGACTCGAAATCTGACACAATGAACCTAAGATTATTCTGTGGTGAAATACTATTCTCCCATATCCCACTTGATACTACGCCCTGACTCTCCCAAAACCACTAAGTACCAGACCTATCACCTCCATACCCCTTGTACCCAGGTGTCACAATGCAGCTGTATCAGGGCATTTTCCTTCTGGACATAGCCGTGTCAGGGCATTTTCATTCTGGACACAGCCATGTCAGGGGGGCAAATGGCATCCAGACGATGCATGTCATGGCACTGCAGTCACACTGGCTGTGAAGGCACGGAACATCGCAGCAAATACTCTCATCGCATTCTCAAACACGTAGTGGGTTCCAGGCATAGTGACTCAGTCCAGTTCTATTCTTTATATCTAATGTACATCTATATATACTACTACCACACTTCGTGTTGAAACAAAGGAATGTTGGTAAATACGACATGACATATTGAGCACGAAGTATTGAGCACGATACGATGAGCACGATACGATGAGCATGACATGATGAGCATGACGCAATGAGCATGACGCAATGAGCCTGACAACTATGAGGAGGATGGCAATGAGGATGCTGGCGGCAAGGATGATAGCAAGTAGGAGACGGCGAGTATGATGGTGAGCTTTGAAATGGTTAGTGCAGCTCTCAGAGTGACAGACAGCTGGAAGTTGTACAATACAATGTGACGAGTACGATGTCATTGAGGGTGCCAGCAGTGAGAACGATAGCAAGTAGGATGCGGCAAGTATCAGAGTGAGTATGACGCAGTGAGTATGAAAGCAAGTAAGACACGGCAAGTATGATGGTGTGAAAGATGTGACTAGTACGATGGTAACGGAAAGTGCCAAGCCATTACTAACACTTGCACTTTCGCAAGGTTCGGCTTGCTCATCCATCCTCCTCATCGACATTGTACTTGTTACCTCGTATTGTAGAACTTCCCACCACTGTTCCTGTCACTCTGAGAGCTGCGCTAACCATGTCACAAAGCTCGCCATCACACTTGTCACATCTTTCTCGCCATCATAATCTGTGACACTGGGACGTCCGGTCAACGTCGGAGTGACGGTAATATCGAACTAGTCAGGTTTCCCGATAGTCACGAAGCAGATGGGGCGCGCGTGGTCTTCGCCGGCGTTCAATTATTATACAAGAATAACTTCCCCAATGACCCTCCTTCCAAGTTCGCCCACCGTTAGGGGATTCACAGCGAATAATCTAAGGGGTTCGGTTCGGTATCTGCGGCGCCC
>Ga0307508_10003613_pt1 | contig 15526 bp, 14 predicted proteins | sample 9_EM_MG_FD_203089 | JGI IMG/M metagenome (GOLD analysis project Ga0307508, IMG submission 203089) | Populus trichocarpa ectomycorrhiza microbial communities from riparian zone in the Pacific Northwest, United States - 9_EM | ecosystem: Host-associated > Plants > Roots > Unclassified | place...
TGAGAATGGTCTTGAGTACGACTTTCGTTGGCGCGCAGATGAGTTTTAGTCAGATGTGTAGATACTGTTTGTATTGAGTAAATTCTATGGACGGAGCGCTATGCTCGCGAAAGTTCGGTCCTTTTGCCCAAGCGCGATTTGATATTGCGCTAGTCCTTAAGCGCGTTAGCGTGCGCTAGCGGCGCTAGTACCTATAACATTGGCATTTATAGGGTGTACCTTATAGGTGAGATAATACGGTATCGCTGCCAGAGCGATGTGATTGGGTGAGGCGCCTATGCGCGGAGGATGATCGTGACTGTGGCGGCCGTGATGAGGCCAAGCCACAGGGCGGCAAGGGTGACGGCGGCCCCGGCTGCGGCGCTTAGGAGCCTGTCGCGCGAGTTTCGTGACAGTACGTCCCCCGTCCAGACCGAAGCTCCGGCGAGGTCATGTCGGGTTGTGAGGGTCCGGCGGCGGATGGGCGTGCGGTGGATGCGGACGGGCCGGTTAGCCTGCTGCCGGGCTTGGAGTTGTTCGTTCATTCGCTGCTGTTCGGTGATGATGGCTCCCAGGCTGTTGGCCATCTGCTGGAGTTGCTGTTGGTCCGCGTTGTGGAATTCGTTCATCCGCTGGGCGAGCGTCTGGTGTACGACGTGGTTGCGGCGTACGTCTCTGGTAGTAGTGTGGTGGAGCATGGTTACGATGTCGTGTAGCAAAGATATTTGTTCGTCTCGGAGGGCTGCTGGGGTAGCGGCGCGGGCCTCGTTATTGGCAGCGACCTCCTCCGGGGGTGCGATGTTTTCTTGATCCTCTTGAGGGGTCGGGATGTCGGCCAGGGGGTTCCACGGGGCGGTGGCGCTGCAGCGGAGGTGGTGGTTTTCCATGTTGACAAGGAACCGGCATTCGGGGCAGACCCGCTTTCCTCGGTGCCAGTCCGCGCATGCTTTGACGGGGTTGAGGCATCGTTCGCGGGTTACTTCGAGTAGTTCGTTAGGGTGTGGGAGCGGGCATTTGCAGTTTGTCGCTCGGCGGCGGCGGCTTCGACGTGGGTAGTAGTTGTTGTCCTTGCTCTGGCGGTGGGTGTTGCAGTAATCGTCGTAGCAGGCCATCCAGTGCAGGGATGCGTGATCGTCGGTACGGGGTTGCCCTACGGCGAACATCAGCGGCGAGGGTGCGGCTGGCGGGGCATTCCATCCGTCGGTCGTGGTGGCGGCAATGCCCCAGTCGGGGAGTGGTTCGTTGTGAGTGTGCAGTTCGGTGGATACGTTGTCGGGTTTGGTCGTGGTGGGAAACTCGGAGGTGCGGCTTTTGCCAGCAAAGGTCCAGCCTTCGTTGGTGTTGATAGTGGCGGTGGTGGACATTTTTAGAGTTGGGGTGCGGGTTTCTCTGGATATTCCTCGTGGAACTGGCAGATGAGGTCGGACGAGTGCTCAAAATTGTGGGCCGGATACCAGGTACAATCAGGGTTGTGGAAGCCGTTCCACTTGGCTCGATACTGGATTTGGTTCCGGTGGCGCCGGGAGTCGAGGACTCTCTCTACTTCCCACTCTTGCTGTTCTTGGATGACTACGGGAGGCGGTGGCGGCTGGTGATGTCGTGGGAAAGGTTCCGTGCTGGCTGTGGCTTCGAGGAGGCTGATGTGGAAGACTGGGTGGATCTTGACAGTGGCCGGCAGGTCCAGTTTATATGCTCGTGAGCCCACCTTCTCCAAGACAGTGTATGGGCCGATCTGCTTGTGATCCAATTTGTTCGACGGTCGGGTTGTCCTGATGTTCCTTCGCCGGAGCCAGACTTTATCGTCAGGTTCTATGACTGGGTCCGGATGTTGGGTGTTATTGGCTTGCTCCGCCTGAGCCATTTGTGCGTCCTTGATCTCTGCTCGGAGTTCTTCGTGGAGTTTCCTTAATGCCGCGACATATTCTGATACTTCCGGTGTTTCGTCGTTTCGTGGGCCGAGGTCTGGCAGGAATCGAGGGTGATATCCATAGTTGGCCCAGAAGGGGGTTCTTGTGGTTCCGGTTTGGGTGTTGTTGTAGCAGAATTCGGCAATTGGCAACAGTTTTTCTCAGTCGTCTTGCTGATAGTTGCAGTATGCTCGGAGGTATTGCTCCAGGGTGGCATTGGCTCTTTCCGTTTGTCCGTCCGTTTGTGGGTGGAAGGCTGTGCTGAGGTTCCGTGATATCCCGAGTGCTCCCGTTACTCGTTTCCAAAAGTCTGAGGTAAACAGTGCCCCTCTGTCTGATACGATACTGCTTGGCAACCCGTGGGGTCTGACTATCTGCTGGAGGAACTTGTCGGCTAGGTCCTCGGGGTTCATTGTGCCCTGGCAGGCGACCAAGTGCCCCATTTTCGTGAGGCGATCGATTATTACCCATAACACGTCTTTTCCGTTGCTCGGTGGTAGTGCGGTGATGAAGTCTATTGATATCACGTCCCATGGTCCATGCGGAAGTTCGAGTGGCTTTAGCAGTCCAAACGGCGCGTGTCGGATTGGTTTGATGCGATGGCAGGTGTCACAGTGGTCGACGTATCTGTGGACGTACTTTCGTTGTCTTGGCCAGTAGAAATTTCGGCTAACGAGTTCCAGGGTTCTTGCTCGGCCCGCGTGTCCCGCAGCTTGTGCGTCATGGTGGTCTCTTAATATGCGTAGTCGCAGGGTGTCATTGTCCGGGATCCATATGAGGCCGTCGTACATTAGCAGCCCGCTGTTTTCGTCGCATAACCCTAGCGCGATCTTTCCGTCACGGGTGGTCCCGCTTGCCTTTTTATTCTGGATTTCTTGGATCTCTTTATCTGCTGCGCTTAGTGTCCGAATTTCATTTAGGAGTTCCTTGTCTATCTCGAGTTTGATGGTTTCTGTTGTATTGGCTTGGAGTGCTTCGAACGCTTCTTCAGGTAACAGGATTCGGCCATGGTTCTGTCGATGCTTCATATCCCCTTCCCAGGGAGAGTCTCCTGACTCTCTAGAGAGGATGTCTGGTTTGCGGCCAACTTACCGGGTCGATACTTGATTATAAAGTCGTAGTTGGCTAATAGCTCGCCCCACCGGGCTTGCTGTAGGTTTAGGTCTTTCTTTGTCTTCCAATATTCGAGGTTTTTGTGGTCCGTCAGAATTGTGATTTTTGGTCCCGTTGTCCTGCAATAGGTATCCCATTTTCGTAGTGAGTCTACGATTGCTAGTAGCTCTTTGTCGTGGATATCGTAGTTGCGCTCCGGATCTTTGAGTTTCCTTGAGTAGTATGCTACAGGATGCAAGATCCCCTTTTCGTCAGGTTGGGAACAGATCGCTCCTATGGCATAATCTGATGCATCTGTCTTGATGGTCACGGCTCGTTCCGGGTCGAAGTGCTGTAGTATTGGTTCCGTGATCATTGCTTTTTTGAGTGTCTCGAACGCCTTCTGCTGCTTATCACCCCATTCCCATGCTTTTTCCTTCCTTGTAAGGGAGGATAGGGGCGTTGTGATCTTGCTGTAGTCCTTGATAAATCGTCGGTAGAAGTTGGTAAAGCCCAGGAAACTCTGTATTCCTTTGACGTTTGTTGGTTCCTTCCAGTCCTTGATCGTCCGGATTTTCTCTTCATCCATCCTTAGCCCTTGTGGTGATATGACGTATCCTAGGTACTCTGTCTCTGTTGTGTGGAATTCGCATTTGGATGCTTTCAGTGTTAGTCCGGTGTCTCGCACCCGTGTAAGTACGGCCCGGACATGTTCCCAGTGCGTTTCCTCGTCGGGTGAGAAGACCAGGATGTCGTCCAGGTACGCTACACAGAAGGTGTCTAGGTAGTCACTTAGGATCTCGTTCATGCATCGCTGGAAGGAGGCAGGGGCGTTGGTGAGTCCGAATGGCATGACGCAATACTCGTATAGTCCATATCGCGTGCGGAACGCTGTTTTCCATTCGTCGCCTTTTGCAATGCGTAGATTGTAGTATACGTCTCGGATATCGAGTTTGGTGTAGATGGTGGCGTTGGAGAGTTGGTCGAGGGACTCGCCGATCAGTGGCAGTGGTGTTCGATCTTTGATCGTAATGTCATTTAGTTGCCAGTAATCCACACACAGGCATAGTCCTCCATCCTTCTTTGTTACAAAATGTATCAGGGCTCCCGCCGGGGAGGTGGATGCGTGGATCCACCCCCGTTTTTCGTTGATTTCTAGGTACCCTCTGAGGGCCTTCATTTTGTCCTCATTCAGGGGGCGCAGTGGCTCATACGGGGGCGTCTTTCCTTCTTCCAGTGGGATATGATGGACCTGAGTGCGGTGGGGCGGCTGGGCCACTGGTTCCTTTTCGGTGAATACTTCGAGGAATTCGTGATATTCCGGGGGAATTGGTTTCTTATTTGTCTTGGAGGTTTCCTTGATTTTGTCGATCACTGTCTGGCATACCTCCCATGGGTCTGTTTCGCCGATTTCCCAGTTCTCTTCTTCGGCCGGTGTGTTCTTATAGTACTGCTCTATGGCTTTCTCCTCTGGGACGGTGTTGGCTCTTGGTGAGCTGGGCAAGTGCTTGTTGGCGCAGTGGTCCGAGTCGAACTTCACAGTATGGTTTTTCCATCCTCTGACCGGGTCGTGGAGCTTGAGCCATGGGAGACCTAGGATGATCGGGGCGTTCCCGATCGTGATACAGTGTAGCTGGATATCTTCTTCGTGGTGGTTGATAGTTAGGTGTATCTGAGCGTCGTGGGTTACCGGCCCGCTGGTGACTTCACTTCTGTCGACTGTTAGCACTCGCCTTGGTGTCTTTTTCTGTTGCATGGGTATTCTGCTGGCCTCCGCGTAGGCCTTATCAATGAAGTTTTCTGATGCCCCACTGTCCACCAGGGCTGTGGTGGTGCATTCATTCCCGTCTGCCCCCTGGATTCGTACTTTGACCATAATTTTCTCTTCTCGGTCGTATCGGGTGGTTCGTACTAGGTATGGGTCTTCCTCAGTTTTGACAACCGGTGTTTCCCTCGGGTAGTGGTCGTCGGCACTTATTCCCGAGGGTTGTCGTTTCCCGCCGGTACGGGGTCTTGCGCGCCGGGGTCTTCGTTCGGTTCCTCATGATTGGCTTCGGCGGCCCTGTATGGTCTTCTCCATGGAACCCGTTCTTTCCTGGGCTGGGGGCATTCTTTTTCGAAATGCCCCTTTTTGCCGCAGTTGTAACATTCTCCCGTAGTTGCTCGTCGTGGGAACCGGTTCGGCGTTCCTCTTGTCAATTTGAATCGTCGGGTGGCGTCGAGGTCCATCGGGTCTCCCGGAGGCGTCGATGGAGGCTCTTTTGTGTGGACATGGAAGCGCGCTTCTGGGTTGGTCGTAGGTCGGCGATTAATGACTCCGAGGTTGCAAAGGTGGCTATCAGTTTTGATGGCGGCCGTGGCGTAGTCTACCAGAACTGTGGTGGGGGTTTCGCTCATGACTAGGTGCCTCTTTACCTCGGGGTGCAATCCGTCCCGGAATCGTGCAATGCATACGTTGTCCGCGTATGGGAGGTCTTCTTTGATTCGCTGAAATTCGGCCCAGTAGGTGGCTGCTGGTCGATTTCCCTGTTGGATCTTCTGGAACTTCTCGAACGCGATTTCCTTGGCGTCTACCTGGCCAAAGGCATGTTTCATGTTGTCCTTGAGTTCTGCCCATGTCAAGTTGATTCCTCCTTCCTGGTTTAGGAAGGTTTCCACCCAATTTCATGCCACCACTTGTAGCAGAGAGGATGCATATCCTGTTTTTTTTTCATCGTCGTTGAACCGGTTTCCTTCCGTTCTGAATTTTAGCTCGCATTGGGCCAGGAATGTTTTGAACTTGGTTTTGTCTCCTTCGAATGGTTCGGGGTCCCGGAGCGTTGCGTAGCTGCTTCAGGGTGGGTCTCTAGCTGAGAGGATTTCTCGTAACATTTCCGTGGTGAGGAGGTTGGGTCCCGCCCCTTCTGCTCTTGTTTCGTCCCCCATTCTTTGGGTTTGCTCTAGGGAATCTGGGGTTTGTACCCTAGATGGTGGGTCCGGGGTCACGGGGCTGGGAGATCGGTGGTCGTCGGGTACCCTTGTGAACTCTCTAAGGGTGAGGGGGTCCTCGCTGTCTTCGTCCGCGGGTGCCACTTTGCTACGTCAGGTGTCGATGGGGGAGACGCAATCTAGTGTCAAGATCCTGCCTCGACTTCTCCGTTGGGCTCGACAGGCAACGTAGCTGGGTTCCGTGGTGCGATGTTTTCCTACTCACACTTCTGGCGCACTCACACTTCGGGTGTACTCACACACCTTGCGTGGGCTCGTTGTTCTCGTGGTATCCGTCATGTCTGGTGTGGTCTCTTTGCGGCTCTTCTCACACGCCTTGCGTATGCTTGTGGTTCTCGCGGTATCCGTCACACCTGGCGTGGTCTCTTCGCGGCTCTTCTCACACGCCTTGCGTGGGCTCGTTGTTCTCGCGGTATCCATCACGCCCGGCGTGGTCTTTTGGTGGCTCTTCTCACACGCCTTGCGTGGGCTTGTTGTTCTCGTGGTATCCGTCACGCCCGGCGTGGTCTCTTCGCGGCTCTTCTCACATGCCTTGTGTGGGCTCGTTGTTTTTCGTGGGAGTGGTGGTCGCAGCGCCGGTCACGAGGATGTAGAGGTAGGTCTGTGGGGAGAGATAATTGATTGCGTGGAGAGAGAATCTCCAGACTAGCTACCGCGCCCTTCCTTTATACATTTCCTTCCCTCTGTGGAATCACAGCTTGCCTGCAAAACTGACACAGTTCCTCCATAGCTCATCATGACTCAATTGCCGCGCCCAAGGGAAACACATGATCGCACTCGGCCACCGCGCGGCCAACACTCTACTCGCGGCAACAGGAGAAAGGACGCGCAAGCAGTAACAGTAAGGGACAAAGGAAGAATGACGAACAACTTAATCAAGGGGAAACAATACTTGGAACGATAATGGAGAAGGACGCACATGCTCAATCAATGGGAGACAACAGACGTAGCGAACAGGAGAAGGACGCGCAAGCAATATCAATCGGAAACGGCCAAGACGAGAATGACGCGTAGGCAACATAGAAGAAACAAAGGAGAGAGATCTGGACCGGCCAGCGGTCGGGGAGTATCGCTGCCAGAGCGATGTGATCGGGTGAGGCGCCTAAGTGCGGAGGATGATCGTGACTGTGGCGGCCGTAATGAGGCCAAGCTACAGGGCGGCAAGGGTGATGGCGGCCCCGGCCGCGGCGCTTAGGAGCCTGTCGCGCGAGGTTCGTGACAGAGGGACTGTGTCAGTCTTGCGGGCAAGCTGTGATTCCACAGAGGGAAGGAAAAGTATAGAGGAAGGGCGCGGTAGCTAGTCTGGAGATTCTTCTCCACGCAATCTATTCTCTCCGACAACCCCCCCACGTTTTGGAAAAGAACTTTTTCCCCTGACCATCAATCTCGATAAAAACAATCTCAAAACGTTCCCTGAGTCTTGGCCTATAGCCCCATTAGCTGGAAAGCTGAGTCTCTTGAGTTCTGTTTTTCGACCCGCCACCTAGTTGACCACTCCTCAGTGATCATGGACCCTGCGTATCCACCCATCACCAACACGGTCAACAGCCCACCCCATGTCGTCCGCCAATCCAGGACAGCATTTTTCTGGTTCTAAATCTTGCCTACCAGCCAAACGCGCTCGTGAAGATAGCAGCCCTGAGTCCGACTGCGATGATATGGACTTCCAACAAGCTGATAATGTGACCCCAACCCAGGCACTGGCTGACGGAAGCAACAGTTCGGAATATTTCGCCCCACAGCTCCCTCGTCCTCTCAATGCAGAACATGCGGCTCTACGCTCCGATTTTGAGCTTATCACCCTGGAAGCCATGAACCGCCTCTACCACCGAATCACAGCAGATGTTACGAAATCAGCTGCCGATACTGCAATGGCTTTCCAAAAGACCACCAACCAGCTGCACAACCAGATTCACTCACTGGGGGCCCGAGTTACCCAGCTACAGCAGCAGCTCCTGGCTTACCAGCACCCTGTCTCGACCCCTGTGGCTGCCCCAGCAATGGTCCCAGCAAAGAAAATTCTAAAGAAGACATTGACAAAGAAAGCAACCACTGGAGATACAGCAAGTACCGCTACTGCCACTGGCAATGCCACTCCGACAGTGGTGTCGGCTATACCCCTGAAGCCACCTACCAATACTCCAGGATGGGAGACCGTACTGCCCAAACCCCAGAAGCCGAAGGCCACTCCGCCAAAGCTCATTCCGACGAATTACCCACAAGCGGAACGCGAAGTGATCTGCCACTTCCAGAATACTGACGACAACACCACCAATGGTATCCCCCCTGAGAAAACCTATGACGAACAGCAGACAATGGCCGATATGGCTCTCCGTCGGGTCAACTCTGCGATCATAGACAACAAAGACCTTCTGGCACCTCCATTCATCCATGCATGTGTTACGGTCTGGGGCAACATCTTATTCACCACTGGCACCACCCAGAGTAACATCGTCTACGAAGATTATACTACAATCATTGCAGACGCCCTTTCATACTACGGCCAATACGAGAAAGTGGAAATCGGAAGGCGGTTTAGCCATTTTCTGTTGCATGGAGTTCCGACGCACTTCTCAATACCCGAGATCTCTGACAGTATCACTACCAACTATCTGCAACTGGTACAAGGACAGACACCACGCTGGCTGACACCCGCAGAGCGCCGCGAGCATAAAACGAACTCCACGATTTTCATGACACTGACGGGTAGTGTCAAGAAGACTGCGATCGGTCACCAAAACCTTATCGTATGCAACCGTGAATGCCAGTTGGATGACTACATCCCATATGGACGGAGCACACAATGCCGAAACTGCCAAGCCTATGGACACCTGGCAGCCCTCTGCCGAAACAACTCCTGCTGTGCCGTTTGCGCTGGCTGTCATGAAACTCGCGAACACCTGTGTACCCTTCCGACCTGCAGAAAGGGCCCTACCTGCACCCACCCTCCCATTCGATGTGCAAATTGCAATTCACCCCACAAAGCAACTGACCCAAATTGTCCAGAACGAGTGAACCTTCAAACTTTCAATAAAGCTACCGGTGTAGCCATCCATGGCGGGAGTGGTCAATTAAATGGCCCTCCCTGCATCCGTTGGGTCGGTGCAGCTGCTGAACTGCGCGCGAGGCCAAGCAATGGCAATTTCAGCTTTACAAGATTTTGCCCAAAAGCACGAAAACCTCATCTGCCTACTTCAAGAACCATGGTGTGATAGACACGGAAACCCACCTTCTCTCCCAGGATTCGATTCCTTTACCCCCACACCTATTAAACCTAGATGTGTGACATACGTATGCCACACACCTGGCTTGACTGCAACCACAGCCTTTACGGCCAAGGACTCCTTTCTGGGAACCACGATCACTACATTACACGCCCCGAAAACCTTCACCCTCTTTAATTTTTACTCCCCAGGGCAAGCGGAGCCACTGGCGGCAATCCTTCCAACCCTCAAACCACCAAACGATTGTATACTTATGGGAGACCTTAATGCACACCACCCGTGGTGGCAGGGACCCCTCCTGCCCATCATCTGCATCTTGCGCGCAAGCCAGGCAATTGCAGATTGGCTCGAAGAAAACAATTTCCACCTCCAGAATGAGCCGTCAATACCCACACACCATCCCAAGAATCGCGGACGCCCCTCAACCATCGACTTGTATCTTTCCCGAGGTTCTAGCACCCAATCTGTCTTGTCGTTAGCAGTTGACCACGATACTACCTCAGACCACAGCGCTGTTACCATCACCCTGTCACTGCCAATGGCCCCAGCACCAGCAGTTCCCCACCGGTACTGGCACAGGGCCGACTGGGGATTGTTTGACCCCAGAGTTCAGTCTGCTGGAATGGACCTCTCACAACTCCAAGGGACGGACGACACTCTTCGAGCAATAACCAACATTACATACCTTATCAACCAAGCTGTTGACGAGGCTGTTCCACTGAGAGTACCACGGAAAGTAGCTGCACCCTGGTGGAACCACAGTTTTACACTGGCCAAGCAGAGCGTCAAACGTGCCGACCGACGTGCCCGTCTCCAACCTACCACTGCAAACCGCGAAGACAGCCACTACAAGCGTTCCAAACGGTCAATAATGGTACGGAACTCAAAGACAGCCTACCGTATCCACCAACTTGAGAACGCCTCCACTCGAACAGTCTGGAAAACACTAAACCATCACAACATGCACCATAAACTAATCCCACCACTTGACGGACGACCTGACTTTCAAGGAAAGTGCGATGTACTACGGAAAGCATTATTTCCCGATACGGTGCAACAAACACCACTCCCTGCGAACCTTCTCACCTGCAAGAAAGATCTACGCCACTACAAAAGTGGAATTACGGCATACGAAATCCAGCTGGCAATTACACATCTGAAATATGGTATGTCAGTTGGACCGGACAACATCACCTACAGTACCCTGCGTCGGTTGAATGAAGCTGCACCACATCTCCTCCCCTGTGTCTTCACGGCAGGTCTCAAATATGCTGTCCATCCACCGGAATGGAAGACTGCCAATTGCGTTGTCATCCTCAAACCTGGAAAAAAGCCATACTCACACCCAAAATCCTACCGTCCAATCTCATTGGAGTCATGTTTTGGGAAGCTGCTGGAGACAATTGTGGCAAAACGTCTCTCTCAGACTGCATTGATGTGTGGTGCGACCCACCCTTCGCAAATGGGTGCCCAACCCGAAAACTCTGCAATTGATGCCCTACTACGAACGATAAACCCCATTGCGAATTCCATCAGCAGGAAGAAGACAACCAACCAAAAACCGACACGGCCAGCAGTACTCATGCATGATATTGAGGGAGCGTTTAACCAGGTCCACCCAACAACACTATACGAAATTATGTGCCAATGCCAGATCCCATCCTATCTGGTCGAATGGGTTGTCGCATTTAACACGGATCGGCAAATCACGATCGGATTTGACCAACAATCTGAAAAACCACAACCGTACCAATGTGGACTACCACAGGGGTCACCGATCTCGCCAATCCTCTCCCTCATCTACAGTAATGCAATGCTCGAGAAACAGCATTACCCTGCTGATGCCATCGACACCTCCTATGTGGATGATGTCTGCATAATACAGCTGTCACATACAGTCTCCGAAGCCAACGTAGGTCTCGAGGAGCGAACTGAACGGCACTTGGAAAATGGTACCCCACTCGGACTTCGCTTTGCAACGTCAAAAACCAAACTACTCTACTGCCTCCCCCTCACCAGTAAGGACAAAAACAGGAGCCTCACATCACATCCTTTGCTCCGAGTACTGGGTCCTACTATCCCTGCCAGATGACAGATCAAGTACTTGGTGGTATTTATCGATGAATCACTCACATTCAAGTATCACGTTGCAATGGCAGCTGCCAGAGGAAACAAGGTTCTGGGAAGCCTGAATTTTCTACGACACCGGTCCCGCGGCATCCGGCATACATCGCCCACCACCTGGCAATGTCAGCGATCCTCCCCGCAATGTTCAGGGCGTCACCAGCATGGTGAACTGGAACCCCTGGGGTAGTTGCTACGCTCAGAGTGGCATACAACGCTGTGGCTCGATGGATTACTGGCCTTCCACTCAATACCAGAACGACAAATCTCATCACTCTCGCTCACCTACCACCGATGGAGAAATACCTCGACTATCTATCGCTACGATACGTGATTCGACTACACTTTCTCCCAACGCACCACGCCCTCGGACCTCCACGCGAACAACCAAATACCCACGCCAACCTTCCGGGACTATACCACCTATACAACCTCAGCAAAGACCTTGTACTAGGCAAGTTGGAGGACCGGACAGCAACCACAACGGCGGGAGGAGTGGCGAAGACGATTTCTCCAAACCCCGACAAAACGACAAAACCACAGCAGCTCCACGAAAAATAGCTCTAAACACTTGCAGACCATACGGTTGTTATGTATACGGACAGTTCCAAACTTGCCAACAGTTCAGTTGGCTGTGGATGGGCAGTCTACCACTGCGGTGACCAGCAACTCCACCAGTTCACCTCTGGAATATGCCATCTCGGTAGTAGGGCTGAGGTGTTCGATGCGGAACTACATTCTGCACAGGAGGCAGTCTCCACGCTGCTCACTACCAGTCTGCCATGTTCTACGGTATTCATCTGTATCGACAACCAGGCCGCAATCGACACCCTTCACTTCAACAAGCATAACCACGAATATGCGCGACGGACGCAGGAAATCATCGAAAAGCTGCAACTCCTGGGCTGGCAGATCTCCACTGTGTGGTGCCCCTCCCACTGTGGTATACGTGGGAATGAACGGGCTGATACACTGGCCAAACTGGCAGCATCCTCCACCACACCATGCCAATTTGCACTCACCACGAAGACCTGGCTGCAAACCCAGGCATCTGCAGAATTTTTTCGACAATGGAAGACCGAACTCCCTCTCTCGAAACCGTCTTTCAAATTCCCGGACCATCTACACCATGTCGACTGGGCTGATACACGAGCGTTGTGGCGAATGTTTTGCAACTGCTCACCCACCGACACCCCACCGAATATCGATGCAGGACGATGCCCATGCGGATCAGCCCCGTACACCTCACTCCACCTCCTACGTGACTGTCCACTGCTGGCAGTCGAACGCACAATACTCCTCTCCTCGGCGGTCGGTGATATACAGTCCCCGGACTTCCTCCTGGCACCTGGAAATTCTATGCCATTGCGGCGCTTCCTGCGTGCCACCGGGCTAGGACACTCAGCACACCTCCGTCTCGATGGAGACCACACCACCACCGATACCACCAACGACTCCGACTCTGACTCCCCAGAGCCAGACTTTGGTGCGTTTGAAACCTGATTTGACAACGAAAAGCGGAGGAGGATAGATGGGAAGTTATGCTCTTTCTTCGCTGGAACGTCGCAGATGCTCTTTATGTCATGATTTTGATTTGCTGTTTGTTTGTTTTGTTTTGTTTTGTGATTTTGGGCGGTGTTGGAAAGATGGGAACCCCATGGGGGCGGTATGGCGAGGAGCGTACATGGCCTGTAGTGCTGAACGCAATAGATTGAAGTTGCATATTATCCTTCACTCCACCGCAAAATTTTCGTTCGCCGCCAAACAACCTTTTATTCCCACCACCGATTTCGCTGGAAATACCCTCTGGAGCTTTATAACTCCACGGTCTTCCCATCTACGAACTCGCTGGCTTCCTCCCACTTCTTTGTTGTTGCTGCCCGCTCGATTTCGCTCCGCGTCGCGGTCGCTTCGGTCCCGGACAACACCCACCCCCTCCCCTGAAAAGTGGACACCTGTCCATAACAACACGTCACCATGGCAACCAACCCGGTTACCGACCCATTTCTGGCACGCTCTCTGGCGGTCATGGACAACCCACCACCAATGTTCAGATTGGGCGCGGCCCCCGTACCGCCCGCCATCCGAACCCCACCCGCCCCATCCATTCCCCGCCGATCGCCAACACAACCCAACGGCTTCAACCCCATGGCAGACGCTGCCCCCGAGTGGGATCACGACACGGACACCCTCGCGAGCTTTCTTGCCTGGAGGTCAGCCACCCACCACATCGAAAATGTCAACCAAACCGTCGAAGCGCTACTCGGCCCGATATGCCAGTTTGTACGCGCCGAGATGAAGCACCAACTAGCCAACCAGTCAACAACCGTCTTCAGTCCTGGATTCGACATCGGCGAGCCGCCAATCGGTCGTAGACTCGACCTCGGCGAGCGCCATTCGGTCGTGGATTCGACCTCAGTGAGCCATCATTCGGTCGTGGATTCGACCTCGGCTACCTGCCATTCGGTCGTGGACTCGACCTCATCGGGAAGCCAATCAGTCGTGGACTCAACCTTGGTGGGCAGCAAATTGGTCGTGGATGTGACCTCGGCAAGAAGCCAATCGTTCGTGGACTCAACCTCGGCGCGCGCCATTCGGTCGTGGATTCGACCTCGGCTAGCTGCCATTCGGTCGTGGATTCGACCTCGGTGAGTCGCCAATCGGTCGTGGACTCGACCTCATCGGGAAGCCAATCAGTCGTGGACTCAACCTTGGTGGGAAGCAAATTGGTCGTGGATGTGACCTCGGCAAGAAGCCAATCGGTCGTGGACTCAACCTCGGCGAGCCGCCATTCGGTCGTGGATTCGACCTCGGCGAGCCGTCATTCAGTCGTGGATTCGACATCGGCGAGCCGCCAATCGGTCGTAGACTCGACCTCGGCGAGCGCCATTCGGTCGTGGATTCGATCTCGGTGAGCCATCATTCGGTCGTGGATTCGACCTCGGCTAGCTGCCATTCGGTCGTGGATTCGACCTCGGCTAGCTGCCATTCGGTCGTGGATTCGACCTCGGTGAGTCGCCAATCGGTCGTGGACTCGACCTCATCGGGAAGCCAATCAGTCGTGGACTCAACCTTGGTGGGCAGCAAATTGGTCGTGGATGTGACCTCGGCAAGAAGCCAATCGGTTGTGGACTCAACCTCGGCGCGCGCCATTCGGTCGTGGATTCGACCTCGGCTAGCTGCCATTCGGTCGTGGATTCGACCTCGGTGAGTCGCCAATCGGTCGTGGATTCGACCTCGGTGAGTCGCCAATCGGTCGTGGACTCGACCTCATCGGGAAGCCAATCAGTCGTGGACTCAACCTTGGTGGGAAGCAAATTGGTCGTGGATGTGACCTCGGCAAGAAGCCAATCGGTCGTGGACTCAACCTCGGCGAGCCGCCATTCGGTCGTGGATTCGACCTCGGCGAGCCGTCATTCAGTCGTGGATTCGACCTCGGCTAGCTGCCATTCGGTCGTGGATTCGACCTCGGTGAGTCGCCAATCGGTCGTGCACTCGACCTCGGCTAGAAGCCAATCAGTCGTGGACTCGACCTCGGCCATACTGGAAGGTACAAGCTTTGAAATAGACCTAGAGCGGTCGCCCACCGGATCTGGGTGGAAGAGGAACCAATGGATTCAGCAGATCCGGTGTCCTACCGGGAGCTTACAACATACCCAAGTCTCGGCCCAAAGTCGTCTGATACCATCAAGCTAAGTTCCGGAGCCCACAAGTGATGCTAGTTCTAGCTATGATGGAACATTTGACTAAATTGAAATTGTTGCCACCTTACCTGCCCCCGGAAACTTATAGAGACCTCTTAGATGGTCATGTCCTACGGCACCAGATATGGCCAGGAAAGACTAGCCGATATCTCAGCCCTTTCGACGATGCGGAAAGGATCCCTATGTCCACATGTCGGAAGATACTCCGACTCGGACTCGACACCTCGGCGGTGGGACTTGGACTCAGACTTGGTGCCACGGGCGAACTCAGAATCGGACCCCACGTTCCGGTGGGTGGGCTCAGCGCTGAGCTCGACGCCTCAAGCGGACCCACACTCGGCCTCTGCTCCTCAATCGCACCCAGCCAGAAGCGACTGCAAACGGTCACCCACCGGATCTGGGTGGAAGTGAAACCAATGGATTCTGCAGATCAGGTGACCTATCGAGAGGCTATCGTGGGCCTATGCCTTGGCCGCAGTGGTCTGATGCTATTGAAGAGATCGTTTGG
>Ga0307508_10003614_pt1 | contig 15523 bp, 18 predicted proteins | sample 9_EM_MG_FD_203089 | JGI IMG/M metagenome (GOLD analysis project Ga0307508, IMG submission 203089) | Populus trichocarpa ectomycorrhiza microbial communities from riparian zone in the Pacific Northwest, United States - 9_EM | ecosystem: Host-associated > Plants > Roots > Unclassified | place...
CTACGCCGCCCTGATGAGAGGAGGTGTTGCAAACGAATGGCGTCCTGGGTGACTCTGTGGCAATGGTGCTGTCCGATGCAGGCGCAAAGAAGCTGATGGGGGTGACTCCTTGAAGCTTGCAAGTGCCGGACGACGAACGGCCGGGTATAGTACCCCGCGACCGTCGCGCCAACTAAAAACACCTGACTACGAGCCGAGCTACTTATACCGACCGGTCACGGCGAGCTGGGAGTGTGATTCTCCAGCAAAAAGCACGAACCACGAAAAAGGCACCCCTTAGTTCATTTCCATGTGAATTATCAAACAACCTGATCCTCTTCTCTCGTTTGATTCTACTATGCCTCTGGTGTACCCGCTGTCGCGCCACCAACCCGGATAGCCCCAGGTTCACACTATGAACTAAGGTGCACAATCACCTTGTCGAAATGTTCACACCAACGACTTTTGAGGGGTTCCAGCCTCTCCACGGGGACCCCGAACTGACACCCACTAGGCAGGGAACTGCCAGCACCACACTCAGGCAACCGACCGATCCACTCGATGATCCTTACTGCGAAGGACCTGGAGTGCGTTGTCCATGTCCTCCTGGACACGACATGTTCGGTGCCGCTAATCAGCGAGAGATTGGTGGACCGAAAGAATATCCATTGCCTGAGACATGAGGAACCGGCCCCCCTCGTAGTCTTCACTGGGGGTGTGGCGAAAGGGAGCGGGAAATTTTAGATGATCCCCCTAACCCTACGACACCGGGAGCACTACATGCGGGAAAACTTCGAGGTAGCAACCTTCGACCCCTACGTGGACGTGATTCTCCCCTTCTGGTGGCTCACCAAGCACGCCCCTTCAGGTGCTTGGGACTCACCCCAACTCCGCTTCAACAGTCTGCACTGTCTGGAGCACTGCACCAAAGACGCAGTAGCAGAGTTTTCCCTGAGCCTCGATGAGTCTATTTTACAGCACTCCAAGGCCAGGATCATTGGATACGTGTCGGCCGTGGATACGGGCGCGGCACCAGACTTGTTGGGATCAGTACCAAAGAAGTTTAGGCAGTTCCTAGATATAATGGAACAGGAAGCTGCTGACGCCCTTTCGGAACACCGGTCCCACAACCACCGAATCAGCCTTAAGGAAAGAGAAAATCCTACTTGGGGCCCGATCTATCCACTCTCGGAGATGGAGCTCCAAGCGCTCCGGGAATGGCTAAAGGACATGTTGAGGATGGGAAAAATCCGCGAGTCAACCAGCAGTGCCGGATCCCCAATCTTCTTCGTACCGAAGCCAAATGGACGCGGTCTCCGCTTGTACGTCGACTACTGAGGGATCAACAAAATCACGATCCCAAACTCATATCCCCTCCTGCTGATGTAGGAACTTCAGGACCGTATTCAGGGGGCCTAGTGGTTAACGAAAATGGACCTCAATGTTACACCTAAACGAATTATCACGAGTACGTAGCTAGAAGCAGAAGATTCTGTGGCTAAAGAACGAAGGAGTCTCAGGCCGTGGCTAAGGAATCAGAGAGTCTAGGCGGGAGATAAGGAAACAGAGTCTAGCCCTCGGTCGAGACACCGGCTGCAGGAGTTGGAACTCCGAGAGTGAGGGGAACAATTTGTATAAATGAGCAGCTGCCTTTCTGATGCAGTTCCGGAAGTGGCCCCACTACCTCAGGGAGTGGAAGCCACGTCACCTCAGGGTGAACGGAAGCTCTGGACCGAAGACCCTGCTCGGCTGCATGGCCCTCATGCAGACCACCTCACCTCAGGGTGAACGGGGAGCTCTCGGGCTGAAGTCCCCGCTCGGCCGCATCACACATGCAGCAATACAAACGGAAACTCATCTCCCTTATCTACACCCCGACCATGACCAATGGATCCACCCAGGTTCCAAAGAGGGGCAACCACCTCAGAGGAATTCAAGTCCGACCCACCCGTACCTCGAGGAGAAGACACCCGCTTCCCCCTGAGAAAAAGTACGGTCTGGATCACCACTTCTCATTCGCGTGCTCTTGTGGATAAAAGGAAGAAAGATTTCTCGCCTCAACGGAAAGAAATTAGCACGAACGTCCTCACCTACACTACCACCGAACCCACACACAAGATGTAAGATTATTCCGCTGTGAATTATCGAAAGTAGCCTGATTACCTTTGATTCTCTCTACACTCTGGTTACGAATACAACCCCAGTGTCACACTATAATCTTAATCTCAAAATCACCCTACTTTCATGACTTGCTTCGACGACACCTACTTCGAAGACCACCTCTACCTACTCGAACTATCTACCTTCTTGGAACTTAAGTCTCAGTACTCCTTCGACTATACGTTCCAGTCAATCGATAGCGAGTTAGCCGGCTACGAACAGTGGGATACATTCAACGACGGACCTATCCCTACACCCTACCAAGAAGGCGACCACGAGCCCTGGAACTGGTCTACACAATACTGGCTCAACTGCGTCCACAGCCACAAAAACGCCGAGTTCACTGAAGACAAGCTCTGGGATCTCTGTGACTATTACTTCACCGACGACGAAACCATCTACACAGGACACTTCCTCGACCGCTATTGAGCCATGGCGATTTCCTCGAACTTCAACATGCTCCGGTTTGAGGCCCCCCGGGACCTACTCCAAATCACTGACGGAACACCAAGACCGGAACAAGCGGTGGAGATAGCCAACCCCGCAGTTTGGGTCAGCAGCCTGGTGAACCAGCAGTGGCAGGCCCAGAACGACCTACAACGGCTCACAGAGCTGTGCGGTGACTCCTACAATAGAACCGACCGACGAACGCGGGAAATTGAACAAGCCTTCCAAACCTTGGCAGAAGGCACTAGGTACATATATGACCGAGTCAACGCTAACAAAAAAATAGCGGAAGAATGGGTACGTAACGAGCTGTCAAAAGCGGCGAATGGGTACCAATCTCTCCGCAGAAACGTCTGGCAGGCCATCATCGAGGGAACCAACGAGGCCAACGAGTGACAAATATGTCAGGCCACTCAGTTGGCCCGGGTAAACGATGCCCTGTTCTTTCTGGCTGAAGCTAACACAGCCCGGAATCAACACCTGGCCAACTTTCAGGAAAACGTGGAGCTATGGGCAGCCGCATACCAGAACCAAGTGGCCACCCTGGAAAACCAACTCCAGGAAGCAAGGGCAGAAATCCAACATATTGCGACCAGAATCCCGCTACCCGCAATGCCACCAGTGCCGGCAGGACCACCCGCATGTAGAAGTCCCATCCGGCAGACCAGCACCAGTGCCCTGCCGGCCCACTCACCATCAGTGTTGGGAAGCCCGCTACGACTGAACCCGGGACCAAGGCCCCGATGACAGTAACCTCCGGCGGTACCCACGACGCTGGAAATGAGGCAGCGATTGGAGCAACTCAGATGCCACATATCCCCAAGGCCACCAGCACCCGAGCCCGGGGCAGGACAAGGAGGATGTCCCCCCTCGACACCACCTGGATCGTCCGTAGAACCTCCTTCGGGTCCGCCATCCGAACCACCTTGACTGTCTGCCAGGCACCCCCAATCTCCTTCGCCATCTGGGAATCCCGTGCCCATGATTACCACGCAGGACCTCGTACAGTTAGTGCCAGAAGAAGTGGAACATGCACGGCAGGACCGACCGACGCGACCCGAACAGGGGAATATTGCCAGATTAAAAATGAAGAACCCAGAACCCTTTGACGGGAAGAGCTCGACCGCCTTCAATCAGTGGTGGGATGCGGTCACCATGTACTTAGGATTCTACCCCGAGACGATGGACCGACAAAAGATCGCCTGGGTCCGAACGCTTTTGACGGACACCGCCTTGGCCTGGCACCTGCATCGGTAACGTGAACTCAAGCACAACGATACCTGGACCAACTACGCGGCAGCCATCCGGGCCGAATACCATAACGAAAGGGAAGCGGCGGATGCCCGGCTCAAGTTAGGACAATTGAAATACCAAGGGTCAATCAGAACGTACATGACAGAATTCCGAGCGCTCAACAACTTTGCAAGAGCTACGGGGGAAGGCTTGAAAGAAAAAATCGATTTAGCAATGCCGGACAGCATACTGGATATACGGTTCAACCAGAATCCGGAAGACCTCATGGAAGATGAGCAGTTCCTACAAGCCACTTACAGAGCAGGCATACAAGTGGAAAAGAAGAAAGCCCTCAAAGAAGCAAGAGAGCTGGTGAAGGGTACACAGCCACCCAAGTACGACCAGAAAAAAGACGGTCAGGGGAGAGGAAGCTCTGACAATACCCGAAGGGGCAAGGAAAATGCAAAAGAATCCGACCTCCGGAAGGACAGTGCCACGGAACGAAAAAGCCAGTACGGAGGACAGGCAAGATGGGCCTCGAAGGATGCTGCGCTAACGGGCGTACCGGCAAAACAACAGGAAGAATACGGCTGGAACCGGGATGACTGCTGGAGATGCGGCAGAAGCACCCACAAGACCTATGAATGCTTCTCCTTCAACACCAAAAAGAGAACCGCACTACCTTCGGCCCCCTGGAAAGCCTCGGCCGTAATACAGGGAAAACGGAAACGATCGGAAGAACCATAGGAGGCAGCACCTGCCAACAAGCAGCAGAAGGTTGTGGCAGTCGAAACAATGGACGCGGACGCAGTGCGACCACTCTGGGAGGACTCCGAGTCAGATTTTTAAAGGGCAGGGTCCCGCTGCAACCCTTGGCCCAGGCAAAAATATGTGGAGCGTCCCGAAAACGGAAAAACGAACGATCAAGCGTTGGAACCCCAAAGAAACCGAGAAGGACGCCCTGCAGCGGCACTTGCCCGGTAATTGAAATTGTGCTACACCAAGGCAGTATAGGGCACCGGATAAGGGTATTACTGAACACAGGCTGTTCGATAGCCTTGATCAACGAACAAACAGTGGGCCGGCTCGGCCGGGAATGGAAGAAACACCAGCACGCCTGTAGCATCGAGAATTTCACAGGGGAAACAGTCAAAGGAGCAGGCCAATATTATACAAAGCCTATGCTGCTCCAACACTGAAGACACTACTCCATGGAGAAATTCGAAGTCTCACCTATGGACCCAGGAATCGACATCTTCCTCCCTTTCGAATGGGTAATAGCGCACCCACCACAAGGTGCCTGGACAAACAACGAAATACGGTTCAACAGTACCCAATGCTTGGAAAACTGCACCAAGCACGAAGTAGGGCAGTTCTCCCTGACCTGGGATGAAACGGTAGCAACGGACCCAGCGGCCCGCTGCATAAAATATGTCTCGGCTGCATCAGATGAGAACCCAATCAAGGCAGTACCGAAGGAATTCTGACAATACTTAAGAATCATGGGGAAGGAGGCAGTGGATGCTCTCCCCAAGCATCGCCCGTACGATTGCAAAATCGACCTCCAGAAAGGCAGCACAGCTCCCTGGGGACCCATCTACCCACTGTCGGAAGTAGAACTTCAAACTCTCCGAGAATGGCTAAAGGAAATGGAGCAAACAGGAAAAATCAAACGCTCCACATCCCCTGCAGGCTCCCCGATCCTCTTCGTACCCAAACCTCACGGAGGAGGACTCCGCCTATGCGTGGACTACTGGGCGCTCAACCGCATCACAATCCCAAACCGTTATCCCTTACCACTGATGCAGGAACTGCAGGATCGAGTCTAAGGAGCCCGATGGTTCACAAAAATGGATCTCAAGAACGGGTTCCACCTTATCCGGGTTCGGAAAGGCGATGAGTGGAAAACAGCGTTTAGGACTCGCTACGGACTATTCGAGTTTCAAGTGATGCCGTTCGGGTTAACGAACAGGCCCTCCACCTTCCAGGATATGATGAACCACATATTCTCTTACATGTTGGACGTCAGTGTGTTGGCCTACATGGATGATATACTGATTAACGCTGACACTGAGGAATGGCACGACAACACCATAAGAGAGGTCCTGAGAAGGCTGCAGGAAAATGGCCTTGCAATCTCGCCGGAAAAATGCGTCTGGAAAACCCAGGAAGTGGAATTCCTGGGCTACATCATCGGTCAAGAAGGGATCAAAATGTCACAGGAAAAAGCGGAAGCAGTGCTAAGTTGGCAGAGACCGAACTCCCTCACGGAAGTCCAATCGTTCCTTGGATTTGCTAACGTCTACCGACGCTTCATCCAAGACTACTCCTGAGTAGCAAGGCCCCTAACAAAGTTAACCAAGAAAGAGACAGGAAAGGAATGGACTTGGAATCCAGAAGCAGAGACGGCCTTCAAGGAGTTAAAACAGCGCTTTACAACAGCACCAGTCTTAGCACACTTTGACGCATCAAAGCCGGTGATCATAGAAACTGACGTATCGGATTTCGCAATCGGAGCCGTACTATCGCAGCGAGACGAGGAAAACCGCCTACACCAAGTGGCGTTCCACTCCAGAACGTTCCAGCCAGCAGAGATCAACTACGAAATCCACGACAAAGAACTTCTGGCAGTGGTAGACGCTTTCAAACACTGGAGATGGTACTGCAAGGGTGCGACTCAACAGGTCTAGGTCTACTCGGACCACCAAAACCTGGAATACTTCACAACAACGAAACTGCTGAATCGACGACAAACCCACTGGGCTCAATAACTGGCTGGCATCTATTTCAGAATCTATTACCGACCAGGAACCCAAAATGGGAAACCAGACGCCCTTTCTAGGCGTTCAGATTACCGCCCTGAAAAGGGGGGGGGTAGAAAACCAGCCAATAACATTGGTTTTGAGAAAAAACCATTTCGAAGAATGTTTGGCAAGCACCTTCATCTGCCCAACAGCCCGATTATCATCGCTCCCGACAAGAAAATGGTCAAAAAAATTCCTGGAAAAAGTCAAGGAAGAAGGAAAAAAGGATAACAACTACGAGCAAGCAATAAAACAGGAGGCAATGGCGGAAAAGCGGGTACCGAAGGAGCAGAAGGTCAAGGAAATAAGAATCGAAGGCGGCCTGGTAAAACGAAGGAACCTACTCTCGATCCCGAACGGTCTAATACAACAGATAATGGAATCGGAACATGACACAAACGTAGCCGGGTACAGGGCCAGGACGAGACTATCGAACTAATCCGACGAAACTTCTGGTGGCCGAAGATGAACGAACGAATCATCGACTTCGTCAAAAGCTGCCCGAAATGTCAGCAGAACAAATCCTCTTGACATCAGCCATACGGGCTATCCTCACCACTGGAACTCCCATACGCACCTTGGCAATCAATAGCCATGGATTTCATCCCGGAGCTCCCGGAATCGGAAGGATGCGACCAGCTTTGGGTAGTCATCGACCGGTTCACCAAAATGGCACACTTCCTCCCACTACGGAAGGAAGGAAAACGGCGGCAGACTTATCAGTCATATTCGCCCAGGAAATATGGAAGTTCCACGGCCTCCCCACAGATATCGTGTCAGACAGTGACTCCCGCTTTACTTCCGAAATCTGGAAGGAGTTTCTACGGCTATCCGGAATTCGGCCCCGGATGTCGACAGCATTCCACCCGCAAACCGATGGACAAACGGAACTGCTCAACCAGACGATTGAGGCCTATCTCCGTGCATTCATTGGCAAGGAACAGAACGACTGGGTACGACTGCTGCCAATGGCAGAGTTCACATACAACAACTCTGTCACAGCAGGAAACGGTATGTCTCCGTTCTACGCTAACTACGGCTTTCACCCGATGGCCATGGACGCAGCGTCAACGGAGCATCTCAACCCGGCCAGCAAAGTATACGCCCATTGGATGAACACCGTGCACGACGAATCCCGAAAAGGGCTGGAAGAAGCACAAAAACGAATGCGGCGATATACGGACCCAACGCGGAAGCAACCCCCAGCATTCCAAGTAGGGGACTTGGTGATGCTCGGCGGGCGCAACATCAAAACGCACCGGCCCTCAAAGAAGTTGGATCACAAGAATCACGGTCCTTTCCAAATCGAGAAAATCGTCTCCCCACTCGTGGTACGACTCACGCTTCCCCGCAAGTGGAAAATACACAATGTTTTCCATGTGTCACTGCTCAAACCCTACCGAACCAGCGAGTACTGAGCGCCTCCGGATCCATCTAAGGTGTTGCGAGAGGCCGACGACATTGAACAGTCGGAGGAATACGATGTGGACTAGGTTATGTCCTCGGTTGAATGCGGCCGGGGAAACAACTAATGAATCCTCAACCTGGTCAAATGGCTGGACTATCGGGAACGCAAGGATTGGACGGAAGAACCATTCGACAACTTCTCAGTAGACGGCCTGGGGAAACTCCAGGAGTTTCACCAACATAATCCAGACGCACCGAAAGACTACCGGCTCACCGAGGACATGGCGGTAGGGCAGTGAAGGGATGGAGGACCCCCGCACCAAAACGAGACTGACAAAAAGGGCCCACTGCTGGGGTAACCACGGAAAAGCCGTCAACCGGGCGCCCGAAGAGGAGTGCACGCGAACGAAAAACGTTGAGAGTCAGGAAAACCATTCAAAACAGACGTGTCGACCTCTCGGCGACCGACTCGGACCAGCGCAACCGGCGCAGGCATCAGCAAAGCGGTGAAGTGAGTCCCCGATAGCGCTGTCACTGCTCCAGCATACTAGTCTCCCCCCGGAAAGACGTGGGCGCGGTCACTGCCGAGTATACGGGTTACTAGCACGAAGGACACCAGGCCTCTCCCGATTCCCTAGGCTGACTGCGACCCGGGAACCCCACCGAGCCGGCCAAAGCCTTGACACACCGTGGCGGCGAGTACGACTCAATATGACACGACAGTATGAGTACGCACTGGCCTACTCAGAGGGCCCAGTCATGCAGACGGATTACAGAGTCATGTCCTGATCTGGTGGCTGGGAGGGCTGTAGGGGAGGAGGACTACAGTCACGGTAAGTGGCGGCCTCTAGTTAATAAACTATTGACTGACTCCTGAGGTGGATTTCTGGTGTTGTTGAAATCTTAATTGTAGAAGAAGATTTTTGGTGTCGTAAAAACAGTGAAGTTTTGGGGGGTGTTGTGAGGATAATAGATTGTGTGGAGAAGAATCTCCAGACTAGCTACCACGCCCTTCCTTTATACTTTTCCTTCCCTCTGTGGAATCACAGTTTGCCCGCAAGACTGACACAGTTCCTCCGTCTAACATCATGACTCGATCGCAGCGCTCAAGGAAAACACATGATCGCACTCAGCCGCCGCGCTGCCAACACTCTACTCACAGCAACAGGAGAAAGGACATGCAAGCAGTAAAGGTAAGGAACAGGGAACAGGATGTGCAAGCTTCATCAATGGGAGACAACAAACGTAGCGAACAAAAGAAAGGATGTGCAAGTATAATCAACAGGAAACAACATATGTAATGATGACAGGAAATGGACACACAAGTAACATAATGGAGACGAAGGAGAGAGGTCTAGACAGGCCAGCGGTCAGGGATATTGCTACTGGAGCGATATGGCGGATATCGGTGGAGGCGCCTAACTGCAGAGGATGACCGTGGCTGCGGCAGCGGAAACGAGGACGAGCTGCAGGGTAACAAGGGTGAGAGTGGCACCGGCGCCGGCGCCAAGGAGCCTGTTGCACCAGGTTTGTGACAGTACATCCCCTGTCCAGACTGAAGCTCTGGGGAGGTGTGACACTGGGGTTGAATCGTAACCGGAGTGTGGGTAGAATCAAAGGTAATCAGGCTACTTTCGATAATTCACAACGGAATAATCTTAGATCTTGTGTGTGGGTTCGGTGGGAGTGTTGGTCAGGATGTTCGTGCTGATTTCTTCTCGGTGAGTTGAGAAATCCTCTTTCTTTTGTAGGGAGAGAGTCGTCGTGAGATCTGGTGACTCAGCGTGAGAAGTGGTGACTCGGGTTTGGATTCCCCCGAGTTGCATAGACCCCGTGGGTGGATCATTGGCCCTGGCTGGGGTGTAGATAAGGGAGATGAGTTCGTCATGCAACTGGGCAGGGGACTCTTGCGTCTAGACTCGTACGTGGCTCCCCCCGCAAGGATCTAAGCCAGTCCCCGCGAGGACCCAGACTCTCTGCGTACGTGGTTCCTCCCCGCAGGGCCAACCAATGTCCGGCCTCTCCCCGCAAGGAGTTAGAACATGTCTGCTAAGACCGCTTCGTTTGCACACGGACCCCCACCTCGGAGTTCCTTCGTCCGATCCCCGCAAGGTTCGATTTTTTCCCCGCAGGGTTCGATCTCTCGGCCTAGGCTAACTCCGGCTCCTTAACTCCCTCCTAGACTCTTGATCCATCATCCGTCACCCGCTTACCTTTCTACTCCTCTGTCGCTAAGTAATCTAGATACTCTATGTACTTCGTGGAACATTCAGGCGTAACACTACCCCCCTCCCCCTTAGCCTCATCCCGAGTGCTAATGTCGTTCTTGTCTAAGTAGCCTGTCTCCTTCTTGGATCGTGAGATTCTTTCAACGCTGAGTTGCTTGCAGCGTCCCGGACTGCCGTCCTCCTCCCCTGCTGCCCTTTCAGCCACCGGATCAGGTCATGTAGTCTTCCGAGACCCTCTGTAATCCGTCGAGATGGCTGGGACCTCAGAGTAGGCCGGTGCGTACTCTTACCTCGATGATTCCCACTGGGCAGCCGCGTGCCTAGAGACGAAAGTGCCAGTTTTCCCAGTGCGCATTCGGGCGGACTTCGGCTGGGGCACATAGAAGGAGTGACCAAGCACAAACAAGCCGAACAAGCCAATAGTGTGCACACAGAGGTGTCCGTCTGCCACCCGAATCCGCCGCCTGTTGGTGGCTTTCATGTCCCCGGCAATTACCCCAGCGCAGAATCGCTGCAGTCGTCTCCGCGTAGATCGGTCGTTCACGGCCGAGAGCATATGATGTTTTTTGGGGTGTGGGACACGTGGAAAGAGTGACCTTCTCGACTTGGGGTTCGTGCCCGGGCTGTCCCTCGTAGGTGTACATACAGAGGTTTGCCTTACCGAACACCTACGGCTCCCGTCCGTCCGAGTCCGAGGTATCCATCGGCGAGTTCTTGTACCTGAGAAGCAGGGTTTTTCGTTGGCGTGAGATGAAGTCCTCCACCCCTTCATCCTTACCACCGCTCGTGCTTCGGCGGGCCCTTTTATGGACATCCCGTCTCAAGCGTCGGCGAGTCGGTAGTCCCTCAGCGCGTCCAGATTCCGTCGATGAAACTCCTGGAGTTTCTCCGGACCGCCTACCGAAAAGTTGTCGAAGGGTTCTTCCGTCCAGTCTTTGTGTTCCTGATAGTCGAGCTATTTGACAAGATACAGGATCCGTCGTCCCTGCTTCCGTGACAACACCACTTCGTCGACGTCATATTGTTCAGATTGTTCGATGTCGTCTGCTTCTTGTACGATTATTGAGGGGTCTGGAGGGGCTCGGTGCTCGCTGGTCTGGTATTGTTCGAGCAACGAGACGTGAAAGACGTTGTGGATCTTCCATTTCCGTGGGAGGGTTAAGCGAACCGCTAAAGGCTAGATGATTTCCTCGACTTGAAAAGGACCATGATTTTTGTGATCCATTTTCCTTGATGGACGCCGGGTTTTGATGTTGCGTCCGCTTAGCATGACCAAGTCTCCTATTTGGTACGCCGGAGGTGGTTTTCGGCCTGGATCGCTATATCGGCGCATTCTTTCTTGGGCGGCCTTCCGCCCTTTTAGGGCTTCTTCGTAGATGGTTGTCATCCAGTGGCCGTACACCGTGCTGGCTGGGTTGATTGGTTCGTCGTTTTCCTCAGGTGGGTCCATGGATCGGGGGTGGAATCCGTAGTTGGCATAGAACGGCGTGATTCCATGGCCCATTGTGACTGAGTTGTTGTAAGCGAACTTGGCCATTGGGAGTAGTCGTACCCAGTCGTTTTGTTCCTGACTGACGAAAGCCCGTAGGTATGCTTCGATGGTTTGGTTCAATCTTTCAGTTTGTCCATCGGTTTGCGGGTGGAAGGCTGTCGACATCCTCGGCCGGATCTCCAACATTTTCAACAACTCTTGCCATGCTTCCGAAGTGAAACGCGAGTCCCGGTCTGACACGATATCAGTGGGGATGCCGTGGAATTTCCATACCTCCCTTGCAAAGACTACCGCCAGATCCACTGCTGTTTTGCCGTTTTGTAGTAGTGGTAGGAAATGGGCCATTTTGGTGAAACGGTCGATAACTACCCAAAGCTGGTCGCATCCCTTCGACACTGGTAGTTCCGTAATAAAATCCATTGCAATTGATTGCCACGGTGCGTATGGCAATTCCAGCGGTGAAATCAGTCCGTAGGGTTGGTGGTGTGCTGTCTTGTTCAGCTGACATTCGGGGCAGCTTCTGACGAACTCGATGATCCGTTCGTTCATTTTCGGCCACCAGAAGTTTCTTCGAATGAGTTCGATAGTTTTGTCTTGCCCCATGTGACCGGCCACCTTAGTGTCGTGTTCTGATTCCATGACCCGTTGGACGCATTTTCCAGGAACCCATAGTTTTTCTTTTCTGTACAGGAGCTGGTCCTGTAGCTTTATTCCGTCGTTTCCCTTGCCCTCCGGGGCCTCCGGCGCTGCTTCCGCCAGTGCCGTTTCCTTTTTCTTTCTGACCTCCTGATACTGTGGGTCCTTGTTCGCCGCTTCCCGGACCTCTTCTAGGAACGCCGAAGTCCATTTCCTAATGGGGACTGAGGACAGCCTTGCTGACAAGCAGACGAATGAGACCGTTTCTCTTCCTGCCGGGGCTCCCAAGTGTTTTTCTTTCAAGATCGTTGAAATTGGCTGGTTTTCCATCCCCCCCTTTTCAGGGCGGTGCTCCGGCCGCCGTGATAGCGCCTCTGGTTTTCCATTTTGTGTTCCCGGTCAGTAATAGATTCTAAAATCTATGCCTGCCAATTCCTGGGCCCAGCGGGCCTGTCAGCGGTTTAGCACTTTTGTGGTTGTAAAGTACTCCAGGTTTTGGTGGTCTGAAAAAACCTGAATTTGGTGAGTCGCTCCCTCGCAGTAGCGCCTCCAATGCTTAAAAGCGTCTACTACCGCTAGTAGTTCCTTATCGTGGATCTCGTAATTGATTTCCGCCGGCTGGAATTTTCTGGAGTGGAAGGCCACTGGGTGTAACCGATTCTCGTCGTCCCGTTGGGAAAGGACTGCTCCGATGGCGAAGTCCGATGCGTCTGTCTCAATGACCACTGGTTTTGCTGGGTCGAAATGGGCTAGTATCGGGGCAGTGGTGAATCGCTTTTTCAGTTCTTCGAACGCCTTTTCCGCTTCTTCGTTCCACGCCCATTTCCTTGTTTTCTTGGTCAGCTCTGTGAGAGGTCTTGCTATCCGCGAATAATCCTTGATGAAACGTCGGTATAAGTTGGCGAATCCTAAGAAAGACTGCGTTTCTGTGAGCGATGTCGGCTGCTGCCAAGATAGCACGGCCTCCACTTTTGCTTGATCCATCCGTATTCCGTTTCGACCGATGACGTAGTCGAGGAATTCCACTTCCTCTGTTTTCCAGACACATTTCTCGGGGGAGATCGCTAGCCTGTTGCGCTGTAGTCTTTCCAACACTTCCTTGACGAGCTGGTCATGTTCCTCTTCTGTTTTCGCTTATACCAATATGTCGTACATATATGCCAGGACTCCCACGTCCAGTATGTCGGATAGGACAAGATTCATCATGTCTTGGAATGTTGACGGCGCATTTGTCAAACCAAATGGTGTGACCTGGAATTCGTACAGTCCGTAACGAGTTCGGAAGGCGGTTTTCCACTCGTCCCCTTCCCAGATCCGGATGAGGTTGAACCCGTTTTTCAGATCCATTTTCGTAAACCATTGGGCCCTCTGAACTCGATCCTGTAGTTCTTGCATGAGGGGAAGCGGATACCGATTAGGGATTGTAATGGCGTTCAATCCTCAGTAATCGACGCACAACCGTATCCCCCGTCCATTGGGTTTATGAACAAATAGGATTGGTGAGCCCGTCGAGGAGGTGGATCTTTTTATTTTGCCGGTTTTTTCCATTTCTTTTAGCCATTCTCTTAAAGTTTGAAGTTTCACCTCAGAGAGGGGGTAAATGGGTCCCCAGGGCGCCGTGGTTCCGTCCTTCAGCTCGATTTTGCAGTCATATCGGCAGTGCTCTGGTAGCGCGTCTGCTGCTTCCTTTCCCATTATCCCCAGGTATTGTCTGAATTCCATTGGGACGTGACCCAGCGGGTCATCGTTGACTGCCGATACGTGACCAATAGTGCGTGCCTTGGGATCGGATAGTATTGATTCGTCCCACGACAGCGAGAATTCCACCATTTCATATTGGGTGCACTTTTCTAGACATCCGGGACTGTTAAACCTTATTTCCTCTGTTGACCAAGTTCCCTGGGGTGGGTGTTCCTCCACCCAGCTGAACGAAAGAAATATGTCGATTCCTTCCTCCATCGGAGAGATTTCGAAAGTTTCTTTAGAGAAATGATTCCGGTGTTGTAATTGTACCGGCCCCGTATGGAATTGTCCCGCGTTTTCGACAGTTTGGCCGGTGAAGTTTTCGATGATTCTGGGGTTCTTGTGCGGGTTTTTTGGTAAGTTCAGTCGTTCCACCGTTTGTTGGTTTATCAGATTTATCGAGCATCCTGTGTCTAGCAGTGCTTTTACTTGATAGCTGTTTTTCTGGTGATGTAGCAACATTGTGATGATGTGTCGATTGTTCCTTCGGGGTTTTTTCTCGGGTTTTTTCTTCGTATTCGGCGTTGTTCCTTCTCTTTTACTTTTTCGCGAGGCGCCGCATACAAAATTGACCGTCCCGTCGGGCGCCGCACGGGGGTCTTTCAAAAATCCGAGTCGTCCGTGTCCACCCATAGTGGTTGGTCCGAGACGATTTCTTCTACTGCCGCCACTTTTTGCTGTTTTGTGGCCGGGGGGTCGATTGGGTCTTCCTCTCTCTTCCTTTTCCCTTCCGACGTGTTTCGGGTGTTGGCTACTGCTCCCACCTTCCAGGGTATTGGTGGCAGCTCCGTTCCTTGTACTGTTTGGAAGGAGAAGCAGTCAAAAGTACGGTGCCCCGTTCTTCCACATTGCCAGCATCCATCCTTGACTTTTTTATACGCGTCTATTTCGTTCTGGGGTACCCCCCACACAGCGGCCCCCATCGACTCCCATCCGTTATTCTTCGGGGCTCGGGGGTCGTTTTTCCTTGGCTCCCGACCTTCCGTCCTTGCCGTTGGCCGTTTTTCCTCCTTTTTCCGTTCCTCCTTTTTGATGGTTGGTACTGGGGCGGTGTGCACAGCGTCCCTGGATGCTTTTAACGCCTTCTTCATTTCCACCTGTAGGGCAGCCTGGGAGGTGGCTTCTAGAAACCCTTCGTCATCGACAAATTCTCCTAGATAATGGGCGAAGCGCATGTCTAGTACTGAGTCCGGCATCGCGAGATTGATTTTTTCTTGCAGGCTTTCCCCCATGGCTCGTGCATAGTTGTTCAACGCCTTGAATTCCCTCAAATAGGCCCGGATATCCCCCCCATATTTGAGCTGGCTCAGCTTAAGTTGGGCGTTGGCTGCCTCTCGCGGGTCATGGTATTCCGTTCGGAAGGCTGCTGAGTAGTTGACCCACGAGTCATTTTC
>Ga0307508_10003616_pt1 | contig 15522 bp, 13 predicted proteins | sample 9_EM_MG_FD_203089 | JGI IMG/M metagenome (GOLD analysis project Ga0307508, IMG submission 203089) | Populus trichocarpa ectomycorrhiza microbial communities from riparian zone in the Pacific Northwest, United States - 9_EM | ecosystem: Host-associated > Plants > Roots > Unclassified | place...
CTTCGTGGCACTTCACATGGCACTACGTGCGCGCTGCCGGGCGTCGTTCGGCCACTCACAGCACGTGGATCACAAGTCACTGCGCGTACAAGGCAGCGCATCACGCCGCGGGCCGAGCGTGGAACGTGGCGAGGGGTGGCGCGCACCTGGCGCTTACCGTCCTGGATGATGCGCTTCCTCGCCACCCGAAGAGGGGCGCGGCCGTTGTGGTCTATGACGCCTGGACCGGCCGCGGGGTTCCGGGGCGGTCAGAACTGCCCCAGGCCCTCTCCGAATGTGTACCCGCCGCGATGGAGACGACGCGCTGTCGAATGACGTCAGTCGACCTCAAATTGGCAGCGTGGCGACTTTTTTTCGGCCAAGTTCAATTCCCCCCAGACACCAACAAGACCACCGGGACAATGCTGGACATCGGCTCTCCCGTGCGTGTACATCTTGAGACAGTAGCGGCACAGTAGCGGCGCAGCATGACAGGGGGTTTGCGATGCTATTGAGCAAGCTGGGCGCAGCGGGTGAAGGCAGCGGTCCATGAACTCGCCCTATCCGCCGAAAGTGGCTGGAATCGATTCTTCCCTCCCCGCACCCACGCACACTGCCGATCCCGTCAGCCCGCCCCTCGCCGCGCCGGAACCCGGCGTTCAGGACCGGCTGGCCGGGTGGGTCTCGGATCTCACCACCCTTCACGAACTCACCGAGCGGCTGGTCCATACCAGCGCCCTCGATGACGCACTGACGGAACTCCTGCGCGCGGGCGCCGCGCTCGTGGGCGCGCAGCGCGGGCTGGTCGCGCTCGAACCGGCGGACGGGCAGGGCCCGGTGACCACCGTCGGCCTCGGCCTCGGCCGCGCCGACCTCGGCCAGATCGAGACGATCCCGGGCGGCTCCGCTCCCGCGGGCCATCTCCTCGACGGGCTGCCCGAACCGGGCGGCGAGCGGCGCCCCGATGTCACCCACCCCGACATCCCGGGCGAGCCCGGTCTCCATTCCCTCCATCGTGAGGTCGCCGCCCGTCTCGGCTTCGCCGCCAGCTACGCGGTCCCGCTGGACCCCTTCCCCGGCCCCGGCCCGGGCCCCGGGCTGACCGGCGTGCCCGCCCCCGCCGCCGAGGACGTGTCCCCGGGCGCGGGCGACCGTACGGCGCGGGGCGCGCCGGGCGGCGCGGGGCAGGGCGCGGCGCAGGCGTCCGCCCCGGCAAGTGCCCCCGGCATGCCGGATGTGCCCGCCGGGCGGCTCGGCGCGGTCGCCTGGCTCTACGACGAACCGGCCGAGCCCGAGGAGCACCAGCGCCATCTGGTGGCCCTGTACTGCCGTTACGCGGCCGCCCACATCACCCGGCTGATCGAGCTGGCCCGCGCCCGCGCGACGGTGGCGACCGTCCGGGAGGAGCTGCTGCCCACCCGGCTGCCGCGGCTTCCCGGGGTGCGCCTCGCCGTCCGCCACCGCCCCGGCTCGCGGGGCGGCGGGGACTGGTACGACGCCCTGCCGCTGCCGGACGGCGCCCTCGGCCTCTCGGTCGGCGCGGTCACCGGTTCCGGGCCGAGCACCATCGTCGCGATGGGGCGGCTGCGGGCGTCGCTGCGCGCGTACGCCGTGATGGAGGGCGAGGACCCGGTCGCCGTGCTCTCCGACCTGGAACTGCTGCTGCGGCTCACCGAGCCCGCCCGCTCCGCGACCGCCCTGTTCGCGTACTGCGAGCCCGGGGCGCGCCGGGTGCTGCTGGCCGGGGCGGGGCACAGCCCGCCGCTGATCACCGGGGAGCGGCGTACGGAGTTCGTGGAGACCACGCTGTCCGCGCCGCTGGGCATGCTCTCCTGCTGGGAGGCGCCGAGCGTGGAAATCGAGCCCGCCTGCGGAGAAACGCTTTTGTTCTACAGCGACGGGCTGCTCCACCGCACCGGTGAGCCGACGGACCGCGCCTTCGCCCGGCTGCGCGCCGCCGCGGCGGGCGCCCCCAGGGCGGTGCGCGCCGATCCGGACGCCTTCGCGGACCATGTGCTGCTGGCGATGCTCCCGGACCACACAGCCGCCACAGCCGACACCGGCGGCACGGGCGAAACCCGCGTGACCGGCGCGACCGGGGAAGGCGCGGGGGACGCCGCGGAGGATGTCGTCCTGCTCGTCGCCCACTTCGACTGATCGGCGGCGCCCGGGACGCCTCCCGGGCGCCGCACCCCCGGACCTACGATGGGAGAGGTCCAGTTCGAGGAGGATGACGTGACCGAGGAGCCCACTCCTGACGCCCTGGAGACCCCGGAGGCCGAGGAGCAGCCCATCAAGCAGCGGAAGAACGGCCTCTACCCGGGCGTTTCCGACGAGCTTGCCGAGAGCATGAAGTCCGGCTGGGCGGACACCGAGCTGCACGACCTGAGCCCCATCGAACAGGCCCCGGACACCGCCCGCCGCCGCGCCGCGCTCTCCGCGCGCTTCCCCGGCGAGCGCCTGGTCGTCCCCGCGGGCAGCCTCCGCACCCGCTCCAACGACACGGAGTACGGCTTCCGCGCCGCGACCGAGTACGCGTACCTCACCGGCGACCAGACGGAGAACGGCGTCCTGGTGCTGGAGCCGGACGCGGGCGGCGGCCACCAGGCGACGGTCTACCTCCTGCCGCGCTCCGACCGGGAGAACGGCGAGTTCTGGCTGGACGGCCAGGGCGAGCTGTGGGTCGGGCGGCGGCACAGCCTCGGCGAGGCCGAGCAACTGCTGGGCCTGCCCGCCAGGGACGTGCGCGAGCTGGCCGGCCGGCTCGGGGCAGCGACCGGCCCGGTGCGCGCCGTACGCGGCCATGACGCGGGGATCGAGGCGGCGCTGACCGACAAGGTCACCGCCGAGCGCGACGAGGAGCTGCGGGTCTTCCTCAGCGAGCAGCGCCTGGTCAAGGACGAGTTCGAGATCGCCCAGCTGCAACGGGCCGTCGACTCGACCGTGCGGGGCTTCGAGGACGTGGTGAAGGTCCTCGACAAGGCGGAGGCGACCTCGGAGCGCTACATCGAGGGGACGTTCTTCCTGCGCGCCCGCGTCGAGGGGAACGACGTCGGCTACGGCTCGATCTGCGCGTCCGGTCCGCACGCCACCACCCTCCACTGGGTGCGCAACGACGGCCCGGTCCGCTCCGGCGACCTGCTGCTCCTCGACGCCGGGGTCGAGACCACCACCCTCTACACCGCCGACGTCACCCGCACCCTGCCGGTCAGCGGCACGTACACCCCGCTCCAGCGGAAGATCTACGACGCGGTGCACGAGGCGCAGGAAGCCGGCATCGCGGCGGTCAAGCCGGGCGCGAAGTACCGCGACTTCCATGACGCCGCCCAGCGCGTCCTGGCCACCAGGCTGGTCGAATGGGGTCTGGCCGAGGGCCCGGTCGAGCGCGTCCTGGAGCTGGGGCTGCAGCGCCGCTGGACGCTGCACGGCACCGGCCACATGCTCGGCCTGGACGTGCACGACTGCGCCGTGGCCCGCACCGAGACCTATGTGGGGGGCACGCTGGAGCCCGGTATGTGCCTCACCGTCGAGCCCGGCCTCTACTTCCAGCCGGACGACCTGACCGTGCCCGAGGAGTACCGGGGCATCGGCGTCCGGATCGAGGACGACATCCTGGTGACGGAGGACGGCAACCGCAATCTGTCGGCGGGGCTGCCGCGGTCCGCCGATGACGTCGAGGCGTGGATGGCCCGGATCGTCGCGCAGCGGAGCTGAGACGGGGCGTGACGGCGGGGGAGCGGCTGGACCGCTCCCCCGCCGTCATGTCCGTCACCACACCCCGGGCGCCTCGCTACGACGCCCTGAGCAAGGAGTCCTCACGCCACTTGAGGATCTTGTCGAAGCTCACCACCACCCCGCCGCGGCCCGGTCGGTCGCGATAGCGGACGTGATCGGTGAGCGCCTCGATGAGAAAGAGCCCCCGTCCGTGCTCCGCGTGTGCGGGAGCCGGACTCTGCGGGTGCTGCGGCCTCGGCGCCGACGCCGGACGCCGCTCGCTCCGGGTGCGCGACTCGCGGCGCACGGTGCCACGGCCGGAGAAACCGGGACCCGAGTCGGTGACCTCGATACGGCAGGTGTCGCCGTCGATGAAGGCCGTGACGCGGTAGTCCCCGCCCGTACCGTCGCTGCCGCCGTGCTCCACCGCGTTGGCACATGCCTCGGAGAGGGCGACCGACAGGTCGTAGGAGATTTCCGGATCGACTCCGGCCGTCTCCATGGTGCCGAGGAGCAGTCGCCGTGCGAGCGGAACGCTCGCCGCCTCGCGGGGCAAATGGAGTGACCACCAGATGCTCATGCTCCAGCCTCCCGGCCGCGGCTCGACATACCGTTACGTATTGCCTGGGTCCATGGTCCGTAAGCGTCCGATTGACGTGACTCCGCTCATTCGGCGGACGCGCGCGGTAGGCGCATCGGTGTATAGGCCTGTCCCGGTGTGCGCCGGTACGCCCTACCCGCCGTGGGGAACGCGTTTACCCAGTGGGATGATGGCGCGGCCATGGCTTCCCCTGTCGCCCGTGCGGCTGCCGATCTGCGCATGTTGCGGGCCGCGGTGTTCACCGCGGTCTGTGTCGTGCTGTCCGCGGCGGGGCATGTGCTGGCGTCCTGTACGACGGTGCCGCTGTGGACGCTCGGCGCGGGAGCCGCGGCGATGTTCGCGGTGGCGCTGCCACTGGCCGGGCGGGAGCGGTCGCTGCCCGGGATCGCGGCGGTGCTGGCCCTGGGGCAGCTCGCGCTGCACTGCCTCTTCGGCTACGGACAGCAGCAGGCGGCCGCCGCCGCGGAGGCCGTCCATCGCGCGGACGCCGACGGCCGCGTCATCGGCATGGCGGCCAAGCTGCTGTGCACCACGCTCCCCGGCCGCCTCGACGCGGCCACGGCGCACCGGATCGTCGCCCGGTCGGGCATCGACCCGGCGTCCCTCCACTCCGCGCCGTCCGCACAGGCCGCACCGTCGGCGGGGATGCCCGGCCCTGAGCACCACATGGGTCTGACGGCCCTGCTGCCGTCGCTGCCGATGACCCTGGGGCATCTGCTGGCCGCGCTCGCCGTCGGCTGGCTGCTGCGGCGCGGCGAGAGGGCCGTATGGCGGGCGGTACGGCTGTCGCTGGACGGGGCGCGCGGGGTCGCGGAGGCCGCGCTCGTACGCTCCCTGCGCGCCGCCCTGGGGCTCGTACGGATGCTGCTCACCGGGCTCACGGACGCCGCGGCCGGTACCGGGCCGCCCCGCCCGCGCCCGGACGGGGCGGACGAGGGCGGGACGACGGCCGTCGTCCTCCAGCACAGCGTGATCAGGCGGGGACCGCCGTCTTACGACCTCGCGGCCTGACCGACGCGACACTCCTCCAGCGGGAACGGAGGGTGGCCGTGCCGGAGCCGCACGCGCGCCCACCCCATCGTTCACTCCTCATCTGGAGCGTTTGACATGAACGCCATGCGTCTTCGCCGTCTGCCGGTTCTCGGCGGCCTCACCGCGGGCGCCCTGGTGCTGCTCGCCGCGGGCCCCGCCTTCGCGCACGTCACCGTGCAGCCGGAGCAGGCCGAGAAGGGCGGCTACAGCACCGTCGACTTCAAGGTGCCCAACGAGCGGGACGACTCCTCGACCGTCAAGGTCGAGGTCAACCTGCCCACCGACCATCCGCTCGCCTCCGTGATGCCCGAGGCGGTGCCCGGCTGGGACGTGAAGGTCACCAAGTCCAAGCTCGCCAAGCCCATCGAGACCGACGACGGCAAGGTGACCGAGGCGGTCACCAAGATCACCTGGACCGGCGGCAAGATCGAGCCGGGCATGTTCCAGCAGTTCCCGGTCTCGGTCGGCCCGCTCCCGAAGGACGCCGACCAGCTCGCCTTCAAGGCGCTCCAGACGTACGACGACAAGCAGGTCGCGCGCTGGATCGAGGAGCCCAAGAAGGGCGCGCCCGAGCCCGAGAACCCGGCGCCGGTCCTCAAGCTCACCGACGCGTCCGAGGGTTCGGACAGCCACGGCTCGGCGAGCGCGGGCGCGGGCGCGGGCGACGCCAAGGGTGCGAAGGCCACGGCGTCCGGCGACACGGCGAAGACCGCCTCGGCGTCGGATGACGACAGCACCGACACCACCGCACGGGTGCTGGGCATCGTAGGCATCGTCATCGGCGCCGCCGGAGTCACCTTCGGGGTGCTCGCGGGCCGCCGCCGCTCCGCCTGACCAGCCGGAACCCCGCGTGACGCTACGGCGTGACCGCGCGTCCCGACCGGGCGCCGCGGTCACGCCGGGCGGCGGGCCCCCGGGCCCGCCGCCGTCACGCACCACCGATCCGACGATCTCTTTTGGAGAACAGCTCCATGCGCACCAAGATCCTGGTCCCCGTCCTCGTCGCCACCGCCGCGCTCACCCTCACCGCCTGCGGCGGTTCCGGCGACGGCGGGGACAAGGGGGACAACAGCGCCGCCAGCGTCTCGGGCGGCCGGAAGACGGGACAGGCGATCGTCCTGAACGGCGACGCCAAGACCAAGCCCGACCTCGTCCTCACCGATACCGAGGGCAAGAAGTACGACCTGCTCAAGGAGACCAAGGGCCACCCGACCCTGGTCTTCTTCGGCTACACCCACTGCCCGGACGTCTGCCCGCTGACCATGAGCAACCTCGGCATCGCCGTGTCCAAGCTGTCCAAGGCCGAGCGGGAGAAGCTGCGGGTCGTGATGGTCACCACCGACCCGGAGCGCGACACCCCGCAGCGGATGCGCAAGTGGCTGGACGCCCAGGGCGGCAAGGACTTCGTCGGGCTGACCGGCGACTTCGACACCATCCAGGCCGGAGCCAAGCCGCTCGGCATCTTCATCGAGAAGCCGAAGAAGGAGAAGGACGGCAGCGTCACCGTCAACCACGGCGCCCAGGTGATGGGCTTCTCGCCCAAGGACGACAAGGGGCACTGGATCTACACCACGTCGACCTCGCCCCAGCAGTACGCCAAGGACCTTCCGAAGATCATCAAGGGGGAGAACCCGTGACCGCCCGGCACCGGGCCGCCGCCGCGGCCGCACTCGCCCTCGGACTGACCGGCACGCTCACCGCCTGCGGCGGCGACGACGGCGGCAGCGGGGACCGCCCCGACCTGTCCGTCGGCGGCGCGTATATCCCGCGGCCCGCGATGGCCGACATGGCGGCGGGCTTCCTGACCGTGACGAACAAGGGGGGCGGCGCCGACAAGCTGACGTCCATCACCACCCCGCTCGCCCGCGACGTCACCCTGCACACCACCAAGGGCACCCAGATGAAGCAGGTCAGCTCGCTCGACGTGCCCGCGGACGGCGAACTGAGGCTGAGCAGCGGGGGCGATCATCTGATGCTGACAAAACTGGCCCACAAGCCGAAGGTCGGTGAGAAGGTCGAATTCACCCTGCACTTCGCCACCTCCGACCCCATCAAGATCAAAGTCCCGGTCGAGCCGATGACGTACCGTCCCAAGGACTGACAGCCGATGCCCTCGCTGACCTTCCCGACCGCCAGGACCGGGACCGACGCCCGGATCTCCGTCACCGCCCGGCGGCTGCTGTCGGTCCTCGGCACGCTGCTCGCCGCGCTGCTGTGCGCGCTGAGCTTCGGCGCCGGGCCCGCGTCCGCGCACGCGGCGCTCACCTCCACCAGCCCCGGCGAGGGCGCGGTGGTGAAGTCCGCGCCGGGGGATGTCGCGCTCACCTTCACGGAGGGCGTGCTGCTCGGCCGGGACGCGGTGCGCGTCCTGGACCCCAAGGGCAAGCGCGTGGACGCCGGGAAGGCGGCGCACGTGGACGGCAAGGCGTCGACCGCGACGGTCGCGCTGCGCTCCGGGCTGCCCAAGGGCACGTACACGGTGGCGTGGAAGGCGGTCTCGGAGGACAGCCACCCGGTGAGCGGCGCGTTCACCTTCTCCATCGGCGCCCCGTCCAAGACGTCGGTCAAGGCACCGACGGGCGAGAGCGGCGACAGCGCGGTCACGACGCTGTACGGCATCGGGCGGTACGCGGCCTACGGCGGGTTCGCGGCGCTGGTCGGCGCCTGCGTGTTCGCCGGGGTGTGCCGGTCCTCCCGCCCGGTCCGGAAGATCGCGGTCGGCGGCTGGGCGACGCTCTTCGGGGCCACCCTGGCGCTGTTGCTGCTGCGCGGCCCGTACGCCAACGCCGAGGGGCTCGGCAAGGTCTTCGACCTCGGCGGGCTCGGCGACGTCCTCGACACCAAGCCGGGCGCGGCGCTGCTGTCCCGGCTGCTGCTGCTCGGCGTGGCGGCGATCTTCCTGGCCGTGCTCTTCGGCTCGTACACCCGCCATACCGAGGCGGCGGAGGAAGACGCCAAGCGCCGCCATGACCTCGCCTTCGGGCTGGGCTTCGGCGGCGTCGTCGTCACGGTGGGCCTCGCCGCGACCTGGGCGATGGCCGAGCACGCCTCGGTCGGCATCCAGCGGCAGCTGGCCATGCCGGTCGACGTGATCCACCTGGTCGCGGTCGGGGTGTGGCTGGGCGGTCTGGCCTCGCTCGCGGTGACGCTCCGCGCGGGCGTGCCGATCGAGCGGGCGGCCGTGGTCCGCTTCTCCCGGCTCGCCTTCGGCTCCGTCGTCGCCCTGGTCCTCACCGGGCTGTACCAGTCGTGGCGGCAGGTCGGCTCCTGGAAGGCGCTGACCGGCACCGAGTACGGGCGCTGGCTGCTGATCAAGGTGGCCCTGGTGGCGGTGCTCGTCGGCATCGCCGCCTTCTCGCGCCGCTGGACGAGCCGTCTTACGGACACCACGGCGACGGAGAGCGAGGGAGAGCGTACTGAGAATGCGCGGGTGACGGCGGAGGCGGGGGCCCGGACCGGGGCCAAGGCGGTGGTGAAGGCCGGGCAGCCGGTCGGTACGGGCGCCGCTGGAGCCGGTTCCGACGAGGACTCCGCGTCCGCTGACGAGGCCGGGGACGCGGACGGGGCCGGGGACGACCCCGTGCGCACCGCCCAGCTCGCCCGTCAGCGGGCGGCCAACGACAAGACCGCCGCCCGGCGGGAGCGCGACGCCGATCCGCAGCGCAGCGGACTGCGCCGCTCCGTGATCGCCGAGACCGTCGTGGCCGCCGTGCTGCTCGCGGTGACCACCGTGCTGAGCGGCACCCAGCCGGGCCGGGCGGAGACCGGGAAGCCCACGGCAGTCGCCGCAGACCCCGGGGCGCTGAACGTCGATCCGGTGAGCGTGGCGATCCCGTACGACACCGGCCCCAAGAGCGGCCGCGGCAAGGCCATCGTCATGCTCGACCCGGCGCTGCCCGGCGACAACACCCTCAACGTCTTCATCAGCGACTTCGCCGACCGCCCGATCGACGTGCCCGAGGTGAAGGTCTCCCTGACTCTCAAACAGAAGGGCCTCGGCCCGCTGTCGATCCCCCTCAAGCACCGCTCCACCGGACACTGGAGCGCCCAGAGCGTGCAGCTCCCCATGGCCGGGAAGTGGCTGCTCTCCCTGACCGTACGGACCTCCGACATCGACCAGGTGACGGAGACCAGGAACGTGAAGATCGCGCAATGAGCACATCGCAAGTCCCGAAAGCCCCCGAAACCACTCAGGATCAGCAGAGCCCCTCGTCCGGGGTGTCCCGGCGCCGCCTGCTGGGCTCGGCCGGCGCCGCGGGCGCCGCCGGGCTCGTCGCCGGCGGGGCGGCGGGCGCGTACGCCGCGGAGGCGACGCGTGATACGCCCCGGCCGCTCAGCTCGGTCGGCTCGACGGCCGTCTCCTTCGACGGCAACCGCCAGGCGGGGATCACCACCCCGCTGCAGGCCCACGGCCATCTCGCCGCCTTCGACTTGGCGCCCGGTGCGAACCGTAAGAAGGCCGCCGCGCTGCTGCGCCGGTGGTCGAGGACGGCGCGCGAGCTGACCGAGGGCAAGGTGCCGCCGGACGACACCGGCATCGCGCTCGACGCCGGACCGTCGTCCCTCACGGTCACCTTCGGCTTCGGCCGCTCCTTCTTCGCCAAGGCGAGCCTGGCGGACCAGCTCCCGGAGGCTCTCGCCCCGCTCCCCGACTTCGCCTCGGACGCACTCGACGCGAAGCGCAGCAACGGCGACCTGTGGGTCCAGATCGGCGCCGACGACGGACTCGTCGCCTTCCACGCGCTGCGCGCGCTCCAGCGGGAGGCCGGGGACACCGCCCGGCTGCGCTGGCAGATGAACGGCTTCAACCGCACCCCCGGAGCCACCGGCCACCCCATGACCGTGCGGAATCTGATGGGCCAGGTCGATGGGACGAACAACCCCAAACCGGAGGAATCGGACTTCAGCCGGCGGATCTTCGTACCGGACAAGGGGGAACCGGCCTGGATGGCGGGCGGTTCGTACGCCGTGGTGCGCCGCATCCGGATGCTGCTCGACTCCTGGGACAACCTGTCCCTGGAGCGGCAGGAGAAGGTCGTCGGCCGCCGCAAGTCGGACGGGGCCCCGCTGTCCGGCGGCACCGAGACGACCCCGGTGCGGCTCGACAAGCTGGGCCCGGACGGCGGCCTGGCCATCGGGGGCGCCGCCCACGTACGGGTCGCGGCCCCCGAGTCGAACCAGGGCGCGGCCATGCTGCGCCGCCCGTTCTCGTACCACGACGGCTTCCGCGAGGACGGGGCGCCGGACGCGGGACTGCTGTTCATCGCCTGGCAGGCGGACCCGATGAAGGGGTTCGTCCCCGTGCAGCGGAAGCTGGACCTCGGGGACGATCTGTCCCGGTTCCTGCGGCACGAGGCGAGCGCGCTCTTCGCGGTGCCGGGCGGCTGCGCCCCGGACGGGTACGTGGGTCAGGCACTCTTGGAAGGGTGAGCGCGGGATGAACCTCCTCGCCCCCGGCCGCCGCTGGGTATCGTGGCGGCTCTCATACGATTACAGGGAGCCACCGTGATGTCGGCCAGCCACTATGCCTACCTCGGCCCCGAGGGCACCTTCACCGAGGCCGCGCTGCGGTCCTTGCCGGAGGCTGCCACCCGCGAGCTGGTCCCGATGGTCTCGGTGCCCGCGGCGCTGGACTCCGTGCGCGGCGGTACGGCGGCGGCCGCGCTGGTGCCCATCGAGAACTCGGTCGAGGGCGGGGTCACCGCGACCCTCGACGAGCTGGCCACCGGCGAACCGCTGACGATCTACCGCGAGGTGCTGCTCCCGATCAGCTTCGCGCTGCTGGCGCGGCCGGACACCACGATCGCGGACGTCAAGACGGTGACCGGGCACCCGGTGTCCCAGCCGCAGGTCCGCAACTGGCTCGCGGCGAACCTGCCGGACGCCCTGTGGGAGTCGGCCGCCTCGAACGCGGACGGTGCGCGGCTGGTGCAGGAGGGGCGCTACGACGCGGCGTTCGCGGGCGCGTTCGCGGGGCCGAAGTACGGGCTGGAGCCGCTGGTCACCGAGATCCACGACGCGCCGAACGCGATGACCCGCTTCGTGCTGGCGGGGCGTCCGGCCCGGCCCGCCGCCCGGACCGGCGCGGACAAGACGTCCGTGGTGATCTGGCTCGGCGACGACCACCCGGGCGCGCTGCTGGAGCTGCTGCAGGAGTTCTCGGCGCGCGGCGTCAACCTGATGCGGATCGAGTCGCGCCCGACCGGCGAGGGCATCGGCCGCTACTGCTTCTCGATCGACTGCGAGGGGCACATCACGGACCGGCGGGTGGGGTCGGCCCTGATGGGGCTGAAGCGAGTCTGCCCGAAGGTGCGTTTCCTGGGTTCGTACCCGCGCGCGGGCGTGGACGCGGCGGACCTGGCCCCGCTGCGCGACGGCACCTCGGACGAGGCGTTCGCGGAGGCGACGGAGTGGCTGGCCCGCTGCCAGGACGGGCGCGGCTGAGCGGGAGGCACCGGGCCCGTCAACCACGGGCCCGGGCGGCCACCGCCAAAAGTTATCCACAGGATCGACTCCACGCTGGGGACAAGTCGACAACGCCAACCCGGCAATGTCGACACATCACCACAGTCACCTCATCGACTCACATCACCGGACATTGCGTACTCGTCACCTCAATTCCAATGATTCGCTCTTTGGAGTGAGGGATTCTTCTCCCAAAGAGTGTGTGAAAGCGGTTCGATAGGGGAATCCATCGCCGAGCACTCGGCGGACTAAACGATCACCGCGACATCCACAGATCTCACACACAGGCTGTGGATAACTCGCGGGTATCCCAACAGCCCTGTGGACAACGAACCGCCAACTCGCCCCACACACAGGGGAAGCCGGTCACCTCTTTGCCCCTTTTCGGGGAATGCGCACACATTCCTTGACGGCGGTCCACACAGGAATTCCCCGGTTTTCCCACAGCCATAAACAGGGGCAAATGGGGGCACACCGGAATATCGCGTCGAGCCCCCGAGGTCACACCGGTAACCTGGGGGGGTGATTGACCTTCGCCTGCTCCGTGAGGACCCCGACCGTGTGCGCGCCTCCCAGCGCGCCCGTGGAGAAGACGTCGACCTCGTCGACGCGCTCCTGGCAGCCGACGAGCGGCGCAGGTCCTCCAGCGTCCGCTTCGACGAACTCCGCGCCGAACAGAAGGGGCTCGGCAAGCTCATCCCCAAGGCATCCGGGGACGAGAAGGCCGAGCTGCTGAAGAAGGCCGGTGAGCTCTCCGCCGCGGTCAAGGCGGCCGACGCCGAGCAGGACGCGGCGGCCGACGAGACCCAGGACCTGCTGCGCCGGCTGGGCAACCTGGTCCACCCGGACGTTCCCATCGGCGGCGAGGACGACTTCACCGTCCTGGAGACGGTCGGCACCCCGCGCGACTTCGCGGCCGAGGGCCTCACCCCCAAGGACCACCTGGAGCTGGGCGAGCTGCTCGGCGCGATCGACACCGAGCGCGGCGCCAAGGTCTCCGGCTCGCGCTTCTACTACCTGACGGGCGTCGGCGCGCTGCTGGAGCTCGCACTGGTGAACGCGGCGATGGCGCAGGCCGGCGCGGCGGGCTTCACCCCGGTGCTCACCCCGGCGCTGGTCAAGCCGAAGGCCATGGAGGGCACCGGCTTCCTGGGCCAGGCCGCGGAGGACGTCTACCACCTGGACAAGGACGACCTCTACCTGGTCGGCACCTCCGAGGTCCCGCTCGCCGCGTACCACATGGACGAGATCCTGGACGCGGAGCAGCTGCCCCGGCGCTACGCGGGCTTCTCCTCCTGCTTCCGCCGCGAGGCCGGGTCGTACGGCAAGGACACCCGGGGCATCTTCCGGGTGCACCAGTTCGACAAGGTCGAGATGTTCGTCTACACGACGCCGGAGGAGGCCGAGGCCGAGCACCAGCGGCTGCTGGAGTGGGAGAAGCAGTGGCTGACCTCGCTGGAGCTGCCGTTCCGGGTGGTCGACCTGGCCTCGGGTGATCTGGGCTCGTCCGCGACGCGGAAGTTCGACTGCGAGGCGTGGATTCCGACCCAGGGGAAGTACCGCGAGCTGACCTCGACGTCCAACACCACCGAGTTCCAGTCGCGGCGGCTGTCGATCCGGATGCGCGAGGGCAAGAAGGTCCGTCCGCTGGCCACGCTGAACGGCACGCTGTGCGCGGTCACCCGGACCATCGTCGCGATCCTGGAGAACCACCAGCAGGCCGACGGTTCGGTGCGGGTGCCCGAGGTGCTGCGGCCGTTCCTGGGCGGCCGCGAGGTCCTGGCACCGGTCGCCCGGTGAGCGCCGGCACCCTTCCGTATCGCCTGGTCGCGACGGATCTCGACGGCACCCTGCTCCGTCCCGACCACACCGTCTCGGCCCGTACCCGCGCCGCGCTCGCCGCGGCCACCGCGGCCGGTGCCGCCCATATCGTCGTCACCGGGCGCACCGTCCCGGTGGCCCGGCACATACTGGACGACCTCGGCTACGAGGGACTCGCGGTGTGCGGCCAGGGCGCGCAGCTCTACCACGCGGGCGAGCACCGGCTGCTGACCTCCGTCACGCTGGACCGCAAGGTGGCCATGCTGGCGCTGGAGAAGATCGAGGCCGAGACCGGTCCGCTGCTGCTGGCCGCGGCCCGCGACGGCCTCGACGGCGAGGTGCTGTTCGGCCCGGGGTACCGGGTGGGGCACGGGGAGCTGCCGGTCAGCTCCTTCAGCGACCCGGACGAGGTGTGGTCCGCGCCCATCAGCAAGCTCTACATCCAGCACGCCGAGCTGGGCGACGACGCCCTCGCGGACGCCGCGCGGAACGCCGCCGGGGGTCTGGTCGGGGTGACGATGGCGGGCGCGGGGCTGGTGGAGCTGCTGCCGCTGGGGCTGACCAAGGCCACGGGGCTCTCGCTGGCCGCCCGCAGGCTGAAGATGACGGCCGCGGACACCATCGCGTTCGGCGACATGCCCAACGACATCCCGATGTTCGGCTGGGCGAAGCACGGGGTCGCGATGGCCAACGCGCACGTCGACCTGAAGGCCGCCGCCGACGAGATCACCGCCTCCAACGAGGAGGACGGCATCGCGGTGGTGCTGGAGCGGCTCCTCGGCTGAAGCCGTTGAGCGGATGACGCGGACGCGTACGACGGGGCGGCCCACGGCGGGCCGCCCCGTCGTCGTGCGGGGTCAGCCCAGGTTCTTCACGGCCTGGTAGTACGTCCACGCGGTGCCGTCGCAGGTGGTCTTCTTCGCACCGGTGTAGGCGGTGCACACCCGCTTGAGGTCTTCGTAGAAGGCACTGTCGATACGGGCCTTGTTGGCGTCGAAGATGCCGAGCGCCTTGTGGTTGCGGTACCCGAAGTCATGCCGGGCGCACGAGGTCTGGAAGGGGAAGCCGAAGGGGTTGTCGGGCGAGCTGCTGCAGTAGTCGGTGGACCAGTCGAACCCGTACGCGGCCCACGCGGCCTGGTTGTTGCGGGCCGCGAGCCAGGCGTTGTAGCTGCCGGAGCTGGTCTGGGTCCAGTTCGCGAGCACCTGCGCCTTGTCGGCGGGGGCGGCCTGGGCGGGGGCGGCCAGGGCGACGGTGGCGGCCGCGGTGACGGCGGTGGCGGCAAGACTCGTGGCAAGACGACGCATTTCGGTTCCCTCCGTTGGTTGCTGACGGCAGCTCAAACCGCCCGCGCGAGGCGCGGGTTGCGGGGCGGTGTGAGGTGGCGCACATCCAGAGTTCGGCAGGTTCCTGACAAGCGTCAAGATCTAGACGGGCGTATGGATGAACAGACTTCAACCAACGGAGGTTCGGAGCTTCCTCCAAGTGGGCGGGGAGAACGGCCAGTTCAGGAGGGAGGGAGGGCAGGGCGGCTCGCACTTCCGGACCGACTCCGTCCGTCAACACGGCGGAGTCGCGTAACCGTCCTGCGGTCGGATCGTTGTTCTAGATGACGCGTGATGCGCGGAGGCAACGCGGGCTTGAAGCTTCGGCCGGGCGACGGATCGACGGACAGCGATGTCACGGCGGTTGGGTCCGAATGGGGTAAGCAGCCTCCGCTCCTGGTCCCTGGATACGGGCGGCCAATGCCCCCTGGCTTGTGGGGTGCGTCCTCACCCGTATCCACACCGGAAGGCACACCCATGCCACCCGAGACCGCACTGCTGGAGTCGCGCGCGCTGCGCGACAGCGTGATCGAACGGACCGACGTCCTCGACAGGGTCAAGATCCTGGCCATGCTCCCCGACGGG
>Ga0307508_10003617_pt1 | contig 15522 bp, 17 predicted proteins | sample 9_EM_MG_FD_203089 | JGI IMG/M metagenome (GOLD analysis project Ga0307508, IMG submission 203089) | Populus trichocarpa ectomycorrhiza microbial communities from riparian zone in the Pacific Northwest, United States - 9_EM | ecosystem: Host-associated > Plants > Roots > Unclassified | place...
ATTACGAACCTTCACACTACCATCGAGGGCAGTGCCAAATTTGTCCCTCCTCTTCCAGGACGACATATAGTAACCGAAGTGGGAAATATGTGGTGTCTGAATGCGGCGACTTACAAGATTGAATGTGTTGTTCACTTCGTCTTGCTTGATGATGCACTTCTAGTCGCCAAGAGGCGAAAGAAGAGGACAGGGGAAGGTGGAAAGCTGGTGGCTGAACGATGTTGGGTGTTGGGTGAGATCAATGTTGTCGACGTGAAAGATACTTCAGGTGCCTATCCCTGCTCCCGCTCAGTGGGGCTCCACCTTACGCCTGCATCATTCAGATGTAAACCGTGCCTTTAGGATACGGCGAGGACGCGAAAATTTCGTTTACCGTTGTGACAAGAGCACTGACAAGAAGTCCTTCCTCGCCGCTTTCAAGGTGACGACAGAAGAATACTCTGCCCGTCGTCGCAAGGAGCGCGAGGGCGAGCACGAGCGGCGTCGTAGCCTGTGGAATGCTGAAGATGTGAGTTTGCCATTTTAGTCTCAGAGGCGTGCAACCTATTCGCTGATATCCATTGCTGCGCCTTGTCAAGAGAATGTCTATTGTTGGGGATATCCCTCCAATGCCGTCTTTGCCGGGGATAGCGTCAAACAGCACTGCTCCGGACGGAGCGCGACTTAAGGAGGAACAAGATGCGAGGTGGATAACTGATTTCACTGATGATCTTACAGTCGCCATTGCCTCTCGCAATTGGAGCGCCGCGGTAGATCTCGTCTTGCAAGGTACGTTTCCAAATGCAAGTGCACCATACCTATCTCAAGGTTGCCATCATTCCAGGCAAACAACGCACCGGAGCAATGCCTGCGTTAGGCCCCAAGCTTGCCGCTCTCAGCGCTTCGCTCGTTTCATCTCTTCTGCACGCTCTTGGGGATTCGACATTGCGAAAATCCGGGGTGGTGGCACTCACCTTATATCTCATCCAATTGGGTCAAGCAAACGCCGCTAGGGATGCATTCCTTCGGGCACGTGGTGAGCTTGTCCGCAAGCGTGCAAGGATGATCGCGTTTGAGGGCGAAATTGCACATTATGTCACGGAGTTGGCAATTGTGATATTCACTTGCATCAAACACACCGCAGAATGGTACCTTGCGAGTTTCAAGGAAAATGATATGGCTTCTGGTGCGTCAGCTTCCGCTTTCTTGTCAGTCACGGTCAGCTATACGAGCATTGCATTCAACGACCACTAGGATTTATCCAGTGGACTACCGAACAGTTGGACCTTTTCGCAACACTGTTCAAACGTCAACTGGACGGTCAGACGGATCCAGAAGATATACAAGAATCTCTGTCCGCCATGCATGCACAGAGCAAGAAGGTGAGAGTCTCTCCATACCTTGCTGTCATGTTCTGAACCGACGTGAATACAGCTCCTTCGAGACAACAACCTTGACTTCTCGTATTTGCTCGATGACTTGTTAGCGGACACCAATAAATTGTTACTTTCTTCGCGTGGTTCAACGAAAACCGAAAAATCTTCCGCTGTGCCTGCATTCACTAGGCCTCCACGAGGGGGTCTCTCACCTCCTGAATCTACCACGCCTACGCCTACATCTGCTTCTTTCCCGCGCTCTACTACTCCAAAGCCTGTTCAACCACTGTCACTTGCGCCAAAGCCCATCCCGCCGTCGCCTTCACGTTCGGCTTGTCGTCCACAGACGCCTAAGACTCCGTACAATCCTACACCAAACCCTCTGCCACCTCGATCCAGAGACAGACCCCCTAGTTCACTTCAATAAGTTCCCCCACAGTCCCTCTTCCCCCAAGTGCGTTAACTGGTGTGCTGTATTGTTTCATACAAAACCCAGCATCCAGTGTACAGTTTGGTGCAGACGACATACTGTAGTCGTTGCTCATTTGATTATTGTAATACGTAATAGGTAAAATGTACATATTGATAGTAGATCGTCGAGCCACATTCAGGTCATGGTATATATCCTCGAAAGAAAGGGCGACAAAGACGAACGTAAAAATGCAGGCGGAAACAGGTCATGACGCGGGTGGGTGATAATAAAACAAGGGCGAGGGTGCAACTTATAATGTAGATTCTACAATTTGCGCTTCAGAGCACGTAGTTTGAAAATCCGGAATTAAATTTGTGATATAACCTGCCTGTGGGCTGGGAATCATTATCAATGAGCCGGTGGGTAGTGTGCCTTGGAATAAAGGTGCGAATTCACAAAAGGCCAGAAGGCGACCCACATGGGAGGCAGGAAACTGTTGATGGGTACCAATGCGGGTGCTGTTGTTTTTGGAGACAGTTGGGGACCTATCGGCGGAGGACGAGAGGGATCAGCATGCGCGCTATGCGAGCTATTATGATTATTATTATCCCGATAAGACTTCTTGTCTCTCCTCCATTAGAATGATTATGATTCTTTATCCTTATCTTTGGTATGCCAGACCCAGAAGCCTCCCGGACCTGAGAAGCTCATCTTACGAGACGCACGCTTGGTGCCATGAGACGAATTGGCGTTATTGGTTGTGGCGGGCGGGGATGGTGCCGGGGGCAGCGCGAGGGTGGGGTTGTGTTGCAGGGCAGAGGATGTGGGCATGGCGAGATGATTCGAAATAGGGGACGGGGTGGTGGGTGAAAGAGTAACCATACTATCGGGTCTAGGTGGTAACATGGATGCGTGCAGCTCGGTACTGGACGGCGGCCGGGAACGCGAAGGAGTCGTGGTCATAGCAGATGACGCAAAGGGCGAGGAGATATGCAAGACAGATGCGACACGTCGCGGGTGCCGCTGAGGTGGCGTAGGCTGTACAATAGGCGAGGGAGGCTGTGAACCAGCAGAGCCTGATGAAGGTAATAACGATGGGACGGCGAAAGTGTCATTATGCCCACTCCGAGGTCTAGAGAAAAAGTTCCCGGCATGCTTGGTGAGCGATTTCCTTCTATGATGTGGGGAGGATGAAGTAGATGACGGTGGGGCGAGGGTGGATGAGGCTAGACTCGCTGTTGACACATCCGGAAAAGGAGGAACAGGGGGTATCGATTGCTCCGCGCCATGATGCAACTTGTCAAATGAAGGGCGCACTGATGGAGAATTAGGCCCACCGCCCGCCGATCTCGGCAGCGGAGTCTGAGGTGACGTTGGGTCCACAGGACTCCGCCTTGACTCTGAGGGCGGCACTGCATCGCTGGGGGTGTTTACGTTAGATGTGATGATCTTGTCTGCTGGTTGCAGTCGTTTAGAAGAACGCGGCTTGATGTCTGGCAAGGAAGAATTGCTCCTGCCAGCATCCGAGTGGGATGACGAGGCGAGACTAGGAACAGGTATCGGAGCGTGAATACTCTCCTTCCGCCTCGGCCGACTGAACCATCCTCCCCCGCTTTTATTCTCTTTCTCGTGGCCGTTGGAAGAAGTGTGCGCTGAGCCAGATACAGCCTGAGAGCTATCGCCTGGGGTTTGCTGATGTTGCGACGAAGGTGTGGGTGATGAACGAGAAAGCACTCCAGATGGTGGCCGTACTATCTTTCCAAATAAGGTGTTGGTGAAGGACGAAGATGAAGGCGTGGGAGCGGGAGTGGCCGTTGAACCTACTGTCGCGCCAGCGCTTTGCGGGGATAATGAAGGGACCGAGGCCTGGGAAGGGGCTGTCGGAATATTGGAAGATAGAAGGTGATGGTGATTCGACGACCCATTGACAGATGGCGGCGTCGTTACGATGGGGGTGGGAAGGGGAAGGGACGCCGTGAGATCGCGCGGACCGTGTCCGTTGGCGTCGGCTGATTGGCCGAGGCCTGAATCCATTCGTCCAGGACTTGCGGGCGCAGCAGTACCGTTAGGTTGTGTCTTCGCTGGTGATGACGTGGTGTTTGTGCGGTCTGACAAGATGGGCTTCGATGATGATCCAACGACCTCAGGGACCAGATCAACTGCCTGATAGAAAAGCACATATCCTGCTCCTGCCGCGGAATCCCCAAAATACCTAGGGATGTCGGATTCCTGGATCGTGTAAACATTCACATCATCAAATACCCGCCAAACACTGCCAAATGACTTGACGATGGTGATGTAATGCCCCTGATGCGGACCACTGAGTACCCAGCGATTTCAAGAGACGGCATAGAAGAAGCGTGGTGATGGGCAGATCAGATAAGTCGAAGCGTCGGTAAAGATTCATATGGCGTGGGACACATACCCTCCAATGTGAACAACGGTCGCAAAGAGTTGGTACAATCGATCAGGATCCTCAGCATCGTCAACTGTATTGAACAGTCGCAACTCGAGAGGGAATGCCACTCTGTACGCTAACTTGACATACTTGTCTTCGGCCGGAAGGAGCTTGAACCTCTTGAGATGCAGAGCCAGCACGTTCGGGAGAATTTTGATCTTCATTCTTTTTTTTTCAATCATGGAAATACGGGAATGAGCGGATTGCGCCCTCGGCGTGGAGAAAAGTAAAGGCCACTCTGGGCCGAAACAACTCACCGTTTTTCCGCTTCTTGTAGGCTACAACATGAGTCGCAAAAAAACTTGTTTTTTTGACAAAGCATTTCGCTGGCACTGAACTGCCTCAAGCAAGCCGTCACGCTCGAGTTCTGCTCAATGTCGATCGACAAATCGAGAAACGATTCATCTCGCGAAGACACCTGGGAAGTTCCGAAGAAGGCAATGTCAATTGTGGCATATGAATTAAAATCGAGCCGCGGCGAGTGCCTAATAGCGCAGCATAGATACCGTTTCGCAAGTAAGGCACCGTGTCTCGTTTGTCAGTACGCCCTCGAATAGTGTCTGAACCAAAGTCGGATTGGAGGATAGGCCGTTGTGGCTTGGGGGCGTCGCTGAGCGTTCAGTGCGGCCATTGGCAGTAGTAAATGAAGGTGTTAACGATCCAACGGAGTTGGCAACTGGACAGGTGAGGAACAAAGAAGTAGGTGGCCAAGAACGATCGGTTGTGGCGAATGCGAAGCAACATATTCATATGAGGGCTCGGTTAGACGAGCGGGAAAACTCAACGCATAACTCACGGTGATCAAAATCCTGCACTCCGGGGACCTTGTCAGGTACATCGACTGGAAGAGCGCGTTCTTCGGCTCGGAGGTCCTCTACGATCTTGTTTAAGAGAAAATTAAGGAATTCATGAGCGTCTTGGTGCATTGGCCCACGGAACAGCTCGTTTTCTTTCCTGAGCTTGGTAATGAATGATGTAGGAGAGACAACGCCTCGAATAGATGGGTGGGTGGATATGTGCAGATATAGCGATCGCAATGCAGAAAATAGGGTAGGTGGGGGTGACAGTGAAGTGGCTGCTGGTTGTTGGTGGTGGTGCGCAGATTCGGAGGGCACGGAAGATGTTGAGGGAGCCTGCTTAGTGGTCGGTGTGGTCCCAGGAGGAGGAGCGGGATGCGGGAAGTCTTCCCGAAATGCATCGGGGGTCATGCATATGAGATCGCGAAACGGCTGACAGAAGTAAAGCGCTTGTAGGACAGAGTTTGCGTAGCTATCATGACAAGTATATGAGTTGAGGGTTGTCCCAAGCACTCGAGGACGGTTTACTGACCAAGTATTTCCGAACTACGGGCAAAACCGTCAGCACATTGTGGGGGTTTAAGAGATAAACACAGCCATGTTGGAACGCACGTTCTCCATCCCAAACTGCTTGGAGTCTGGGTTGGGGGGTAGAGGAGTGTCATGGTCGTCAGCTTTTTCTGACGCTCCTGAGGCGTGATTCGCGCCTGTGCTACTTGACGTTGTTTGATTTCCGGCCCCAGCGCCAAAGAAGCGGAGGAACGACATGGCCACTCAGGTACTGGGCAAATATGGCGTTGTAGCACGATGATCGTGGTATCGGCGCTCAGGGGAACGGAAGAATTTTGAGGAATTTTGTTTTGTTAGCGACCAATCCCTGTTCGAGAAGCGAGTGATACCACCATGTGGCGGCTTGTTTTGTTATGGTCCCCCCGAGCAAACTTGCCTCTTTTGGCGATATGCTCAACAAGCCTCATTTTACCTGCTTTACGTACTCATTTCCAATCACCGCGATAGCGTGAGCTGATAGTGATACTCAGGAATGCGCTCCTGGCAGGGGCATCTTGTAGGTCCTCCATCACACCAGTCGCCGCAGCCACCTAGTTCGCGGGGATTCTCATTCATACTGCCAAAGGATCAATCCCTCAATAGATAAAACGTCATTCTTCATCACCACGGGGCTAGCCTAGCATCAAGCATATGATCAATACGTTCAAGTGATGCACAGCTTATGGGCTGCGAAGGGGATGGCTGTGTCAACAGCTCAAAAAGTCATGCTAATTTGGCTATATGGCTCAATGCAACTGAAATAGCTGGTACACACGTTCGTCATCTGGAGCTGTGTCATTGTTGTACCAATATGCTGGTATACGTATGCCAGTTGTTGTGATCGCCGAATAAGCAGAGAGCTCGCTCCTCGGTCGACGAGGATGCCGGAATACGTGAAATCCAGCGAGAGACGGTCATGGTTTATAATACATGGTGTTTCGGTTGGGTTCAGAAACAATGAACCGAATGACACCAGTCCCGATCTCGCACCCGGTTCCTCGGAAGTTTCGGCCATAGAAGACTAACCGGGCAACCGGTTTGAGCCATACTTGTCGGTCAAATTCTAACATCTGAGCTCTTTGAAAATGCGCCTGGGGCTCAACAATACCAGTGCTGAACGAGAGAATTGGCAACCTATTGGCAACTCCAAGCCTGCTCACACCGTTCTGAACCTGAACCAACATCAGCTGAACCGAAACTGAGGCGGACCGCTTTCACGTCGCAGATCAGGTTTTGATGCCAAGCCGTGCAAAACCGCAACAAACCGAATCTTAGCATCACCCGACATGATATAGCACACGACCCGCCGCGTCTTCCTAGATACCGATACAACAGAAGATATTGTAGTGGTTCATGCGGCGGCAAGGCATCCGGTCGGTGAGTTCCAAAGTCCACTATGAAATATCTAGACCCGGAAAGAATCGGAATTGCATGTGGAGAGGCGAGCGCACATGAGCTTTGTGCACAGGTTAAGCCCGTGTTCGGTGGACTTCATAAACCGCTGTGTGCGCTTGGGAACACAAGAAATGAATTCGGATCAAGCATGGGCAAGCTCGCTCGAGGCGTCCCCTCAAGGCCTCGCACGGCTGGAGTCGCAAAGGCTTGCTATGGAAATACGACGTGGCGCAACGAGCTTGAGGGGTAGAGAAGGAAGAGATAGCGGTCAGCGGAGAGAAGCGCCCTTGTTTTGTTGTGTGATTCGTGAATGGTTCAAACATCTGATTGGACTCGCAGAGAAATGAACATGGTGCTCCGGAAAAATGCTCGTGTTTTCACTCGAGTTCATTTCCCTGATGATACTTTAACGATCCTGTCTTTGCTTTCCAAGTCGTCACCTCCAACTTGAGCTGCTTGAGCTGTTTGCCGGCGTTCAACATGGTGGACACTGTACTTCTCCTCGCACTTATAGTGTCTTTTGCGGCTGTCTATCTATATAATCGCAAGCCTAAACTATCGCATCCTTTGCCCCCAGGCCCTCCTCAGACATTCTTGCTTGGAAACGCACGAGATGTACCAGCCACCCACAAACAGCTCAAATTCGCTGAATGGGGCAAGAAATACGGTACGTCTTTCTCTTCCTTGACAAAATCGTTGATCCACAGCAGCTCGTAATATTCCATTTCCCTGACTGCGCAGGTCCTGTCACATATCTCAGTGCCTTCGGTCGCCCCATTATCGTTCTAAACACCGCCAAGGCATGCATGGACCTCCTTGACAAGCGGTCCGCCATCTACTCGTCCCGGCCACACTCTCACATGGCCGACGTAATGGGCTACCGCTCCTCCACACTGCTTGCACCATACGGCGAAACCTTCAGACGTTCGCGCAAGCTTTTGAACACGGCTCTTAACTCTCGTACAGCTCGGACGTACTGGCCCATCCAAGAAAGTGCCATTCACGTGTATTTGAATCGGTTGCTCACCAAGCCACAAGATTTCCGCGATCATATCAAGCGAACGTCGAGCTCCATTATTCTCAAGATCGCTTATGGATATTCTCTTCAAGAGAATGACCCTGTGCTGCCCCTGGTAGAGCGTGCAACGGACTCTTTCGGTCGTGCTGTTGGTGGAGGTTACTGGGTCGATTACTTGCCGTTCCGTGAGTAGCTACGTGTTCATATGAGAGTGTATCCAGCATGTGAATGTTCCCATTTCAGTGAAGAAGATCCCGTGAGTTCCCAAGACCACTTGACTCCTTTTTAGTCTGAGTATTGTTGTGGGAAGTATCCAATTCTGGATAGCTTCCACTCGCAAATTTATTCTCGAAGGTCGCGAGCTTTCTACTCGTATTCGTGAAGAACTGTTTGGCTATGTCAAGCAACAGATGGTTAGCGCTCGTGTAATATTCTTGTTGTTTTATTTAATATTCACGACTGTTGCAGGCCGAAGGCACTCATGTGCCTTCATTCACGTCTACCCTTTTGGAAGCTCGCGGTACGATCACTGGTGCTGAGAATGAGGAAGAGCTCATCAAGTCTGCCGCTGCTATACTGTATGGAGGTCGGCCGCTCCGATTACCGTCCAATGACCGCAATTAACAACCTACTTATAGCTGGTTCCGATACCACGGCTGCCACAAATGCCTCATTTGTGCTTGCAATGACCATGCATCCCGAGACCCAAAAGAAGGCCCAAGAGGAGCTCGACAGGGTTATCGGTCCTGACCGTCTTCCAACTTGGGAAGATCGCGACCAACTACCCTACATTGACGCTATTCTCAAGGAAACGCTCCGCTGGAACACAGCTACCCCTCTCGGTGTGCCGCACGCTGTGATCCAGGATGACGTGTATGAAAGCATGTTAATTCCTGGTGGCGCCACTGTCATTCCGAACATTTGGTAAGCAACAACCCCTTTGCTTTTGGTTGGTGTTTTGTAACCGCTTTATCGCTATGGCGCGACATGGCACGAATCGTGGAATAGGGCGATCATGCGCGACAAAGAGTATGTTGATCCATTCACGTTCAATCCTGAGAGGTTCTTGGGCCCGAATCCACCTACCGATCCACACCAGTATGCATTTGGATTCGGACGACGGTACGTGAGACTTGGTTCCCTCTCGTTTGACCTGAAAAGCCCACTTAATTGTCGAATTGGCAGTCATTGTCCTGGTAAAGACGTTGCGTCTGCAACGGTATACATGTCTATCGCGACAACTCTCAAGACCTTTAACATCGGTAAAGCCAAGGATGCTAGCGGGAAGGAGATCGAGCCCGAGGCCGGGTGGACTACGGGTCTTGTCATGTGGGTTGCCCTTTTTTCGGCGAGTCCATGAGGCTGTCTTCACTCACCGCGATTCTATTCTCTATACTACTCCTAGGCATCCAACTCAGTATGGAGCGACCCTTACGCCCCGTTCTGAGAAGTCGGTCGAGCTCATCAAAGCGGCGGTGGAAGAACTTGAAGTCCCCATCTAAACATTTTGCTCTCAACTGCCTTCACCGGATCTCGCAGCAAGCGGCCTGCGGGTATAATAGGTCTCCCTCTTCACGGGGTCCTCGTTCTTTACCCTCCCTCTTTTTATCTTTTCAGCCAATTTACATACGTTACTGAAATACCTGTACTTGTCACAAGAATGCATTCGAGCACCTACTGTAAGTCGCGATATGAGGGGGAAGTTCTCCATTCTTCACTCCCATAACTTAATCGGAAATGTGCGGTGGGCGGCTTGATCGATCAGTGCTACAGAACTAGTAGTAACGCTGTTACCGGTGATGCGAAGGTCCTTCTCTTGCTCTTGTGAGACGGGTTGATGAGAAAAGTAGAGGCGCCATGATCCGTGGTTCAAAGCACATGGCAGTAGGACCCGTTGTATTAAGGTATTAGTATTACACCGACAGATCTATCGATCAATATCCAACAAAGAGACCTCGCAGGGGGGGCGTATCAACCAGCGTGCGAGAGTGCGGATGATCAATTTTAAAGGCGGGGAGGCATAATTAGTCGTAAACAGGTGGCTGTTTCTCCGCATCGTGCATCATAACAACCCACCCCGCAACGATCATATCAAGCCCAAGACAAGCTATAGCCCTTTGATCGATTTCGAGAGTGTTTGGATCCGACTTTTTGAAGAGGCGAAAGTTGCGTTTGTACCGCACTACAGATCGTCGTTCTGAGTCGAAGAGCTAGGCGTTCATTCAGAATTACAGTAAGATTCGGGGAGAAAGACATAAAGAGAGGAATGTATGTACTTCTGGGGGCTCTTCACCTGCTATTGACCAATTCCATACACCAGCGAGCGTGAAGACTTTCCTCGAGCTACGTGTTAAAAGCACCAGTCAAACAAATTCGCGGAACATAGAAGCAGCGACGCCGGGCACTCTCGCATTGGAGAAGGAAGAGGCTACTCACTGCCATTCTTTCGGCGGCAATAATTCCCTCAATTCGCATTTCTTCCCTTTATAAGTGATTACACTCTCCGACTTTTTCCCTCCCCATTCAATGATTGCTAAAACATCGTTCGAATCACCTTGCGTCATGCGTGAAAGGATAGTGGAAGTAGGTGTGGCGGTAAATCTCCCGCTTTGGATGGTTCGCACAGTGTATGATAATCGTCCATCTTCTTCGCAAATGTTGAGGTTCTTCCATCCTTGCTCGGATAGTGTGAGGATACGAAAAGGGGACAATGAGGACGGGAAAGCAGCCATGATAGATGGGGCGGAGGGCAAAAGTTGACTCTCGAGATCGGGTGGATGCGGGCCCAAGAAATCGAGTCAAAGTTAGGTCTCAACATGCGAAGCCTACCTTTGCTTATAAATGATGAAAATGAGCACTGTGGAGCGTAACCTGACCGCCGCCGTGCGGAACGTAGCCAGTACTGCGGATGTGTGCCGCCGAACGAGAGAAGAGGAAAATGGAGGATCCTGCTGATACAGAATGAGCGCCTAAGCCCGGCCGCGCGGGTTCACTGAGACGTTTTACAGAAGTAGTTGCATGATCAATCTAGCGCTCGCTCGCTCGCTCGTTGTCACAAGTCGGTCGATAGGCACTCGATAGGTGCCGCTCAAGTTTATTTCTTGTTGAGGGGGCGGCGAGGGTCCAGAAATTGAGGTGATCATGAGGCAGGCAGACGTGACATACGGTGGAAGGGGCGGGGACAAATGATATCTTAGCGAAATGAAGCGAAACGCGAAACGGCACGTCGCGGAACTGAAAGACGCCATTGCAGGCCTCGTCACACACAATCCACGCGCCCTCCACCAACAACTGCACACATATATGAAGTCGAACGCTCTCCGGACCACAGCTAGATTCCCTAGGAATGCTGCACGATGTTCATGGCTTACGTCGAGAGCCTCCTCGACTGAAGTGGCACCTTTGCCGAGCCGACCCGGTCACGCCGTCTCCCCGAGACGTCATGCTGGGTCAAACGCCTTTTCGCCTTCGGCTTCGAGATCTTATGCCCCCACTCCAGGTATGACCACTATGGGACATTGCCAAGACATTAACAGCTGAGGGAAGGCCCCCGAGTGACCTAGAATCCCTCTCTGTTGATGCCACCAATCCCCTCTTCACCAAGGTTCTCATCGCGAATCGGTATGTATGCAGAAAACTACTTAGTGATTAATCGAAACGAGACATTGATAAAATTCATGGCCGCATCTCAGGGGAGAGATTGCTTGTCGTGTGATTAGAACTGCTAGAAAACTGGGTATCAAGACTGTCGCTGTCTATAGCGAAGCAGACCGGGACGCTCTTCATGTCAAGATGGTATGTAATAAAGCACTATGCCATGAATAGTAATAACGCGGGTTTTGGTTTTGTCGTTCTTACATAGGCCGATGAAGCCTATTGTATAGGGCCCGCTCCATCAGCTGAGAGCTATGTGAGGCCTTATAACACCTTTGACGTTTGGACCTGAATGACAGGTTCTCTGTGGGTTTCATGACACAGCTTCGAATGGATATTATAGTCCAAGTCGCACATAGGAGTGGTGCTCAGGTGTGGAACCATCCACTCGTGATGGTAATTTTGCTACTTATGGCCTGCCTTCGCTCAGGCAATCCATCCAGGGTGCGTTGCCTGATTTTCTTATTATATTCACCTATTTGGCTCATGCGGATGGCGAATCTAGCTACGGCTTCTTGAGTGAGAATGCCAAGTTTGCAGAACTGCTTGCGAAAGAAGGCATCGTGTTCATTGGACCACCCGCTTCGGCCATTATCAGTATGGGGTCAAAGAGGCTCGTATCCCATTCTTCCCATCCTCATTTCATTTCATTCTGAGGGCAAGCAATCAACCAATACCCACCCACACAGTGAATCCAAAGATATCATGACGCGTGCAGGCGTCCCTTGTGTGCCGGGATATCACGGAGCCGAGCAGTCGCCCCTGTTCCTGCACGAACAAGCATCGGCTATTGGCTATCCAGTCCTTATCAAAGCCGTTCTTGGAGGAGGTGGAAAAGGCATGCGCATCGTCCATTCCTCCGAGGACTTCTTAGAAGCGTTGGAAAGTGCCAAGAGAGAAGCAAAGAAGAGCTTCAGTGACGATAGGGTGTTAGTAGAGAGGTATATCGTGAGACCGAGACATGTTGAGGTGCAGGTCTTCGGTGATATGATGGGAGATGTGGTTAGTCTTTGGGAGAGAGATTGCAGTGTTCAACGGAGGCATCAGAAGATCATTGAGGAGGTGTGTGATTGCTCCGAAATGCTTCGGCTGGGACTCCGGTCCGGGAAGTGTCATCTTGGCTTATTGCTTCAATAGGCTCCTGCGCCAGGACTCACTGATGCTGTTCGCGCTGAATTGGGCGCAAAGGCGGTGGCGGCTGCCAAGACTGTCAATTATGTTGGTGCTGGCACAGTCGAATTCATTTTCGACAACGACACGTCCAGATTCTACTTCATGGAGATGAACACCCGGTATGTTTGATTGTTCCTCTTTTTATTTCTCTTGTCCCCCTTCCTCTATTTGATTCACTTTTTTGCTGTTGAAAATCAAGCTAACGTGTGGCATTGGTGGTGCTGAAGATTGCAAGTCGAACATCCTGTGACGGAAATGATAACTGGGCAAGATCTAGTCCAGTGGCAGCTCGAAGTCGCGGCAGGGCACCCGCTGCCACTCACACAATCTCAAATTCCCCGCATCGGCCATGCATTCGAGGCACGGTGAGAGTCCTTACGAGATGTACTCGATGATTGCATCGCACGCTTTCTGGTCATGCTTTTGTTCTTGATTGTCACTGAACAATGCGCACAGGATATATGCGGAGAACCCACGTAATAACTTCAGCCCCGATGTCGGCCCATTGCTGTACCTCTCCACCCCCTCGCCAAGTTCAAACCTTCGAATCGAAGAAGGCTTCACACAAGGTTCCAACATCGAAGTCTTTTACGATCCTATGATCAGTAAACTTGTCGCTCATGGTAGAGATCGCTCGGAAGCCCTGAGGGTGCTCGGAAAAGCACTCGAGGAATATCATATCGTGGGTGTTTCGACGAATATCGAGTTCTTGAGAACACTTGCTACGAATGAACATTTCGTGAGTGGTGAGGTCGAGACAGGATTTATTGCGGTAAGTTCATTTTACTTTACGGATTCGCTGTCATTGGACGTTTCTTGAGAATACTGATTGGGATCTGTTGGGTAGAAACACAGAGAGGAACTGTTTCCTCCGCTTGCTCCGCCAACCTCTGAAAGTCTGGCACAGGCAGCTCTCTTCGTCATTCTCACTGATGCTGCGGCCTCGTCAGCTACCGGCGTGGTAACCCCGTGGGCAACACTTACTTTTGGGCGCCTTGGCAACGAAGCACCTACATTGGAGCTCACATTCGATCACGAAGCTATTCCCGCCACGCGGGGCGAAGAAGCAGCTGTTACCTCCAAGTCTGTCGTCCTCGTTACCCCGCGTCGTGCCATCTCCACTGCCTCCTCATCACCCTCCGTTTCTACCGCGGCATTCTCGCACGAACGTGCTGATGCACGCGAACTGAGTTACGATATTGTCATTAAGACAACCAATCTTGCGGATAGCCTCACAAGCGAGCACTCCTACACCGGCGTACGAGCTTCCCTTAGCGGTGGGCCGAACGGTATCGGCAACGGCAACCTGATAGTTACGACGCTGGGCGATAAACGCTTGCAGAGCACAGTTGTCCGACAAGTTGCGCCTAACCCGCGCAACCCGCCAACGACCTCGAATGCTGAACGCCTCCATGTTTTCTTAGCGGGGACTCGTACGACACTCGTCCGCCCTCCACCAAGTTGGCTTCTTGCCCTCTCTAGCGATGTACTCAATGCCGCGAAAAGCAAAGGAGGCGTGCGCGCACCAATGCCTTCCGTTGTCGTCGACGTAAAAGTTTCCGTAGGTGAGGACGTCAAGAAAGGACAGGCTGTGGTGATCTTGGAAAGTATGAAGACAGAGACTGTCCTCCGTGCGGAAAGGGATGGCAAGGTGAAGGCTGTTTCATGCACAAAGGGTGAGATGGTAGAGGAGGGTCGTGAACTTGTGTTATTTGAAGAAGAGACACAGGACTCCTAGCATGGTCACTAGGGTATGGGGACGGACAATGTACATTAGAAACGTGATTACGATGAAGTAAATGGGAGTCTGTTACATTTTTGACTGCCAAAGGTATAAGTATTTTTTGAGGTTTAAGTCGTGCTTGTTGTCAACCAATGCACAAGTCGATCTCCGTCAGGTATGCCGCCGCGACTTGTGAGCGGCACATGCATGACTTAATGCTCTCAACCCTTCTCGTTGCTCGTTGCCCAGCGTGCAGAAAATCCTTAAGGTGGAGTAATCAATAGATAAATAGCACACCATTTTGCGCACTCTGTGGCACCTAACAAAGCCATATGGTGTATTACATTTACCCTCCCTCACTTTCTTGAGTTTTTGTTCGCTCGTTGACTTCAACATAGTACACACTACAGACATGGCAATGTAAAGACGTAGAAGAGGAAAACCACAAGTCGCTCCCCAGCGATCCCCAGCATTGGCTCAATGCCGAAGTCCGATAGAGGTTAATCATGGATGATCCAAGCGGCGGAATTAAACATCACCCTCTTCATGGGGAAAGGCCTGGGAAATCGCATTAATACGCCCGCCACATCATTTTGTGAAGTAAATGTACGGTAAACATGACATGCTCGAGGTATGTGTCTCCTTGAGCTTCAACTGAACCCGCTCGGGAACGTCCAAAAGTGCATCGCTATAACTGGAATGCGCGTTTCACAGGGGTTTCGAGCACGGGAGACAGCGGGGTATGGACTCACGCGACATAAGTTCTCTCTGCCTGTTCTCTCCTTGCACCCTTTGTGTCACCAAACTCACTATCGGCAGAGGCAAGGATGGCCGGCAATGAGGAACCGTTGAGAAGCGTTATCATATCGATCACACCACCATCCAGAACCATCCAAAAACTGCTCCGAGGTGTGTGCAAATTGACCTTAAACGTGTTTTCAACTGTTTTCAACCCCTTCATCGCTTCAAACCCTCGCCATCATCAGTT
>Ga0307508_10003618_pt1 | contig 15520 bp, 12 predicted proteins | sample 9_EM_MG_FD_203089 | JGI IMG/M metagenome (GOLD analysis project Ga0307508, IMG submission 203089) | Populus trichocarpa ectomycorrhiza microbial communities from riparian zone in the Pacific Northwest, United States - 9_EM | ecosystem: Host-associated > Plants > Roots > Unclassified | place...
TGACGGTGAGGAAGGAGAAGAAATTTGCGAAGACACTGCGGTTATCATCAGATCAACTCGTTAGTTTGGATGATACATGACCGTCCACAGTTCTCATTTTTTTGGCTTTACAGAAATCACTGAACCTGAAACCGGGCGCGAACACGATCACATTTTCGCTCTCTACGACAGGCGTCCCGGGGTGTGCGGCCCGCATATTTGTTTGGGATTCGACAGACCATGTCGTCGTCTCGGATATCGACGGAACAATAACCAAGTGCGCTCGTTTCTTTGCTCCAGATCTCTGATTGTTGGCATTGCTCATCGTACATATAGATCCGATGGTCTTGGGCATATATTCACAATGATAGGGCGAGACTGGACACACCTCGGGGTGGCGAAGCTGTACACCGATATCACTCGGAATGGGTACAAGATCATGTACCTCACGTCTCGCGCCATCGGCCAGGCGGATTCAACGAGAGACTACCTGAAAGGAGTGAAACAGAACGATTACCAGCTCCCTGAGGGTCCCGTCATCATGAGCCCCGACAGACTGATAGCATCACTTCACCGGTGAGTTTGTTTATTCCATCGTCCCAGTCGTCATGTTACCGAAGGCAAAAGTAATTATGAATGATCGCTGACATGGGATCGGACGCACGAACAGGGAAGTCATCATGCGCAAACCCGAGGTGTTCAAGATGTCTTGCCTTCGAGATATTCAAAGGCTGTTCGGGGAAGGCTCGCGAACTCCTTTTTACGCTGGCTTTGGAAACCGGATCACGGATGCACTGTCGTATCGGAGTGTCAACGTACCGAGCGCGCGGGTATTCACGATCGACCCGAGTGGCGAGGTCAAGATGGAGCTCCTGGAGTTGGCAGGGTACAAGTCTTCGTGAGTCGCTTCCCTTTCTCCAGCTCTGCTAGTGCCCACATACCGGGTGGACATGCTCATAAGACGACACTATTTCCTTTAGGTATATCCATATGACCGACCTTGTCGACCAAATGTTCCCTCCGATCAATCGTAAATGGGCGCCTGATTATACTGATTTCAACTACTGGCGACCACCTGTGCAAGAGTTTACTTTGCCAGATTTGACCCCGCCTTCGCCGGCACTGAGCGCGCGATCGGACACGTCCTCCCAAAGTGCTCTCGCACGTCTACGGAACTTCAGCCTTGTCGGAAGCAGACAGCCCGTCCTCGTCAAGCCACCTTTCCCGCCCACGGAAGCGGTTGATGGTGGACTGGATGGCGGTGGATACCGGAGCAGTCATTTGCGACAGATGTCGTCATTTGAGCGGTTGGGCAGTCGGTTGGTGGCACTCACACAATCATCGTCGTACAATGCTGACGACGGAAGCGGGAGCGGGAGTACAAGTTTCCCTTCGCAGTCGTCGGCGTCGGCATCGTCGACATACCTAGATTCTGAAGAAGAGGTTGAAGTCGGGGAGGACGGGGAGTTGAAGAAGCGAAGACGACTACGGAGTACTAGCATGTCGAGCATGCCTGGGTCTTTAGATGACACGCATTTCGATCTGGGACACGAAGAGGGGGAAGGGGAAGAAGATGGAGAAGATGAGGAAGAAGGGGGATACATGTATGACGGTGAGAACGAGGAGGAGGCCGCGGAGGAGGCGTTCGACGAAGATTTCTTGGCCACAGGTGAGATGCAGAACGTACCGTTCTTGTGAGGGGAAGTGTATGGTCGTCGTTGGTCAACCCAACGACCTCGGGGTGGAGATGTGGATGCGGGAGTCGACTAGCGCTGGACGTGGACATTCAACATAGAGCGCAACGATAGGACACGTTATACATGAGAAACTATAGTTGGTACAAATCACAATTCAGCAGCATCGTGTACAGTATAATCACTATATATATCGAGCACACGACCTACCTTGAAGTGTCCGTCACGATCGGTGTCAGCCTCCTTGCCACTTGAAGATTCGCCATTTCCGTCTCCTCTCGGAGTTGCGTGCTACAAGAAACTAGATAATCTATTTATGTAAACTGAGGGAATCAGTCAAAACATTGGATGCTTTCGGAGGGGAGTAAAAAAGAGAGGGGGGAAGGGGTAAGACACTCAGGCTCTATGCCCGGTCGACCCCCAACATCACCAGACCATTGGTCATGGCACATCCTTCGTCTGGACGCCTTCTTCTTCTGACATCAGGAACTGTGGCACTAGGACAGAATTCAACAGCATTTCATACAGTATTGTTTTTTTCGAGCTCGGGTAGCACACTGGCCATGTCCAGCAAATAGGCTACACACACAGCCTTTCAACCGTGACAGGGGAGACGTCATATTGATATTCCTACCAACATAGCCAGTATCATCCTACATACTCCGGACGTTCTTGATAGAAGATTGGCTGTATCATGACGCACGACGGTTCAGCCTTCCAATCGGCCCTCCAATCCCCCCGATATTGCCCTGGAAACGCATATCCCGAAATCAAGGGATTAATAAGAGCGCGCCTATTTTTATGGGCGTTTCCAGAGGCAAAGTGGGAGCGCTCACTTTATATATAGGCTCCCAGTGTACTGCGTACCCCGCCTGGCGTTACAGTTGTTGTCGTATGGAGAGGACTCCATTGGCAATTATCACCGCCGCAAAATAGGGTGACCGTGACGCCCGTGCTGTCCCAAGCAGTACAGCTATATGGAGGATCCTTGCGGGCTGCTCCAAGGATGCACTGTTGGTGGTATTCGGCCCCTACAAAAGGCTTCCAATCGGACCCGATTGAACTTAACACTTGAGGCGACGTCCAAATAGTTGGGAGTAGTGGGATGTCCCGATTTGGCTAAAACTTACCGTGACGGTGTTGCTTCTTCGGGAAACGTCATCTCCTTTACGGTGCTCAGCGCCGTGCGCCCTACATATATACACCGCCATTCGCGCCGCCCGGAGTGCTGAGCTACCCCAACTGCGTAATTTGCTGTGTATATCATCCAGGGGGTTTCCCCAATTGTACATCGCGGCTCCATCCGAATATGGCCACGGCGTGCTCCTCGTGACATTGCCCCTGGATAGACTGACTGCAGTATAAGAGCATGTCAGGTCCACCAGAGCGGAGTCTCTCTTCATTCGTTTCGGGTCTTGAAGCAACTGCGCTATCGTCGCCCCACACCACCACCTTCACCATTTTCTAGTTCACCAGACGTTTCGAACACGCTGTCAGTGTCAGTATGTATACTCCTCAAGTCGGCATCTCTGGTCTGTTCAACAACCCTTCCACCATCATGTCTTCACTCCCACTCGACGGGCCTTCCCGCTTTTCCCTCGACATGGCAGGTGTAGCAGCTTTATTGGGCGGTGATGATGCCATATCTGCGATGACCACAATTCATGTCTATGGGAACAGGCGCTTACTCGGCTGGTACAATTCCCCTGGCTCTTTCCAGACAGCCAAGCGACTGAACTCTTTCGCGAAATCTGCATCCTTCCATAACATTTTGAGCGGCAAATTCTCCACAAAGCCCCTCTCCCCCGGCGGCCGCATGCAAGTCCACATGGACCCCACAGCGTTGTTCGAATTGGATAATTGCAGGGGACCCAAGTTCCGTGCCGCCCACTCGGGAACAATCATTGAAGAGACGGGATACCTGGCCTCGCTCTTCATGAAAGAATGTGCCGCTTGGGATTCGGAGGGGAAAGTGGTACCAGGAAGAAGGACGCAGCCCGTATCGATTACCATTGCCAACCTCGGTCAGACTCCCGCCGCCGAGATGCGTCCCGCACGTAGCAGTGCCTTCGCCCTCCTCTTTTCCAGCGTCCCTATTGCAGTCAGCATTGGCACTTGTGCGCTCTGCGTTGTTGGTGAGGACTGGTATGCATCGTCGTTGATCCTCGTCGGAATCATCGCAAGCGGTGTATCCTCCCTCGTGCTCGGCTCTGCAGACCTTGTGTTCACCCACCCCGAGCCTGCCAAAGGGTCGCCTGCTGGCGACGGTATCCTTAGTTCAGACAAGGATATTGTGCTGTTGAGAGGAGCAGAAGGCGCCGTGAATTCCATCACGCGCGGCAGGTTCTCGCTTCGTTTCTCGAACGAGTGCCAGTACAAACTTATTCGGTTCTGTTCCTTCCTTCTCATCGTCCAATGTATCACCCAGCTCCTCCTCATCCCACAGGCGTCCTTGTTTGGCCAGGTCATGTTCCTTACCTCGCTGGGTGTTTCCGCGCTTTACAATGCCTGGCTTTCCTCGTTGGACAAGGAGAAGATCCATCGGAAGATCTTGTTCGAAAGGGTGCTCGAGAATCCGACACTGACCAAGTACACGTTGGGCACACGCACGACCGCAGTGGTGTTCATGCTTCTCGTTCTGCAGTTGCAAGATCCGACCGGACTTCTCAATGAACTCCTGCCCAATGATACCAAAGTGTGGAGGGAATGGAAGACGACGATCGTGGCGCAGTTGCGCCACTCCAACGATCAGTCTTTCCAATTCGGAGGCAAAGTCGGCGACCTAGGTGGGTTTACGCAGCAGGAGAAGGATTTGTTGGGAATCCTCTACGAAGACGCCAAGGCGGCGTACGATGGTTACAGGGACTATCTCCGTGTCGATTCGCTGTGATTTCTGAGGTTTCGTTTTTTTCCCTTCACCTCCGCCATGCTGACATCCACTGCCAGTGACCCATGTATTTCTTACTTCTTAACCTATCTTGTCGTGTAGCCCCAGTCTCCTCGTTTGTTTTAACTAGTACATGTCCTCTCTTATCCTGTTCCTGAATATATTCGTGAATCGGAATTGTACAGCGACTTGGTGTGATTACGCCCTTTTGACTATATCGGAAGTGACTACCCTCCCATCCAACTCCCGCCTCTAAACCATGTACAACTCTGTTGCAGTATATCAAGTCGTAGTGAATCGACCTCGGGACTCTCTTTGCAGGAAGAGAGAGCGTCGTAAAGAGGTTGGCTGTAAATCGCAGCGGCCGCCGTCAAAAGCACCATGTCACGCAACTCCAATTCCTCCAGTTTCGGTGCAAGCTCATCCGATCTGGACCTCGAGAGTCGGCGTGTCCACTGCTTCTCTGTACGGCACCATCGTGAAGAGCGAGGGAGAGGACGGAAGCTAGGCCTGCCATGCATCTTAGAGCTGTGAGGTGACAAAAAAGGTGGGCCCAAGCTTGAAGAGACAGGCGGGTACTGATTGGGAGCGACATTGCGTCAATGACGCCAAACGCACGGATTCAGTGTGATTTCAAGGATCTCGGTGGTAGGCGAAAAATGAATGAGGGGACACTCCTTTGAGCATAGAGGTTTAGATAAAATCAACTTTCTATGATAACCCGGCCCCTTCGTCCATGATGCACGATGCACGCCATCATAGTAATGGCCGTGGTCGCCATGTCGTATGTCCTGAATTATCGTCGAATTTAACCAACCGGAAACAAGGTGCGACACTATAAGTGGGATCAGCGCTCGCACCACGATATTTAGTCGACGATATACATAGTCCAGATACCCTTCAGATAGCGATGTTGCTGTGCAGACGAATTGCCGCAGAATAATACTGGCATGTTCCAAAACCACGTCAGTGGATGGGGTTGTGGTCCTGGCCTTCAGCTACTATTGGCTATCAGCTAGTTCTAATCGTAGCTGGCTGTCCAATAGATGCAGACCCGAGGGAGCCTACAGCGGTAATCAGTGACGAGGCCTCTGTCACGTCAGCTCACCTGGTCTGTTATAGCCTAGCGAGCCGCGGGTGGTTGAAGACAGATGTATATTTCACTACCTGGCACACAGATTAAATACAAGTGGATTCAAACGCCGTAACGAGAAGACGTCATTTCACCCTGGAATCCGTAGTGGGAAGTGTCTGCATTTGATACTACTCTTCCGACTGGTTAACCCGCCTTGAGTGCGCTTGGTTGAGCAGGTCGCTGAGCAGGTCCACCTCATCGATCGTCTTCTTCGGCGTCTTGTTCAGCACGATGCTCAACAGCGTGCTGTTGGAGACGATGTACACGCGCTGGTCCGGGAGGTTTGCGTCTTCCAAGTTAGCTTGGACGCTTTTCCTCGTCTTCTCGACGAATTCTGTGCGTGCCGCCTGGTACAAGATGTTACGACGCTCGACGTCCGCTTTGTCATCTCCCTCGCTATCGTACCCCGTATCTATTATGACGTTCCGGATGTGCTGATCGGCTTTCGAACGGACAATGTATGTGGGAATGTTGAATCGTCTCGCGTTGACGAGGATGGCGATGTCCGTCATGGTGAACCGATTGTCGAACAGCACGATGATACAGTCAAAGACGTAAAGACCTTGGTCATTGAAGTACTGCCAGTCCCGGCATTTGAGGGTACCCGCGCCAGGAATGTCGTACCAGACGAAAGGGTTCTCTGGACTGGCGCCTGAGTATCTGGTCACGCGGAGTGTCGTTTCTGTGACCCCTACAGCTGCAGAACCCGCGTCTTGGCTGCGTAGGCCACGGAACGCGTTAACGAGAGAGGACTTGCCACTCCCAGAGGCGCCTGCAACAGCAAAATGGAAACAGTTTTCTTTGTACTGGATGCGCCATTTGGCTGCCGCGAGCTCTTCGGGGGTTGGGGTTACGACTGGCTGGATTCCTTCCTTCAAGCGCCTTTCAGCCTCTTCCTTTGCCTCTATGGCCTTCCGGGTCTCCTCTGCAGCGGTGCGGGCCATATCCTCGGCCAGAGCCTTGCCGGCCTCAGCCTCGCGACGCTGTTCATCGGCAGCCTTTTGAGCTCTCTCCGCCTCTTCCCTCGCAGCCGCAATGGCCCTCTCCGCATCCTCGCGTATCCTCTGTGCGCGCTCGCGTTCTTCCTGAGCCTCCCGTGTAAGCCTCACAGCCTCCTCCTGGGCAGCTTTGCGAGCCTCCTCGGCAAACTCCTCGGCACGCCTCGCAGCATTTTCAGCCTCTTCTATCTGCGCCCTCATCCCTTGGACTTCCTCCGCAGCCTGTGCGGCAGCCCTGTCAGCTTCTTCCTGGCGCACACGGGCTTGCTTGCGGTCCTGATCGGCTTGCCGTTGGATCTGTTTGAGGAGCTCTTGAGCCTCTTTGGCAGCCTGTTCAGCTTGTTTCTGGGCTTGTTCAGCTTGCTAGCGAGCTTGGATATCACCAAGAGTGGGATTTTCTGTATCGGGACGACGGGAAATATGAGACAAGCCAAGTGCAACCAAGCCGATTGGCCCAATCATAGGTACTAGAACGTTGCCCATGATGCAGTTGGAATTTTTTGAAGAGAAGGGTGAGGGGTACTATAAAGGCTATCTCTGCCAACGACCTGGATGGAGTGTGGACGGGTGATGAGCTGGACGACGGGGATGGACCAACTTGATATAACATCCCTGGCACATCGGAACATGGCACGACATGCGCTTCAATATGAGCGTTAGTAGAAGACACCCTAGATATCGAAGTTGGTGAGACTCGATTCACGAACCTCAGCACTCGTTCAACATCAAAAAAGATGTGAGCCAGGTGGCGGTACCGGCGAGACGTCTTCTCGTCCGCTCATCCGACTTGCCAGCGGGCTGGCTCCCTCGCATCGAGCGCCTCGTTTTCGTACCCACCACTCTCTCTTGCAGGTCCGACGTCCAACTTATGTCCGTCCGTCGCACTTCACTCATGGCCTCGCTCAGTGCCCATCCCACCCTACAGCTCGCTCGCCCTCCCAGGGGCCTGCGAGAGGCTGGTCTTCAAGTTGTAGCCGCGCGCGGCAGTCCAACGGGGCCGGTTAAAGCGTTCAACCTTCGAGTACGGGCCCCTCAGGCTGAGTCTAGTCTCTCTAGAATAGGTCAACCCGTGTACTCAGTTCCACTCCTTAAGTACACGTCATCCCATTGCTTTGACAATGAGTATCAATTTAGCTTGATCATATAACTGGCTGCGACAACATCGTGATCTAAGTATTTCAAAGTATACAATTCACCACACCATACAGATCGAACTTACAAGTACAGTACTGTCGTCGCGTTCAAACGCGACAACGAGAAACTATGTTCTCGACCCGGAATCACTTCTCACGAGAAGTAATTCATCCGAGCGGGTATTAATTCGCCTTGAGTACGCTTCGTTAAGCAGGTCGCTGAATAGGTCCACCTCATCAATCGTGTCCTTCGGTGTCTTGTTCACTACAATGTTCAATATCGTGGCCTTGGAGACAATGTACACGCGCTGGTCCGGGAGGTTGGCATCCTCCAGGTTAACCCGAACACTTTTCCTCGTCTGCTCGATGAATTCCTTGCGCGCGGCCTTGTGCAACCTGTTACGACGCCCGACGTCTTCGTCATCTCCCTCACTGTCATACCCCATATCCATCATGATGTTCCGAATCTGCTGATCGGCCTTCGACCGGACAACGTATGTGGGAATGTTGAATCGTCTCGCGTTCTCGAGGATGGCGATGTCCGTCATGGTGAACCGATTGTCTAACAGCACGATGATGCAGTCAAAAACGTAGAGACCCTGGTCGTTGAAGTATTGCCAGTCCGGACATCTGAGGGTACCTGCACCAGGAATATCGTACCAGACGAACGGGTTCTCTGGAAGGGCATCTGGGTATCTGGTCCTATAGAATGTCGTTTCTGTGACCCCTACAGCTGCAGAACCCGCGTCTCGGTTGCGCAAACCACGGAACGCGTTAATGAGGGAAGATTTGCCACTCCCTGATATGCCGGCGACGGCAAAGTGGAAACGATCTTCCTCGTACTGAATGCGCCGTTTGGCGGCTGCAAGCTCTTCGGGGGACGGGGTTACGACTGGCTGGATGCCGTCCTTCAAGCGCCTTTCAGCCTCTTCCTTTGCCTTTATGGCCTTCTGGGTCTCCTCCGCAGCGGCGCGGGCCGTCTCCTCGGCCATAGCCTTAGTGACCTCGACCTCGCGACGCTGTTCATCTGCAATTCTTTGGACACTCTCTGCCTCTTCCTTGGCCCTCTCTGCATCCTCGTACATCTTCTGTGCGCGCTCGCGTTCTTCCTGAACCAAAACGCTAACAGTCTTGTCCCAAGAGCCAGAGACGACATGTCTGCCATCAGGTGAATAGGCAATAGAGGTAACCCAATTCGTGTGCTCTTGTAAAACCTTCACGCCTTCCTCCTGGAAAGCTTTGCGAACCTCCTCGGCGAGTTCCTCAGCACGCCTCGCAGCATTTATGGCCTCTTCCATCTGCACTTTCATCCGCTCGGCCTCCCCCGCAGCTTGTGAGGCAGCCCTGTCAGCCTGTTCCCAGTGTGCGCGGGCTTCCTCGCATTTCTCATCGATTTCCTGCTCGGCCTGTTCGGCACGTTCTTTGGCCGCTCTGGCAGCATCCTCGGCTTGTTTCCGATCTTGTTCAGCTTTGTAGCGATCTCGCACGTTAGGGAAGGTAGGATTTTCTCTATCCGGAGGAGGGAAAAAAAAAGACCAGGCACGTCCAAAAATGCTGACCATGGGTGCTAGGACGTTGCCCATGATGCAAAATCAACTCTGAATGGCTTGAAGGGGAGGGGGATGGCCAGAAAGGTTACCTATGTTAGTGGCCCTGATGAAACGAGGACGGTGATGGGGTGGCAGTAGGGATGGGGGTAGGCTTAGGCTTAGGGAAACGGTATATAACGTCCATTTCACCCAGTGGCGTGGTGTGGCACCTGATCGTTGGCATTATGTGACATCCTTGGACCCACCGGAGTCCTTCCAGGCCGTGATAACGGCAGTGCGAACATGGACCTACGGACACCCACATGACTCAAAGGACCACGAAGTGATTCATCATTGAAGAATTCTTGATGGGCATGAATCAGGTCATTGTTTGTTCCGCACTTGTGATTGTGACTGACAGAGTGGTGTTATCGATATTCACAGTGCTGTGATGATCCAACGAAAGCATGATGCCTCGAGGACGACGAAGCGATCCACCCCCGAAATTGGAGCTAGCCTAAGAAAATACGCAATCACTTGAGACCTCATGGTCTGATGTGAGTGTGATCCGATAGGACCCCCCCTATCCGAGTGTTTGTACGCTTACCGGCGGTTGTACATACCTCGACGCTTCTTCCTAATGTATGCCCGCAGGGGATGGACGGCACGGTCCGAAGGGCCGTCACCCGACGGGACCTACCGAAAATGGTGATGCTTGTCACACTCAGGTTCAAGTGGACAGTGCAAGCACTGAGAGTTCGTCCATGCTCGTGGCCAACAGTGTCACAGACTCGTTGATTCACATCCGAGTCGCAAGCGACAAAGCGACGAGTCAGCAGATGGATGAACCGCTCGGGTTCGGACACACTACTGAGGTCGGGGCTCACCTTGAAGTAACCCAAGAGTACTCGCTGGGCACGAATGAGGGCAAAGACTACGGTGAGCACCGATAGCGGATACAATGTTGACAAGAAAGGTCTGTGCTTGTCTCCGAAAAAACTCCACATCTATTGGAATTTGGTTTTCGCCGTGCAACAGCATCGTGATCTACTTCAACGCGCATAGTTTATAACCCCACAGAGACCGAACACAAGTACGGTATCGTCACGTCCAAACGCGGTAATGAGAAATTATGTTCTCGGCACAGAATCAACTCATGGAAAGTATTTCATCCGACTGGCTAACCCGCCTGGAGTACGCTTGGTTGAGCAGGTCGCTGAGCAGGTCCACTTCATCAATCGTCTTCTTCGGCGCCTTGTTCAGCACGATGCTCAACATTGTGGTGTTGGAGACGATGTACACGCGTTGGTCCGGGAGGTTGGCATCATCCAGGTTAACCCGAACACTTTCCCTCGTCCTCTCAATGAATTGCTTGCGCGCGGCCTTGTACAACCTGTTACGGCGCTCGACTTCTTCTTCGTCATCTCCCTCACTGTCGTACCCCATTTCCACCATGACGTTCCGGATGTGCTGATCAGCCTTGGAACGGACAATGTACGTAGGAATGTTGAATCGTCTCGCGTTGACGAGGATGGCGATGTCCGTCATGGTGAACCGATTGTCGAACAGCACGATGATACAGTCAAAGACGTAAAGACCTTGGTCATTGAAGTACTGCCAGTCCCGACATTTGAGGGTACCCGCGCCAGGAATGTCGTACCAGACGAACGGGTTCTCTGGGTGGACATCTGGGTATCTAGTCATGTGGAGTGTCGTCTCTGTGACCCCTACAGCTGCAGAACCCGCATCTCGACTGCGCAGACCACGGAACGCGTTAACGAGGGAGGATTTGCCACTCCCAGAGATGCCAGCGATGGCAAAGTGGAAACAATCTTCCTTGTACTGAATGCGCCATTTGGCCGCCGCGAGCTCTTTGGGGGACGGGGTTACGACTGGCTGGATGCCGTCCTTCAAGCGCCTTTCGGCCTCTTCCTTGGCCTCTGTAGCCTTCCGGGTCTCCTCTGCAGCGGTGCGGGCCATCTCCTCTGCCAAAGCCTTGCCGGCTTCAGCCTCGCGGCGTTGTTCATCCGCAGCCCTTTGCGCGCGCTCTGCCTCTTCCCTCGCAGCTGCCATCGCCCTCTCCGCATCCTCGCGGATCTTCTGGGAGCGTTCGCGTTCCTCCTGAGCCTCTCGCGCAAGCTTCGCACCTTCCTCCTGGGCAGTTTTACGCGCCTCTTCGGCGAGCTCCTCGGCACGCCTTGCGGCATTTTCGGCCTCTTCCATCCGCCCCTTCATCCGCTCGGCCTCCTCCGCGGCCTGTGAGGCAGCCCTGTCGGCTTCTTCCTGGCGCGCACGGGCATGCTCGCGGTCCTGATCAGCTTGGCGTTTGATCTCTTCTGCGAGTTCTTGGGCCTCTCTAGCAGCCTGTTCGGCTTGTTTCTGGGCTTGTTCGGCTTGGTGGCGAGCGTTGATGTCAGCGAGGGTGGGATTTTCTCTGTCGGGACGACGGAAAATACGGGACAGGGCATGGGCAGCCAAGCTGACCATCGGCACAATCATAGGTGCTAGAACGGCGCCCATGGTTCAAAATCCCCTGTGAACAGTTTGAAGAGGAAAACGATGGGTAGAGAAGTTGTCTCTGTTAGTGACCTTGATGTGGTGTCGATGAGTGATGGGGTGGAAAGTGGGGATGGGGATGGGGATGGGGCAACGGTATATAACGTCCATTTCACTCCGTGGCAAGGTGCAATGGGCGCCTGGGCATTAACCCTGGACCCATCGAAGTCCTTCGGGCTCAATCCAGACCTTGGTCCGAACTGCACGTCGTATCTTCTCGACAAGGGGAGTGTACCTCGTCCTTACTCTGGGGTCCCAGAGATATGGATCACTCAAAGGACACAGTCATGCAGGCAGCACCCACTCGATATGATGGCAGATGCAGTGCAGACTCGGATCTATAAACATCCATATGAGCAAAAGGCATACAAGAATTCTTGATGGGAATGAATCAGGGCATTATTTGTTACGCGCTTTTGATTGTGACTGATGAAATGACATGATAAGTTCAACGTGCCACGGTGATATGGTGACCCAACGAAGGCGCGATTACCTCGAGGACGACGAGAGGATCTGCGCTCACCAAAATTGGAGATATGGGATACGCAATCACCTGAGCCCCGTAGTCCGACAATGTGAGTGTGGTCCAGGTTGGATGCCTCTGTCACCCAAGCGTTTGCACTATTACCCGGGCATGCATCCAGACGCTCTCAGGTGTCATCGTACACTAGAAAGGCCGTTGGTCGCGAAAAGAGATCCTCAGTCACCTATCAGTGCGATGATACAATAATCAACGCTAGATATCAGCACTTGCAAGTTGCAGTTAACTGATGAATATTGAATCCGCTGTTTTGAATAGAGGTCGTGGCATTGGTTCAAAAAAACCGCAGCGGCGCGGTACTAAAGGTCCGAATGGTCGCCGACCTACCGAAAACGGTGATGAATTCACCGTCCTTGTCACAAGCACTCGAGTTGAAAGTCCAAGCGAGAGTTCCACAAAGGTATTCATAGCCAACAATACCTCCATAGACCCGTTGGTCCAACATCCGATGTGGCACGTGACAAAGTGGCAAGTCTGCAGATCCGGGACGAGCCGCTTGGGTTCGGATACCTACCTCAGGCCCGGCCGCTGAGTCTGGGTGGTACACCGGGAACGACGATTCTCGCAAAAATCCGACTTGTTACCTTGGAAGAAGGTGCAGAAGTCGATCTTTATGGTTTTCACGTACAGGCTACGATTCGACAGAAGCTTTTTTAGGACAGCTGCTGCACCTGCCCATAATATGAAGAAAGTGATCATATCAGCATACGGCGGGGACCAATGGAATCACTGGAGAGAGAGAATAGCCCTGCCGAGAATGTATGTCTCGATGCCCGTGCCCCCAACCCTGTGGAACTTGGCGAAGGTGAGCTCCAGTTATCAATCGGCGGCGGCGAACGCAGGTTTTAAATCGTGTTCCAATGTCAAAGCAAAAGGGCCTTTGCGTTGATGTTTATCGACTCATCGATCAAATGGGAGGTCGACTTTGTCGTAGGAGTCCTAAGCACTGAAGCAAACTCGCTGAAATTGCGTCTCAAGTTGTTCGTAGCCCAATATCGTGCCAGAACCATTCCAATTGCTACAACTCACATCTCAAAAACGGCTAGAACATAACCACCATGACGAAATGTCACCCCTTCGACTCAGATCGTGATCTCATGCAGCCTCGTGACGAGCCCTCCTTGTGTAGGCCTCGTTGAGAAGGTCGTTAAGTAGGTCCACATCATCGATCGTCTTCTTCGGCGTCTTCTTCAGCAAGATGCTTAACAGCGCGCTGTTGGAGACAATGTACACGCGCTGGTCCGGGAGGTTTGCGTCTTCCAGGTTAGCTTGAACGCTTTTCCTCGTCCTCTCCACGAATTCCTTGCGTGCTGCCTTGTACAACATGTTACGGCGCTCGACGTCTTCTTCGTCATCTCCCTCACTGTCGTACCCCATGTCCACCATGACGTTCCGGATATGCTGATCGGCCTTCGAACAGACAATGTATGTGGGAATGTTGAATCGTCTGGCGTTGACAAGGATGGCGTTGTCTGTCATGGTGAACTGATTGTCGAACAATACGATGATGCAGTCAAAAACATAGAGACCTTGGTCGTTGAAGTATTTCCAGTCCCGGCATTTGAGGGTACCCGCGCTAGGAATGTTGTACCAGACAAACGGGTTCTCTGGATTGGCATCTGGGTATCTGGTTATGTCGAGTGTCGTTTCTGTGACCCCTACAGCTGCAGAACCCGCATCTCGGTTGTGCAAACCACGGAACGCGTTAACAAGGGAGGACTTGCCACTCCCAGAGATGCCGGCGACGGCAAAGTGGAAACAATCTTCCTTGTACTGGATGCGCCGTTTGGCTGCCGCGAGCTCTTCGGAGGTTGGGGTTACGACTGGCTGAATTCCTTCCTTCGAGCGCCTTTCAGCCTCCTCCTTGGCCTCCGTGGCTTTTCGAGTCTTCTCTGCAGCAGCGCGGGCCATCTCCTCGGCCAAAGCCTTGCCGTCCTCGGCCTCGCGGCGTTGTTCATCCGCAACCCTTTGCGCTCTCTCTGCCTCTTCTCTCGCAGCTGCCATCGCCCTCTCCGCGTCCTCGCGGATCTTCTGGGAGTGCTCGTGTTCCTCCTGAGCCTCTCGCGCAAGCTTCACAGCTCCCTCCTGGGCAGTTGTGCGAGCCTCCTCGGCGAGCTCCTCGGCACGCCTCGCAGCATTCGCAACTTCTTCTATCTGCGCCCTCATCCCCTGGATTTCCTCCGCAGCCCGTGCGGCTGCCCTGTCAGCTTCTTCCTGGCGCACACGGGCTTGCTCACGGTCCTGATCGGCTTGCCGTTGGATCTGTCTGAGAAGTTCTTGAGCCTCTTTGGCAGCCTGTTCGGCCAGTTTCTGGGCTTGTTCAGCTCGCTGGCGAGCTTGGATGTCACCAAAGGTGGGATTTTCTCTATTGGGACGATAGAGAATATGAAACAAGGCCAGTGCAGCCGAGTTGACAATCGGCACAACCACAGGTACTAGTTTTGCGCCAATAGCCAAGGCAGGCGCAGCCAAGGCGACCACCGGCGCCGCCATAGCTGCTATTAGAATGGGGATTGGCATGGTTCAAAATCCTGTGTGAAGAATGGTTTCCAGAGAAGGATAAGTAGAAAAGTTATCTGTGTTGGTGACCTTGATGTGGTGTTGATGGGCGATGGGGTGGAAAGTGGGGATGCAGGGGATGCCATCGGGGATGATGGGCTCAAAACGTTGAGCAATATTTATTGCAAACTTGTTCTTTTTCCTAGGGACAAATTGTTACAAATATTTATCGTAAGTACGTACAAAGTACACATCTGATCTTGTCTGAGGTTCCGCGTTTGTAATTATGGCTGATGCGAGGGCATGATAAGTTCAACGGGCCGTGACGGCGATATGGTGACCCAACGAAGGCGCGATTACCTCGAGGAAGAGGGGATCCGCGCTCACCAAAATTGGAGATATGAGATACGCAATCACTTGAGCCTCGTGGTATACACCGTGAGCGTGATCCAGGTAGGATGTCCATGTGTTTGCACGCTTACCCGGGCATACATCCAGACGGCCAGGTGTTGTACACTACTAGTAGAATAACCTTTGGTCACGAAAAGCGCTCCTTAGTCACCTACCAC
>Ga0307508_10003619_pt1 | contig 15518 bp, 11 predicted proteins | sample 9_EM_MG_FD_203089 | JGI IMG/M metagenome (GOLD analysis project Ga0307508, IMG submission 203089) | Populus trichocarpa ectomycorrhiza microbial communities from riparian zone in the Pacific Northwest, United States - 9_EM | ecosystem: Host-associated > Plants > Roots > Unclassified | place...
GGACCCTCCAGACGATCACGAGGCGTAAGCACCTTCATGATCATGGATGTCCGTGCCCGCCTTGCATCCGGGTCGACCCGTCTGACCTATTTGCGCAACCTCTAAGTGGCTGCGTCGGCATCTGCCGCAACCACTGCTCCGACCGCCGGAGTCTGAGCGGTATTCGAATAGCCTCTGATGGGATAAGCGCAATTAATTTCTCTACGGCTTATGCGTCTTTCACGACGACATCAGTCGTTTCGAGCCCATGAAGTGAGGCTGCGCGGCACCCTCCTAGAGTAGAGAAAGGAGCTAATTTCCGTTTAGTGCATAAAAGTCGGCTCTGGGCGCACCGCGCGGGCTCCGCTGGGGCGCGAGCGCACGCAATCGCGGCATTCCCCCCATGGACACAGAGCCTCCGGGATGGACCATCGGAAGATGGATAAATCATCTTAAGACGGAAACATGAACGCCTATCGAATGCCCTCTAAGGAATCACGCCGCAAGGCGCGTCTGATCGGGCCCCAGCGCCCGACGTCGTGCGTGTCGCGATGCTCGGGCGTGTCGCCGCCAGCCCGACCTTTCTCTTCGCATGTGACATCAGCCCAGACGTAGCCACAACGATCCAGACGTAAAGGCAAAGACGCGCCTGACCAGACCACGGAGATTGCGCACGCCGCGGAGATTGCGCACGCCGCGGAGATTGCGCACGCCACGGAGATTGCGCACGCCACGGAGATTGCGCACGCCACGGAGATTGCGCACGCCACGGAGATTGCGCACGCCACGGAGATTGCGCACGCCACGGAGATTGCGCACGGCGCAGCACACGGCGCAGTACACGGCGAGTCGCTACCAGGCAGACCTCTCCCTTCACCCGATATCAGCGCAAACCTAGCCACATTCACCCAGGCGTAACGCAAGGACGCAACCGACCCCTTAGAAATCAAGAACACCACCGACCCTGAGGAATTGGGCCCGGTTAGCGAAGAAATCGGCTCTCCGGTAAGCGGGTCCGTTTCGCTCGCACGTCTGAGGGGATGTCGTCACGTCCGGTCCGATGTGACAGTAAAAGTGAGTGGTCTGCCGGCTGGCGACACGCCGCAGACCGCGACACGCCCGGTGTGGTGCGGGGCGCATCGCGCACGGAAAGTCGGGGTGGTCGGATCGCCCGACCCGAGTTGGGCGGGCCAGGCTGCGCGAGTCGGGCGGGCCAGACCGGGCGAGTCGGGCGGACCAGACCAGACGAGTCGGGGCGGACCAGACCAGACGAGTCGGGGCGGACCAGACCAGACGAGTCGGGGCGGACCAGACCGGGGCGAGTCAGGGCGGACCAGACCGGGGCGAGTCAGGGCGGACCAGACCGGGGCGAGTCAGGCGAGCCAGACCGGGGCGAGTCAGGCGAGCCAGACCGGGGCGAGTCAGGCGAGCCAGACCGGGGCGGGTCGGGCGGGCCGGGTCGGGTCTGCCGGGGCGGTCGGGACGGGCAAGGCGGTGGGTGGGTGAACCCGGCAACTCGCTGTTGCCGCGCGACGGAGCATCTGCGCCACTGGGTGCCGCCGCGCGGTCAGGACGGGGCGACGCCCAGGTTCTTGGCTCGGGGGACGGTGGCGGTGGCGGCGACGACCGGCGTGGCTGCGGCGGTCGGCAGCGAGACGGTGACCTCGAGGCCACCGCCTTCGTGGGCCACCGCAGAGACCGTGCCACCGTGCGCGTCACAGACGGCCCGGACGATCGACAAGCCCAGGCCGGAGCCGCGCGAGCCGGTGCGCTCCCAGCCGCCGCGGCGGAACGGTTCGAACAGGCCCGGCACGTCGGCCGGCTCGACCTCGTAGCCGGTGTTGCCGACGATCAGCCGGGCCTGGCCGTCGACCGAGTCGGTGCGCAGCCAGAGTTTGCCGAGCAGGTGGTTGTAGCGGATGGCGTTCTCGATCAGGTTGCCGGCCAGCCGGTCGAGCAGGCTGGGGTCGCCGACCACCGGTGCGGGCTGCAGGTCGGTGGTGACCTCGAGCTTGAGGCGCTCGGCCTCGGCCCGGACCGCGGAGAGCGCGTTGTAGACGCTGGTGGCCAGGTCGGCCGGGACCTTGCGGACCAGCCGCCGGCCGGACTGCGCTTCCGAGCGGGCCAGCACCAGCAGGGCGTCGACCAGGCCGTTCGCCCGCTCGGAGGCGTTGCGGACCACGCGGGCCATGCGGCGGTACTCCGCGACGTCGGCCTCGTCGTCGCTGAGCGTAACGTCGATCTCGGTGCGCATGACCGCCAGCGGCGTGCGGAGCTCGTGCGAGGCGTTGGCGACGAAACGTTTCTGCGACTCGAACGCGCCGGCCAGCCGGTCCAGCATCGCGTCGAAGGTGCGGGCCAGCTCGGCCACCTCGTCGTCCGCCCCGGAGTAGCGGATGCGCTGGTCGAGGGTCTCCTCGCCGAGCCGCTGGGCGGTCTGGGTGACCTGATGCAGCGGGCGCAGGGCGCGGCCCGCCACCGCGTACGCCCCGGCTATGCCGATGATGCCGATGGCGAGCAGCGCGACCAGGCCCTTGACCAGCACCTCGCGGGAGGCGCGGTCGACCAGGCCGATCTGCCAGTGCAGCGCGTCGACGGTCTGGCCGCTGGCGAGCGTGACCGTCGAGCCGGACCGCAGCGCGTCCACCGGGTGCATGGCGTCGCCGACCAGCAGCCAGGCGAGCATCACCAGGATCGCGCCGGCGCCGACCAGCAGGATGCCGTTGAGCAGGGTCAGTCGAAGCCGCAGCGTGGGCCGCAGGGTGAGCTCCAGCCGCTGGCGGCTACGACCGAGGTAGACGGTCACGAGAGGACCACCGGCTCCGGTACGCGATAGCCCGCGCCGACCACGGTCTCGATCAGCGGAGGGTCGCCCACCTTCTTGCGCAGCGTCATCACGGTGACCCGGACGGTGGTGGTGAACGGGTCCGTGTTCGCGTCCCACACCCGCTCCAGCAGCTCTTCGCTGGATACCACGCCGCCGCGCGCCTTGAGCAGCTCCTCGAGGACGCCGAACTCCTTCTTGGTCAGGTCGATCGGCACGCCGCCACGGGTGACCATGCGCCGGGTCTGGTCGAGCACCAGGTTGCCGACGATGAGTACCGGCGGGGCGGGTGGGGTAGCCCGGCGACCGAGCGCCTGCACCCGCGCGACCAGTTCCTCGAAGGCGAACGGCTTGGCCAGGTAGTCGTCGGCGCCGAGTTCCAGGCCCTCGACCCGGTCGGCGACCGTGCCGCTCGCCGTCAGCATCAACACCCGGGTCAGCGCGCCGGAGCCGACGAGCGCCGCACAGATCTCGTCGCCGTGCATGCCGGGCAGGTCGCGGTCGAGGACCACGACGTCGTAACGCGTCACGTACGCCATCTCGTGGCCCTGTAGGCCGTCGTAGGCGACGTCGACCGCCATGCCCTTGCGCCGCAGCCCCCGCGCGATCGCGTCGCAGAGGTTCCGCTCGTCTTCCACCACCAGCACGCGCACCGCGAACCTCCGTTGACAACCGCCGGGCACAGCCTCGCCGCCGGGGTGTGAAGAGGCCGTAAGTGAAGGCTACCGAAGTGGCCATACCGCGATCGAGGCGTCGACCAGCCGGCAGATGAGCGCGCCGTTGCTGATGTGGCAGTCACCCGAGACACGGTCGGCCGAGCCGAGGATGCGCACCTGCAGGCGATCCGGGTCGAGCGCGCCGTACCAGCGGGTGTACTTGCCGGGCACCTCGTACATGGCGTACGTGAGGGCGTCCTCGCCGTCCACCGCGAGGCCCTGCCAGGGGCCGAGGTTGCCGTGCACCTGCCCGGTGAGCGGGTCGAGCATCCAGAGTTGCGACTGGTAGATGGATTGATCGAGGGCGGTGGCCGCCAGGTAGCGGCCGGCCGGCTCGGCGTAGGACCAGCGGTCGGACTCCCAGAGCTCGCGGCCGGTCGCCGGGTCGATGGTGGTCATGCCGCGCTGTGGGCGGAAGGCGCAGATCACCACGCCGCAGCCGGTCTGCGTCCAGCTCTGCGAGAGGTCCACGTCGCTGTGCCAGCGCAGGGTGAGACCGGGCAGGTCGTACGCGGTCACCCCGGACGCGCCGTCGACGACCATCAGCAGGTCTTCGGAGGACCAGACCATTGTGCTGACGTAGCCGTCCGGGCCGAGCTGCGGGATGACGCCGGTGGACGCGACGGCGCCGGTGAGGGCGTCCCGGGTCTCGACGTGCCCGTCGCGGGTCGTCGTCACGAAATAGCGCGGGAAGCCGTTCGCGTAGCCGAACTCGGCGACAGATCCGCTCGGCGGCTGCCGCAGCGACCAGCGGGGCACGCCGGTCTTCAGGTCGACAACCGACCACCAGCCGTCGCCCAGCCCGCCACTGTCGTCTCCGACGGTGACCAGCGCGACGCCCGCCGCGGCGGAGACGGCGATCACCCCGACCTGCCGGCGCCAGAGCGCCTTGGCGGTGCCCTCGTTCACGGCCACCGTCACCTGGCCGTTGGTCGAGTCGACCTGGTAGGTCACCAGCATCGTGTCGCCGACCGTGAAGACGCCGGACACCGAGCCGGCGACCGCGACCGAGGTGCGACTGACCAGCTTCGCGCCGGGCAGCGTATAGGCGCTGACGGTCCTGTTGAGCACGTCGGAGCCGAGCACTGGCGCGGTGACGCTGACCACGAAGAGCCGGCCGCCGTCGACGAACGTCGAGTCGGAGAGCCGGCCCGGGATGACCACGGGCGGCCGCTGCGGGCCGCGGTGCGCGCCGCCGGTCAGCAGCGCGATCAGCAGGATCGTCAGGGCGCCGAGCACCGGCCGGTAGGGCACGGGCGGCCGGGGCGTGCCGGCCTCGGCGACGCTCTCCCTGTTCCGGGGCATCTCGCCGAGGTCGATCATCGTATTCGCCACGCCGCACTCCCCGGACGTGCGGAGGAAATCCGCTTTATTGTGCGCCGCACGCACCGATCGGTCACTCCCGGTACGAGAAGACCTGGAGGCCGCCGGCCGCGCGGCAGACCACGAAGCGGTCGTCGGCGGAGCAGTCGGAGACCGGGCCGCGGGTGGCCCCGAGCACCTGGATCGCGGACGGGTGCTCGGCGATGACGCCGAACGCGCTCGCGCCGGAGTCGAGGGTGCGGCGCAGCACCACCGGCAGGTCGGCCGAGGCGCTCACGTCCGAGCGCCAGCCGGCGAAGTCGAGCCGCCGGTCGCCGCTGACCGGGCTGACCAGCCGCACCGGGGCGGCCGGGTTGCCGCCGGTGCTTTCCAGGACGTCGGCGCCGCGTCGGTAGAGGTCCAGGTCGTCCGGGGCACGCCACAGCTTCCGGCCGGTGGCGGGGTCCAGCACCGCGCGGCCGGCGCCGTCGTAGGCGCAGATCACCCCGGCACAGCTGCCCGGGTTGATCAGCAGCTTGGCCTCGGGCTGCTCCCACTGCCGCCGCAGGGTGTCCGCCGAGTAGGCGACGACGCGGCGCTGGTCGGAGTCGTCGTTGCCGTAGATCACCAGCACGATGTCGCCCACGAGCTGGCCCGCGTACGGCGCCTGGCCGGCGATCGTGGGCAGCGGGGTCTCGCGGAGCACCGCCCCGGTGTCGGGCGACCGCAGGGTGAGCCGGTCCGAGGAGAGGATCACGAGGCCGGCGCCGGTGAAGAGGTTGACCGAGCCGGGCAGCGCCGCGGACCAGACGCCTGCGCCGGTGCGCAGGTCGAGGCCGCGCACGTCGGTGCGGACCGGCGGCTCGGTGTGCGGCTCGCCGGAGGCCGAGAAGTACAGCGGCCCCGGAGCCCCGGAGTTCTGGTCGTAGAGGGTCCCGGCGCGGAACTCGGGCTCCTGCACCAGCCCGATCCGGTCGCCGGCCAGCGGCTGGACCTGGTCCGGCGAGCGCCAGCGCTCCGCGCCGGTGCCGGCGTCGACGGCCGTGGTGGCCGGGCCGTCGCTGAGCAGGACGACGTCGCCCGCCCGGCTCGCCCGCACGTCGCCGAAGGTGACCTGGTCGGGGCCGACGACCCGGGCCGGGAACGGCACGGCCCAGAGCTTGCGCGGCGGCTGGGCCAGTGCCCACGCGGTCACCACCCGGTCGCTTCCGGCGCCGGCGACCGTGTAGGCCCGGTCGCCGTCGAGCCGGAACGCCGACTCCGGCCCGCCGGGCGAGGGCACCCCGCCGAGGTATCGCCAGCGCAGCGTGCCGGGCGGGGCGCCGCCGCCGAGCGCGACGACGAGGACGGCCGCCAGCAGCAGGCCGGTGAGCCGGTAACGCTGGGCGGGCGGGGCGGAGCCGAGCGGCTGGCCGGGCGGGGCGGCGAGGTCCAGCTCGATCAGCGCCAACGCTCACCCCTTCGGCTGGTACGCCCAGACGACCAACTCGCCGTACACGGACCGGCACACCAGGCGGGTCGGCACGGCCTGGCAGTCGCTACCGGCAGCTCGGCCAGCAGGCGCGGTCGCGGGTCACCCGGTTGGGCGACGGCGACCATGGTACGGGCTCCGGCGCCGACCGGACGGGTGACCAGCAGGTGGCCGGCGCCGCCCGCGCCGACGGGCCGCCAGCCGTCGAGCTGGACCAGGACGCCCGTTTACGCCGTCTCTGCAGGGGATCAGCCGTTTTACCAGATGCCTCGTCTACCGATCTTGGATCAGCGGGCGGCCTGCGGCTCGGCGGCCGGGTACCCCAGTGCCGACACCCACTCGGTCACGTCGCGGGCCACGTCCTGGGCGGTCAGGCCGAGCGCCGCGAGGATCTCGGCCCGGGTGCCGTGCGGATGGAAACCGACCGGGATGCCGACGTCGCGAAGCGGTACCTCCACCCCCGCGTCGCGCATCGCGCTCGCCACCGCGTCGCCGACCCCACCGGCCCGCACGCCGTCCTCTAGCGTCACGACCAGCCGGTGCTGCGCGACGAGCCCGGTCAGCTCGATCGGCACCGGGCGGACCCAGCGCGGGTCCGCGACGGTCACCCCGTAGCCCTGGCCGGCGAGCCGCTCGGCCACCTCGAGGCCGAGCCCGGCGAACGAACCGACCGCGACCAGCAGCACGTCCCTGCGGGCGTCCTCGCGCAGCACGTCGACCTGCCCGACCCGGCGCACGGCCGGCATGTCGGCCGGGACCGCGCCGGTCGGGAAGCGCACGATCGTAGGCCCGTCGTCGACCGCGATCGCCTCGCGCAGCTCCTCGCGCAGCGTCGCGGCGTCACGCGGGGCGGCGATCCGCATGCCGGGCACCACGCCGAAGACGCTCATGTCCCAGATGCCGTAGTGGCTCGGCCCGTCCGGGCCGGTCACGCCCGCCCGGTCCAGCACGAACGTCACCGGCAGCTCGTGCATCGCCACGTCGAGCAGGACCTGGTCGAAGGCGCGGTTGAGGAACGTCGCGTAGACCGCGACGACCGGGTGCAGGCCGCCCATCGCCAGGCCGGCCGCCGAGGTGGCCGCGTGCTGCTCGGCGATGCCCACGTCGTACGTCCGCTCGGGGTACTTGCGGGCCAGCGCAGCGATACCGGTCGGCTCGGCCATCGCGGCCGTGATGCCGACGACGTCCGGACGCTCGTCGGCGATCGCGACGAGCTCGTCGGAGAACACCTTGGTCCACTTCAGCGAGGGCGCCGCCAGCAGCTTTCCGGTCTCGACGTCGAAGGCGCTGCTGGGACCGTGCAGGCAGTCGGCCTCGTCCTGCTCGGCGGGGCGGTAGCCGTAACCCTTGCGGGTGACCGCGTGCACGATGACCGGCGCGTTGAAGCCCTTGGCCCGGCGCAGCGCGGACTCCATCGCGGCGATGTCGTGCCCGTCGATCGGGCCGAGGTATTTGATGCCCAGATCCTCGAACATAGGCTGCGGGCTGACCGCGTCCTTGATGCCCTTCTTGACCGCGTGCAGCACCTCGTAGACCGGCCTGCCGACCACCGGCGTCGAGCCCAACGCGTCCTTGACCAGGTCGAGCACCCGCTCGTAGCCGGGGTTGAGGCGCAGCGTGGAGAGGTGGTCGGCGAGCCCGCCGATGGTCGGCGCGTAGGACCGGCCGTTGTCGTTGACGACGATGACCAGCCGGTTCTTCGCGGCCGCGATGTTGTTGAGCGCCTCCCAGCACATGCCCCCGGTGAGCGCGCCGTCGCCGACCACGGCCACGACGTGGCGGTCCTCGCCGCGCAGCGTGAACGCCTTGGACAGCCCGTCGGCGTAGGACAGGGCGGTGGAGGCGTGCGAGTTCTCGATCAGGTCGTGCTCGCTCTCCGCCCGGCTCGGGTAGCCGGAGAGGCCACCGCGCTGGCGCAGCAGGTCGAACCCGCCCTGCCGCCCGGTGACGATCTTGTGCACGTACGCCTGGTGGCCGGTGTCGAACAGCACTCGGTCGCGCGGCGAGTCGAAGACCCGGTGCAGGGCCAGGGTGGTCTCGACGATGCCCAGGTTGGGCCCGAGGTGGCCGCCGGTGCGGGACACCTTGGCCACCAGGAAGTCGCGAATCTCGGCCGCCAGCAGGCTCAGCTGCTCCGGGGTGAGGCGCTTGAGGTCACCGGGCGCGGTGACGCTCGCCAGAACGCCGGCCGAGTTGGGGAGGGATTCGCTCATGAGCGCAAAGTCTATCGGCGCGGCGCTTGCAAGCACCGGGTGCGAACTGCGGATGCGATGACCTACACACAACCTGCACATCAGGCGTGACCAGGAAGCACACGTGATTTGCCTCACTGCCGGGCCTGGCAGCCCGATTGGCGCCCGGCCACCGCGATCGGGCATTCTGCGAGGCAGACGCGACTGGCGGCACGGGATGGCCGAAACCATCGGGGAGCCTTGTCACGGGAGTCGACCGCCTGGGCTCCGGTGCTTCGGGAGAGCTATGTCCGCGCAGACCCCGCAAATGCAGCAGACCGCACGACTCCTGTCCGGCGCCCCAGTGGCCGAGGCCGTCCTGGCCGACGTGGCCCGCCGCGCGGCCCGACTCCGCGAGCTCGGCGTCACCCCGAGCCTCGCCACCCTGTTGGTCGGCGACGACGACGCGAGCGCCGGCTACATCCGGATCAAGCAGCGGCAGGCCGCCGAGCTCGGCTTCGCCTCCCCGCACCGGCACCTGCCCGCCGGCAGCTCCCGGGACGAACTGCACGCGGTGATCGCCGAGTTCAACGCCGACCGCGCCGTGCACGGCGTGCTGATCCAATACCCCATCCCCGCCCACCTGGACTACGACGCGGCGCTGCAGAGCCTCGACCCGGACAAGGACGTCGACGGCATGCACCCGCTCAACATGGGACGGCTGGCGCTGGGCATGCCCGGCCCGCTGCCCTGTACGCCGGCCGGGATCGAGGCGCTGTTGGCCCACTACGCGATCCCGGTGGCCGGCCGCGAGGTGGTCATCCTCGGCCGGGGCGCCACGCTCGGCCGCCCGCTGGCCATGCTGCTGGCCCAGAAGCGCCCGACCGCGAACGCCGCCGTCACGGTCGTGCACACCGGCGTCGCGGACTGGCCGCGCTACACCCGCCGCGCCGAGATCCTGGTGGCGGCCGCCGGCGTCCCCGGCATCATCCAGCCCGAGCACGTGCGGCCCGGCGCCGTGGTGATCGGCGCCGGGGTCCGCTACGAGGGCCGCCGGCTGCTCCCGGACGTCGACGAGTCCTGCGCCGCGGTGGCCGGCGCCATCACGCCGCGGGTCGGCGGCGTCGGACCCACCACGGTGGCCATGCTCTTCCGCAACGCGATCGCCGCAGCCGAGCGCACCGTCGCCGGCTAGCCCGGCGTCCACGCCGCGAACGGCACGGGCTTGCCGATCTCGAACGGCGGCAGGCCCGTCAGCCCGGCTGGGTGGACGCGCGGAGCAGGGCGACGCACTCGACGTGCTGGGTCATCGGGAAGCAGTCGAACGCCCGCAGCGCCGCCAGCTCCCAGCCCAGCTCGCGGAACGTCGCCACGTCACGGGCCAACGCGGCCGGGTCGCACGCCACGTAGGCCACGGCCCGCGGGTCGGCGGCCACGATCGCCCGGACCACCTTGGCGCCCGCGCCGGAGCGCGGCGGGTCGAGCACCACGAGGTCGACCGGGCCGGTGATCCGGCGGCGGCTCAGCGCGGCGTCCACCCTGGCCGCGACGACCTCGACGGGCAGGTCGGCGAGGTTGGTGCGGGCCGCGGCGACGCCGGCCGGCGACGACTCGACGACGATCGTCCGGGCCCGGGTGTGCCGTGCGAGCGCGGCGGCGAACAGCCCGGCGCCGCCGTACAGGTCCCAGGAGACCTCGCCCGCGGCTGGCCGCAGCAGATCGACGACCGTCGCGGTCAGGGTCTCGGCGGCGGCCGGGTGCACCTGCCAGAAAGCGTCCGGCGGTACGCTCCACCGCCGTCCCGCCGCGACCTCGGTGACCTCGGCGGGTCCGTCGAGCAGGACGCGGTCGCCGGCGCCGAGCGTGGGCGCCTCGGCCAGGTCGTCCGGCGGCAGCGCTCCCCCGCCGGACGCTCGGGCGACCACCGTGACGTCACCGCCGGTGGAGGCGACGGCCTCGATCGCGTCGGTGGTCGGCCACTGCCGGTCCAGCAGGTCGAGCTCCTGGATCCCCGGGTGCGCGATGCGGCACCGGTCGATCGCGACCACCTGGTGTGACCGGTGTTGCAGCAGCCCGGCGCGGCCGGCGGCGTCCACCGCGTATCGCACCCGGCTACGCCACCCGAGCAGCCGCTCCGGGTCGTCGGGCCCGATACGCGCCGGTGCGGTCGGCAACGCCTCGACGCGTACGGATAGCAGAATTTGATCTTCTGGGGTGAGGCCGGCCATGCGCTGGAGCTGTTCCCGGACGACGGCCGTCTTCCAGCGCAGCTGCGCGTCGCTCGCGACGTGCTGGAGGTCACAGCCGCCGCAGCCGCCCGGGCGAGCGTGGGGGCACGGGGGTGTGACGCGGTCCGGCGACGGCTCGTGGATCTCGACGGCGTCGGCGCGGAGATAGCCCTTGTGCAGCTCGGTGATCTCGGCCGTCACCCGTTCGCCGGGCAGCGCGTGCCGGACGAAGACGACCCGGCCGTGCGGGCCGCCCAGCCGCGCCACGCAGTGGCCGCCGTGCGCGGGAGCGCCGACCGTGAGCTCCACCCGGTCGCCCTCGATCAGGCCCTCCTCGGCGGGGAGGTCCTGGTCGTCGGCGGGGAGCGCCTGGTTCGCGGCGGGCGCGGTCACGAGCGCGCGTCCGTGGGCGTGGGCGTGGGCTCGGCGTCAGGCTCGGGCTCGGTGGGCGGCGGCGCGACGTCGCGGTTGCGCGGGCCGCGGGCCGGCGCGCGGCTCATGTCGCGGTCGAAGCGGTCGAGGTTGCGGTCCTCGCTGGAGTGCAGCTGCCAGGGCACGCTGGTGACCATCACGCCGGGCTCGAAGAGCAGCCGGCTCTTGATCCGCAGAGCGCTCTGGTTGTGCAGCAGGTTCTCCCACCAGCGGCCGACCACGTACTCCGGCACGAAGACCGTGACCACGTCGCGCGGCGAGCCACGCCGCATGCCCTTGACGAAGTCGATGATCGGCTTCGTGATCTCCCGGTACGGCGAGTCGACGACGGTCAGCGGCACCGGGATCTGGCGGCGCTCCCACTCCTCCTGGATGGCCCGGGTGTCCTTGTCGTCCACGTTGACCGTGACCGCGGTGAGCGTGTCGGGCCTGGTCGCCTGCGCGTAGGCCACGGCGCGCAGGGTCGGCAGGTGCACCTTGCTGACCAGCACGACCGCGTGGTTGCGCGACGGCAGGATCAGGCGCTCGTCGGTGGGCTGCAACTCGCGCGCGACGCTCGTGTAGTGCCGGTGTATGCCGAGCATGGTGACGTAGATCACCAGCATCGCGGCAATCGCGATCCAGGCGCCGAGCAGGAACTTGGTCACCAGCACGACGACCAGCACCGCCCCGGTCATGCCCATGCCGAACGCGTTGATCGCCCGGGAGCGGATCATCTGGCGGCGCTGGTTGGGGTCCCGCTGCGTGCGCAGCAGGCGGTTCCAGTGCCGGATCATCCCGCCCTGGCTGAGCGTGAACGAGACGAAGACGCCGACGATGTAGAGCTGGATCAGCCGGGTCGTCTCCGCCTGGAACGCCACGACCAGCACCATCGCGGCGATGGCCAGGAAGATGATGCCGTTGGAGAAGGCCAGCCGGTCGCCCCGGGTGTGCAGTTGGCGGGGCAGATAACGGTCCTGGGCGAGGATCGACCCCAGCACCGGGAAGCCGTTGAACGCGGTGTTGGCGGCCAGGAAGAGGATCAGGGCGGTCACCGCGCCGACCACGTAGAACAGGAACGAGCCCTGCCCGAAGACCGTCGCTCCGAGCTGCGCGGTCACCGTCTCCTGCTGGTAGCCCTTCGGCGCGGACAGGATCTGCGTGGACGCGTTCTCGACGAACTGCAGGTGGGTCACCCGGGACAGCACCACGATGCCGACCAGCATGACGATCGCGATCACGCCGAGCAGCAGCAGCGTGGTCGCCGCGTTCTTGCTCTTCGGCGGCTTGAACGCGGGCACCCCGTTGGAGATCGCCTCGACCCCGGTCAGCGCGGCACAGCCCGAGGAGAAGGTCCGCAACAGCAGGTAGGCGAAGGCGAAGCTGGTCAGGTGGTTGTGCTCGGCGGAGATCACCAGGTCGGCGCTGGGCGCGCGCAGGTTCTGGCCGAGGACGAAGACCCGGAACAGGCCGGTGAGGATCATGCCGACGATGACCACGATGAACGCGTAGGTCGGTATCGCGAAGGCGGTGCCGGACTCGCGCAGGCCGCGCAGGTTGAGCGCGGTGAGGATGATGATCGCCCCGATCGCGAAGGGCACCTTGTGCGCGCCCACGAACGGCACGGCCGAGCCCAGGTTGGTCACCCCCGCCGCGGTCGAGACGGCCACGGTCAGGATGTAGTCGACCAGCAGCGCGCTGGCCACCCCGAGACCGGCCCGCGGCCCGAGGTTGACCGTCGCCACCTCGTAGTCGCCGCCGCCCGACGGGTAGGCGTGCACGTTCTGCCGGTAGCTGGCCACGACGGTGATCATCACCACGGCCACGGCGAGCGTGACCCACGGCGAGATCGTGAACGCGCCGGCGCCGGCGATCGAGAGGGTGAGCAGAATCTCGTCGGGTGCATACGCCACGCTCGACAGCGCGTCGCTGGCGAACACGGGCAGCGCTATCCGCTTGGGCAGCAGCGTGTGCTGCAACCGGTCGGAGCGGAAGGGTCGGCCGAGCAGCAGGCGCTTGGCGAGGGAGGTCGGACTTGCCACGAGTGCCAAGAGTACGTGCGGGCGCCATAACGCGTATCCCGCCCCGGGCGCCGTCCACGGCGCGCGCATGGGACCCTCACTGATGTAAGCGAAGATTCGGGAGGGCGCGAACCTTGCACGTGGTGATCATGGGGTGTGGCAGGCTGGGCTCGACCCTGGCCCTGAACCTCGACCGCCGCGGTCATTCGGTGGCCGTGATCGACCAGAACTCCGACGCGTTCCGCCGGCTGGGCGCCGATTTCGACGGCATCACCGTGACCGGCATCGGCTTCGACCGCGACGTGCTGCGCGCTGCCGGCATCGAGCGCGCCGACGCCTTCGCGGCCGTGTCCAGCGGCGACAATTCCAACATCATCTCGGCCCGGCTGGCCCGGGAGACGTTCGGCGTCTCCCGGGTGGTCGCCCGGATCTACGACTCCCGGCGCGCCCAGGTCTACGAGCGTCTCGGCATACCGACCGTGGCGACCATCCGCTGGGCCGCCGACCGCATGGTGCGCCATCTCGTCCCCGACGGCACGGTCGAGGTGTTCCGGGACCAGACCAGCGTGGTCTCGATCGTCGAGGCGCCGCTGCACCGCGACTGGGTGGGCCGGACCGTCAAGGCCTTCGAGGAGCGCACGGGCGCCCGGGTGGCGTACCTGATGCGCTTCGGGATGGGCTCGCTGACCACGCCGTCCACCGTCCTGCAGGACGGCGACCAGGTCTACGTGCTGGTCACCGACGACACCGTGGGCGAGGTGCTGGAGATCGCCGCCGGCGCCGAGAAGGAAGGGCACTGAGCATGCGGATCGCCATCGCGGGAGCCGGCAACGTCGGCCGGTCGATCGCGCAGGAGCTGATCGGCAACGGCCACCGGGTCATGTTGATCGAGCGGCAGCCCCGCCAGCTGCGCCCGGAACGGGTTCCCGAGGCCGAGTGGGTGCTCGCCGACGCCTGCGAGCTCAGCAGCCTCGAGGAGGCAGACGTGGCGGGCTGCGACGTGGTCGTGGCCGCCACCGGCGACGACAAGGCCAACCTGGTCGTCTCGCTGCTGGCCAAGACGGAGTTCGCGGTGCCGCGGGTGGTGGCCCGGGTCAACCGCGCCGAGAACGAGTGGCTCTTCACCGAGCAGTGGGGCGTCGACGTGGCGGTCAGCAAACCGCGCCTGATGGCCGCGCTCGTCGAGGAGGCGGTCACGGTCGGCGACCTGGTCCGGCTCATGACCTTCCGGCAGGGCGAGGCCAACCTCGTCGAGATCACCCTGCCCAAGCTCTCGCCGTACGAGGGCAAGCCGATCCGCTCCGTGCCGATGCCGCGCGATTCGGCCCTGGTGGCGATCCTGCGGGGCAAACGCGTCGTGGTGCCGACGCCGGACGACCCGCTGGAGGCCGGCGACGAGTTGATCTTCGTCTGCACGAGCGAGGTGGAGGATCAGGTCCGCGCGGTCGTGCTCGGCACGGAGAGCCGGGAGCCGAGTTAGCCGACCTCGTCGGGCGTGTGCTGGGCGCTGGTGACCCGATGGATGGCCCACGCCGAGTAGGCGAACGTCGCGCAGTAGATCGGCCAGCTGATCAGGATGCGCACGACGCCGAGGGCGTTCGCGTGGTGCTGCGCCCACAGGACGAGCTGAATGCCGGCCCGGAAGCTCAGCGAGACGACCCAGACCACGGTCAGCCACTGGAAGGTCCGGAACAGCCGGCTGTTGCCGAACCAGTCCTGACGCCCCTTGTTGGCCATGATGCCCCAGGCGTAGCCGATCAGCGGCTTGCGCACGAACACCGACAGCAGCAGCACCGCGGCCTGGCCGAAGGTGAGCAGGATGCCCGGCAGGTAGAAGTCCTCGGCATTGCCGGTGCGCCAAGCCAGGTACGCGCCGACGGCGATGCCGAGCAGGCCGTTCACGGCGTGTCGCACCGGCTCCCGGCGGGCCAGCCGGAAGGCGCCGATGGCCAGCGCGGAGAAGACCGCGCCGCCGATCGCCCAGTAGAGCGCCGTGCGCTTCTCCAGGCCCAGCACGGCGCCGCCGAACAGGACGTTGAACACGACGAAGGCCAGCACCGGCAGGCTCGACTCGACGAGCCCGCGCACGCCGCCGAGTTGCTCGGCGATCTGCTCGCTCATCGAGGGCAACGGTTTCTCGCCGTCCTCGGGCTCGGGGACCGCGTGGAGGGCGAGTTCCTCGACCATCTCCTCGGCGAGCTCCTCGACGAGCCGTTCCTCCACGGATTCCTGCGCGGCGTGACGCGGCTCGCTTCCGGGTGTCACCGAGGCGCCTCCAGCTCGTAGTACGGGTTGTAGATGACCTTGCGATCATCCCGGATGGCGATCCGGCCGCGGGCGGTGAGCTGGCGCCCGGGCTCGATGCCGGCGATCGACCGGCGACCCAGAAAGACCA
>Ga0307508_10003620_pt1 | contig 15516 bp, 13 predicted proteins | sample 9_EM_MG_FD_203089 | JGI IMG/M metagenome (GOLD analysis project Ga0307508, IMG submission 203089) | Populus trichocarpa ectomycorrhiza microbial communities from riparian zone in the Pacific Northwest, United States - 9_EM | ecosystem: Host-associated > Plants > Roots > Unclassified | place...
GCATTCAGACTGATCGAACTCCTATCGTTCATTTCTATCCTCATCGCTAACCAGTATTCTTTCAACAGTTTCTTTCCTTTGTCTGTCACTCTCGTTCGGTCTTTTCTTTTCCTTCGTGATCTCCTTGGTGCGCTCCTTATCTTCTTGGTGTTGAAATAATACTGATTAGTGATGAGGATAGAAATGAAAGATGGGAGTTCGATCAGTCTGAATGCTGTATGAGATGAGGAAACACAAGGCGTATGGATTCTGGTAGTTCGAGTGGTTCACAACTTTGTTGTAGTATTCGATGATTATTGAACAGAAGAAGAAGAGAAAGAACCCGCAGAACAAAGATCCTCCGCTCACACTTCCCCGCCTGCACCTTACGCAATCGTGTCCTCAACAAACTCTAAGGCACAAGCGCCAAATCTAAACAACGCGCGAGAAGCATTTCCAACACTTGGGACAAACCTGGGCGGAGGGCAAAGGGGAGCTTGCAACGTGCCGCCACCGCGCGGACAGCGGACGGGAGAAACGGATAAAATGTACGCCGCCATAGTCTAGATAGGCTGTATGGCAGTAAGATTAAACAAAAAAAAAAAAAAAAACCAGAGCCCTCCAGGCCTAAGTCGTTCACGGCGGCAGTGGCGGTGGCGGCGGCGTGTCGTGACAGGAAGCGCTCGCCCTTCCCCACGGTAACGGAGGGAGAGAGGGACCTTCGCTGGCTACTCCTAGCGGCGAGAACTAGAGAAGAGCGAAGAAGAAAGCACGAAAGTAGGATGGTTCAAGCCACTGTCCCCTCCGGCACGCACTGGAGCAGGACGAGACGAAACTACTGACGAATGGAAACGGAAGAAAGTCAAGGAAAACCTCGTGTATCTATAAGTAGGAAATAGGAAAAGAATTGCAACGACAGAAAAAAAAGGGTGGGGGCATCAACTTTATTTCGCACCTATAAGTATGTTCAGACTGCGGCGAACACAAATAACACCACCGACCCTTATCCGTCCACGAGTCTATACACCTTCTTCCTACTGCCGTACTGATGACGGACACTAGCGACGACGACACCACGCCAGTCGCCTCCACCTTTCCGAACGGGAAAGCCCAGCAATTAAACCCCCCGCAATACGACCGAAGGGAAAAGGCCTGTCAGAAAGTCTACTGGAAAGTTTAATCCCTTCTTGGGATTGTTGTTGAGGTCCGCGATTGATTCACCGCCAGATTTACGACTCGGCTTCAGTATTATTCTTCCATGTTATCTTCTTAAAATTTAGAACAGGCCCTACCACACAAGTATACTATGCCGACTACAAAATTTAATCAAAACCCCGAGAAAGTAAGGCAATGACAAGCCCCAGCAAAAAACAAAAATAAGCCTTACCACCGCGGCAGCTTGGCGAAATCATGAGAGCAGACTGTTACAGCAGCAGAGAAAGAAGTAAGAATCGGCAACCTGAACAAGACAGCCGAGGAGAGTGACATGAACAGAAACATGAGCTTTGAGCAAGCCCCGCCACAAAAACAGCCAAATAAACAGCGACCGCAAACCACACAAGCCCCAAATTAGAACAAACATAACCCCACCAGGCCACGATCAAAATCATAACGCGTAATTACGGCATCGTTGCATGACTTATCGTGAAGTAAATTACGGAAAGAAGTAAAGTCAGGTTTTCTTTCATGGTGCCTCCAGGAGAGAGGCAGCAGCAAGAGAACGCAATGCTCCCAGGTCTCGAACTATGCGCTCAGTGTGCGGGTGGTCCATTCCCAGCGTCTTCTCCCTGCCATCGAGGGCCCGCTGGTACCACAACAGGGCCTTGTCGTACTCGCCTTGGTTAGCGAACACCAAGGCCATGTTGTGAACGGTGTTGAGTGTGGAAGGGTGGTCCTTTCCTAGCGTCTTCTCCTTGCCATCGAGGGCCCGCTGGTACCACAATAGGGCCTTGTCGTACTCGCCTTGGTTATCGAACACCGACGCCATGTTGTGAACGGTGGTGAGTGTGGAAGGGTGGTCCTTTCCTAGAGTCTTCTCCTCGCCATCAAGGGTCCGCTGGTACCACAACAGGGCCTTGTCGTACTCGCCTTGGTTATCGAACACCGACGCCATGTTGTGAACGGTGGTGAGTGTGGAAGGGTGGTCCTTTCCTAGAGTCTTCTCCTCGCTATCAAGGGTCCGCTGGCACCACAACAGGGCCTTGTCGTACTCGCCTTGGTTATCGAACACCAAGGCCATGCCGTGAACGGTGGTGAGAGTGTCTGGGTGGTCCATTCCCAGCGTCTTCTCCTTGCCATCAAGGGCCCGCTGGTACCACAACAGGGCCTTGTCGTACTCGCCTTGCCTATCGAACACCGACGCCATGCTGTGAACGGTGGTGAGAGTGTCAGGGTGGTCCATTCCCAGCGTCTTCTCCACGCCATCAAGGGTCCGCTGGTACCACAACAGGGCCTTGTTGTACTCGCCTTGCTTATCGAACACCGAGGCCATGTTGTGAACGGTGGCGAGAGTGTCAGGGTGGTCCATTCCCAGCATCTTCTCCTTGCCATCGAGGGCCCGCTGGTACCACAACAGGGCCTTGTCGTACTCGCCTTGGTTAGCGAACACCAAGGCCATGTTGTGAACGGTGTTGAGAGTGTCAGGGTGGTCCTTTCCTAGAGTCTTCTCCTCGCCATCGAGGGCCCGCTGGTACCACAACAGGGCCTTGTCGTACTCGCCTTGGTTATCGAACACCGACGCCATGCCGTGAACGGTGGTGAGTGTGGAAGGGTGGTCCTTTCCTAGAGTCTTCTCCTTGCCATCGAGGGCCCGCTGGTACCACAACAGGGCCTTGTCGTACTCGCCTTGGTTATCGAACACCGACGCCATGCCGTGAACGGTGGTGAGAGTGTCAGGGTGGTCCTTTCCCAGCGTCTTCTCCTCGCCATCGAGGGTTCGCTGGTACCACTTCAGGGCCTTGTCGTACTCGCCTTGGTTATCGAATACCGAGGCCATGTCGTGGACGGTGGTGAGTGTGTCAGGATGCTCTTTTCCCAGCGTCTTCTCCTTGCCAGCTAGAGCCCACTGCAGTAACTGCGTCGCAAGATCGTAAGATCCGTGTGCAGAATACGTTTGCCCAATTTTCGAAACGGCATTAAATACCCCTGTATCGTTCATCATATCTGAGACGGCGGGGAGTCTTTTCATGTTCCGTCTAACCATCTCCAGGTGAGACCATATCCTTCTTTCGAAACCCCAATCCTGCGCCAGTTTGTCGTTACCCTTTAATATTCTGTCGAAAAGAATAAGCGCCTCCAGCGTCTTTGTGTGCTGTAATCGAGTATCGAGCCTTTCACGGGCCCATAAGTGCACGACTGGGTGTATCCAAAACGCATCACCTGACACATTTCTTTTTGCAAGTGAGAAGCGGAAAAGCTCCGCGCGTGACTCTAATAGCCAGTCGTCTCCTATATGAGGTTAGATTGAAGAGACCGAAAACTAGAAATTTTGTAGGTAGTACCTTCTCCCGACACCCAATCGAATGGCAGTTTCCTCCCATCAAAGAGCCTATCTGGTATATCTGCATTTGCCAGTGAACCGCACAACAACAGAAGTTGCTGGGCCGAAGCCGAGAGCGAGGCAAACGAAATTTCCCACGTCGTGAGAATGGTTCTTTTTGGGCTCCCTGGTCGCCTGTCGGATAGCCACTCAGGGCCGCCTTTGTTCGCCAACGTTCTGAACGATTCGTCCATCAGAGTCATGTATTTCGCAGGCGGTATTTTCGTGTATGAGATGTAAGATCCTGCTTGAGTTATCGCGAGTGGAAGGAATCCCAGTTTCGCGGCTAGCTGTTTCGTCATATCATGATCTATGCACCAGGTTAGCCTGGCAACTGAATGGATTGCACTCATGTTTACCTTCACTCCCCGGTTGCTCTAGATTTGCGCTCTTTATCAACAGGCTCACCCCCGATTCTTCGTCAATGTCGTCAACTGGCACTAGTATTCCAAGCATTTGAAGGTTGCTCTTTCGTGAAGTTATGATAATATTCCCAGTGTCGCAGGTTGGCAGGAGAAGGTGAATGTCAACCCCACCGTCGTCATAATTATCTAATATGAGCAGCCAGTTTTTGTTGGTTTTCTCTGCGAGCCACTTCCTCAGTGCTTCCGCTAATCGTGGTTCTGCAGTCGCATCCGACGAAATCGCTCCAAATTGACCCAGAAGGCCCTCCAATGCCAACATCGAGGCAATCTGCCCGAACGGAATCCCTTGTCCCGCATACCCGGCAATAATGTGACCAAGAATGCTTCGCATACTGGAAGCCATCGACGTCCCGCTAGTGACATCAACCCAGAATACCGCCGTGTATGAATCCAAGTATCGGAACGAATATTCCAGTGCGATTGACGACTTGCCGATACCTCCGAGCCCATATAGAACGACAGTTTTGCGGGTCATGGGCCGGGCGCCTCCTTCCACGCCACACAACACGCTACTATTGAAAATTGAGTGTATCTTGTCGATGACGTCGTCCCTACCACAGAACATGCGGTCCCGACTGAATGGAAGGGCCGGAGGTATAGTGAAAGAGGGCGCGACAGGCCGTATTTCCGCTTCGCACATAAGTAAGCCTTTAGTGGCTAGACGGGATCTGGAGAATATAATTTCGGGAGGTTGTGGTAACTCGTTCCGCTCGAAAGGTCACATACTTTCAGATCTGCGAGCAAGCTCCGGTTAGTTGGTCATTACATCAAGCCCCTACAAACATCCGTCATCGCGTCTGGCAGGTTTGGGCGAGACTTACGCGAAATAATTGAAGTTCAGCCCGCCATGAAATACCGGGTCCACGATCTCGGTGTGGTTGGAGCGTTCGTAGACCCTGCGACTGACTTCGCTTCCCATGTCGCAGTTGACTGCCAGCAATGTCAGGCCGACTGTTATGTGCGCGCGTACGGTGTTTTCGTTCTTGGTGAGATTGCGGCTGGGTTGAAGTCGCTAGAGATGTTAGCCGGACTGAAAGAATCTCGGGTTATGTATGCATACATCTCTCGGTGGTGAAGTGCTACTTTGTCAGTTCAACGGTTTCCCGACTTACCCCGCTTTCCCCACTCTACCCCGCCTCCTCCACTCTACCCCGCTTTTCCGCAATTTACCCTGCACAGAAAAAACAGTAACGAGCGCGCAAAGTATCCATCCGTATAATCTTTTTTCTGTTTAATCGTTTTCCGCCTGGACCTAGCTATATAGATCACGGCGAGGATATGCATGTACAGCCCGTTCTTGTCCGCTCTCCGCGAGCGGCAGCTCGTTGCAAGCTCCCCTTTGCCCTCCACCCAGGCCTGTCCCACGAAAGTGTAGTGCGCACCAAGGAAATTACAAAGGAAAAGAAGCCGAGCGAGTGTGATAGGCAAAAGAAAGCAACGAAAAAGCGCAACCCACCCTCTACTCCTCTCCTGCGGATGGCATGAAGTCAGGCGTGTGAAGGAACAATGATAGCTCCCCCCCGGCGCCCAGCTCCTCAGCCTCTGCCCGCTACTCCTCCTCCCGATCCCGCAGCTCTGCTTCCGACACCTCGCTCACTGTGTCTTCCTCCGCTGGTACCCGCCTTCCCATATCTGTGGCAGAGAGGAAGTCCAGCACCGCCTGACTGCACCGCCCATCAGCCAGGAGGTCCCGGATCTTCCACCGTCCCCTCAACTTCCCAGTCTCCCCAGCACCTCCGCCCACAGGATCTTCTGTTGGACCTTCTACTCTGGACACACCTTGAAGAGGTGCCCCCGAGTCTGAATCCGGTACCGGCACCACCAGCACTGCGGTGTGGGCCGGTTCTTCGTCCAGTGGAGGTACTGTCCGGAAAGGCAGTGCCCCGTCTTGATCTGGTAGAACCACGAGGCGGGCCTCTTGGTGCTTCTAGCAACCGTGCCGTCCGGCTCCTGGCTTTTCGGCATCTTGGTTTCGTCTTGGAGGTCCGGCCTCCAGCCCACAGGCGCGCCTCCACCAACTTCTTCTTGGAGATCTCCCGCTTGAGGTGGGTGAGAAATCTTGGGAGAGGCGTTGTGCGTGCCTCTGCCCGGTCGAGGTAGCTCAGCCATTCGACCCCGCGGGCGTCTGGCTCCTCCGCCGCAATCTTTGCCCATTCGTCGGCCTTTTCGTTGCCGGCGACTCCCTTATGTGCTGGGCACCACCGGATCTCGACGATGATGCCCGGCCTTGCTTCCTGCTGTGTGGCGATGTGCTTCCTTGCCTGGAGCGCGTACTGCTGGCCAGGGCTAGGCTCCCCTGATGCCATCCGTCTGATGGTGGCTTGGGCATCCGTGAAGACCGTGACCCGTTCTGGGGTTGTCGGTCTCTGTGACACCGATTCCAGCGCTCTTGCAAGGGCAGTGCAATCTGCGTCGCAGGCTTCCTGGTTGTATCCCATGTGGGTTTTGATGCCCACTCGTGGCATGTAGAATCGTGCAGCTGTGTAGAGGTGGCACTGCCGCGCGGGCCAGTGGACGTGGAATTAGCTTAGCGCCGAGTGCTGGTGGTGTCCGTACAAGACGCAGACGCGGCAGCACGTTTTCAAGAACTGCCCCGACTGGAAGGCCCAGTGAAAGATTCTGTGGGCGGAGGTGCAGAACGAGACCGGGAGGGGGGAGGAGCGGTACAAGATCAGGGACCTCCTCACTGATGCAAGGTGCAGCGAGCAAATCTTTGGCAGAATGATGGACGTCCGGAGATGACGGTCCGGAGATGCCAGCCGCCCGAGGCTCCGACCACCGTCTCGGCGGACAGTCTTCCGCCCTTTCCCCTGACTCCCTTGTATATAGAGAGAATGTTCAGTCCACGACGATGTCTCTTAAATCCAATTCACACTATCAACCCCTATATGCCAACAGCCTTGCACTTCCTCTCTACCACGGATGTGGGGAGGCCGGCGGGTCCCAGTAGCAGCGGCGGAAGACGCGCAGAGTGAGGCGTCAGTGTGGCAACTCCGGGAGCGGAGCGAAAGGGAAGAGGAGAGGGGGGATGAAGCTAAGGAGCTGGGCGCTGAGGAGGGGGAGCGGCCGTGCTTCCTCCCTACGCCCTCCTTCATGGCCTGCACGGAAGAGGAGTAGGAGATTGGGGGGGGGGCTGTTCTCTTTTTGTCTTTCCCTTCTAATATCTCCTTTATTATTTCTTTGATGCACTTTATCGTTCTTGGGACAGGCCTGGGCGGCGGGCGAAGGGGAGCTTGCAACATGCCGCCTCCGCGCCGACAGCGGCCAGGAAACGGGCCATGATCTCTGTAGTCGCAATTACATTTTGCAATATCTCAACTTGCAAGCGCCCATCGGCGACACATCAAAAACCGAAATGTCTACCCCAACAAATAAAAGAGAGAGAGAGCGCGCGCCGCGTTAAATAAGAGAGATAAGAAAGAGAGAGCGCCACATTAAATAAGAGAGAAAGAGAGAGAGCAACAGTAAACAAAAGAGCCAGCGCGCCACATCATTCCCGGTTTTGGTTTTTTTATTGCGCATGCATAATGACAAAACAAAACAAAAAGTTCCCCCTGCCCCCGCATTGGCCTGTACGAAAGATATACATACATACAGAGCACCAACAAAAAGAAACCGTCCCTCGCGTCGGCGCCTCGCTCCTCTTCCTTTTGGAGCCGACTGGACTAGACTACGTCGGCCGCCAGGCCAGGTGTTGGAAATGCTTCCCGCCGCTCAGACAGTGCGCCAGCCCCGCCCTCCCCCCCGGGTGTCAGAGGAGGAGGCCCAGCCTCAGGGGACTTGGCAGCTTGGCATCCTAGCGCCTTGGCACCTTGGCCACAGGATGATGTTAGCTGGCGGAAGGCAGCTTCTTCTCTCGCTCGCTAGACATCAATTCATACTTCTCTCTCTACGTTTTCGGGACGGTCCGTCCACGCTCTTCCACTTGTGATCTTCCAACCCTCCGTGCCGGAAACCCTGAGCTTACCGGCTGAGTGATCCACTCAGCCTCTCCTCCTCATCACAAGTGGTGTCAACGGATGGTTCGTCCTTGTCTCGCTCACGGCATTCCGCCAGCTCTCTCAAAAACAGCAACCATTCCACCTTCGCCGATTCCCCCACCCAATCAGGTGTCAAGATCCTGACTCCAGTCCTTCGTTTGGGCTCGACAGGCAACGTAGCTTCTCGTTGCCTACGCGGTAGGTCTTTCGTTCGTTCGGCTCTCGGGCTGTGCTCGTTCAGCTCACTGGCGCAGGCAAGTACTTCCCACTGTTTCAGGTGAAGTCTAAGGATGTCCCTCGGCGTAGCCTTTCGTGCTGGCGAGGCGTCGTGCTCCCAGTCTTTCGTGCGGCCGTGCTAGGTCTTACGCGGTCCTCGTCTACTGCCACTTCAGTGGTCTTTACTGTAGCACGGTCTTGGTCGTTCGGGGAGTCTCCGCGCTGCGGAGATCGAAGGTCGTTTGTCGGGGTTGGTCGCAGCGCCGGTCACGGGGTAGAGAAGTAGGATCTGGTGGAGAGAGATAATATTCGATTTCGATCTATCGCGCTTTAACACTGCAGGTTTTATGTGCTCCTCCTCGCCATACCAGATAATAGATTGCGTGGAGAAGAATCTCCAGACTAGCTACCGCACCCTCCTTTTATACTTCTTCCTTCTTCCTGTGGAATCACAGCTTGCCCGCAAGACTGACACAGTTCCTCCCCTCATGACTCCGTCGCCGCGCCCAAAGAAACACACGATCCTACTCGGCCCCTTTCCCTTCCTTCCCATAACGGAGTAACGCAAGGCAGACACGCAAACAGTAGAGAGTACGACAAGGTAAGCAATAAACATAACACGGAGTAAAGCAAGGCAGACACGCAAACAGTAGAGAGTACGACAAGGTAAGCAATAAACATAACACGGAGTAAAGCAAGGCAGACACGCAAACAGTACGGACACAAGCGGGGGAATCCTGGGCGGCCCGCGACCAGGTTATTCTGAGGAGTATCGCTCCCGGCGCGATCTCTGCAAGGGCTAGGATGATGCGCCTGGCGCGTAGGATGACGGTGGCCGTGGCGGCGGAGACAAGGATCAGCCACAGTGTGGCGAGGGTGATGGCGGCGCCTAGGAGCCTGTCGCGCCAGGTTCGTGACAAAATGCAATGCAGAGACCCTTTGTCCGTTTGGGCACTTGTGCGCGCTCTGTGCGTTGCAGGGTTTGCACCACTTTTCGAAGTCCTGAGTCCATAGAATCCTCATCGCTCCAGTTCGACAGAATAGAGCCCGAGTATTCGAGCCCCTCATAGAATACCCGCGAGATCAGTACTGTGAATACCGATTGGATCCCGAAGGCTACCGAAGATACAGGGCCCAGCAAATCGTCTCTGAGAATTGTAATGTAATCGTCGTCCATCCGTTCTATCTTCAGGGAAGCGTCGTAGGTAAAGGTAGATTCGTTACTACCGATAACAGCGTCATATCCACTGCAGATTTGTGTGATGGCATCGGAGAATACCTCGTAGCCTTCTATATGATAGTCGGTGAGGTTCATGACCGTCCGATGGGCCAAGTCCGAGCCGTCAGCGAGCTGTGTAAGAACTGCCCTCATAGACCCCCCATCGCTTACGTAGACTGGCTCGTCGGCTCTCCAGTCAGCCTCGGCTTCAATGGTTGCTATGTAATTTCCGGTCGCTACGACGCATAAAGACATTCTGCTGCTGGTGAAAGTATGGGATGGTTGCCCACTCGTTTTCATGTCGGTATTGGTTGTCCACTCTGTCCCAGAGAAATTATAGCCATCCTTGTTATAGATTCGGTGCATAAGCTCTTCATCGCTAGGACAAAGGTAGATTCCTTCTCCTTCCCACCTAGTAGCGTACTCCCAAATGTACAAGAACCAGGCATTTGTGGATGACAGAAGACATTGGGTCGGAAAGCCAGGACAATCGTCCGCTGCCGGGGCTTTTAGTGGGCAGAGAACAACGCCTTCCCCGTCACCAAGGGTGCAGTTGAAATCGAAGACCAAATCGGAGGAAGGTCTTGTTGGATTCCACCTAAATGAGCCTTCAGATTCGAATTGGCCGGTTGACTTGTATAAGAATTCAGAACTAAGCAGTGTTCGACATAGACCAGACTGGAGCAATTTTAGGTATGGTCGGGTCGGGTTGGGGTGTACTCAGACCGACCAGAAGGTCGCGCTCAGGTCGGATCCCGACCTTCCCTATGTCGACTCTGGACGGTCGGCCGATGTCGGCCGACGTCGGCCAAGCCATCCCCCAAAAGTTGAAGTCTCATACTCCATACAGTCGGCTTGTGCTCGATGGATACGGCAGCCTCCAAGGCCGCTTACGGATAGACTACAGTCGATAAAGTGGACAAGCTACCTGAGAGTACACGAATGGTTGGACGACTAAACAATCGATCGAACGAGAGGTACATAAATGAGCAAGAGGGAATTGGAAAAGCAGTCAAGCGAGTAGGTCAGAGTATTGGAGTGAGCGGAGAAGGTGTATGTCACTGCGAGATGTCTGTTCGGTTCCAACTTTTATGGTATTTTAGCGTAGATTGAAGTCGATCAAATTGCATATTATTTTATGAGTGCCAAGACAGACATATCCCGACGTCGGCCGACATAGGCATAGTCGGTCCGACTTGCTACACCCGTCGTCGGGACGGTCTATTTTCTATCCAGACCGTGAAATGCGAGGTCTGGTCGGTGTCTTGGCAGACCGACCGGAGCAAGTCGGCCGACCGGTCTGGTCTATGTCGAACACTGGAACTAAGTCTTCCAGTCACCCGTCCTGGTGCGATGTATGTGATATTGTCCACATCTGGTGAAACGCAAAGAATATATGCTTCTGCCACACCGCCAGGGCCGCGATAATACAGGAGCGACGATCTGTCGGACGCATTCCATAAATCAGGATAAGCTCTCAGGGTTACGCTGTGGAGCTTAGTTTCATTGATTGGTCATCAACACGTGAGGAGGCAGGGGTGAGGGGGGAGCGGGACTGTTTTGTGGTTTGCTTTCTTTCTTTTAAGAGTCCTTCTCTCCTGCTAGAGGATCATCGATACCATCACACCGAGAATCCAACATAATCTTCCCCTCCGCTTGCATCTCCGTTCACCATCTCATCGTGTCTACAATCGTGCCCACTATACACTGAGGTTGGGAATCGACGACGTATACCGGAGCACAAGTGAGAGTTTGTGTTTTCAACGCCTGTGTCACTCAGCTTTCTTCCTGTGGAGGCTTCGGTAATGGAAATCGAGCGACCTGTCTGCTCTGCGAAGCGCGGAAAGATTCTTGGACGGTTTCGGAATTGCTCTTTTGACACCTTCATTGATATTCCACCGAGCTCACGCCAATAAGATTTAGTCAATCGGGGTCCCCGAATGTAATCCTGATCGATGGTCATGGCCGTAGGTGTGCGTAGATGTGATTCTTCACGTCGTGGTAATTCGAGCGGGGACAATCTCTGTTGCAATGTACTAGGTTGTAGGAGTACAGAACTGAAACCACAGAGCAGTAAACACAAAGTACATCTCGCTGCTTCCCCGCTTTATCCCCATTGGGCTCCCTTCTTCTGCTAGCTATCCCAGCGTTCGCTCCCCCAGCAACGCTCAACCCTAGTCGAGCACAGCGTCCAGCGCCGAGAAGCTTTTCCAACAATTAGAGTGTCGGACACTTAGACGGGCAAGCGAGGGACGCAAAACACCCTCATCCGCTGAGCTTTACTCCACACCACCACAATAAAAAGAACACATTTCGAATCTGGCAAACGATAGATTAGTATCTGTAGAAAGGTTCTACAGATTCAAATTAAAAATATATGTGGTTGGTTGAGTGCAGTAATAGGTTGAAAGTTGAGTATTTTATATGATAGGACCTACAGATTGTACCGCCGCTAACCCGATTAAAACTGCCACTAACCCAAAATGGAAAGACGAGTGATATCCTATGATACCGTTTGTGCTAGATATTTACACAAAGACCTGCCTGTACTCACGCCTGTGAGACTTGTACTCCTTCTCTGCATATGCACGCTGCTCCGCAGTCAAGCCATTGATATATGCCATCAGCCATCTCTTGCTACGGTCTGCAAACCGCCTTATTGTTTTGATATCGACAGTATTTAAACTCTTCAACACAGTCTTTTCCAGTTCGGTAAAGGAGTATTTGCAATTTTCTCGGGTGTAGCGTTTGACTGCTGCCCAGTAATACTCAATATAGTTGAGCTCGCAGTGGAATTTTGGATAGAAGATAATTTCGTGACCTACTTGAACGATAATATGCTCGAGCATAGATTTTTCTGTCTGGAAATCCAATTCTGCGTCAAGGATTCTCAATGCACAGCAGCCTTGTCCACTCTCACACTTGTCTGCCGTTCTCGCTTCGTACCGCTCGATTGTCTCCTCGAAAACGCGTTCACTGAACTGGCCAGCTGTTTTGGCTTTCTTCTGTCGGCCACATTGCTTCAGGAGTCCGTCCCTCCACAACCCTCTCTCCTGAAGTACACGCTTCATTCCCTTCGGTTCACCAATCCAATTGCGCGGTATAGGGATATCTGTTCCATAGGGGTGACAGTCTCCTAATTGAAACACCATCTGCTGATACACTTGGACACCATCTGAACAACTCGTGAAATGTGTATCTCGCATTCTGGCTTGCTTACCCCCTGGACTGAGGTTCATCCGGCAAGCTACCAGAGCATCGACAGCTTTACAGGCGTGACCACTTGAGTTGTCGAATGCAAAGACAGCAATATCGCCAGGAAAGGCATGGTTAAACACTGTAATCGCCCTTTGTGTCTGCTCCACCATTTTCTGTGCATTCCACCAGCCATCATCACCTTTCCCACTACCGTACTTTATGATCGCTGTAGCGTAGACAGGCTGTTGTGTGGATTCATCGAAGTAGGAAAGGCGTCCTTTGGCTGCACACAAAAACTCCGACACCATCAAACCCTTCCCCCTTGACTTCGGCTTCAGCCATTCACTTCCACCTTTCTTCCACGAGAAGGAAGGGCTATCATTTGCATTGAAGGTACTCTCATCGTGAGTCACAAGATGTCGCCGTTTCGTAGACGGAGGTAGGGCTTTTGGAATCTCGCAGATATCGTCATATTCACGTAGAGTTTTCAGAAGTTCCTGTACTAGTCAGCTGCTGTAGGTAAATGCCATAGAATATCTAGATCATTACCTGCATCCTCGGACAGAATTCTTTCTGACGATATTCCACCACATCTTCCCGTTCATGTCCATCACAATATCCCTTCTTATTCCGTCCATACACCCAACCGAGCTTGATCAACCACCGCTGTGCAGTTCTTTGAGAAACAGCACTCTTTGCTTCTATCTTACTTGTATCTGTGAGGATAGAGTCGATTTGCATGATGTTGTATACCGATTGACTCTGTAGATAGCCTTGTACAGCAGTGCATACGCCCTGTGGATTTGCATGCCATAAAGACGTATTTAGATACTCTCGAACAGCCAGAATCACTCCTTCATCGTTGTATAGACTCTGTCGTTTGACATGCTTTCCTTTCATCGGGCAAGGGGGTGGAATCCGACATTCAAACCAATCCCTCTCCCACCGCCGGAGAAAATATGCAAACTTGGGCCCTTTTCCCAACCGAAGAGAAATGGATTCGCTGTAATCTTTCCATCTATGTTCCCTCTCTTCCACTGGGGTCGCAGTGTATACAAAACTTCCTTGAAACATCAATAAGTCTCTTACTCCACTAACCCTCTTCATCCAATCTCCAACCAACTCCTTCTTGTGTGTCTTACACCACTGATCGAGCTGTTGGATATCTTCTTTAAAGGAAATAGTTTGAAAGAATGCTGTGTCGAAGCTAGCAAGTAGCCCTGGAGGGGGATCCGGCCACGTTGGACGGAGTGGAGGTGGTGATGGTGAAGGAGTGCAGTCAGGTAGGGTGGCACCGAGAGGCCGGGAGTCTGGCTGCGATTGGGAAGAACTGCTCTTGAAAAAGCGACCGATGTTACCATAGGTCTTCTGCAGCTCAACCTTCTCCATCTCTTGCTTTCTTTTCTGTTGTGCATAATGCCAGCGTGACTGTTTGGTCTTTCCAGCATTTGTTTTTGACCTGCCTGGTAGCTGACGCTCTGCCTCCTTCCATCCACCCTCGGGCTGTGCCAGAACAAGTACATCATCTTCTGGATCGTCTTCGATGATGCCATCTTCGTCACTGCTGCTACTGCTGCTCAGAGCACTACCATCGGAGCAGCTATCTGGGATCTCTTCACTCCTTGGAATGGTTTTTCTTCGCTTCTGAGCTCCTAGCGCAGCTGTGGTTCGAGTAGCAATCACCCGCTTACTTGGTCGAGGCATAGTTATAATCTAAAGGGCGTATACGTGGACGGCGAGTATGATGGCGAATATGTAGGCGAATAGATACAAAGAATCGAAAAGTGGGGGGGGGCGGGGGCCGGTCGAAGCGGGGCGACGAGACAGTAAGGGAGGGCGGGGGCCGGTCCAAGCGGGGCGACGAGACAGAGTTGCTGCAGGTTTTGCAAATCGCCGCTGGGAAAGCGGGGTTCTGGCTGGGCGCTTTTTGGTGAGGTCACACTTTCGCACTCGGTTTCTTGGCAGGACCCCTCAGATTGTACTTGCCAAGACGCTAGCCCGTCTAAGTGTCCGACACTCTAGCTTTTCGAAATGCTTTCCCACACCCCAGCATTGCAGACGGTAAGTAATATGTACATAACGGTGGGAGCGGTGTCGGGTCGGTTGGAGATTCTCCTTCAATCGCCTCTGTTAGCTGCAGGCTCCAACCACCCGCTCTTACTCACATTCCGTTCAGCTCGGATCTGCATTCCCTACCCTCGCTGTCCTCCGCCTTTTCAGCTGTCCGCGTGCAGTAGTTTCGTGCAGTGTGTGACAAGAAAGCACTCAACGTGTGAAGTATGTAAGCTGAACGGTTTCCGAGCCAACCCTGCTTGTCGTCTACCCTAGCAGCAACGCGTATGGCTGAGCGCTGTGGCTGTGGTACCATCAACTGTGGCGGTCAGGCGCCACCCCGGCCACCACGGGGTTAAGCGTTGGCGATGGAAAAAAGGGAGCCAGATTCCAGTCGGTAAACGACGCCCAACCGTCGGCGTCGCCATCAAGGGCATCTTATAATGGATTGCGCACGACGAACAGATGCGACGAAATGGATCGACGAATTTTTTTTGCCCGCGCCTGTTTCGTTTCACTTCCTCCTTTATTTTTTCTCTGTTCCGCTATCCATTTATTTATCCTTTCCTCATGCATAACGTAATACTTCCGTTTCGAATAATTATTTCTGCGGAATGGTGCTTAAAAACGAGTAAAAATAGGGAAATCTTGGCACTTGTGCCTTAGAGTTTGTTGAGGACACGGCTGCGTAAGGCGCAAGCAGGGAAGTGTGAGCGGAGGATCTTCGCTCTGCAGGTTCTTTCTCTTCGTCTTCTGTTCTATACTTATCGAATACTACAACGATGTTGTGAACCACTCAAACTACCAGAATCTATACGCCTTGTGTTTCCTCATCTCATACAGCATTCAGACTGATCGAACTCCTATCGTTCATTTCTATCCTCATCGCTAACCAGTATTCTTTCAACA
>Ga0307508_10003621_pt1 | contig 15515 bp, 15 predicted proteins | sample 9_EM_MG_FD_203089 | JGI IMG/M metagenome (GOLD analysis project Ga0307508, IMG submission 203089) | Populus trichocarpa ectomycorrhiza microbial communities from riparian zone in the Pacific Northwest, United States - 9_EM | ecosystem: Host-associated > Plants > Roots > Unclassified | place...
CGGGGTGGATGCCGCGGGCGAGGTCGCGGAGTTCTTGGAGGGCGAGTTTGATTTCGCCGTGGGCTTCGTCGACCATGCGGGCGGCTGTTTGGGGGTCTTCGTCGAGTTTTTCTTTGGCGAGGCCGAGGTCCATGGCGAGGGCGACGAGGCGGGCTTGTGCTCCGTCGTGGAGGTCGCGTTCGATGCGGCGCAGGTCGGCGGCTGCGGTGTCGACGACCGTGCCCCGGTCCGACTCCAGCTCCGTGATACGCCGCTCCAGCTCATCCGACGGCGACAGCAGCCCGCGCACCATCAGCCGGTCGACGTTGGTCAGCGCCCGTGCGATCCAGGGCAGCACCGGCCAGGCGATGAACAGCGAGGTCAGGGTCAGGGCGAAGGTCAGGATGCCCCAGGGCATCCGGATGGCGGCGTAGAGCGTCGCGCGCCAGCCCACCGGGTCCCGCAGGCTCCGCCACAGCCAGCCGAAGAAGCCTTCGCCGGGGCGGCCCGGCATCCGGCTGGGCTCGTCCACCCGGACCGACAGCAGCGCGCGGGCCCGCTGCCGTTCGGACCGGGCGAACCAGCGGCTGCCCAGCAGGCCCACGGCCAGCACCGGCAGACCCGCGATCGTGACCGCCATGCCCACGCCCACGGCCAGCCAGGTCAGCGCGTAGACGAAACCGAAGATGCCCATCGGCAGATTGACCAGGAGATGGGAGATCTCCTTCCATGTCTGCGCGGGATAGCCGAAGGCGGGCGGGCGCGGCAGTCGCTCGCCGCCGCCCTCGCCGGGGGAACTGGAGGTCATGGCAGCAAAGACTGCCGCGCCCGGGCGGGCGGCGCCATGGGGTACGTCGCCTGGCGTGAGTAGGGCTATCCCCACCGTTCCGGCCCTGCCCCGGCCCCTTGCCGCGCCCGTCGGGGACCCGCCCCGGACCCGTGCCGCGCTCCGCATGCCGGACGGGCGGATCACCCCACCGCCGGTAGGGCCTAGACTCCCGTGCGTACGGATCGTCGAACACACGAGGTCGACGAGCAGCAGGCAGGAACAGGGAGCGAGGGGCGGACGTGCCGGAGGCGACGACCGTACGCGCGGCCAGTAGCGTCCCGCTCGCGGCCGACTACTTCCACGCCTATACGCTGGTGGGTCTGGCCGCGGCGGTTGGGGTGATCTTCGTCGCCGTGGCCTTCGGGGCAGGGCGGCTGCTGCGGCCGGTGGTGCCGACGCCGGAGAAGCTGCTGACCTACGAGTGCGGCGTGGACCCCGTGGGCGAGAGCTGGGCACACACCCAGGTCCGCTACTACGTCTACGCTTTCCTGTACGTGATTTTCGCGGTGGATTCGATCTTCCTGTTCCCCTGGGCGACGGTCTTCGCCGCGCCCGGTTTCGGCGCCGCCACCCTGGTGGAGATGTTCATCTTCCTCGGGTTTCTCGCCGTAGGTCTGCTGTACGCATGGAAGAAGGGCGTCCTGGAATGGACGTGACACCGACCCCCGCGCAGGCTCCCGTGGATCTCCCGGAGCCGCGCCGCCTCGGCCCGCTCGCCCGGCTGGCGCCCGAACCGATGAAGGTGGTCCTGAACTGGGGCCGCCGCTACAGCCTGTGGGTGTTCAACTTCGGGCTGGCCTGCTGCGCCATCGAGTTCATCGCCGCCTCGATGGCCCGCCACGACTTCATGCGGCTCGGCGTGATCCCCTTCGCGCCCGGCCCGCGCCAGGCCGACCTCATGGTCGTCTCCGGCACGGTCACGGACAAGATGGCGCCCGCGGTCAAGCGGCTCTACGAGCAGATGCCGGAACCGAAGTACGTGATCTCCTTCGGGGCCTGCTCGAACTGCGGCGGCCCGTACTGGGACTCGTACGCCGTCACCAAGGGCGTCGACCAGATCATCCCGGTCGACGTGTACGTCCCCGGCTGCCCGCCCCGGCCCGAGGCGCTGCTCCAAGGGATTCTCAAGCTCCAGGAGAAGATCGCCCGCGAGTCGCTGGGGGAGCGGTACGCGACGCGGGACGACCGCCCGTCCACGGCCGCGCTGCGCAGCGGCCTGGTCGCGCCCCCGACGGCCGGGGAGGACGCGCGATGACGGAGCCGAACGAGGCGCCTGAGTCGACCGAGGCGCCTGAGTCGACCGGGCCGACCGAGTCGACCGAGGCAGTCGCGGTGGGCTGGCTTCCGGCCCCCGCCGCCGAACTGTTCGGCGAGGGCGCCACGGCCGAGGAGGCGTACAGCCTGCTCACCGTCGACGTGCCCGCCGAGGCCTGGATCACGGCGCTGGAGACCGCCCGCGACACCCTCGGCTGCACCTACTTCGACTGGCTGAGCGCGGTGGACGAGCCCGGCCAGGGCTTCCGCGTGGCCGCCCACGTCGTCGCGCTCACTCCCGGCGCCGCTATACGCCGCCTGCTGGTCCGCACCACCGTCCCGCACGACGCGGCCACGCTGCCCACCGCCGTGGGCGTCTACGCGGGCGCGGCCTGGCACGAGCGCGAGACCCACGAGATGTTCGGGATCGGCTTCACCGGTCACCCCGGCCTCGCGCCGCTGCTGCTGCCCGACAACTTCGAGGGCCACCCGCTGCGCAAGGACTTCGTGCTGGCGGCCCGGGTCGCCAAGGCCTGGCCGGGCGCGAAGGAGCCGGGGGAGTCCGAGCACGGTGGCCCCAAGCGGCGCCAGATGCTCCCGCCGGGCGTGCCCGACCCCAACGAATGGGGCCCCCTCAAGGGCCAGCTCCCGCCCGCCCCCGCCCGCCCGGCCCGCGGCGCCCGAGCCGCAGCCGACCGCCCGCCCCGCCGCCCCCGCCCCACGGCACCGGACTCGGCACCCCAGCAGCCCGAGACGGCCGCTGAGGCGACGCCGCCCCCCGAGCGCCCTGCCCGCCGCGCACGCAGCGCGTCGGCGGGTTCGGCGAGCCAGCGGGCGGCCGAGACGACGGCCGCTGACGCGGAGCCCGGGACGACGGCGCCCGACGCATCGAGCCGGGCTTCGGCCGAGCAGTCGAGCCGCGCTGCCCGTAGTGCGGACGAGGACTCGGCGACCCAGCGGGCCGCGGCGGCTGCCGACACGGCACCGGCGACGGACGCCCCGGCGGGTGCGGGGTCGACCGCGGAGCCGACATCGCCGGAGCAGGCCCCGGCGCCCGAGCCGACGGCCGCTGACGCGGAACCCGGGCCGACAGCGCCCGACGCATCGGGCCCCGCCCAGGCCGATGCGGCGGACGCGCGGTCCGGCGGACGGCCCTCCGGTGACCCGGGCGCGCGTCCGCCGCGGCGGCCGCGCTCGTCCGATGCCCCCTGGCACAACCCGCGCCCGGCCCGGGACGACGCGGAGGAGCCCGGCACCGCGCCGGAGGCCCCCGCGTCCGGCGGCGAGCCCGGAGCGGACGACGGTCAATCCGGCACCCCGGAACAGGACGCCGCGAAGCACGGCGCCCCGCAGCAGGACGCCGCAGAACCCGAAGCCGCGAAACCGGACGCCCCCGAGCAACCGGACGCCGTGAAACCCGGCGCCCCGGAGCAATCGGGCGGCGTGCAACGCGGCACCGCGAAACCCGGCGCCGCCGAGCCCGAAGCCGCGAAACCGGGCGCCGACAAACCCGCCGCCGACGAATCCGGCCGCACGGACAACGACCGTGGCGCCGGGGCCGGTGGCCCGGGCGATGACGAGACGACGAACCACCCCGACGGACCACCAGGAGGCACCGCGTGAACGACGTCCTCGACGTCGCGCTGCGACTGCTCGCCCTGCTCGTCGCGTTCCTGGTCCTCCCGCTGCTCGTCGGTCAGACCGAGCACAAGGTCATGGCTCATATGCAGGGCCGCCTCGGGCCGATGTACGCGGGCGGGTTCCACGGGTGGGCTCAGCTGGTCGCGGACGGGGTGAAGTTCGCGCAGAAGGAGGACATCGTTCCGGCCGGGGCCGACCGGCGGATCTTCCAGCTCGCGCCCGCCGTCGCGCTGCTGCCGTATCTGCTGGTCCTGGTCGCGATCCCGATCGGCCCGGGCGGCGCGGTCGGGGAGACCATCGACGCGGGCATCTTCTTCGCGCTCGCGGTGATGGGCGTCGGCGTGCTGGGCTCGCTGATGGCGGGCTGGGCCTCGGCCAATAAGTTCTCCCTGCTCGGCGGCCTCCGCACCGCCGCTCAGCTCATGGCGTACGAGCTGCCGATGCTGCTCGCCGCCGCGTCCGTGGCGATGGCCGCGGGCACGGTGTCGCTGCCCGGCATCCTCGACGCGTTCGAGTGGTGGTGGGTGCCGTGGCAGATCGTCGGCGGGCTGGTGTTCTTCACCGCCGGGCTGGCCGAGCTGCAACGCCCGCCGTTCGACGCCCCGGTGGCCGACTCCGAGATCATCTTCGGTGCGTACACCGAGTACACCGGGTTGCGGTTCGCGCTCTTCCTGCTCGCCGAGTACGCGGGCATCGTGATCCTTTGCGGGCTGACCACCGTCCTCTTCCTCGGCGGCTGGCACGGTCCGTTCTCGGGCGACGTGGGCTGGCTGTGGACGCTGCTCAAGACGGCCGTCCTCGCCTTCGTCGTGATCTGGCTGCGGGTGAGCTATCCGCGGCTGCGCGAGGACCAGCTGCAGAAGCTCGCCTGGACCTGCCTCATTCCGCTCTCTCTCGCCCAGATCGCCCTCACCGGCGTCGTCAAGGTGGTGATCTCCTGATGGGTATTCCCGGTTCCGGCCTGGCCAAGGGCCTGGCCGTCACCCTGCGCACGATGACCCGCAGGTCGCACACCGCGCAGTATCCGGAGGTCCAGCCCGAACTGCCGCCCCGTACCCGCGGGGTGATCGGGCTGTTCGAGGAGAACTGCACGGTCTGCATGCTCTGTGCGCGCGAGTGCCCGGACTGGTGCATCTACATCGACTCGCACAAGGAGACGGCGCCCCCGGCGGCGCCGGGCGGGCGCGAGCGCAGCCGCAACGTGCTGGACCGGTTCGCCATCGACTTCGCCCTGTGCATGTACTGCGGTATCTGCATCGAGGTGTGTCCTTTCGACGCGCTGTTCTGGTCGCCGGAGTTCGAGTACGCGGAGGAGGACATCCGCGACCTCACCCATGAGCGGGACAAGCTCCGCGAATGGATGTGGACGGTGCCCGCGCCGCCCGCGCTGGACCCGGCCGCCGAGGAGCCGAAGGAGATCGGCGCCGCCCGCAAGGCCGCCGAGAAGCAGGCCGCGGCCGAAGCGAAGGCAGCCGAAGAAGCGAAGGCAGCCGAAGAAGCGAAGGCAGCCGAAGCCGCCAAGGCCGCCGAAGCCGCCGACGCGGCCGATGCGAACGACGGGACGAACGGGGCCGCCTCGTGAGCACCGCGGTCCACCTGGCCGCCACCGGCCACGGGTTCCTGTCGCCCACCGGCGTCGAGATCGCCTTCCTCCTCGTGGGCATCGTGACGTTCGCCGCGGCCGTCATCACCGTCACCACCAAGCAGCTGGTGCACGCCGCTCTGTGGCTGGTGGTGGCGCTCGGCGGCATCGCCGTCGAATACCTGCTGCTCACCGCGGAGTTCATCGCGTGGGTGCAGGTGCTGATCTACGTCGGCTCCGTCGTCGTCCTCCTCCTCTTCGGGCTGATGATGACCAGGGCGCCTATCGGCCGCTCCCCGGACGCCGATTCGGGCAACCGCCCGGCCGCCCTCGCGGTGGCCGTCACCGCCGCGGCCGCGCTGGTGTGGGTGGTCGTGGACGCCTTCCGGGCCACCTGGATCGACCTGGACAAGGGCGTACAGGGCTCCACCGCCGTCTCGGGTGAGAGCCTCTTCCGGTACTGGGTGCTGCCGTTCGAGGCGCTGTCCGTGCTGCTGCTCGCCGCGCTCGTCGGCGCGATCGTGCTGTCCCGCAAGAAGGTTGAGGAGGAGCGCTGATGCACCTCGCCTACCCCGCCGTGCTCGCCGTCCTCCTCTTCTGCACCGGCCTGTACGGCGTGCTGGCCCGCCGCAACGCGATCCTGGTGCTGATGTCGGTCGAGCTGATGCTCAACGCCGTCAACCTCAACCTCGTCGCCTTCGACGTCTGGCTCCGCGACACCCTGCACGCGGGCCAGGCGCTCACCCTGTTCACCATCGCCATCGCCGCCGCCGAGATCGGCATCGGTCTCGCCATCGTCCTGCTCGTGTACCGCAACCGGGGCACCTCCGACGTCGACCGGCTCCGGGACCTGGCCGACCCCCCGCCGAGCGGCCAGGACCCCATGGACGACAGCATGGCAGCCGCCACTGACAACGGCCCTGGCAACGGTTCTGACAACGGCCCCGACCACAGCGCCGACCAGGGAATTCCCGCCCGGAGGCAGACCGCGTGACGACCACGACCGCCGCCGTTCTCGTCCCTCTCCTGCCCTTCCTCGGTGCCGCCGCGGGACTGCTCCTGGGCCGCCGCGCCCCCGGCTTCGTACGCCCCCTCGCCCTCCTGCCCACCCTCGCCGCGACCGTGCTGGCCGTGGTCGTCGCCGTACGCCAGGGCGGCGGCGAGGGCGCCGGGAAGGCCCCGCTGACCATCGCCACCCGGCTCGCCGACACCGGCTCGGTCCCGATCGACCTCGCGCTGCACATCGACGGATTCGCCGCCCTGGTCGCGGTCCTCGTCGGCGTTGTCGCGTGCTGCGTGCAGATCTACTCGACCGGCTATCTGCGGGACGACCCCCGCTACCCCTCCTACGCGGCCCTCGTCTCCCTCTTCACCGCCGCGATGCTCCTCGTCGTCTACTCCGACGACCTGATCGTGCTGCTCGTCGGCTGGGAGATCATGGGCATCTGCTCGTACTTCCTGGTCGGCCACTACTGGGAGACCGCGGCCGCCCGGTCCGCCTCCCTCAAGGCGTTCCTCGTCACCAAGCTGGGCGACGTGCCGTTCCTGATCGGCATCTTCGCGCTCGCCGGGGACACCGGCACGTTCCGCATCAGCGAGATCTACGCCCGGCTCACCGCCACCACCTCCGGCGTCCCGCTGGACCACCCCACCCTGATCGCGCTGCTGCTGCTGGCCGGGGTCGCGGGCAAGTCGGCCCAGTTCCCGCTGCACACCTGGCTGCCGGACGCGATGGCCGGTCCCACCCCGGTGTCCGCGCTGATCCACGCCGCCACCATGGTCGCCGCCGGTGTCTACTTCATCGCCCGGCTGCTGCCCGTCTTCGCCTCCTCGGCCGCCGCCCTCGCCGTCCTCGCCGCCATGGCGGCCATCACCATGGTCGGCTCGGCGCTCGCCGCGCTCGCCCAGGACGACATCAAACGCGTCCTCGCCTACTCGACCGTCGGCCAGCTCGGCTACATGACCGGCGCGCTGGCCGTCGACGACCGCGGCGCGGCCGTCTTCCACCTCATCGCCCACGGCGCGTTCAAGGCCCTCCTCTTCCTCGGCGCGGGCGTGATCATCCACGCGGCCGGGACGAACTCCCTCGCCGCCATGTCCCGGATGAGCGGCCTGCCGGGGCGCATCCCCGACGCCTACTGGACGACCACGGTCGCGCTGCTCGCGCTCGCCGCCATCCCGCCGTTCGCGGGCTTCTTCTCCAAGGAAGCCGTCCTCGGCGCCGCCGAACACGCCGCCACCGGCCACACCGCCGCCGTGCCCACGGGCGTCGGCTGGACCGTGCTCGTGGCCGGGGTGCTCACCGCGCTGCTCACCGCCGCCTACGCCGGACGGCTGTGGCTGCTCGCCTTCCGCGGCAAGGGCGAGCAGGCCCCCGACCACGGCAGGCAGCCGATCGCCCTGAACGCCGTCCTGTGGGTGCTCTTCATCCCCACCGTCGCCCTCGGACTGTTCTACGGCACCCTCCCCGACTGGTTCGACGGCGAGACGCTCACCCCGACCCTCACCACCTCCGTCCTCGGCACCGGGGCCGCCCTCATCGGCGTCCTGGTCATGTACGCCGCGTGGCGGCACACTTCGGCGCGGGCCGCCCGCGTACCGATCGGCGCTGTGGCCGCCCACCCGGACGCCGCCGACGCCGTCTCCGAGGTCGAGGCCATCGCCACCCACGAGGCCGCCTACGGCTCCATCGCCGGGGCCGCCGACCCCGCCGACCCCGGCCGCCTCCTCCTCGGCCCCCTCCACCGCCACGCGGCAGCCGGTTTCCACCTCGACGCCGTCTACAGCGCCCTGTTCGTCCGCCCCGTCCGCGCCGCCGCCGGCCTCGTCCGCTTCCTCGACCGCGAGGTCGTCGAGACGTACGTACGCGGCGCGGCCGGTGCGCCCCGCCTGCTCGGCGCGGCCGTCCGCCGCGCCCAGACCGGCAATGTGCAGACCTACCTCGGCGCGCTGCTCGCGGGCTCCCTCGTCCTGGCCGTGGCCGCCGTCCTCGTCGCAGCGGGAGCCTGACCCGTGAACCACACCGTCCTGCAATACCTCCTCGCGGCCGTCGTCGTGCTCCCCCTGCTCGGCTCCGTCGCCGCCCTGCTCCCGGCCCCGCCCGGCTTGAGGGGCCGCGACCCCGGCCAGGCCGTGCTGCGCCACGGCGTCACCGTCACCGGCGCCGTGCTCGTCGCCGCCGTCGCGCTCGCCGCGGGCTTCGACCACGGCCGCCCGGCCACGATGCAGGCCCAGACCGACATCAGCTGGATTCCGGCGCTGAACATCCGCGTCCACCTCGGCGTGGACGGCGTCTCACTGCCCCTCCTCGTCCTGACCGCGCTGCTGACGTTCCTGTGCGCGGTGTACTCGTACCGCAAGATGCCCGCCGGGGGATCGGCCAAGGGCTTCGTCTCGCTGCTGCTCCTCCTGGAGGGCGGCACCCTGGCCAGCTTCGCGGTCCTCGATCTGATGCTGTTCTTCCTGGCGTTCGAGATGACGCTCATCCCGATGTACTTCCTCATCAACCGGTGGGGAGGCGCCGAACGGGAGCGCGCCGCCTGGCGGTTCATCCTCTACACGCTGCTCGGCTCCGTCATCATGCTGCTCGGCCTCCTCCTCATCGGGGTCAAGGGCGGCACCTTCGACATGGTGGCACTCGCCACCGACAACGGCGCGAAGCTGACCCACACCACCCAGCTCATCGCGGCCCTCGCCCTCATCGCCGGGCTCGCCGTGAAGGCCCCGATGTGGCCGCTGCACAGCTGGCTGCCGGACGCCCACACCGCCGCGCCCACTGTCGGCTCGGTACTCCTCGCGGGCGTCCTGCTCAAGATGGGCACGTACGGACTGGTCCGCATCGTGCTGCCGATGGTCCCCGACGGCGCCCACACGTTCGCGCCCTACCTGGCCGCCTTCGCCGTCGTCGGCATCATCTACGGATCGCTCGCCTGCCTGGCGCTCGCGCGCAGCGGCGCGGGCGGCGACCTCAAGCGGCTCATCGCCTACTCCTCCGTAGGCCACATGGGCTTCATCCTGCTCGGCATCGCCACCCTCACCCCCACCGGGGTGAACGGCGCGCTGTTCGCCAACATCGCCCACGGCCTCATCACCGGCCTGCTCTTCTTCCTGGTCGGCGCCCTCAAGGACCGCTCCGGCACCACCGACCTGGACCAGCTCTCGGGCGTCAGCGGCGCCGCCCTCTACGGCAGGGCGCCCCGGCTCGGCGGGCTGCTCGCCTTCGGCGCCGTCGCCTCCCTCGGACTGCCCGGACTCGCCGGATTCTGGGGCGAGATGCTCGCCATGTTCGGCGCCTTCGAACCCGCCGACGGGCTCAGCCGCCCGGCCTACCTCACCTATATGGCGCTCGCGGGCTTCGGCACCCTGCTGACCGCCGCCTACATGCTCATCGTCGTACGGCGCGTCTGCATGGGCGACCACCCCGTGGAACCCGGCGCCGAGCACGCCGCCGCCCGGCCCGCCCTGGCCGACGTCCACGGCTACGAATACGCCGCCTGGAGCCCCCTGGTGGTCCTCACCGTCCTCGCCGGACTGTGGCCCGCGGCCCTCCTCGGCCTCACCGACCCGGCCGTGCAGCAGCTCCTCGCGGGAGGCAACCGATGACACCGCTCGCCTCTGGTCTCGCCGCGGGCCTCGTCCAGTCCGTCGACTGGCCCGCCGTCGCGCCGCCCACCATCGCCGCCGTGGCCGGTCTCGTCGTCCTCGTCGCCGACCTCTTCCTGCCCGAGCCCAGGAAGGCCCTCCTGGGCTGGCTGGCGACCGCGGGCCTCGTCCTGGCCGGGCTCAGCCTGCTGCCCCTGCTGGACGGCGACCGCTCCACGTTCTGCCTCACCTCCGGCGACGGGGCGTGCAGCTACACGGCCGACACCTTCACCCTCGTCATCCAGCTGCTGGTGCTCGGCGGGGCGCTGCTCACCGCGCTGCTGTCCATCAGCAGCGTCGCGGACCTCAAACTTCCCGCGGGCGAATTCTGGTTCCTGCTGCTGTCGTCCGCCGCGGGCGCGGCCCTGCTGCCCGCCTCCCGGGACCTCGCGACCCTCGTCGTCGCCCTGGAGGTGGCCTCCCTGCCCGCCTTCGCGCTCGTCGGGCTGCGCCGCGGCGACCGCCTCTCCTCCGAGGCCGCGCTGAAGTTCTTCCTCTCCTCGGTCACCGCGACCGCCGTCATGCTGCTGGGCGTCAGCTTCGTCTACGCCGCCACCGGCAGCCTCCACCTGTCCCGGATCGCCGACGGCCTCGCCCACGTCGACCCGCGGCTCGACACGCTCGCCCAGACCGGCGTCGTCCTCACCCTGGTCGGCTTCGCCTTCAAGACCGCCGCCGTGCCCTTCCACTTCTGGGTCCCGGACACCTACGTCGGCGCGCCCATCCCGGTGGCCGCCTACCTCTCCGTGGTCGGCAAGGCGGTCGGCTTCTCCGGCCTCATCCTGGTGACCGTCCTCGCCTTCCCGGCGTACGACGACGTATGGGGCCCGGCCATCGCCGTCCTCGCCGCCCTCACCATGACCGCGGGCAACGTCGCCGCGCTGCGCCAGCGCCCCGAGCGCGCGCACAGCGCCGTACGCCTGCTGGCCTGGTCCTCCGTCGGCCAGGCGGGCTATCTGCTGGTCCCCATCGCGGCCGCCGGATACGCGGACTCGCCCCGGGACGCGGCCCACGCCATCGGCTCGACCGTCGCGTACGCCCTCATGTACGCGGCCGTGAACCTCGGCGCCTTCGCGGTCGTCGCCCTCGTCGCCCGTACGAACGCCACCGGACGCGTCACCGACTACCGCGGCCTGTACGCCGCCCGCCCGGCCACCGCCCTCGCGCTCGGCTTCTTCCTGCTGTGCCTGGCCGGGCTGCCGCCGGGCATCATCGGGCTCTTCGCCAAGGTGACCGTCTTCTCCACGGCCGTCGACGCCGGGCTCGGCTGGCTGGCCGTCGTGATGGCGCTGAACGTGGTGATCGCCCTCTACTACTACCTCCAGTGGACGGCGCTCCTCTTCCGCGCCCCGCAAGCCCCCGAGGGGGAGACCGCGCCCGTCACCCCGGTGGCGGCCACCGCCCCCCTGACGGCAGCCATCGGACTCGCCGCCGTCCTCGGTATCGCCCTGTCCGGCGCACCGCAGCTCGTCCTGCGATTCGCCTCCGGCGCCCTGCTGTAGGGACGGCCCCGGGGCCCGGGCTGCCCGCGTGTGCACAAGGGAACTAGTGACCCTCACCTGGCGTTGACCAGTTCAGGAGGGTCCACTGCAAGGTGGAAACACCAGTTCAGGGACGGTTCCCCTGCGGCATCATCGGGAGGGCGTACAGTGCACCGCCGGCACAACGGGCTGAAGACCGCCGTACTCCTCGGGGGACTGTCCGCGCTCATCATCGTCATCGGCAGCTTCTTCGGCCGGATGGGGCTGATCATCGCGGTCTTCGTCGCCCTGGGGACCAACGCGTACGCCTTCTGGAACAGCGACAAGCTCGCCCTGCGGGCCATGCGGGCGCGCCCCGTCAGCGAGTTCGAGGCGCCGGGGCTCTACCGGATGGTGCGCGAGCTCTCCACCGCCGCCCGCCAGCCCATGCCGCGGCTCTACATCTCCCCGACCGAGGCCCCCAACGCCTTCGCGACCGGCCGCAGCCCCCGCAAGGCGGCGGTCTGCTGCACCGACGGCATCCTGCGCCTGCTCGACGAGCGCGAGCTGCGCGGGGTCATCGGCCATGAGCTGAGCCATGTCTACAACCGCGACATCCTCATCTCCTCCATCGCGGGCGCGCTCGCCAGCGTCGTGGTGTTCCTGGTGAACTTCGCCTGGCTGATCCCCATCGGCCGGTCCGACGACGACGAGGGCCCCGGCTTCCTCGGGATGCTGCTGATCATGTTGCTCGGTCCGCTCGCGGCCGCCATCATCCAGCTCGCGGTCAGCCGCTCCCGCGAGTTCCAGGCCGACGCGTCCGGCGCCCGGCTCACCGGCGACCCCCTGGCCCTCGCCAGCGCCCTGCGTAAGCTGGAAGCGGGCACGCAAGCGCTGCCGCTGCCCCCAGAACCCCGGCTGGAGACCGCCAGCCATATGATGATCGCCAACCCGTTCCGGGCCGGGGACGGTATGGCCAGGCTCTTCTCCACCCACCCGCCCATGCGGGAACGCATCGCACGACTCGAAAAAATGGCGGGGGAGCAACCGTGAAGACCATTCTGAACATCATCTGGCTCGTACTCTGCGGCTTCTGGATGGCCTGCGCCTATGTCGTGGCCGGGCTGCTGCTGTGCGTCACCATCATCGGCATCCCCTTCGGGATCGCCTCGTTCCGCATCGCCGGGTTCGCCCTGTGGCCCTTCGGCCGCACGGCCGTCCCCCGCCGCGACGCGGGCGCCGCCTCCTGCGTGGGCAACGTCCTGTGGCTCGTCCTCGCGGGCTGGTGGCTCGCCCTCGGCCACATCATCACCGGCGTTCTGTTGTGCGTGACGATCATCGGCATCCCGCTGGCCATCGCCAACTTCAAGCTGATCCCGATCTCCCTGACCCCCCTCGGCCACGACATCGTCTCGACGGACCAGCCCTTCGCCGGGCGCTGAGCCGGTTCCGATCACCCGGCGAGCAGCCCGCCGTGCTCGCCGAGCAGGTCCCGAACCTCGGGCACGTCGCCGAAGTCGCGCAGCCTGCGCAGGACGACGCGCGACCGCTCGGCAGCCCGCTCACTGGCCACGTCGGCGGACGCCGTGACGACGAGCCGTGCCTCGGCGGCGGCCTGCTCCGGCTCGTTGGCGTCCGCGAGGGCGACCGCCAGCCATGAGCGGTACAGGGCGACCTCCCGGGCGTGGGTGGCGTCGTACCGGGCGAGTACGTCGGTGAGGAGCGGTACGGCCCGCAGCGGGCGCCGCAGCTCGGTGAACACCCGGGCGTCCATCACCTCCAGCTCCTCGCGGCTGACCCAGTAGGCCCACTGCGGCGCGTCGGCGCCGCCGTCCGCCGACAGGGCGTCATGCGCCGCGCCGAGCGCCCGGACGGCGGGCTGTGCTTCCCCGGCGCGGGTGTGGGCCCAGGCCACGCGGTCGAGGAACAGCGCCCTGGCCTCGGCGGGTGCTTCCGGGCCCGCCTCCTCGACGGCCGCCTGCGCGAGACCCAGGCCCTCGCGCTCCCGCCCGGTGTTGCTCAACTGGTAGCCGAGGCTGCCCGCGAGATGGGCCACGAGCGGCCCCTCGCCCGCCTGCCGCGCGGCCGAGATCCCGATGGTGTAGGCGCGCTCCGCCTGCTCGTGGTGACCGGCGTCGCTCGCGATCCACCCCGCGATCTGCGCCAGCTCGCCGATCTGCGCCAGGAGCGCGCCGCCCACGCCCTCGCTGTGGCTGGTCTCCCGGTACAGCCGTACGGCCGACCCGAGTTCACGGAACGCCGGGCCGATCAGGTCACCGCCCGCCAGCACGTCGTCGGCCAGCCGCAGGCCGTGCACGCGTGCCGCAAGGCGGGCCACCGTCCCGGCGCCGATGCGGCGCCCGGACCGTGCCGCGAGCGGTGCCAGTGGGTCACCAGGCGGCAGCAGTTCGGCCAGGGAGGCCGACGGTCCGCCGGGGGCGGTGTCCGCCTCGCCCCGGGCGTAGGCGGCGGCCCGCTCCAGCTCGCCCGGTGACACACCGAGCGCCTGCGCCAGGACGGCCAGCCAGGCATCGGGCACACGTGCGCCCCGCTCCCACCGCGAGATTTCATGCCGCGTGACGGAGTCCAGCCCGGACAGCGCACACAGCCGCTCCGCCAGTTGCCGTTGGCTCCGGCCCGTGGCCCGCCGAAGGCGTGCGAGATACGCGCCGAACCACGCGCGCCGGTCATCGCTCATCGTGGCCCCCTCCCCGTCTCAGTCTGGCCCCTCCCCGGCCCCCCGGCGGCCCCTCCGTGAGGTCAACGGAGCCGTTTCGATGGAGTCACGCGCTCACGAGCGCCCCTGAGCCACCTGCGACGGAAGCAGAACAGCATGCCCGACCGCGTCCCCCGCGATACCGAACCGCCACTGCGCCTACTGCCCTGGACCACCCCGGACGGCAAGCCCTGCTACCTGTCCTCCGACGACGCCGACAGCCGGATGAACCGGTGGGCCGACGAGGCCGAGGCGGTGCAGCTGGGCATGGGGGCGGACCTGCTCGCCCATGCCAACGCCCTGCTGGGCGACCGTAAGGCGGCCGCCGGGGAACTCCGCTACCTGGCGCACCGGCTGACCGAAGCCCTCCGCGACGCTCTGCGGATCGCCGACAGCCGGGGCGGCCGACCGGCCGCCGACGGCGGGGGCGCCGCACACACGGACGCCGGGGCCCCTTGAGGCCCCGGCGTGCCGTGAACCGGCGCGATCGCCTACCGGTAGTTGACGAACTGGAGCGCGAAGTCCAGGTCCTTGCCCTTGAGCAGGGCGATCACGGACTGCAGATCGTCGCGGTTCTTCGAGGTGACCCGGAGCTCCTCGCCCTGCACCTGCGCCTTGACGCCCTTCGGGCCCTCGTCGCGGATGATCTTGGCGACCTTCTTCGCGTTGTCCTGCGAGATGCCTTCCTGCAGCGAGGCGAAGATCTTGTACTCCTTGCCGGACGCCTGCGGCTCATCCGCGTCCAGGGCCTTGAGCGAGATCCCGCGCTTGATCAGCTTGGACTGGAAGACGTCGAGGATCGCCTTCACCCGCTCCTCGGAGTTGGCGCGCATCTCGATCCGCTCGCCCGACCAGTCGATGGAGGCCCCGACGTTCTTGAAGTCATAGCGCTGGGAGATCTCGCGGCTCGCCTGGTTGAGCGCGTTGTCGACCTCCTGCCGCTCGACCTTCGAGACGATGTCGAAACTGGAGTCGGCCATCTTGAGTTGGCTCCTCGTACGTAGATCCGTCAGTGGCACGGCCCAGCGGGCCGTAAGCGCCAGCCTAGCCATCCCGGCCATGATCCAGAGGCGATCAACCGGGTGGCGGACCACCCCTGGGGATCAGGTATTGTTTACGTCGTTGCCAGGGAGCAGCGCCGCGGAAGCGGGGCACCTGGCCACATCCCAGGCGGTGTGCCCGAGTGGCCAATGGGAGCGGACTGTAAATCCGTCGGCTTAGCCTACCCAGGTTCGAATCCTGGCGCCGCCACGCTGGGAAAACGGCCCCCGAGCTGCGATTACGCAGCCGGGGGCCGTTGTCGTTCCCAGGGCTTAACCTGAAACCGTGCCCAGGTACGAGCAGATCGCCGAGGCGCTGCGGCGGGGCATCCGGGCGGGGCGGCTGCGGCCGGGGGAGCGGCTTCCGGCCGAG